>Ga0182024_10021993_pt1 | contig 11532 bp, 10 predicted proteins | sample P32metaG_FD_120480 | JGI IMG/M metagenome (GOLD analysis project Ga0182024, IMG submission 120480) | Permafrost microbial communities from Stordalen Mire, Sweden - P3-2 metaG (Illumina Assembly) | ecosystem: Environmental > Terrestrial > Soil > Wetlands > Permafrost | place: Sweden: Stordalen... | reverse complement strand
TCGGCGAGCTCCGCGTTGAGTTTATCCAGCTCCTCGCGGCTGCCTTCTTTTCCTTCGAGTTTCGTACGTAGATCGCGAATCTTCATCACCAGATCGCGTTCTTTAGTAAATCGTTCGTTCAGCGTTTTGAGGCTTTCTTCGGCGGCGGCTTTTTTCTTCGCGATATTTTCCAGGCGTTCCGAATGATCGGCCCCGACCGAGGCTTCACGCTCCAGGACTCGCGTTTGCACGGTCAGATCGTCGATCTCGCGCGACGCGTCTTCAATCGCCGCGGGGATGGAATTTTGGCCGAGAGATAATCGCGCACAGGCCGTATCCAGAACACTTACCGCTTTATCCGGCAGCTGGCGGCCGGCCAGGAATCGATGCGACAACCGCACGGCGGCGGCTACGCCTTCGTCTAAGATGCGCACGTTGTGATGCTTTTCGAGCGCGCCGACGATACCGCGCAACATCACCATGCACTGCTGCTCGACCGGCTCTTCGACTTTCACCACCTGGAAGCGGCGGGCGAGCGCCGCGTCTTTTTCGAAGAATTTCTTGTACTCGCTCCAGGTGGTTGCGGCGATAGTCCGCAGCTCGCCGCGGGCGAGGGCCGGTTTCAATAAGTTGGCCGCGTCGTTCTGACCGGCTTGTCCGCCCGCGCCGATCATGGTGTGCGCTTCATCGATGAACAGGATGATGGGAACGGAAGACGATTTCACCTCTTCGATCAGACCCTTGAGACGGTTTTCAAACTCGCCCTTGATGCCAGCGCCCGCTTGCAATAACGCGAGATCGAGTGTGTGAAGGTGGACGTTTTTGAGAGATGGAGGAACATCGCCGGCGGCGATTCTCAGCGCGAATCCTTCGACGACGGCGGTTTTTCCGACGCCGGCTTCGCCCGTCAGAATCGGGTTGTTCTGGCGGCGGCGCATCAGGATATCGATCACCTGCCGAATTTCGGAATCGCGGCCCAGCACCGGGTCGATTTTGCCTTTTTTGGCATTTTCGGTGAGGTTGACGGTGAATTGATCGAGATTCGGAGTCTTGCCTCCGCCCACCTTCGGAACCAGAGGATCGCCCGGAGACGAGCTCTCTAAAACGTCCTCCTGAGAGCCTTCGACGATGGTTGAGAGCTCCTTATTCAGCTGCACAGCGTCAATTTTCGACAGTTGGGAGACTTTATTGGAAACTAATCGCATCAATTCGTCGCTCGAAACAAGGGCGAGAATTACGTGGCCGCTGCGGATCTGGGTGGCGTTGAAATCGAGCGAGGCGGTCGACCAGGCGCTGGAGAGAAGCTTCAAAACAGAAGGACTGAACGCGGGCGTGCGCGCGTTGCCGGTCTTGAAGGTATCCAGGCTGCGCTCGATTTCCTTTTGCAGACGCGAAGTATCCACTTCGAAGCGATGGAAAATCTTTGCGGCATCGCTGCCGCTCGAGTCGAGCAGCTTCAGAAGCACGTGCTCGATCTCTATATCGTAGTGCGTGCGAGCGAGGCACAGCCCCGCGGCGGCTTCCAGGGCTCCTCTGGTCGTGTCGTTCAGTTTCCCGATCAGGCCTTTCAGATTTACGCTCATAAAATTCCTCTTAAATCGTCAGAATTGTATCACCGGCGTGGTCAGCCATTGGCTGCGTTGCCGCCCAGGATGTCCAGCCCAGGCGCGGCGTTCCTCCCAACTCGCAGGGAGGCACTTCGTCCTTTTTCAAAATCAGGCGAACCTCAAAATCGAGCTCGCCGCGTCCCGCGAATTTCGCCAGCGACTGCAAAGGCTGGTACGCGGTGCCGGAGGGGAGAAAGTCCAGGTATTGATCGATTCCCATAGGCCCGATATGCAGGCGAACGCCCGATTGCTGGTGCCAGATCTCATCGCCGACGACGGCTCCGCCGCCCAGTTGTTCGGATTCGGTGGAGGCGCGGTCGAACACGCAGAGGTCCTTCGGCGAAAGACGGAACCAGGCTCCGGTAAACTGTTCGATCTCCACGGAGACTTCGAAATAATCTTCAATGATGCGCTGGAGCGCGGCCGCGGAACGGGGACGCAGCGCGAGCAATCCTCCGTAGAAGAGCAACGAATCGTCGCGGACTCGCAGACGATTTTGCAGGTCGGCGGAACCGATGCCGATCAGGTCCATCAGGTGATGAGAAAACTTGTCACGCTCGCCGCGCTCATAGGCGATGGTGAAGCGGTATTTTTCCCAGGCCTGATAAAACAGCGAGATCATGCGGTGGTTGAAAATATCGAAGAACTGGGCGATGCCGTAATCTTTATTGCGAACGCGTTCCAGCATCATCTCGGTGTAATAGAGAGGCAGGACTCCCATCGGTCCGGTGAGCCCCATGAAATTGACCACTAAAACAGGCACCTCACCGTCCCAGATGATGCGCTGAATCTGGCTGGCGGGAAATGGAAAGGCGCTGTGAGCGTTGAAGCGCAGCACTTCTTTATCGGGGCTGACGAAGCGTCCCACCGGGGCGCGATCGGGAAACAGGCGTTCGATCAGGCGCACGGCCTGGAAGAATTCGAATTCGCACGGATTCTTGCGCAAGGCAGCTTCCATGCGGGCGTAGCGCGTTGGTGCGTCATTCATAAGAACACGTGCCCTACATCAGAATTGTTTGTCCCGCTCTTGGTGGCCATTCTTTTAGCGCCTCCTTTCTCTGTTTGGTACGCACTGCGAGCTGGCTGAAGCTGTTCAACGAGACGTACTCGGCTAGAAATCGTTCGATGACGCCTGAAAAGAGGAACACGCCGCCGCCGGCGAACATATCTTCGTCGAGCATCAGCTCGACTCGAGTGCCGCGCGCGAAGGTGATCCCGTTTTCCGAAATCAGGCGCGCGAAGTGGCGGGCGCTGGAGATGCTGGTGATGCCGTCGATCTGTTTTTCCGAGTAGGCGGAGCCGGTGAAGTTATAGAGTTTCAGGATCTCCTGAAACGCCTCCTTTCCTTCGTCGACCAGCGAAAGATAGTTGAGAGAAAGATGCGAAATCAGCCGCCACAGCGAGGCTTTTCCGGAGGGAGGACGCACGGCCGAGGTTGGTTTACGCAGTGCGACGATCCGCTTGATGGCCGCACCCCCTTCGATTTCGAAATCTCCCGCTTCATTGGCGAACGACAGACGCGAAGGCAGATCGCGATTGGTGCAGGTGGTGCGCAGCGTCAGGGTGTCGATGTCGGGATAGACGGGACGGGCCGACAGGTCGACCAGCGAGATGGTCATTTCCGTGCCTTCATCGCCTGCCCGGGCGGATTGCCTGCGATGCGCGAGCCAGAAAGTCTGCTTCTTGTCCTTTTGGGTGGCGTGGCGGAAGGAGTAAAACGGCTCGAAGCGCAGCACCTCATTGGTCTGCGGGTTGATGCTGAGCACTTCGTCGATGGAAAACACCTCCGTCGCCTGAGGGCGGCGGACATCGGGAACTACGGAATATTCGTAGCGGCGCTGATCGAGCAGAATAGGCTCGGCGGTCTGGCCGAAAAGATTCACGATGGGCGTCGCGTTGACGCGGAATGTTTTGGCATTGACGCCGAGTTCGAGAATCTGGCGGCGCTCCGTCTGTTCGAACTGCGAGATGAGAAAAACCAGCTCGAAACGATTTTTGAAACCGCCGGCGAACGCTTCGCCGAGTCCGGTGATATCGAAAAAGAAAAATTTATCGGGAAACGTGAAGTATTCCTGCAGCAGCCGGTATCCTGGAAAACTGCGGCGCGGGTAGGGCAACATGGACTCGCCTTCATTGAATCCAGCGGGTTTTGCGCAGTCGCCGCGCAGCATCACCGGGCGGACGCGGGAGTTCGGAGTGGGATCCCGAACCAGCACCTGCACGGTGTTGGCGGAGAGCAATTCGTACAGGGTATGCGCGACGTTCGCCTCTCCGCTCAGGTGCAGGCGCAGCGTATCGATGCCGAGCTGCGGGAGCAGAACGTCCTGCGGCGCGCGAAACTCCACGCGAATGGCGGCGACCGCGTCCAGCGATTTTACCGGGGGCGACAAACGGTCGGGCGAAGTCCATTCGCCGGCCTCCACGCGTAAAGGGAGCACGATGGTTTCGAAACAGGTCCGGAACTGGCAGGGCACGCCCGCAACGGGACGCGAATTGAGGACGGCTCCACGAGGGACTTTTTGCGGAGCGGCCGCGCCGCCCTGCTCGGCATCGAGATGCATCTCCACGATCGACATGGAGGGCAAAGGGCGGATGTAGTGGGGATAAAGGATGCTGAGCAGAGCCTCCGTGATCTCCGGAAATTCGTCGTCGATTTTGAGATGGACGCGAGCGGCCAGAAACGCGAAGGCTTCGAGCAGACGCTCGACGTGAGGGTCGTCGCACTTATCGGGTTCCAGGATCAGGCGGCCGGCGATTTTCGGATATTTTTGTCCGAACTCAGCGCCTAGCTGGCGCAGGTAATTGAGTTCGCGCTCGTAATAGAGCAGGAGTTCGTCACGCACGGAGAGTTCTCCGTGGAGCCGGGAGTTGAATTTTAGGGAACAAACGCGCCACTAGCGCTCCCCTCGGATCTGATATTCGCCGCTGGCCAGTTGAAGTTCGCCGTCGAAGGAGACATGCTCCGGCGAAGGGTCCATCTCAAGACTGCCTTCGATCTGAAAGCGCAGAGCGCGGAGACCGGTTCCGGTTCCTTCAACCAACATCACGCGGATATTGCGGAGCCGCGGTTCGAAGAGTGCGACGGTGCGCTCAATCTCGACTAAAAGTTTTTGCCGGTCCTTGGGAGCATCGGCGCTCATGGCTGAAAAGTCGGGGAGGCCGTAGTTGTAGAGAGACTGGGAAAGCTCCGCCATCGACTCCGGAGCGGCAAAGGGATTGCGACGCGTATTCAAAAGCCATTCCAAATCGCGGCGCAGGGCGGTTTTTAATCCTCGCACGCTGGCCGAGCGGGAACGATACGGGTCGGGAGCGGCGGAAGTGCGATCGCGGTCCTTTTCGCGATCGATCAGGCGGTCGAGAAGAGGCTGGGTGACGGGTTGATCGGCGTCGGATCTAGGCATGGGCTACCGTCCGCACTCCAGGGCTTGCACCGGGTCCAGCCGGGAAATGCGAGCGTACAATTTCTGCTTCCGGTCTTCGTCGCGTTGCAGTTTATAGAGCATGACCAGGGGCTGCGCGATGATTTCGCGGGATTCCCATTCGTCCAACTGGTGCTGATCGATCGAGTGCGCGAGTTCTTCGAGAATCGGCTGGGCCAGAGTCTCATGACCGGTCATCATGCAGATCTGGGCGAGCTGGAGTTTACGCTGGAAGCGCGCGCGGCCGGATTGCTGGCGCGGAATTTCGGCGGCTAACATCTGGATTGCCTCGTTGTCACGGCCCGCGCGCGCGGCCTCGACGGCGAGCGTGAAGGAATCGGGAGGCACGGGTTCGGCCGCCTCTCGAGGGCTGATGCCGGGATCTTCAAAAACGGCTGCCGCGGGCGGAAGCGGAGGAGGCTCGGGAGGGGCGGCAAGGTCCTTCAGCCAGGCGTGCGTCTCCGAACTGGCGACCGGCGTTTCATCCGAAAATTCCCAATCAGGCAGCCGCGGGACGTCGAGCAGCAGAGTACGCACTTCGCTGCGGATGGCGGCCGCGACGTAGGCGTAACCGCTCTGCTCCGCCGCATTCACGACGTGACGCTGCAGGTCCAGCCAGGCGCGGGCGTAGGGTTGCGACATCGCCGTTTCGGCGGTTTCGATCAGCTCGCTCCAATTGGATTCGCCGGCCAGACGCCGGATAGTTTGGCGAATCAAGGTAGGCGGAGGAATCAGCAGGCTGGGGTCCGGAGGATCGCTATAACCGCGCAGTTCTCCCCAACGATAGCCGCGCAAAAGAAGATAAGGCGCGGGGCTTCGGGCATCCTGCGCGCGGAGAAATTTTGCCACGGCGTTCAGGCGGGCGGTCACATCGTCCAGGTCTTCCGGATCGAGGCTGGCGGCGGATGGTTTCCGGTGGACGGGAGCGGGGGCTTCGCCTTCACTTGCGGCGGATGATTCGGCAAATTCGGGCTCGGGCTCCAATTGTGATTCCGCGGGAATGCGGCCGGGGCGCTTCTGGAGAATCATGTTCGCGGTGTGGCGAACCTCTTCAATCGCCGATCGCAAAGGCACGAAGCTGGGAGCGTCGTTGCCGAATTTTTCATCGCACAGCGAGCCGAGGGATTGGATTGAGGCTAGACATGCGTCCATCGCGGCGACCCACGCTTCATATTGGGCTGTCGACGTGGAAGCTGCGTCCTTGTCGAAATCCTCGATGGTGGTCCTGCCTTCGGCGATCGCTTTTTGGCGGGCCTGCTGTTTGGTTTCGCTTTGCGCTGCGTCCTCTTCGGAGCCAACGGTGCGCGACTCCTTATAATGATGCAGGCTGAGGCCGCCCGTGGTGATGGGAGTGAAGCGGACGGGATCGACGAGACGCTCGCCGACCCAACTGAGAAGCACGATGCGCGGCTCCAGATCGTCATCTTCAATTTCGGGATAGAGGGTGTCCCAAAACTGTTCGAGGAGGCTGCGCAGCAGATCGAGGCCCTGTTGCAATCCGGGAAATTTTTCGCGATGGAGGGCAGCTTCGGTGAGCCAGACGGCGAGTTGCAGGTCTTTCGAGCGCTCGGCCAGAGCTTTGCCGGCGAGGTCGGCCACCTGGCGGTAGTCGGCGACTTTTCGCTCCCGCAGCCAGTCGCCTTGCGGCCCGGTATCGTCCTGGCGGCGGGCGTCCTTGATCTGATCGTAAACGGGGTCGTAGCGGAGACTGGCTCCGCTGGGGTTGTCGCCTGCGATGGGGGTCAGCAGATCGGCGCGGAGGGGCATGGCTTACGCCCCCTGGTTTTCCGCGGCTTCGGGTTCCAGTTGAGGTTCGGAGGGAGTGAAGTCGATCTTGCGGATGTCGAGCAAGGGCACATCGTCGCCGTCGACCGAAAACATGCGCTGGCCGAAGGGGACGCTGAGGCCGTCGACTTCCGCCCAAACGGTAGAGCGCCCCAGGCGAACCTGGTCCTCGGCGTGACGCCCGGAGAAGGGCGCGAGCACGGGCAGAAGCACCTCGCCCAGTTCCTTGTCCTTGAATTTGGGGCCGGTGCGGACCAGGGCGGGCGCCCACAGGAGATCGCGCAGGCGCTTGGGCGCTTCGATCTCTATCGATTCAATGTGCTCGAACGGAATCCACAGATAGGCGCCGGCGGCGAACAGCTCGAGTCGCGCGCCGATGCGGGGATCGGCGTCTTCGAGGATTTCGAAAGGCTCGCCGTTGAGAGTGCCCGGGCGTGGAGTTTCAGAAGCCGGTGAAACCGGATAATCTTTCTTTTCGAAAAGATCCCGCCGGGTGCGCTCGGCGTGGAGCGCGGAGAAATAGAGCATCGCACCTATGCGCGCATCGGGGCTCGCATCGGCGAGCAGGTTCAGGTGCTTCTCGGCGCGGTCGTAATCGCCCTTGAAGCACAGCAGCTCGAACAGAAACGTGCGGCGCCGGACGTCGGTGGGATGATCCCTCACCTCGACGCCCAGCGCCTCAATCGCTTCGTTCAATCTTCCGGCTTTGAAAAGCTCCTGCACACTCATGAAGGAGTTTAGCCGCCAACGTTGGTCGTGAAGTCGAAATTCTTGATGGTCGCGGCGCCCTGGGTGCCGTCCTTCTGCTGCGCGTTGTACTGGAAGGTGAGCTTACCGTATGACATGGAGGCGTATTCCCAAACCACCCAGTCGTCGGAAGCGCCCAGGCCGGCCTCGTTGGTGAAAGACGCAGTGCCAGCGGCCTGTTCGATGTCAAAGCCGAGGTCGATGCGATGGGCAGTTACCAGCACGTTTTCGAGTGTAATGGTGAGGTAATCGATCTGGCTGCCACCGGCTTTGCGGACGTACAGCATCACTTTCGTGATCGGTTTACCGGTGGTGCAATAAGAGAAAAACAGAGGGCTCGCCACGCTGGGCCTCGCCCGGAAATGCAGATCCTGGGCTCTCACTTTCCCCGCGCCCTGGCCCACTGTTCCAGAGCCGACCGTGGACATCTGGTAGCAGCCCCAATAAAACGAGTCGAGTTCGACTGCGCCGCTGTGCACGGAATCAGTGGATTCACCTTTGATTCCATCCGGCATCAAAAAACCATCTACTGTAGCCATATTGCCTGTCTCCTTGTCTCTATTCGCGTGGAAATACTGAAAACCGGATCAAAATTTTACTACTTTTGCGCGGGCGCCGGAAGATCCGCAACCAGGCGCAGGCCAACGCTCAATTCGTCGAGCTGGAAGTGCGGACGCAGGAACGCCGTGGCACGGTAGACGCCCGGCTTGCCCGGGACTTCCGCCACGTCGATTCTCGCTTCGCGCAGAGGATGGGATGCCTTCACGGTTTGGGACGCGGTGTCGTCCGGCGTGACGTAGTGCTGAATCCACTGATTGAGGAAGCGCTCGCAATCGGAGCGGGACATGAAGCTTCCGAGCTTGTCGCGCATCATGGCTTTCAGGTAGTGGGCGAAGCGCGATACGGCGAAAATATACGGTAATTGCGTGGATAAACGAGCGTTGGCGTTGGCGGCGTCCTTATCGTACACCTTGGCTTTCTGGCAGCTCTGGACGCTGAAGAACGCCGCGAAATCGTTGTTCTTCGAATGGACGAGGGGGATGAATCCCTGGTCCGCCATCTCTTTTTCGCGGCGATCGGTGATCTGGACTTCAGTGGGACACTTCATCGCCAGATCGCCGTCGTCGGTGTAGAAATTATGGACCGGCAGGCCTTCAACGAGGCCTCCGCCTTCGACACCGCGGATCGCGGCGCACCATCCATACATGGCAAACGCGTTGGTCAAGCGGGTGCCCAGCGCGTACGCGGAGTTGCCCCACAGGTATTTCTCGTGATCCGTGCCGTCGACAGCCTCTTCATACTGGAAGGCTTCCACCGATTTCGTGTCCTTGCCGTAGGGCAAGCGAAGCAGCATACGGGGAGCAGTGAGCCCGACGTAGCGCGAATCCTCGCTCTGGCGGAACGACTTCCACTTGGCGTACTCGGTCGAGTCGAACACCTTCGACAAGTCGCGCGGGGCGTCGAGGGTGGCGTAGCTTTCGAGGTTGAAGAACTCGGGGCTGGCGGCCGATAAGAAAGGCGCGTGCGCGCCCGCCGCGGTCTGCGAGATTCGCTCCAGCAGCTCGATATCCTCGGGGTGCTTCCCGAACTGGTAGTCGCCGATCAGGGCAGCGAACGGAGCTCCGCCGAATACGCCGAATTCCTCTTCGTAGACCTTCTTGAACAGCGCGCTCTGATCGAACTCGGGGGCGCGTTGCAGATCCTTGAGCAGCTCGCGTTTGGAGACGTTCAATACTTTGATCTTCAACTTGTCGTTGGTCTCGCTCTGATCGAGCATGTACTTCAGACCGCGCCAGCTTGCCTCCAGCTTTTGAAACGTCGGATGATGCAGGATCTCATTGACCTGGATGGAGAGCAAATGATCGATCTGCGCGATGCGCTGGTTGATCATGGTCTCGGCGTCCTTGGTGACGGTCATGGAGCCTTCGAGAACCTGGGCGACGAATTCTTTTACAAGATCCTTGCCGCGTTCCCTGGCGCCCTCATCCTTGCCCATCCGGCCTTCTTCGACGATCTGGTCGAGCAAACCTCTTTCGAGCACCTGCTCGGTTGCTTGCGGCGCTGCCGATTTCTTTGCGTCAGCCATTGGATCCTCCCGCGGGTTTATCGAGTTCTTTCTTCAGCTTGTCCAGTTTATCCTGATCCCCCACCGCGCCGAGCAACGCTTCCTCCAGCCGGTCGTTGCCTTGAAGGCTGGCCCGGAGGTTGCTTAGCTTGGTGCGCAGGTCCATCAGCTCCGATAGAGGCTTGACCTGGCGCACGACGTTTTCCGGCTCGAAGTCGTCCATGCTCTTGAAGTGCAGGTCGACCTTCAGTTGCGGAGCATCGGCGGATTCGGCGAGCTTGTTCTCCACCGCGAAGGCGAGATGGGGCTTCATTCCTTCGAGAACGCTGTCAAAGTTGTCTGGATTGACCTCGGTGAACTTGCGGTCGCGCAGACGAGGCAGCGGCTCCGTGGGTTGACCCGTGAAATCGCCAAGAACGCCCATCACGAACGGCAACTCCTTTATCTCGATCGCGTCACCCACTTCGACTTCATAGGTGATATGCACGCGTGGCGGCCGGACTCGACCTAATTTGGCATGAATGCTTTCTCTGGGCATGATACTCCTCGCTCTCCTATTGTGCGCGGGGCAGCGCATTCGTTGCACCTGACGCGCACGGATAACTCTTATTACGCGCAAAAGAAAGAGATTTTGGCTCAATCTGACGGATTTCCGTCCGAGTCGAGTATATCCGGGTGGGGGACCTAGGTCAAGACGGTGGGAGGAGGGAAACCGCGCGAGCGGCGATTTCCCCGGTTTAGAAGGAGACTACCAGCGGCCAATCTCGTGACGATCGTACGCTTCGCGCATCTTGCGGAGCTGATCGACGTCCGACCAGAGCGACTCGCGCTCCGGACCTGACAGGTGATTATCGTTCAGGATTTTTTGAATGGCGTCGATGGAGCTGTTCAGATTGCCCTTGTCGAACTTGCCCTGGTGCCATTGCTTGGCGAAGTCGCGGAACTGCTCTCCGGCCTTGTTCAGTCTTTTCCGGTCGTCGCCGTGCAACTTCCAGGCATCGTAGCCATGGTTCAAATCCACCTGCACCTGATCGATAAGAGCGTCGATTTTTTCGGGGTAATAGGGGCCACCCTCCGGTCCATACTGGGCCAAGCCGGGTGGCTCCGAAAGCAATAACGGCTGCAGTCAACGCCAACCCATTGATTCTATGTCGCATATTTCCTCCTCCCTTGGTTTGATTCAGGGGAGGCGGGGTCTGTTTCGGGCCCCGTTGGTTCATATTACGTCTCTTCAGGCCATTAAAACCAATGATCAGCGCACAACATCCTTCCACATCATCTGCGCATCGCACCGCCGGACGTAATTTGCATCGATCGCAACGGGATCGAGCGCACGGCCCGCGGCGAATTCGCGGGCGGCTATTTTTCCAATCGCACCGGCCAGAGGGCGCGTTCCCGAAATGATTTCGGCATCGGGCGGCAGTGACGCGAGCCACGCGTCGTACTCCATCACTACTTCGTCTCGAACCAGCTCCAGAGTCGCGCTATAGACGGCGCCGTAAATCTCGCCTCGCCGGGCATCGATCCAGGGCGCACGCAGCTTCCGCGTTCCGAAATCGGCCATCGCCTTCAGGTTCGATACGGCAACCACCTTGCGGGACATCGCCTCGGCCAGTCCCTTGGCAGCCGTAAGGCCGACGCGGACGCCGGTGAATGTCCCCGGGCCCGACGCCGATGCGAATCCGCCGATATCGGCAATTTTGAGACTATTGCGAGCCAGCAGATTTTCAATCGCGCCAAACAGAATCTGGGCAAACCCGTCGCCCGGCTCGAGCACAGCTTCTTCGATCACCCGCTCACCGGAGGTAATTGCGATACTGCCAAGCTCACTGGTCGTGTCGATGGAGAGAATGTTCACAGCCACTAAGGCACCAACTTGAAAATCCGGTCGACCAGATACGCCTTGCCGTTCGCGTTAACGATATTCGCG
>Ga0182024_10021992_pt1 | contig 11533 bp, 13 predicted proteins | sample P32metaG_FD_120480 | JGI IMG/M metagenome (GOLD analysis project Ga0182024, IMG submission 120480) | Permafrost microbial communities from Stordalen Mire, Sweden - P3-2 metaG (Illumina Assembly) | ecosystem: Environmental > Terrestrial > Soil > Wetlands > Permafrost | place: Sweden: Stordalen... | reverse complement strand
GCTGGCGGAGCGCGGCGGCGGCCACCAGGCTGAACACCTCGTCGAGGTAGGCGCGGCCTTCGACCCAGGGGCCGTGCCCGGAATCGACATTGACGTGCCCCGCCCTCCCGATGTCCGCGAAGGCGGACCCCCAGAAGCGGGCGAAGGCCTGGGCGCGCTCGATCGTGACGAACGGATCGTCGCGGCTGGCGACGACCAGACTCGGAAAGCCGAGCCGCTGGCGGGGCATGGGCGAAAACCCTTCGAGAAGTCGACCCGCTGGCGTGTCGCAATCGACATCGGCCGGCGCGACCAGGAGGGCGCCGCCGACGCCCCGCCCGCCGGTGATCGCCGCGAGGTGCGCCACCAGGGCGCAACCGAGGCTGTGGGCGACGAGCACCGCGCCGGGCCGGTGGCGTATGCATTCGACGAGATTCTCCGTCCAGTCGCCGAGGCTGGGGCGATCCCAGTCCGCCTGCTGGACGCGGTCGGCCAATGGCAGCGAACGTTCCCAGTGTCCTTGCCAGTGCGCCGGCCCGGAACCATTCAGACCCGGGATGACCAGGATCGGCCGGCCACGGCCGACATCCGGAGCGCACGTTCGGTAGGGCGCGGCGCCACGGGCCGGGGCGGGAGAGGCAAGACCAGTTGTTTCGACAAGGCTCATGGCCCAGGGCTCCGGGGCGCGAGGGAAGGCGACTGCCAGCTTGGTGGGTGCTGTTCGCCGCCAATGGAGCAGGCGTGAAAGGCTCAGATCAAATCAGAACACCTCTGTCCGGGGTTAGATTCGCTGTCGACGACATTGCCCCTCCGTCGACCCGCGCGCGATCCCCGGTTCCGTAAGATGTTCTCGGTTGGGATCAGCGTCCGATCACCCGCATCAGATAACCAAATACTGCTCATTTCAATATCTCGCTTTCGTGTTGAACCTCGGACGTTCTACTGCGGCGGCGGCGTTGCCGTGGAGCCGACATGTCCAACTCTCAATCCCGCCAATTGAAACTGGGTGGCCGACGCCATCGAACGCTGGTTCGCCGGCCGCGCCGCCGACGGTTTCATCTATCGCGTGACGAGGCCCGGGGAATTCAGGGTCTTCCGCGAAAAGGTCGTGCCGATCCTGCAGGCGCGGGGGCTGTTTCGCACCGAGTACGAGCACGACACCCTGCGCGGACACCTCGGCCTGCCCTTCCCCGAAAGTCGCTGGTCGCAAGGCAGGCGCGCCGCCTCGCTGGCCGCCGAGTGAGACCTTGGCGCACTCCTGAAGACAGGCCCCGATCATGATCCGACATTGGCCGGCCGTGGCCCTCGCCGCCTTGGCGGTTCTTCTCCCGATCCTCGCGGCGGCAGCGCCGCCAACACCCGCTAAACCCTACGTCGTCGAATGGGTCTATCGCGTGAAATACGGCTACCAGAGCGAGTGGTGGAAGATCTTTCAGAAATATCAGATCGCCATACTGGACCGCGAGAAGAAGCTCGGATTCGTCACGGGTTATACGGTGACTCGGCCCGGCCTTCACACAAGCGAGGACTCCCGCTGGGACTATCGGATTATCATTACCTACCCCGATCAGGCCGGCGCTTCGCACGAGAGCGAGGTTGATCACCAGCTCTTCACGGATCGCGCCACGGAGGCCAGGGAGGAGCAGCGCCGCTGGGAACTGACCTCAAATCACTGGGACCTTCCCATCCACGACGTGGATCCTCACGAAATACCGGATTGATCGGCCTGGGGTCGCCGGACGCCGAAGATTGCCGGGAGATCGTGGGCCGTCACGCGCGGTGGTTCCCCCTCGAACCGTTTAACTTCAACCAGGCTCGTCTGGCCGGCGCAGCCCTGGGACAGGGATGAGGCGCCGCGGTCCAGGGTCAGGCTGTTGGGGTTTCCATGCTTCTCCAGGCCGGCGTCAGCCGCACATGGGGCAGGGTGGATGAGCCTCTTACGCGCCCCGGACCATGTTGACCCGGATCGGGCCATCCTTGCCGAATCCGAGCACCCCGCGAACCTCATCGAGGGCGATGATGACGCCGCGCCCTTTGCGCTCGGGGTCGGCCTGACGCTCTCGCTCGGGAGCCAGGGCGAACGTCCGATCGCGCTCTGCCGCTTCATCGGCGATCCGCGCTCGACCGATAAACTGAAGCACCGGTACGCTCGGCGAACGATAGACCATGGCGACCTGGGGGTTCTGTTCGATCGCTTCCAGCGTCCCGCCCTCGGCGTTTCGCGCCCAGAGGCTCAACTGAGTATCGCTGAAGACCGCGGTGCTGCCGCGGAAAGACAACACCGGCCGCTGATTTCGGTCTACGGCCGCAAGGAGCATGACGTTGCCCGTATCGAGCGCGCTCGCGATCAAGGCGGAAATCTCGGAGGTCAGTCTAAGGGGGATCGTGTCGGCCATAGCTCTGCATCCTTGGTTATGAACGAACGGGGGGGCGGGCTCCGCAGCCGCCGCCCATGACAATGTTGGCGCGCCTCGCGCGAACAGCCCGCGATCATGGCCCAAGCACCGGCGCGGTGTTGGGTTCGCCGGCGACGTCGGCCAACCCGTCTTCAGGCAGCAGGTCCCCATGGATGCGAAGGGGCGTTCCGATCCACAACGCATCCTTCAGGTGGTCGCGTCGCGGGTTTGTGGTGTTCGGATGGATCAGAATGCTGAGGCCGCCGTGGTTGAGCATCAGGAACGCCACAAGCGTCTCGAACACCTCGGCGGCAAAGGCGATCTGATACATCGCCTGATCATGCGGCCCGACGTTCACGTCATGCCAACGCCCCATACGGACCAAGAAGCGTTCCGAGACCCATGTTCGGATCCGCTCCGCTACGGCTCGCGACTGATCGGGGTCGTAATAGACATGGGCGTGGTAGCTGGCGATCTCGCCGATCTTGCGAGGCCGCTCGCCCGCGTGGACGCTTTCATTGCTGAGTGCGTTCATACGTGACCCATGTGGGAAGTAGGGCTCCACCCCGCCAAAGACCAGAGGCTTGAAACCATCCGCTCCGGCCGGGTGATTTCGAGCGCCTCATACATGGGTAGGGTCTCCTGAATCTGGGGATGGCGACCTTTGGAGTGGTTCGCTGATCGGCCCCGTGCGGGGCGAGAGCCGGAACAAGTGGGTGACCGTCTCCTGGGTGTCCGGGAAGAAGGTGGTCTTCAGCCCGTCTGCATCGAAGGCCGCTATCGGTTGAGCATCGATGCTGAAGGCGTCAGCCGCCGACTGAAGCGCGTCCCCTTGAAGACCCGCGCTGCGCATGGCGATCTCTTTGGCGCCGTCGCGGGAGATCTGCGGCGCGGTCCCCTCGATAACGTGCAACGCGTAAGGGAAGTCGTAGGCGACAAGCGCGAAGGCGGGCGCCAGGCGCGCCCGGGGGCGATCGTAGGGATCGACGCATTCCGCGATCCGGCTCCTCGCCTGTGGGTTAAGCACGAAGTAGATGCGCACGGGCGAGGCGCCCAGGATGGGGTCGAGCGTGATCAGCGTGTGCAAGGGAACCAAAGCAGCGACGAGCGTCTCGCGCTCGTTGCTGGTCCTCTGGTCGGGAAAGGCGACGACCTCGCCGGTCATGGCGAAGGGGACGTCGGTGGATCGTGCTCGCCAATCATACTTGATTGATAGGTAATAAAAGCGCGAAAACCCATGCAGAAGTCCTGATCCGCGTTTAGAGAAAAAGTGGGCCATGCGGGCGACATGGCGGCGCCGTTCGACGCCCCGGCTAGCGGATGGCGCTCCAGAAATGTGACCCGTACAATCGAGCCGACCGCAACGCTCCGACTGGATCGCGGCGGGATGGTCACCCCTGAAGCTGCGCGTGGTCCGAATGCTCTCCCAACGTAGTCGATACGCCCTCAAGGCGATGCTCAACCTGGCGCGGAACGAGCCGCAACCGCGCCAGGTGGGCGCCATCGCCGCCGAGGAGAACATTCCCAGGAAGTTCCTCGAGGCGATCATGACCGAGCTGGGCCGAGCCGACCTCGTCGTCGGCTCGCGCGGCAAATATGGCGGATACCGCCTGGCGCGACCGGCCGACCTGATCACCTTTGGCGCCATAATGCGGGTCACCGACGGGCCTCTGGCGTTGATCGCCTGCGCCAGCCCCAACTTCTACAAACGCTGCGACGACTGCCAGGACGAAGCCGCGTGCGCGCTGCGCAGCGTGATGATCGAGGTCCGCAACGAGATGTCGGCGATACTCGACCGCACCTCGCTGGCCAAGGCCGCGGAGCAGCCACGCACATTCCCCTTGGACGGCCTGGAGCCAGCGCAGGCCGAGGTGCAAGAGGCCGGCTGAGCTGAGGCCGCTCCGGCGTTGGGGGGTATTGCAATATCCACTATAATCATACTATATAAGTGGGGTTTAAAAAGGCGCACCGGATGGCCTCCACCGCTGAGAAGCTACAGCTAGCGCCTCGCACGGACGGGGCCCGCTATCGCTGCGTCACCCTGACGCTCGAGGGTGACGGCGCTTTGATCCTGAGTTCCCATGAGATGGGCGGGAGCCTGGAGGCCGCGTGGGGTATGGACGATGACGAAGTCACCGTAAGCGTGCCGCCCGAAGCCCTCGGTCGCCTCACCCTGGCGCTTGCCGCGGAGCTTTTGAACGGCCGCAAGGACGCAGTCGATAGACTCGCGGAGATCTGCGAGGCCCACGACGTGCCCTTCCGCGCCGCTTCTTGGACCTGATCGCCATGGAGCCCCCGCGCTTCTCGCGTGACGATGCCTGCTCGATCGTCGGCATTCCGATCTCGACGCTTGCGGAATGGGAGCAAAAAGGGCGCCTGGGCGACAGCGGTCCGGGCGCTCGCCCTTTCGCGTTTTCGGATCTGCTCGCGCTTGCCGTCATGCGGGAGACGGTGCGCCGTACCGGTCCCCAAATCGACGCCTTCGCTTCGGGGTTGAGGCAGCTGCTTCAGGCGCTGGCGGCTATGACCGACGTGGAGCGGGCTGATTGCCTCTACGCCGTGATCGGTCCCCGGTTCGGATTCCTCCGGCGGACGCCCGGCGAGGATAGTCTCGATCGCGAAGGGGACGTTGTCGTCATGCCGCTCGGCCCTCTGCTCTCGGAATTAAGGGACATGGTCTTTTCCTAGGCCGACATCATGGTGTTCGCGAGCCGAGCCGCTATTCTATCGCCTCGCGATCGGCGACGGCGTGGCGCTCGCCCGGATACGCTAGAACTTCCTGATCGCCGAAGCAGCTCCCACTACGATGGTCTGGAAAACGCAGGCGCGGTCTCCCAAGTGAGGCTGAACTAATCGGAGGTGCGCTATGAGCCAGCTCGAGGTCGCCGACAGGAACGTTGCGGCGGAAACGAAGAGCGTTTCGTCGGCCTACGTGCCGCCGCTCCAGCGCACGCAAGGGCAGCCGCCGCCGGTCGCGGCGAACGGCGGCCTCTCCTACATGTCGTTCGACCACAACGGCGATGCGGGCACCGGCAAGGCGCTCGAGGACGCGCTCGCCACCATCGCCGAGGGCGAGAGCCAGCGCGTCATCGACATGATTCACAATGCGCCGCCCGGGCCGATCGAGACCCGCTGGGGTCCCGGGTTCCGCAGCTTCGGCGAATGCCTGGACGACATCCGCGCGCGCGGCGTCAGGGCCCCCGAGGGCGGCCTGGCGCTGCCGCTGCCCTACACGGTCTATGAGCGGCCGACCTATTCCGTCGTCACCTCCAACGCCCTCTGGCGGGACCCGGCGCGCGCCGATATCGCGGGAATCCTGCGCCAGAACGAGAAGGACAACCTGCGTCGGGACCTCTACTTCCCGCAGGTGATGCGCGATGCGCGGCGCATCGGCGAGGACTACCCGGGCCTATCGCCCGAAAGCCCCGAATGCATGGACCGGCTAGGCGTCTCGCTGGCCCACCTGGAGTCAGCGTGCACGAACTTCCACGATTCAGCGGAGGTGGAGCGGGTCTTCTACCCCGAGATCGAGAAGCTCCTGCTCGCGTTCTTCCCGGGCGCGACCGACGCCCTGGTCTACAATCACGATGTCTTCAACAAAGACTATGCGGGCGACCCGAAGGAAAACCAGGACAACAAGAACCCAGGTGTCAACCTCCGCTACGCCAACATCGTGCACAACGACCTGAACGACAACAGCGGCCGCGTGCGCTGCCGCGAGTTGCTCACCCGAAACCTGCGTAACTTCGGGCGCACGCAGCACTACACGGAGGAAGAGGCCGACCGGAAGATGTCGCGGCGGTTCGTGTCGATCAACCTCGCCAAGCCGATGGAGACTGTGGAGCAGTATCCGTTCGTGCTCTGCGCTTGGCCGTCGTTCGCCGACCAGCCGTACATCACCAACTACCGGATCTATGACGACCGCGTCGGCGAGACACAGCGCTTCACCTACCGTCCCGACCACGCGTGGTACTGGTTCCCCCGGCAGACGCCCACCGAGGTCTCGATGCTCAAGTGCTATGACTCCGAGACCGACGGCTCCGTCTCGCGCTGGTCGTTCCATACCGCCTGCGTCGACCCGACCGCGCCCGCCGACGCCCGCTGCCGCAAGAACGTCGTGGTCCGCTCCTTCGTCTTCTTCTAGGCTCCAAGCGGCGCGCGCCTCGACGTCCGAGGCTCAAGTATAGCGCCCCGCCGGCGCCGGAGAGCGCCGCCGGCGAGCGCGACGCCGAGCAGCAGCATCGTCCATGCGGCGGGCTCGGGCACGGGCGTGATCGTCCAGACGCCGGGCGGACCCTCGTTGCTGGCGTAGGCGCTATCCTGGTAGATCGATGGAATATAGATGCCGTCCTCCGGACCATAGCCAATCGAGGGGAGGTCGAAACTGAAGACCTCTTCCTCGTACGGGGTCGGCGGATATTCAGCCGGAACGAGGTCAGGCGCCACCACGTCGGTCTGGGTGGTGAACTGGTATCCGGTGATCGCCCCCGCGGCGTCGGTTGAGAAGTTGATGCTGTAGATGATGCTGCCGGGGATCGTGTCGTCGTAGCGCAGAGGCCCGACCGACAGCGACCACGAGAGGATGGGCGCGGCAAACCCGGCGTCGACCAGATTGGGTCCCAGCAGCGTGTTCGAAGTGAACTCGAAGCTGATGAAATCCGCCGTGGTGAAAGGGGTGTCCGGCGTGCCGCAGCAGGCGCTGGTGACGTCGGTCAGGTCGTTCCCCGTATACTGATAGCGCCAGGTCGTGGCGGACGCCGCCGTCGGCCACAAGCCGAGCAGGGCGGAGCCGGCGAGGGTCAGGGCGATCGGAAGGGCGGCCTTGAATACTTTCATCGTAACCTCCGTCTACGGTTGAATGGCTTCGGTCAGGCGCAGCCTGCTCCAGCCCCGCGCCGCGAACGCAGGGCGGCGCCGAGGCCGGCGAAGCCGACCAGCATCAGGCTCCAGGCCCCCGCCTCCGGGACGCCGCTGGTAACGCCGGGGCTGAACAGGAACGTCCCGCCGCCGCTTGGCGGGGCCGTGAAATAGGGATCGATTTCCGCCTGGACAGGTCCCTTGGCGTAGATGTCCACCTCCAGATCGATTTCGTAGAGCGTGTTGTCGACCAGGGTCACCGGCGCGTTGGCGAAGGGCGCATTGGGCAAGGTGGTGCTGCAGCCGAACGCCGCATCCGGGTCGGCCGAGCAGTCGTAGCCGAGGTACACCAGTCCGTTGACCCCGCTGACGGTCATGATGTTCTGGGCGGCGCTGTCGCCCGCCCTGACGATGCTGTCCCCAACGTGCACGAGCGCGTCGATGGTGGTCCCGGGCAGAGCCAGCTGGTTCGAGTAGTCGAGGAAGTAGGACGCGTAGAGATGGCTGTCGCCGCCGCCGCCGTTGGCGGGCGTCGCGCTGAGCAGGATATCGGGATTGGCGCCCAGGGTCGCGGAGATCTCTCCGGTTCCGTAGTTGCAGTAGCCCGCTGCGTTGCAGGCGGCCGTGGGCACCCCGTCACCACCCGGAACGAAGATCGGGGGGTCGAGGTACTCCGTGCCGGGCCCGGAGAGCGTTACGGTGTAGGCCTGTGCGCTCAGGCCGACGTAGCCGCTGATTGTCGCCGCCGGGAGGGCGCAAGCGCCGCCGGCCCCGGCCAGCGCGATCAGCGCCGGGGCGAACACCATCAATCCAACCTTGTCGTAACGCACGCTCGTCTCTCCTTCGCCAGCAGCCGCATGGGATCGGGGGATCGAGGCGGCGCGTCGGAGCAGACTGTCGCGGCGGCGTGGCCGCGGCGTCATCAAAATCGTCCTAAAAATATATCAATTCTTTTCAGCGGGCCGGTCGAACCCCGCTATCATCGGGTCGCACGAGAGGGCTGAGGAGCCTATGGACACCCAGGTGCGCAACGGCGCGGCTTACCGCTTCGGGGGGTTCACCCTCGATCCGATGCGCCGCGCGCTGGTCCACGACGGCGCCTCCATCGTGCTGTCGGCGACCCTGTTCGACACCCTGCTCTACCTGGTGGAGCATCCCGGCCGTGTGGTTTCGAAGGATGAACTGCTCGACGCCGTCTGGCCCCGCAAGGTGGTCGAGGAGGCCAACGTCGCCCAGACCATCTACGCCTTGCGCAAGGCGCTGAACGTCGGCGGCGCTGGCGAGCGCGTGATCGTGACCGCGCCGGGCCGGGGCTATCGATTCGCCCTGCCTGTGGAAAACGTCTGGGAGGGGATGGTCCCACACCGGACGATCTCTGCCGCGCAGGAGAAAGCGCCGGGACTAGCGCCGCGTGAGACGCCGGCCTGGCGAGCCCTCTTGACCAGACCGCTCGTCGGCGTCCCGATCCTGGTCGGCGTCCTGGCCCTCGCCGCCCTGGCGATCTGGGGCCTGGCGATCTGGGCCGGCCCGCGCGGCCCTGTCCCGTCGAGCCCAGGCCGGAAGACGGTCGTCCTGGCCGATTTCCAGAACCTGTCGGGAGCGCCCGTCTTCGATCGGACCCTGACCGAGGCGACGCGGATCGATCTCTATCAGTCGCCCTATGTGACCGTCCTGCCCGACCGCATGGTCCAGAACACGCTCTCGCTGATGACCCGGTCGGCGGACACCCCGCTGACGGCGCCGCTCGCCCGGGAGGTGTGCGCCCGGAACAACGCCGCCGCAGCGGTTGACGGCGTCATCGCCCAGGTCGGAGCCGACTACCTGCTCAGCCTGACCGCCTTCGACTGCGCGGAGGGCGCGGTCCTCGACGCCGAGAAGGCCGAGGTCACTTCGCGCGACGCCCTGCTGCCGGCCCTCGACCGCCTGGTCGACCGCCTGCGGCGCCGGCTTGGCGAATCCGCCGACTCGGTGCGGCGGTTCCGGGTTCCCTTGCTGCCGGCGCGTACGGGCTCCCTGGAGGCCCTCAAGACCTATTCGGAGGGCCAGTACGCCTTCGCCCATGGCGCCAACGCCCAGGCGAAGGCCCTCTTCCAGCAAGCTGTCCAGATCGATCCGGCGTTCGCGTCCGCCTACGTCGGCCTCTCGGCCCTGTTCAACAACGAGCACGACTTCGACCGCAGCAAGGCCTTTGCGGCGAAGGCCTACGCGCTGAGGGACACGGTCGGCGCGCGCGACCGTTATCACATCATCGCCCGCTATCAGGAGAACGTCAGCAACGACATCCTCGAAGCCATCCGTAACTACCAGGACTGGGCGGCGTCCTATCCTCAGGACGACATCCCCTGGTCGGACCTCTCCAATTCGGAGAACTGGATCGGTCGCTATGCGGAGGCCGTGGAGCCGGGTCGTCGCGGTCTGGCGCTGGCGCCCGCCAAGGAGGCCGCCTACGTGGTTCTCGCCCGGGCATGGCTGCACGAGGGCCGGGTCGACGCCGCCGCCGAGGTCGCCCGGAGGGCCGTCGGCAAGGGCCTGGCCGGCGAGGACATCCACGGCCTACTCACCGAAATCGCCGCGGCCCACGGCGACGACGCCGCCATCGCCGAGGATATCGCCTCGGCCAGGGGCAGTCCGGCGGAACGCACGGTGCTCATCTTCGCCGCCCGCAACGCCTGGCGCGAAGGGCGCGTCCGCCAGGGCGAGGCCCTGTACGAGCGGGCCTCGACGCTCGCCAGGGAGCAGGGCGTGGTGGACTTCACCCTGCCGTTTCGCGCCCGCGAGCTGGCGGATCTGGGGCTCGTAGGGCAGGCGCTGCGGCTGCTCGGCGAGGTTCCCGCCAGCGATCAGGACGATTCCGATTTCATCTTCGCCACCGCCGAGTTCGGCGACGCTGCGCGCGCCCAATCTCTGCTGGAACGCACCCTTCGGCGCTCGCCGCTGGACACGCTGAACAACGCCATCTTCGCCTCGGAGACCCGCGCCGTGCTGGCGTTGAGGCGCAGTCGCCCGGACGCGGCGATCACCGCGCTCGCGCCCGCGTTGCCCTTCGAGATGCGCGCGTTCGATACGCCGTACCTGCGCGGCCGCGCCTACCTCGCGGCGGGCGACGGCCCGCGCGCCGCCGTCGAGTTCCGCAAGATCCTCGACCACCCCGACATCGAACCCACCTCGCCGCTTCGGCCGCTGGCCCAGCTCGGCCTCGCCCGCGCCTTGCGGCTCCAGCACGACCGCGCCCAAAGCCGCCTGGCCTACGAGGCTCTGCTGGCCGACTGGAAGAACGCCGACCCGGACCTCCCCGCCTTCGTCCAGGCCAAGGCCGAGTACGCCTCGCTGTGATACGATCGCGACCGAAACCGCCACGGCGCTCCGGATCGTCGCCATCCATCAGACGGCGAGTTCGTCGCCTTCCACGGGCGTCGTCCATCAAGGTTTCCGGCAGGCGAAGCGGATAGTTGCTCATTTCTCCTTGCGAAGTTCGGCGACGAGATCGCCTGGTTTCAAGATTCTCAACCGGTCCCATGGCAGCGCGAGCGACGGTTAGGCCATCGGCAGCCGGGAGCGTCCCCAGAACCAACTCCGCGGCTAGACGACCGCCCCTTTGTCGGCGACCGGCAACTCGAAATGAAAAATCGTTCCGCGAGGCGGATTCGGCTCCGCCCACAACCGTCCTCCGTGGGCCTCGACGATCGAACAGCTGATCGCCAGACCCATGCCGGTGCCATCCGGCTTGGTCGTGAAGAAGGTGTCGAAGATCCGATTGGCGTCGTTCGCAGGCAGTCCGACTCCCGTGTCGCTGATGGACACCTCGATCCGCCCCTCGTCCGTCGCCCGCGACCTGATGGCGAGTTCGCGGTCGCCTTGGACATCCTTCATCGCATCGATGCTGTTCATGACGAGATTCATGACCACCTGTTGCAGCTGTACGCGGTCGCCCATGATCGCGGTCGCGCCCGCCGCCAACCACATGCGGATCGAAACGGAATGTCGCCTCGCCTCGCTCTCGAGAAGGACGAGCGTGCCCCGAAGCACGTCGTCAATATCGAGCAACTCCGGTTGCGGAACGCGCTTTTTGAACAAATCCCGCGTCCGGCTGACGATCTCCGCCGTACGCCTGCTGGCGTGCACGATTGCCTCGACCGCCTCGCGGGCCCCTTGGAGATCCGGGGTTTCGCCCGAGAGGAAGCGCAGGCAGGCGTTCGCGTTGGCGACGGCCGCGGTGATCGGCTGATTGACTTCGTGCGCCAGCGCGGCCGTCAACTCTCCCATGGTGTTGACGCGGCTCGCGTGAGCGAGGTCGGCTTGCG
>Ga0182024_10021991_pt1 | contig 11533 bp, 10 predicted proteins | sample P32metaG_FD_120480 | JGI IMG/M metagenome (GOLD analysis project Ga0182024, IMG submission 120480) | Permafrost microbial communities from Stordalen Mire, Sweden - P3-2 metaG (Illumina Assembly) | ecosystem: Environmental > Terrestrial > Soil > Wetlands > Permafrost | place: Sweden: Stordalen... | reverse complement strand
TACTCGTTCACCGACACGTTCTCGGACCCCACGCCCCCCGCAACCAAGATCCACGAGTCCGGGATGGTCTCCTACAACGGCTCGAACCACTACGGGCTCGTCGTGACCAAGGTGCTTTCGACTGCAACGTTGGCGAAGCTACTGACCCTGGCCGTGAAGGCCGCGTAGCGCACACAGTCCCAGCGCGTCTCAATCCTACGCGCCGCGCACCGGTTGGATGAAGTTGGCCTCTTCGAGCGCTACAGGCACCTGAAGGCGCGTCGCATTGGCATCCGCCGCACGACGCTCGGTGATGAAGTCGTCCGCGTGCATGGCGACGCGTTGAGGTCCCGCGCGCGGACGGCGGCTATCGACGAAACTCGTTCTCAGCCTGCAGTTAGGTAGTTGTGGACCTCGTGGAAAGCGGTCTGAGGAGGCGCGCTGACGCCGACTGCCTGCGTGACGGGCCCGATCTGCTCTTCCGCAAATTTCTCGTCGGTGCTCATCCACCAGCAGTCGACAGACTGTCACGCTGTCGCAAACGCGAAACGCGACACTCAGCGTTTGGGGCTACGGTGCTGGCGTGGGGCGAAGGCGCGCGATAAGGCAGTTCGGATCTGGCCCCTACATTCTGGGGCTTGCTCGCGAGGAAGGGCGGTGGGGCGAGGGCTTTCCGTTTGATGTGCCGGCGCTGGCGGCGGTCGAGCAACTGCGCTTGGACGCTGCGGTGACGCTCTTGGCCGGCGAGAACGGGACCGGCAAATCGACCGTCCTCGAGTTACTCGCCGAAGCGGTCGGGTTCGCGGCGCAGGGCGGCGAGCTCGAGCGCTGGGGAGAACTTCCCGCGGTGCCGCGGAGCGTGCTGGAGGGTGCGCTCACGCCGATCCTGTCGACGTCCAAGCCTCGCAACGGCTATTACCTGCGCGCAGAGAGCTTCTTCAACATCGCCGAGTTCGTTGACGGCGGCAGCCGCTTCGCCCCGGACCTCGCGCTCTACGGAAACGTCGGGTTGCATCGACAGTCCCACGGCGAATCGTTTCTCGCGGTCGCGGCCAACCGCTTGGGTGGCGAGGGCCTGTACCTACTCGACGAGCCGGAGGCTGCGCTCTCGGTTACAGGCGCGCTGGCACTGCTCGCGGTGATCGTGCGCGCCGCACGCGAGGGCGCGCAGTTCGTGATCGCGACCCACTCGCCAATCCTGCTCGCATGCCCGAACGCGCAGATCGTCGAATTCAGCGACGCGGGCATCGCCGCCGCGGAGTACGACGACCTCGACGCCGTACGGCTCACACGCGGGTTCCTCGAAGCGCCAGAACGCTACCTCCGCGCAGCCCTCGACGACCCCGACACCGACCGATAACGCTTGATCCTCTGCGCGATAACCAACAGCGGGCCGTGCGCGAGTTCATGCGATAGGGCACTCGTGGAGTGCAGGGGCGTTTGCCTCTCGCTGGTGCGGGAATGGCTGGCCTCAGTTTGGGGTGCTCACGTAGCGGTTGCTCTCGCGCTCGCGATCGCGCTCGGTCGCGCGGCGCCGTATGCGTGCGGCGCGGCTGAGCCACGGGTGTGGGATCGCCGACGATGACCGTCATCGACTACCAGTGCCATTGGTTTCCGGAGGCCTACTACGAGCTCGTGCGCGGTCGCGAGCGCTACCCGCGCGTGGACTTCGTCGACGGGAAGTGGAGCTTCGAATCGGCTCCGGGGTTCGGCTGGAGCTTCACGCCCGAACAGCTCTCGGTCGAGTACTACCTCGCGCAGCTGGATGCAGCCGGAACCGACGTGGGCGTCGCCAGTCCGAACATGGTCGCCGACGTCGCACGCCTGGACCTCTCGGAGGCACGCGAGGTCACGCAGTTGCTCAACCGGGAGACGGGGCGCGTGCAGCGCGAGCATCCCGACCGCATCATCGGTCTTGCGATGCTGCCGATGCAGGACGCCGCGGCCGCGATCGAGACGCTCGACGAAGCGATCCTGAAGGACGGCCTGCGCGGCGTCTGCATGCACTCCAACATCGCCGGTCGACCGATCGCGACGCCCGAGTCGCTGCCAATCTACCGGCGCATCGACGAGCTGGGCGTGCCGCTCGTGCTCCATCCGGCGAACACGTCGATGGCGTTCGATCTCGGTCTCAGCTGGGGGATCGAAGTCGGCGTGACCTGGCTGTGGGAGACGAGCGCCGCGGCGCTGTCGTTGATCGTCGGCGGCGTGCTCGACGAATGCCCGTCGCTCACCGTCCTGCACCCTCATCTCGGCGGGGTCATCCCCTACGTGGTCGGACGCATCGAGAACGTCTTCGGAACTTTGGGCAAAACCAGCCGACCGCTCGGCGATTACCTGCGTGAGCGCTTCTACGTGGACGTCGCGGTCAAGACGCCCGGAGCGCTCGAGCTGGCGATCAACACCTACGGCCTCGACCGTGTGCTGTTCGCGACCGACTTCCCGTTCCTCGACCCGGTCGCGCACGTCGACTTCATGCACCAGCATTTCCCCGCGGCGGCGCTCGAGCAGATCAGGCACGACAACCGGCTGCCATTTCCTCCTGCGCGCGGCACCCAGCCCACCACCCGGTGATGGGCCTCGCTTCCGCTCGTTGATCGCGACGCGGTCAGCGGCGCCGAGATCCGGCGACCTGATGGTCTCGATCATCGTCCGGATGTGCCGGGGCGAACGGCGCGGCACATGCGTCCGCCGACCAGCAGTGCCCACCTCGAGGCGCTTGAAGTAGTCGAGCGGACAGGCCGACAGCGGAGAGTGCTCGATCTCCTCGTGGCGATCCGCGGCGTGAGACGCCCGCCGAGCCCCGCCATCGCATCCGCGTACGCGCGCAAGGGGCTCTCGCAGACGACGTCGTTCTCCGTAGTTGTCCAGTTTTATTAGCAGATTCTCGTAATCCAGGCTGCGCGTGCAGTCCTACTTGACACCCGCCAAACACGTCAACTAAGCTCGGGCTGCGAGGTGGCGGCGCTGCAGGGGGAGAGCAACGCCTGCATCGACCGCGGAGCGTCGCGTGATCGCGATCGGCGTAGACGGTGGGCGCGAGCACGGTTTGGCGGACAGGTATCCAGCATCGAATTGCACCGATGGACGTGACCGCTCACAACTGCCACACCCTCGGCCCGCGTGCGCCGGGAATCTCGGAACGGCCGCCGCCCGGGCACTGACCGTGGTCACGTGGACCCTGATACTCCAGTCGATCGGCTTCGGGCTTGTGACCGCAGCGATCATCTCGATCGGAGCGATGGGGTTCACCCTCCAGTTCGGCGTCACCAATATCCTCAACATCTCCTATGGAAACATCCTCACAGTGGGTGCGTTTGCGGCGCTGATCGCACAGCGCGATCATCTGGGCCTCGTCCTGACGGTGGTTGCGGCGCCGCTTGCCGGCGCCCTCGTCACGTTTCTGCTCGCGCGCATCGTGTTCGGACTGTTCGCCCGGCGCCACGCGAGCTCGTTCGACCTCATCATGGTGACGCTGGCCTCCAGTCTCATCATCCAATACTCGATCGACGCCGCTGCCCAGGGACAGGAGTTTGCGTTCACCTTCCCGGCCGGCCGGACGCTGCACGTAGGGCCGTTTATCTTCACGACGCTGTCACTCGCGCTCATGGGTACCGCCGTCGTGCTGCTCGCGTTGCTGATGAGCATGCTGCACTACACACGCATGGGCAAAGCACTGCGAGCGCTCTCGACAGACCCCCAGCTTGCGCGTGCCTGCGGAGTGCCGATGCGCCGGATACTGAATCTGACCTGGATGGTCACTGGCGCGCTCGCCGGCCTTGCTGGTCTCGTCTATGTGACCAATAATCTCACGGTCAGCGCATCAGGCGGCCTCGACTTTCTCGTGCTCGTGGTCGCCGCCGCTCTGCTTGGGGGCGCCGGCTCCCCGATGGGCGCCATGATCGCATCACTCGTTGTCGGAATATCGACAGAAGTTGTCGCCGCGATCGGCGGCTCCTATTACAGTCAGGCCGCGGGGCTTGGAATCCTGGCGATCGTGCTCATCGCGCGGCCCTCTTCGCGCACGTGGGGCGGCGCGCAGCGAGACGAGGTGACGGTGTGAGTTTCCGGCTCGCAGCACTCGGGGACACCTAACCGGATGTCGTACTACCTGTCGACGATCGTCGTCTTCTTCGGCGTCGACCTGCTCGCCGCGTGGGGGCTGAACATCCAGTTCGGATGGGCAGGCGTCCCGAACTTCGCCTTCATCATCTTCCAAGCAATTGGCGCGTATTCCGCCGCCGTCGTGACGCTTGGCCCCGACAGCGGTGCCAACTCGTTCCAGCGCTACATCCTCGGTGCGCAGCTGCCGTTTCCCCTGCCCCTCCTGGTGGCAGCAGGCGCGGGCGGCCTGCTCGCGCTGATTGTCGGCGTGATTGCGACGCTGCGTCTGCGGCGTGACTATCAGGCGGCGGTGTTCCTGCTCGTGGCGTTGATCGCGAGCCAGGTCGTCTCGGGCGACGTCGGCCTGTTCAATGGCTCGAACGGGCTGGCGGCGGTGCCGCAGCCGTTGGCGGGACCGCTCAGCTCACTGAGCCTGGGCGACTACCAATGGGCCTACGCGGGCTTCGTCGTCGTCGTCTGCGTCGCGACGTTCGGCCTGATCAGGCGACTGGGGAAGTCAGGATGGCAGCGCGGGCTGCGCGCGACGCGCGACGACGAGGCGGCGGCCGGCGCGCTCGGCTTGAACGTCGCAGCAATGCGCCTGCAGGTGTTCGTGCTCGGCGGCGCAATCGCCGGCCTGAGCGGCGGCCTGCTGGTTGGCTTTATCACCGCCTGGTCCCCGGGGAGCTGGGGCTACGCCGAAACGTTCGCGATCCTGACGGGAATCATCCTCGGCGGTGCCGGCAACATCTGGGGAGTCGTCCTCGGCACCTTCCTCGTGCAGATCGTGTTCGTCGAGGTCCCATCGTTCCTACCCGAGTTCGGTTACCCGGGGCTGATCGACAAGCTCGAATGGATCGTGATCGGCTTCATGTGGCTGGCAGTCCTGGTGCTGCGCCCCGGCGGCATCGTCTCGGAGCGCCGCTATCGCGCAGGCGCGACCCCCGTCAGGCGCTGAGATGTCGGCCCCCTTCAATCGTGCCAAGCAGGCTTCCGGTGCGCTCACCGACGGGGAGGCCGCGCTGCTCGACGTCGTCGACGTGCGGGTCCGCTATGGCGGTGTCGAGGCGGTGGGCGGCGCATCGATGCGGATCGCCGCCCCCGAGATCGTCGGTCTGATCGGCCCCAACGGAGCGGGCAAGTCGTCACTGCTGGCGGCGATCGGCGGACAGGCGCCCACGGCCGCCGGCCGGATATCGCTGGGCGGCGTCGAGGTCACCAAGCTGGCGGCGCACCGGCGCGCGCGGCTCGGCATCGTGCGGACATTCCAGACCGCCAGCGTCTTCGATCGCCTGACGGTCTTCGAAAACCTGCTGGTCGCCGGGTGCGGGTTCCCCGGCGCGGCGCTGACCCGGGCGATCTTCGGGGGACAGGCGCAGCGCTCGCTCACCGAACGCGCGCACACACACGCCCTCAGAGTGCTCGACGAGCTGGACCTGCAGATCATGCGCGACAGCTACGGGTGGGAGCTGAGCGGCGGTCAGCGGCGGCTGGTCGAGATCGGCCGCTGCCTGATGTGCTCGCCGCGGCTGATGCTGCTCGACGAGCCGATGGTCGGGGTGGCGCCGCACCTGGTCAAGCGGATCGGAGAGACCTGCCAACAGATCCGGGACTCGGGTGTCGCCATCATCATCGTCGAGCACGCGCTCGAGGTGATCGAGACCTTCTGCGACCGCGTCATCGTGATGGCTACCGGGCAGGTGCTCGACGATGGGACCTACGAAGACGTCATGAAGAACGGCTCGGTGCGCGATGCCTACCTGGCGTGAGCGGGTGCGCCAGCGCGGCGCCCACGGCGGGGACGTGCAGGCGCCGCCAGCCGCCCGCGGCGGCGCGCCCACGGGAAGTGAGCTGCTCGCGCTCACCCGCGTGTCCGCCGGATATCACGGCGTCCCCGTCGTGCAGGACGTCTCGCTTGCGGTCAGCGCGGGTGAGATCTCGCTCGTGGTCGGCCCGAACGGAGCCGGCAAGAGCACGCTCGTGAAGACGGCGATCGGTGAGCTGGAGCCGCTCGGCGGGCGCATCGTCTTCGATGGCCAGGACGTCAGCAGCTGGAGCGAGGAGCGGCGCTCGGTCGCGGGCCTCGGCTATGTGCCACAGGTGCGGGATGTCTTCCCGACTCTGACCGTGGCGGAGAACCTCGAGGTCGGCGCGTACAGGATGCGCTCGCACGAGGCCAAGGCCGCGCTCGCCGACATGCTCGAGCGCTTCCCGCAACTCGAGCGCCTGCGCCATCGCAAAGCGCGGCAACTCAGCGGCGGTGAGCGCAAACTACTCGCGATCGCGCGCGGCCTGATCGCGAACCCGAAGCTCCTGATCCTCGACGAGCCCACCGCGAACCTCGCGCCGCGCATCGCCCACATGGTCCTCGAGGACGTGGTGGTGGGCCTGGCGGCGAGCGGCCACGGCATCCTGCTGATCGAGCAGCGGGTCGCGCTGGCGGCGACGATCGCGGCTCGCGTCACCGTGCTTGTGGACGGCAAGGTGCGTTACGCGGCGTCGGGCGAGGAGTTCCGTGCGGTGCCCGACGTGGCGGCGATCTTCTTCGGCTCGCAGGCATCCGCCAACGAGGAGGGAGAGGGGGTGCGCACCGTGTGAGGCGGTGAGCCGCTCGGGGCCGCGTCGGCGAGCACGCGAAGCGACGTTTCAGTAGCCAAACGAGGTTGAAGAGGAGGAGCACACATGAGATGGACACGACGTTCACTGGGCGCGCTTGCCGCGATCGCGGCAAGCGCGCTCGCGGTGGCGATGGCCACCGGCACTGGCACGGTTTCGGCCGGAGCGGCGGGATCGATTTCGTTCGCCGAGCTCTGGGACTTCACCGGCGTCGGCTCAGGGCCGACCCCGTACGCGAACGCCTCGATCCTCTCAGCGGAATACGACATCAACGCCGCCGGGGGAGTCCTCGGCGAGCATGTGAACAACGTGCCGATCGACACCAAGAGCGACCCCGCCGACGGCGTCCTCGCGCTCGATCGCGCGCTGGCTGTCAACCACATCGTGGCCGAGCAGGGTCCGAGCACGCTCCAGGCCGCAGCGCTCGTTCCGATCCTCCAGCGCGCAAAGATCATCACGCTGTGCGGATGCGGCAACCCCGAGTTCGACCGCACCACCGATCCGTATTTCTGGCGCTTCATCCCACCCGATCCGGTCGGCGGCGAGACGATGGCGCTCGACGCGCAGCAGCTTCACTTCACGCGCGTCGCGGCCGTCTTCGGAACGGACACCGGCTCCCAGGGCGATCTCCCTGGCGTTCTCGGCGGAGTCAAGGCGGCGAAACTCAAGCTCGTGGCGAGCATCGGACTGACGCCGGATCAGAGCTCGTATCGCACGCAGGTCGAGCAGCTGATCGGCTCCAAGCCGCAGGTCATCTTCACCGAGACCGACGCGCCGACCGCGGCGACGTTCTACGGCGAGCTCAAGCAACTCGGGACGCTGACGCCAGTCTTCGGCACAAACGCAACGCTCCAGACCCCCTACCTGAAGGCGCTCGGCGCGGCGATTGGCGCGTCCAATCTGACGAAGGACTTCCAAGTCCAGGCGACCGCGCCGTCACCGGCGGGCTCAAAGGCAGCGCAGCAGGCGGCCGCCGCCTACAACAACGGCATCCGCCACATTTCGAGCCACCTCCCGGCTCCCGTGTCGCAGTGGCTCAACAACTCGTTCGTCGAGGCCAACTACGACGCCGTGATCATCGCGGCGCTCGCAATGGACGCCGCGAAGTCGACGGATCCGTCGGTCGCCAACGCCTGGATCGGCAAGATCTCGGCGGCGGGCGCGGGCAAGACGGTCGTGTACACCTACCCGCAGGGCCTCGCCGCGCTCAAGGCGGGCAAACAGATCCAGTACGTCGGCGCGTCAGGCCCGATCAAGTTCGATCAGTGGCACAACTCGTTCGGCGATCAGGCGATGGAGAAGGTCAACACGAGCGGAACCGTCGTCTCGGTCAAGATCTTCAAGGCGAAGGACATTCAGAAGCTCGGCTGAGCCGCGCCTCTTGGTGGTTCGCTCGAGGTCACCTGCACATCGCAGGTGGCCTCGAGCCGGGCGCCGCTCAGGCGGCGATCGCGCTCGGGAGCTAGCCGGATCCGGCGATCTCGGCGCGTGCCTGCTGGCCGCGACGGAGATCTACGTCGGGATGACCACCGAGCGGGCGGATCGTCCCGCGTTCTCGCCCGACGACGCAGCCGCTGAACTCCTCCGGCTCGAGTCAGAAGGCGTGGTCGAAGCTCGCGCGAGCCGCGCCGTGCTCCTCGCAGCGGGACATGGCGAGCCGCGAGCGCCGGTGCGAAAGCGGCCGCAGAACCCGGGCGGGCTCTCCCGGCGCGAGATCGAGGTGCTGCATCTCGCCGCGATCGGGCTCACGACCCGGCAGATCGCCGAGCGGCTCTACATCTCCGCGAAAACCGCCGACCACCACATCCAACACATCTACACCAAGATCGGCGTTTCAACCCGGGCCGCAGCGGCGTTGTGGGCCTCGCAACACGCCGTCGTCGCCTGACCGCCGCCCGGGTTTTCGGACTGGCGGGCCACATCGTCGAGCGCCTGTCGACTCGCCCCAACGCTCGCCACTCCTCTCGTCGTTGGCATCCCCAGGGGGACCCACGCGCTCGTGCAGCCTGTGCGCGCCGCAGAGGCGGGATCCAACTGCCGACTCGAGTAACCCAGCGGCGGGCAGGTCAGCGGCGGGCGCCAGAGGCGTCTTCGCGGAGGTGGGCGGTCCAGCGCTCTTCGATGTGTCCGAAGCGCCATATGGAGAGCGCGATTGCCCAGGTCGCGACGAATAGGCCGACGATGACGAAACCGAGGAAGTTGATGTTGATGTTCTCGAACCAGTTCCAGAACGCGCCCGAGAGGTTCAGCTGCGATGCGAGCAGGCCGCCGAGTTCGATCGTGCCGATGATCAGCGCGACGGCGACCGAGAGGCCAGTGATCGTGATGTTGTAGAAGACCTTGCGGACCGGTTTGGAGAATGCCCAGCCGTACGCGAAGTTCATGAACGAGCCGTCGATCGAGTCCAGCAGCGACATCCCGGCGGCGAACAGGATCGGCAGGCAGAGGATCGCGTACCACGGCAGCCCTGCCCCGGCGGCGCCGCCCGCGAGGACCAGCAGCGCGACCTCCGTCGCGGTGTCAAAGCCGAGGCCGAAGAGGACGCCGACCGGGTACATCTGGCGCGGGTTCTCGATCCTTCTCGTGACCCGCCCGAGGAACCGGTTCATCAGGCCGCGGTTGTTGAGGTGCTCTTCGAGCGCCTGCTCGTCGTAGTTGCCGGTGCGCATCTCGCGGAAGACCTTCACGATCCCGAAGAGGATCACGACGTTCAGTGCGGCGATCAGGTACAGAAACGACCCGGACACCAGCGTCCCGATCCAACTGGTCACCTGGTGCAGGCCCGAGTTGTCGTTCCTGACCGGCCCGGCCAGCGACTTCACACCGATCGAGAGCAGAAACGCGAGCGCGAACACGATCGTGGAGTGGCCCAGGGAAAACCAGAACCCCACGCTGAGCGGCCGCTTGCCCTCTGCCATCAGCTTGCGCGTCGTGTTGTCGATCGCCGAGATGTGGTCCGCGTCGAACGCGTGGCGCATCCCCAACGTGTACGCCGTCACGCCGATCCCGACCGTGAACGCGCCCGCCGTACCCAGGCGGTAATGGTGCGGCGCGACCAACGCGAACAACGTCAAGAACCCCGCCACGTGAAGACCCACGACGACCGCGACCATCATCACGACCGTCCAGCGCTGCCCGCGCTCCAACGACGCCCACCACGCCCGCACCCCGGACAGCCGTCCTCGACGCACCGAAGAACGCATTACGACCTCCCTCATCCACGGAGTCCCGACCACGCGCCCATCAGACGCCCGAACCTAGCCCGTCGCCCAGCTACACGCAAGGTCGTCTCGATTACAACGTCATTGCGATTACGCCCGCCACCGCAGCATCGGATCACCGCTCGCCCACTTCTCCTCCGAGGACTCCGGCGTAGACCCGTGGCCGCGAGCGCGCGCAAGGCGCCGATGAGCTCGTCGAGCCGGAGACACAACGAGTGGCGCTGGGGGCCGACGACGTTCCAGGAGAGCCGATTGCCCGTCAGCGCGAGGTCGCCCAGCCTCGCTTGGAGCTCGTTGCCGGCCCGCTCGCCGACGTCAGTTCCGGGAGCCTCAGGTCAGGCGCCGACCGAGGCCTCCGCCAGCGTGCCGCGGAAGAGCTCGAGCGTCCGCTCCCACGAGCGCTCGCAGGCCTGGTCGTGGTGGGCAGGCGCCCCGGGGATCATGTAGCCGTGTTCGGCGCCCTCGTGGATGTCGGCGACGTAGCGGATCTCGTGCCGCTCGAGCTCGGCCCGGGCGGGCTCGAACGCCTCCGGCGGCTGGAACATGTCCGCTCCGCCGAGGCCGACGTAGAGCTCGCCGCGCATCTCGCCGATCCGCAGGTGTGCCGAATCCTCCCCCTCGGCGACGATGAACGACGGATGCAGCGCCGAGCCGGCGGCGAACACCTCCGGGAACGTGGTCATCGCGCGAATGACGAGCCGACCGCCGAGGCAGAAGCCCACGCAGCCCTTAGGCCCGCCGCTCGCGAGGGACTCGCTCTCGAGCTGGTCGAGAATCGCGCGTCTGTCGTCCATCACCGCCTGGTCGTCGAGCCGATGGATGTACCCGAACATCCGCTGCATCTCGTCCGACGCGGGGTCCTGGAGCTTCAACGCGTCGAACGTGATCCCGTCGCCGAACCGGTGGTAGAGGTCCGGGATCACCACGAAGTAGCCCGCGTCGGCGATGCGGCGTCCGATCCCGCGCAACTCGTCACGCAATCCGAGCGCGTCCATATAGACGAGGACAACCGGAAACGGCCCGCCCTGGTCCGGGTGCACGACGAACGTCTGCATCGCGCCGTCGCTTGTGTTGATCCGCTCCTCGCGCTCGCTCATCGCGCCTCCTCACACATGCAGGGATCCATGTCGTGCACGTGCTCCGTGATTGACAGGGTTGGATACGTCCGGCTCGACGGTGGCGCGTCTGCGCTCACCCGCACCATGTTCCCACGACAACGCTCGTCGATGACGGCCGCGACACCGGACATCTCCATACGGGTGCCTGCAGCCGTCTACGCGGTTTGGCGCGCCAGGATCGCCGCGAGGGCGCTTCGAAGCTCCTCGCCCGTGTACGCGCAGTGGGAACGCCACCCGACGATGCCGTCGGGCCGCACGAGCGACGCCCCCTCGGCGGAGATGCCGTAGGCGTCAGGGAACTCGCCGGGGGCGATGACATGGACATCGACGCCCGCCGGCACGTCCCCATCGCGAGTCCGCGGACCGTGGAGAAGCGCGAAGTTGCGACCGAAGAGATCGAGTGTGGACCGGCCGTCGCCGAGCGCCACGTGAGGCGCGCGCGTGCCCGGCCGGCCGCGAGTCATGCCCGGATGCAGGTGCAGAGCACCGTCGTCT
>Ga0182024_10021990_pt1 | contig 11533 bp, 5 predicted proteins | sample P32metaG_FD_120480 | JGI IMG/M metagenome (GOLD analysis project Ga0182024, IMG submission 120480) | Permafrost microbial communities from Stordalen Mire, Sweden - P3-2 metaG (Illumina Assembly) | ecosystem: Environmental > Terrestrial > Soil > Wetlands > Permafrost | place: Sweden: Stordalen... | reverse complement strand
TTCCAGTCTTGCTGGATCGTATTTGAAGTTAGGTGGCAGCTGCCAGAGGATTGGACCTAGTTTCGGGCCTAGCCGGAAAATGCCGGATGCCAGAAAATTCGCCAGCGGTGTTTTAGCGTCTCGCAAACGCCGAATGTGCGTTATAAAGCGCGGCGCTTTTACCGAAAAAACGAAATCATCAGGCGTCTCGCCAGCCCAAGCTTCGAAATATTCCGGGCGCTGCAACGAATAGAAAGTGCCGTTGATTTCAATCGATCGGAAAATACTGGAAGCGTAGGCGAGTTCTTTTTTTTGTAATAGCTTCTCCGGATAGAAAACGCCGCGCCAGGGGATGTATCTCCAGCCGGAAATACCGATGCGAACCTTACCTGCAGGAGTCGCGTCTGCTGATTTTTTATTCATTTAATCGCGTTCGCGTCTCAAGGTTCCGAAATCTAGAGTTATACAGCGACCGAGTTCGTAAATTGTGCGGAAACATCATCCGCTTCCAACGGCACTCCGTCCCGGAAGGTAACCGTTTTTCCGGAAACAGCAGAAACGCGCTCGCCCGGCAGCAGAATCCCCACGAGATTTAGGGGATCGGCTGCGGAAATCGTGACAGTTTCCCCGCTCGGCTCAACCTTGCGCATGGCCCGCAGGGACTCCACAGCCATAGGTAGCGCAAATTGTTCTCCCATAAATCCACTGACAAATCGCCCTCCTCGCACCTCGCCCCGGTCTTCGAGCCGCCGAAATGCGATGAGCAGTTCCCGCCAGCGCGGGACAATCGTTTCGCGAGCGATCACTTCGCGAAAGACGATGCCGTAGCGTTTGAGCAGCATCCAGCACGTGGCATCGGCGATCCGCGCGCGATCGAGAGTCTCGTGTGCGTAAAGCAGCGACCACCGCCCCACACTGTGCCGCGGACGTGAGTTGTGGCCGCGGCCCTGCCCGGAGCGTCGCTTCGGATCGATCAGCGCGCGAATATTATCGAAGCCGTCCGCGGTGATCATTCCTGCGGTGACAAGTTCCCACAACGCCGTTTCCATTTCCGATTTCAGCTTACCGGTTCCGCGCACTAGATCCGCAAAGAAGGAAGCGCCTCGTTGACGAAGATAGTTCAACGCATCGTTCGCATTCTGGCTCAAGCCGCGCGGTTTCTGCGCATCTCCCTCGGGATGCTGCGGAATCATCCAGTCGGAATCTTCACGCACGAAAAATGCGATAGGCGCAACGCTGGTGGGAATCACGCGACGGCCGATGCTCGTTGGATCTTCGTACGTTGCAGGATGCGGCGAGAGCCGGCCCCAGCCCACTACTCCGGTGAGGCAAAGACGATCGAGAGCTTGCGGATCGTAGTCCGCAATTCGCCTGCGAAGAATTTGCCGCTCCCACGCATTCGCCGGCGCCTCATAGCCTTGTAGTTGTTGCAATATTTCCAAGGTTCCGCGCTCGCCGAGCACCTGACTGCTTGGCGCCAGATGCTGCCAGCGCAGTAGCCAACGCATGAATTGAGCTGCGGTCGCGGGTTGAATCTGACTGCGCAGGGTTCCGAGCGTCATGCGATGAATGCGCGCAAGTAAGCGGCGTTCGCACCATTCTGTTTCTTGGCTCGACCCATCGTTGAAATGCCCGCGCAAAATGGCCCCGCTCGCTTCCATACGCAGAAAAGTATTATCAACGTCGCTGCGGGCAAGCCCCAGAAAATCGCTCAAGGCCGCAGCGGAGATCGGTCCAACATGGGCAATCCATCCAGTGAGACATGCAAGTAGCGCATCCTCTCGCGACGTAGTAGGAGCTTCGATTTCAAGAAGCACCGCATCAAAACGAGCTTCAGGAAACGCAGCAGAAAAAGTAGCCGCTTTCTCCGCGGCGACCCAATAAGCCTGTTCGCCAACGATCGTTCTGGCAGCTCGGCGAGCTTGGCTCAACTGCGCAAGATATTCCGCCCACTGTTCAACGGAATTAGCGGCACGTTGCTGCAGTTCCAGCGCGCCGCCCGCTGCATTTATCTCCAACAAGTTCCTATCTGAATTTTTAGGCAGCGGAAAGGCTATCAGCGTCTGCAGCACGTCATGGAGTTCGTCGGCATCACGCACGTCAGGCCAAGCTTCTTCACGAACCTGTGCAATTGCGGCTGGATCCAGCCTCCCGATTTCGGAAAGCACCGCTTCCGGTAGCATGCGGCGCATCTCCACTGCCCGAGCGCGACGCTCTTCGAGCGGAGCGTCGTCGAGATACGCATAAGGATTCGCATTTAGAATTTCATGCGAAAATTGCGACGGAACCGGCGTCTCCACTGCAACGCAGTGAATGCTGCCGGAAGCAATTCGATCCAATACCTTCTTCAAACCCTCAATGTCCATCGCCTCCGTCAGCGCATCCTTCATGGTTTCGCGAGCCAACGGATGATCTGGAATCTTGATTTCGCCTTCAATATTTTCCTGGCAAGCCAGCGCTTCCGGAAACACAGCCGCCAGAAGATCTTCAGAGCGCATGCGCTGAATTTGCGGCGGCACTTTTTTCCCGCCCATAAACCGCAGAAGCGCGAGCGCTCGACCAGCTACCCAGCGCCATCGAGTATTGAAAATCGGCGATGCCAATACAGCCTGTTCCAGCAAATGCTCCACGCTGGCGGACTGCAGAAAATGAAACACGTCGGCCAACGGAAAGCTGTGTTGGTCGCTTAGAGAAATATTCAGACCGTTATCAGTAGCGGCGGCCTGCAATTCGAAATTGAACGAGCGACAGAATCTTTTTCGCAGCGCTAGTCCCCAGGCTTTGTTAATACGTCCACCGAAAGGGGCGTGAATGACGAGCTGCATTCCGCCGCCTTCGTCAAAAAAGCGCTCGGCCACAACCGTATCTTGCGTAGGGACAGCCCGCAAAACCGCGCGGCCGGTGACGATATATTCCACCGCTTGCTCGGCGCCGGACTGATCAAGTCCGCACTCCTGTTGTAGCCACTCCACCGCGGCCACGGCTTCCGGAAGAGTCCCGCGAACGTATCCCGGCGAAACACCTTCAGTGAGCGAACTGATTTTCTCTCTTACTGCGGCTATCTCTTCGGAAAGTTCCATCGTGCGCGAAGGAGCTTCGCCTAACCAGAACGGAATGCTGGGCGCCGCTCCCTTCGCATCTTCCACTGACACAGAGCCGGATTGCACGCGGCGAATGCGCCACGACGTATTTCCAAGCAAAATAATGTCGCCGCGCAAACTTTCGACCGCAAAATCCTCATCCACTGTGCCCACCACGACGTGTTCCGGCTCCGCGATTACTGTATAGAGCGAATTATCTGGAATTGCGCCGCCGCTGGTGATGGCCGCAAGCCTGGCGCCGCGACGTCCGTGCAAACGATTGTTCACTTGATCGCGGTGCAGATAAGCGCCGTAGCGGCCACGGCGCGCAGCGATGCCATTCGAAAGCATCTCGATAATTTCGTCGAAATCTTTTCGCGCAAGATTGCGATACGGATATGCACGCCGAACGAGCCCGTATAAATCGTCTTCGAGCCAATCCTCCGTGGCGCACGCCGCCACTATTTGCTGCGCCAGGATGTCCAGCGGACACTCTGGAATCATGATGCGATCAAGCTCCAGACGATTGATCGCGCGAACCAATGCGGCGCATTCAATCAGCTCATCGCGTGTAGTTGCAAACAAACGGCCCTTCGGCACCGCGCCGCGCCAATGGCCCGCCCTTCCGATGCGTTGCAGTGCAACCGCAATGGATCGAGGTGAACCGATCTGGCAGACCAGATCGATGGTTCCAATATCAATTCCAAGTTCAAGCGAAGCAGTGGCAACCAGCGCGCGTATTTCGCCGGACTTTAATTTTCCTTCTACTGCAAGCCGCCGAGCACGCGAAAGGCTGCCATGATGCGAAGCCACTGCGTCTTGCCCAAGTATTGCAGCGAGATGATGTCCCACGCGTTCGGCCAGCCGCCGGGTGTTAACAAAAATCAGCGTGGAACGATTAGCCAACACCAGGTCGGCAATGCGCTTGTAAATTTCTTCCCACATTTCATTCGACGCAACTGGCCCAAGCTCGCTCGCCGGAACTTCTATGGCCAAATCCAAATGGCGCCGTTGCGAGATTTGGACAATCGCAGGCTCAGGCCGCCCATTCCCGGCAAGAAAATTTGCAATAAGCTCGATAGGTTTCTGGGTAGCGGAAAGGCCGATGCGTGTGGATCGATTTCCAGTCAGCGCATCGAGGCGTTCCAGGGAAAGCGACAGATGCGACCCGCGTTTGTCGTCGGCGATGGCGTGTATTTCATCCACGATCACAGTTTTCACCGTGCGTAGGATTTCCCGGCTCTTCGCCGCTGTAAGCAAAATGTAAAGCGATTCAGGAGTGGTCACCAGAATGTGTGGCGGACGCTTTTGCATGGCCAGCCGCTCGCGCATCAAAGTGTCGCCGGTTCTAACCGCCGTGCGGATCAGCGGCATCAAGTAACCGCGTTGCTGAGCTAGTTGCAGAATTTCGCCGAGCGGCGAATCCAAATTTTTCTGAATGTCGTTGCCAAGTGCTTTCAGTGGGGAGACGTACAAAACTTCAGTTTTATCTTCCAATTCGCCCGCAAGCGCTTTGCGCACCAGCCGGTCAATGCAAGCTAAAAATGCCGCAAGCGTTTTTCCCGAACCGGTCGGAGCGCAAATCAGCGTCGTTTTATCGCTGAGAATGTGCGGCCAACCCTGCTCCTGCGGCTCAGTGGGAGTGCCGAACTTGTTGACGAACCACTCCTGAACCAATGGATGCGCCCATGCAAGGCCAGTTGGAGGTGAAACAGTGCAAGCGGTCTGACTCACGAGTTACCTGGAAAAAAGAAGGGTCGTCGAACTGAGTACACATATATTGTGCCCGAAAATAGAGCTGTATGCAAAATCACGCGAACCTTACATAAATGGAAATCGTCTAGCGAACCTGCGTAATCGTCTTCAAATCTGCGATGAACTTTTTCATTTCTTCCGCACGCGTGCCTTCATCTGGCGCGCGCAATATGGAAGAAGGGTGGACTGTGGCCGTCACGTGCGGAGCAAGATCGGATTTCACAAACTCGCCGCGATGCTGTGTGACGCGAAAATCCCGGCCCAGCAGTGCTTGCGCCGCAGTAGCTCCCAGACAAACAATTATTTTGGGACGTAGCGCGGCAATTTCAGCATCAAGCCAGGGCCGGCACGCTGCAATTTCCGCTGCATTCGGTTTTTTGTGAATGCGCCGCTTTCCGCGCGGCTCCCATTTGAAATGTTTCACGGCATTCGTCACGTAAACTTTTGTTCGATCGATTCCGGCTTCCTCCAGCGCGGCATCCAATAACTTTCCCGCCGGCCCCACAAATGGCTTTCCTTCAAGGTCTTCTTGATTGCCCGGCTGCTCACCCACCAGCATAATTTTCGCAGTTGGCATTCCTTCGCCGAATACGGTCTGCGTGCCGAGCTTCCACAGATCGCAAGCCTTGCAGGTTTTGGAAGCCTCGCGCAACTCGTCCAATGACGCATGCAAGGGGAACAAAGTTTTTGCTGAGTCGTCTGCAACACGTTTTGCCATGTCCCTTAGATGCAGAACAGATTCTTGTAGGCACATAACGCGAACTTCGCTGGATGCCAGCATTGACAAACAAATGGAATTCGTAGAGAATTTCAGGTAGGCGAAGAAAAAGCGAAGATATATTAACCCTTCCTTTCTCCTCACCGGGTCCGCTATGGCTGTAAATCTTGCTATTTTGCGCTCCAACGTCGAACTTGCCCTGGCCGGGCGTGTCGCCGCTCCATTTTCGTATCGCGATCGCCATGCGGTTGAAACTGTTTCCACCGGAATCGCGGAAATCGATTCATTGGCCGGAGGTCTACCTCGCGGAGCGTTGACGGAAATTTTTGGCCCAGCCTGCTCTGGAAAAACAACTTTGTTGCTTTCCGCTTTAGCCGCAAGAACCGCCTGTGCAGAAGCCTGTGCGCTGATCGATGGATGCGACGCTTTTGATCCGCACTGCGCGGAAGCGGCTGGCGTTGAACTGAAACAATTGCTTTGGGTGCGCTGCCGGAATATTGAACAAACTCTGCGCGCCACGGATCTGCTTTTGCAAGGCGGTGGATTTGGCTTTATCGCGCTTGATTTGGGTGATATGCGCGCGCAGTTGTTGCGTCACGTTCCGCTGGAAACCTGGTTTCGTTTTCGGCGTGCTGTGGAAGATACGCCGACCATTCTGATGGTGGTGGAACCGGAGTCCAATGCCAAGACTTGCGCCTCGCTGGTCCTGCGCATGGAAGCGGAACCGGCGCGCTGGTCCACCACGCTGGAAAATCACGCCGCGGATTTGTTCAGAGTTCCATCTTCCTGGCTGTTCGATGGCGTCGGAATTCGCACGGAAGTGCTTCGTTCTCGCATCCAGCCAAGTAATCCAAATAGTTTTCAAAAGCATTTCGCTTCGGCGGGGCACTCGGAAGTTTTCGAAACAAATGTCATGCGAAATTTCCTAAGCATTGCGCGAATGGAACCGTTATCGAAGTGAAAGGACAAATTGCAAGGGAACTTGTTGCTGCTGGCATCAGACTCTTATGGCCTTCGCTTCCATTCACGTCCCCAATTTCCCGGTGCAAGCCGTGGTGCGCGCGGAGCCCAATCTGCGCAGCCAGGCTGTCGCGCTTGTAGATGGTACTCCTCCCATATGGAACGTCGTGGCGACCAACGAAGCAGCCGCGCAGGCAGGAATCGAATTAGGCATGGCGAAATCGCAAGCAGTGCAATTTCACGCCGTGGAAATCCGCAATCGCTCCCGAGTACAGGAAAAATCGGCACACGCAGCTTTGCTCGATCTGGGAGCTTCAATTTCTCCGCGCATGGAAGACACCGCACCGGACACGATTATTCTGGATATTTCCGGCCTTACTTCCTTATTTGGAAGCGATGAAAATATTGCCGGGCAGTTGAAACAGCGTGCATCGATCCTTGGTTTGCTCGTGCATGTGGCCGTTTCTTCTAATCTGGAAGTCGCTCTTCACGCCGCACGCGGTTTTTCCGGCATTACTTTCATTCCTCCGGGCGAAGAAGCGAAATGTTTGGGCAAACTGTCTGTGCACGCTCTTTTACCCTCCATAGAAATTCTGGAAACTTTTGAACGCTGGGGCATTCGCGATTGTGCCGCGCTGGCGGCGCTTCCCGTGCTGCAATTGTCGGAACGGTTGGGGCAGGAAGGAGTTCGCCTTCACGAATTAGCTCGAGGCGCGTTTGTACGTTCGATGGTGCTGGCTCAACCCGGAGTGCGCTTCGAAGAGGAAATGGCGCTCGATTTTGCCATTGCCGAGCTTGAGCCGCTTTCGTTTCTGCTGGGCCGCTTGCTCGATCAATTGTGCGCGCGGCTGGAAGCCCGTGCGCTGGCAGCGTGTGCAATTCGCACGCACTTTGATTTAGAGGATTCCTTCGAGAAAGATTTCCAGGTCATCAGGGAAAATTCTCCTCCCAAGCTCGCTCCAAAAACTTATGCACAAGTTCTGAGTTTGCCCGTACCTACCCGAAATTCAAAAATGCTTTTGAAACTGCTTCGCTTGCAATTGCAGGCAGACCCTCCGCACGCAGCCATTCTAAAAATTATTCTCTCTGCCGAGCCGACTCGTCCGCGCGCGGCGCAAGGCGGACTATTTCTTCCCGGTTCTCCTGACCCCGAAAAATTAGAGTTGACCCTCGGGCGATTGGCGAACCTCGTAGGCAATTCGAATGTTGGCTCGCCCGAATTGATTGACACGCATCGCCCCGGAGATTTTCGAGTCGGCCGATTCGCTCCGGAAAATGGTGAATCAAAGATCCCGCAAAAAAACGGAGCTGCTACCGTCCACGTCCCTGGTGAAACCCCTCTAACCGCCTTCCGTGTTTTCAGGCCTGAAATACAGGCGACGGTTGAATTGCAGCAGAACTATCCCACGCGCATTTATTTTCAAGGCATGCGCGGAAATATCGTTGCAGCTTCAGGACCCTGGCGGACTTCCGGTGATTGGTGGCAGGAAGACACCTGGCAGCAGGATGAATGGGATGTGGAAATTCGTTTTGATTCCGTGAGCGGCCACAACGAAAGAATTTCCAGCCCACGCACGCAGAATGGAATTTATCGCATCTATTACGATTCGATTCGCGCTGCCTGGTTCGCGCGCGGCCGCTACGACTGATGTACACAGAACTTCACGCCCGTTCCGCTTTCAGCTTTCTCGAAGGCGCATCTTTGCCGGAAGAGCTGGCAACCGTGTGCGCGGAGTACGGAATGCAGTCCATGGCTTTGCTCGATCGAGACGGGGTTTATGGCGCTCCCCGCTTTTATCTGGCCGCGGACAAAATTAATATTCGCGCTCACATCGGCGCCGAAGTTACATCCGCCGCTGGCTGGCGTTATCCGTTGCTCGTGGAATCGCGCGAAGGCTATCAAAATCTTTGCCGTTTGATCACGAAAATGAAATTGCGCGCGCCGAAAGGCAAAGGAGATGTTTCCGGCGCGGAAGTAGCCGAATACTCCCGTGGTCTTGTATGCCTCACCGGAGGCGAGGAAGGCCCGCTGGCCCATGCTTTGGCACAAGGTGGAATTGAAAGCGGAAAAGAATGCGTTCAGCAGCTATGCGAACTATTCGGCAAACAGAATGTTTATGTGGAGCTGCAGCGCCATTTTCTGCGTGAAGAAGAAGCCAGAAATCACGCCGCCATCGAAATTGCGAAAAAGTTAGGCCTTCCGTTGCTTGCCACCAATGGCGTGCGTCATGCCGTACCGCAACGGCGTGAAGTGCTGGACGTCTTTACCTGCATTCGGCATCACCGCACGCTGGCTACTGCTGACCGGCTGCTAGCGCGCAATTCCGAACTGCATCTGAAAACACCCGCGGAAATGGCCAAGTTATTTTCAGATCTTCCCGAAGCAATTGCGAATACTGAGGTCCTTTCGTCGCGCCTGCAATTCACATTGAAAGATTTAGGTTATCGATTTCCAAAGTATCCGGTACCCGATGGCAAGCCGGAAATCCATTTTTTGCGTCAACGAGCCCAGGAAGGCATGCTCTGGCGTTATGGATCAAACAACGAACGAGCGCAAGCGCAAATCGGTCGCGAACTCGACCTGATTGAAAAACTGGATCTGGCAGGCTACTTCCTCATCGTGTGGGACATCGTTCGTTTTTGCCGCGAACAAAATATTCTGGTGCAGGGACGCGGCTCCGCAGCCAATAGCGCCGTCTGCTACGCGCTAGGCATCACCGCCGTTGACCCGGTAAGAATGGATCTTCTTTTCGAACGATTTCTTTCTGAAGAGCGCGGGGAATGGCCCGACATTGATCTCGATCTTCCCAGCGGAGATCAGCGGGAACGAGCGATTCAATATGTATATGAACGCTACGGAAAGTTGGGTGCAGCCATGACCGCCAACGTGATCACCTATCGTGGCCGTTCCGCCGCTCGTGAAATTGGCAAAGCGCTATCTTTTAACCCGGAAACTTTGAGCCGTTTGACCAGCCTGGTAAGCGCTTGGGAGTACAAAGATGCCAACGATACCCTTGCGCGTCAGTTTCGCGACGCCGGCTTCGACATGCAGCATCCCCAGATCCGTAAATTCTTTGACCTTTGTCTGCAGTTTCAGGATTTACCGCGCCATCTAGGCCAGCATTCCGGAGGTTTGGTGGTGTGCCAGGATCAATTGGATTCAATCGTTCCTCTGGAACCAGCCACCATGCCCGGACGCGTGGTGGTGCAGTGGGACAAAGATGATTGTGCCGACATGAAAATCGTGAAAGTGGATCTTCTGGGCCTCGGAATGATGGCCGTCCTGGAAGACTGCCTGCAAATCATCCAGAAAGATTATGGCGAAGAGGTAGATTTAGGAAAGTTGCCGGCGAACGATCCCGTGGTTTACGACACACTTCAGAAAGCGGATACCATCGGCATGTTCCAAGTGGAAAGCCACGCGCAGATGGCTTGTTTACCTCGCCTGCGGCCCGAATGTTTTTACGACATTGTCGTGCAGGTAGCCATTATCCGGCCCGGGCCGATCGTCGGAAAAATGGTCAATCCTTTTTTGAAGCGCCGCCAAGGCCGCGAAGCGGTTGATTATCTCCATCCTTCGCTTAAACCGGTTCTCGAACGCACTCTTGGTGTGCCGCTTTTTCAAGAGCAATTGTTGCGCATGGCCATGATCGCCGCCGGATTCAGCGGAGGTGAAGCGGAGGAATTGCGTCGCGCCTTCGGCTTCAAACGCTCCGAACGAAGAATGAAAGAAATTGAGAAAAAGCTTCGCTCTGGAATGGATCGGAAAGGAATCTTGCCCGACGCGCAGGAAAAGATTATTTTGGCCATTACTTCTTTTGCCCTATATGGATTTCCTGAATCTCACGCCGCAAGCTTTGCCCTGATCGCATACGCCAGCGCTTTTTTGAAGTGCCGTTACCTGGCTGCTTTCACTGCGGCCATTTTGAATAATCAACCGATGGGGTTCTATCAGCCCGATACGCTTGTACGCGACGCGCAGCGTCACGGCCTAAAAGTAAAACCTATCGACCTGACCTGCTCGGACTGGCTCTGCCGGCTTGAAAAAAACGGGCAGGCCTTTTGCGTGCGCCTGGGGATGCGATTCGTCAAAGGTCTGCGCGGCGATGTGGCTTTTAAAATTGTCAGTGAGCGCGCCATTCGCCCATTTTCTTCCATCGACGATCTAAAGTTACGCGTTCCCATGATTCAGAAAGCAGAACTCGCAACCCTGGCGGAAGTCGGCGCCTTGAATTTTATTGGCGCAAAGAAAGTCCATCGCCGCGATGCCTTGTGGCAAATCGAACGCGCCTCCAGGCGTCCAGGCCCGTTGCTCGAAAATGTAGAAGAGAGCGAACTGGAAATAAAAGACGATACTGTGGAACTGGAAGCTCCTCCAATTTTGTCGGAAGTGCTATCTCCGCTGGCCGCCATGACCGGAGAAGAAAGATTAGTCGCAGATTTTCGCGGCACAGGCTTGACGGTAGGACTTCACCCCATGGGCCACCATCGCGCGGAAATGAAGAGGCGAAATGTCCGCTCCGCTATCGAACTTCTGAATCTTCCCAACGGCATGCGCGTTCGAATTGCCGGAGGAGTGATTACCCGCCAGCGTCCTGGAACGGCGAAAGGTTTTGTATTTATCAGCCTGGAAGATGAAACAGGAATTTCGAATGCAATCGTTACGCCGCAGTTATTCGAAAAAAACCATGTAGTGATCGTTCATCAGCAATTTTTATTGATCGAAGGGGAACTGCAAAATCAGGACGGGGTAATTTCAGTGAAGGCGGAAACCATCGAACCGTTGCGCATCACCAAAGCCGAAACAACTTCACACGATTTTCACTAGCGAGTTTGCCGCACGGCCGCTCTCAAGCAGGAACCAGAACAAACCTGCTAGTTCACCCGCGGTTCATCCGTGCCGAGGACTGATTTGATCGTATCCAGCAGATTTTTCATGGGCTCCGACTTCACCGCATGCGCTTGCACGCCGATCCGTGCGATTTCATCCTTCATCTGTTGCGATTCGTGCATGGTAAAAATAACTATCTTGGCGTTTGGA
>Ga0182024_10021989_pt1 | contig 11535 bp, 7 predicted proteins | sample P32metaG_FD_120480 | JGI IMG/M metagenome (GOLD analysis project Ga0182024, IMG submission 120480) | Permafrost microbial communities from Stordalen Mire, Sweden - P3-2 metaG (Illumina Assembly) | ecosystem: Environmental > Terrestrial > Soil > Wetlands > Permafrost | place: Sweden: Stordalen... | reverse complement strand
TGCGCACTGATGAAACTTTAACTTCAGCATCCAACTACGGCTCCGGATTTGCCATGCATGGGCCGCTTTCTAGGCTTCGTGTTTCACAGGAGTCGGGTCATCGCGAGCGATAAGAATGGAGGAGGCAGCATGGAACTGAGCAGATGTGAAGCCACTCGATACGGATGCGCGCAGGCCGTCGAGGTGTCCGGAACTCACGCTCGCAAACAATCGAAGAGCGTGTCATGTTCTGGAGTCTAAGTGTTGCGATAGACCCCCCAAAACTGATAAATTCCAACACACATGCACACCTTCATTTACAGTGATCCCGTAGTCTGGGTTGCCTCTCAATTGGATTTGGTGTCAAAGCGCAACTCGCCCAAATCGTCGTCACATATATCCTTGTCCACTATCTCCCCTCACTAATAGAACGAAAACATAGACAGCGAAACGACATCCATAGATAAACCAAATAATATTTATATGCATTCAACCCAAATCAATTATTTAAACCAAGCCAGACTCGCCCACGAAACAAATCCTGAAGAAAGCTAGTATGTAGTACTCACCAATATCCAAACCATATCCTTTCCAACGCCGTCTCCAATCCTCAATTATGAAATACACACCCTCCACATCTCCACATCTCCACTCGCTCACAAGGCATCTACGTCGCCTTAGATTTACTCTCCCCAGCAGGTTTGTCCCGCAAATCCTGCTTGGACCATAATCGCGAATAATACCCCCTTGTCTCTGAATTATTCCACGCAGTCACAAAAGCACTACTATCAGTCTACCCCCATACACCCGCTTATAAACAGCCAGTAGTACACGATGCATATATACGAGCATATATACGATGCATATACACGATGCATATGTAGGAGAGAGATGTGGTGTAGAGATAGGAGCCCATACCGCTGCGTCTTGTCAATATAACTCGAATCATCAACCCCCTTGACTTTGATATGTGCTCGTCCCTGCTCATCGATCGTAAACCCCTTCCTCTTCAAGTTCTCCTGCGCAGTTCTACCGTCAACCCGTGCTCTCAATCGTGAGTCAGCCCCCTCCTCCCCCCAACCCAACCCAACCACCCCCTACCTCGCCAGCGGGAGTGTACCTAATCCCATTCTGAATCGCCGTGTAGATCTTGTAGCCCACGTACCCGAGCACACAGATGGTAATAAACACCAGCAGAGGCGAGATACTTTTACTCAACAGACTGGGCTCTTTCTTTGGGAGTTTGGGAGTCTTGGCCATTTTGCGCGACGTGGTGGTTGTGATTGGTGTTGATGCAGGGTGTGTGTGCGTCGGCTTAAGTGGGGAGCGTGCTCTGAGCTGGGCATTGTCCTCATCGGAAGTTTAAATGCTTGGGCCACATTTTCCTGCAGCTGCCCTAAACCGCCTTATCCTACTTGGCGATGTTGTTGATTCTGACAGTGCAAAACAATCGATGCTAAAATGTGTGCAGAATTAATTGTTTTCAAGACTTATTTGAGCTTGCCTTTGATGTTACTGTAGATATAATTTATTCTTGGTGCTAGAGCACTGTAAAATGAATGCTGGAGCGAGTGTGGAAGTGTGGAGTTACCTGTGCGTGGGTGCTTGAGGAAACGCACAGAAAATTTTCGTGGGAAAAACGATCGTCGATACGGCATTATTGTCAACACACCTCATCTCCCGCTGACCAAAAAAAGAAAAAGCAATACATCACACAGCCTCCAACAGGCAACGCTCACAGAACACGCAACAGAGCATCCAGGCACCAGCTTGCCCCGGCCTGCAAGCCCCAGCTGTTGCTAGTTCCTTCCATCTGTTGCTAGGCTCTTGCTCCTTTCTCGCGCCCTGCGTCTCCGTCTCCGGTCAAACTTTATTCCTCGCTGAAAAATCTGCAAATCGTAGCACCCGCAACTCGCTCGATTAACCCCGCCAGACACTCTCATTCACATCACGGCTTCGTCAGAGTAACAGGAATCGTCCAATCGACGTCTCTGGATCGAGAGTTCCACAGGGCTGGCGACTACTACGCTTGTGCATGCTGCAAGGTTGATGTCGGATAACGGATCTGCTGCTCTAGGTGAGAGCGTACGCTCTGTACGTGTCCCCCCCCTGACGCTTTGTCGCTCTCCGATCACTCTTGCTAATGCCTCCTCACAGGCCTACCTGCAACGACCGCGGGGTGCCGGTGAACGCGCATCAAGTGTGCCTGCTCACCGCGATGATCAGTCACAGGGCCCCAAACCTGCTCAGTGGGATCCCTGGGGGGCCTCCTTGCCTCCAAGCCGCGAGTTGTCTGGCTCTCGTAGAAACGGTACGTGCTCTTGTTTCCCTTTTCCTTCCTTGGATTATGCTCATGATTTGTCTAGATGAGCCCGTTCCGTCATACTTGCAATCAGGCCTGGCTTTTGGCAGTAGACCTTCGACACCTCCTCGACGATCATATGATAACGACTCTTGGAACTCCTCTGATCTTCGGGGTCAAACCTGGGGCGAGCTTGTAGTAGCCCCCTTTTCTTCTGACGATGCCAACTTGTCCCCCGGAAAAAGACGGGTCGGCGATCTCCCTCGCAGCACATCCCCTTTCCACTCTCTCCAAGAGACCCGTCATCGTCAAGCTACTGCCGCTCAAGCTGCTGCTCTGGGTCACCCGTCGGAATCAAATGCCGTTGAGGAGGCTTCACGAGCATTAAACGACAGCACTCTTGCCGACCGCAGTCGAGGTCGCAGTGTCGACATGGATGAGTTGACTGCTCGCAATGGGAACCTGGATTCGTTCCATCAGCGACAAGTCAGTCGTGGACAGCAGCCGTTTGATATGGGTGATAACTCCGGACGCGGAATTCGAGCCAACATTCTTGGCGCTTTAGAGGACGACTTCCCACCCGCTCGAAATCATCCTATTTCTCGTACACGAGTGCATACTATGGATCCATCATTTTCTTTGGAACCTTTACAACGAGCAAATTCGACTCCACCTTATTCTGGACCCGTTCCTATCTCTTCGCGAGAACTTCCAAGGAGTGGACTCAATCCCTATCCACAATCGCGAACCCCTCAATTGCAGAGCAGTGGTCATTTCACTACCTCCAGTCGGGATGACCCCCTCTTGACCAGCTTGAGGGATTTGAATATTGGCTCCCGAAATGATGAGATGGGAGGAGGACGTAAAGTGAGCAGCAACTCTTTTGTTGGCAATTTAGGTTCCGCTTATCCATCAGGTATCCATATAAGTTTGTCTTGCTGATTATAGATTTCGGCCGCCCGAATCAACAAGTCTTCGATGAGTACGACAACTATACAGATGTCGAGTATACCAGTCAATGGTCAAATCAAAATCAAAGGACGGTCACTCCAAACGAGTTTGAGCATGAACGTCGTCCTTCTCCATTTTACAACACTGCTGCAGCTGCTCCAACACGAGCTCATATCCAGCAACACTCGACCGACTTTCACCAGCCTCACGGAGTATACAGTCGTGAACCAATGAGACAGCCTGTTATTCCACAGCATACACGAGTCGTCAGTCCTTTGCATGCCGGTCATCCCGCTCCGATTGCACACCATCCTATTCTTGTGCGTGATCAGTATTACCGTCCTCAATTTCAAGCACAGCAATTCCCCGAATATACCAATGGCTATCAGCCCCCTTTTGCCGGTGCTCCCTTCGTTGCACACCCAGGAATGCAACATCTCAATCAAAATGTCAGGAGACATGAAGACAGTCTTAGAAATCTCCGCAGCCCATTGTTAGAAGATTTCCGCAGTGCGAAGAACAAGAAGTTCGAATTGAAGGTAAATCTCTTATCAACAAAACTTACGATTTAGGACATCCTTGGACACATTGTCGAGTTTAGCGGTGACCAGCATGGATCTCGTTTCATTCAACAGAAGCTTGAAACGGCGTCTAGCGCAGAGAAGCAAGCTGTTTTCGATGAAATTGCCCCGAACTCTCTACAGCTCATGACAGATGTCTTCGGCAACTATGTTATCCAGAAATTCTTCGAATTCGGGAATCAAGTGCAAAAAACAGCCTTGGCAATTCAAATGCAGAACCATGTCCTCCGTCTTTCACTCCAAATGTACGGCTGCCGAGTAGTCCAGAAAGCGTTAGAATATATTCTCCCGGACCAACAGGCTGCCTTGATCCGAGAATTAGATGGCAACACTCTTCGATGCGTCAAAGATCAGAATGGGAATCATGTTGTGCAAAAGGCGATTGAGAGAGTTGCACCTGATCAAGTACAGTTTATTGTCGATTCATTCAGGGGACAAGTTGCTGCTATTGCAAGTCATCCTTATGGGTGTCGGGTTATTCAAAGGGTATTGGAACATTGTACGGAAGAACAACAAAAGCCGGTTTTGGAGGAACTGCACAGTGCCGCGGAAACTTTGATTAAAGATCAGTATGGGTATGTGAATATGATGACCTTTTTAACTGTAGAAACTATGTTATTCAGCATATAATTGAACGGGGAAAGCCGGAGGACCGTGAGAAAATCATTCAAGGTGTGCTCGGTCAGGTTTTCGAGCTGTCAAAGCATAAGTTTGCGTCCAACGTTGTCGAGAAATGCGTTGCATTCGGAAGCTTCAACGATCGTCAACGTATTATCGATGAGATCATGGAAGTCAACTCTGATAGCTCTTCTCCATTGTTGGCGATGATGAAAGACCAATTTGGCAACTACGTTATCCAGAAACTGCTTGACGTTACTGAAGGCGAACAACGCGCGCAACTCGTTGCCAAGATCAAGCCTCAGCTGTTGGCGTTGAAGCGATATACCTACGGGAAGCACCTTGCATCAAGTAATTCTTTATTGTGATAATGCTGACAACAGTCGAGCGTCTCCTAGTTCTCTCAGATTCTAAATCCGGCACCCCGAACACCGTGCAACCTGTGTCAACGCACAACTTATCCCAACCTATGCATCCATCGATGATGACGCCGTCCCGACCGGAACTCAACGTTGTTCCCGCGACCCCCATCGATCCCGTTTCTCCACTTCATCGCCCCTAAAATGGCCGTAATACTTTGCATCGAATTTGTTCACCTTACCGACGATATAATCGCACAGTTTATTTATTATTTACACTAATCTTCTCCTGTACATCTCACCTTCGTTAATACAACATGTGTGCATGAGGAAAAGCGGGTTAGAGATATCTCCTTTGTCATAGTTCATGTTCTTTTGGGATCAAAGTTATGAAAGATGTTTGCTGTTCATTTGTGCGGATATATGAGTGTATGCTCGCAGTTCTGTTTCCATAGTCGGATCGGAGGTAGCTGGTCCTTTGTAATCAATTGAGTCTGGGTGCATCTATGTCGCGCATATTGAATAGGGTGTCGTCATCCCACAAACTTTAACTTAAATGTAGTAAGTAATACGTATCACCATAGCTCATCAGCTCAATCCTCGCCATCATCCTCATCTGAACTTATACAGAAATGTCTCCATTTCCTTCGGAAAGGAGCCAAAAAAACGGCTGCGCCGATCGGGAGTCGAACCCGAGTCCATCGCTTGGGAAGCGATGATGATAACCGCTACACTATCGGCGCAAACTTTCGCCTAACCCAAATCGTGAAACTATAGCTTATCAATCCTGAGCCGAGCGGTTGACATCAGTGGAGGCGGGCCGCAACCCTCTCAATCAGGCGAGTCTTATCTTTAGGACGGTTATTTTTTAGAGGCACACGCCCATCGAAAGATTAGGGGCCGCAACTTTTCGCCAGCCTACGGCCCCTGTCATTACGTATCGGATACACGCAGTATTGTCGCCTGCGAGAGCCCAGCGCACATTCGCCTATCCACAACGCTTCTGTGCCCTACTCGTCGAGAGCCCACAGCCTTGGGTCGTCCTCCCACCCTCAGGCTGGCCGTACAGCCCAAGCCGCCCATTTTCGCACACAAGGACACTGCTGCTACTGTGGTACGTTTCCCCCCCGACGCTGCCGTCCCCCTTCGTCGGCACTCTCGAAAGTCGTCTCTCCGGAGCTTCATCCGCTGACGTTTCCCTCCCTGAACTTTAATTAGCAATTCCCTCACGCTGTCTCAGCAATTGAAGTGGCTGACTCTGTAGAGATACACCTGTCAACTGGTAGCTGCGGATGTCAGAGGAAGCCTTGCCCAAGGGCAAGGATACGTCAAAGGTCTCAAACAAACTAGTTGCTGTCCTACAACGCGGCCTCGCACCAACGGCACCCAGTCCTGGCAGCGACTACCACAGCAATGACTTAGCTGCCAAACTCGACGCCAAGCTCACGTTTGATGCAAAAATACGTCTGTTACTGACCGAGCTGCAATCAGAGAACATGGTCCGAATGGGACGGGCAGTAATGCACTTGAATCCAATCATCCAAGAATATGCCATTCCCAGCAGTACAATCCTCGAAATATGGGCGCAGTCAAAGAAGTGTCTTGCCTCTCCTGAATTATCGGTTCGACAAGAAACTCTGCAATTGATGGCTCGGTGTATTGAACTACAAAAAGAGGATCTACATATATGGCAACGAGGCTCTTACTATGATATAATCCAGAAGTACGACATTAATGTTGGGGAGTTGGGTTTCCTTGAACATGCACTATACAAACTATGTGACGAAGGGAGAAATGTCGGAGAGATAACGAGTGGTTTCCTGGAGATGCTGTCTCGATGGCTTTCTTTCTGTTCAACAAATTCCACTGGTCAAAGTTTCGACGACAGCGAGTGTGGGAAGCTATATCGGCTGGCTTTCTACATTAGCGAACGAGTCTTCCAGTACAGCTTCAGTAAATTTAGCGAACAAGATGTCACTGCCTTCATAAGTTTTCTATGTAACAACATCGGCACCAGTACAGGTATGCTGGACGTTATCGGCAAAATCCTCGACATCATTGAAGTCATTCCTAAGTACGGCGGCGTTGTTCCTATCGCATCCGTTCCGCATATCGTCTCTTTTATCTGCTCATACGCTTCATCACGGCTTACGGAGCAATTTTCGGAACGGTTCTGGCAAGTCATGTATTCACTACTACGGCTCGACCATATCGCACACAAATCGATGATGATTCTCGAAAGTGTCCCTGCCGCAACACCAGCACCTGGTACGGGACGAGACTTCTCACCTCGTCATTGGCAAAAATTTCGTATCCGTGGAGCTCTCATATTCCTCGGAAGATGCTTGAAAGTACAAAGAGGTCAACACGACTTGAAGGCTACGCTATCTGTCACACGAGCTCTCATCTGTATTCAACATGCAATCGGCCACTCAGACCTTAGCATTGCTCACAGCGCAATCGACCTCCTCGAAGAAATTCTCTCGTCCCCGGAATACATCCGCCAAATGACCTACGAAGACTGGGACATTGTGTGGGATACCCTCGCTGTTCTTGTTCGGGAGTTTACTGAATTGTTTCGAGCCCTAGAGATTGCGCCCTCCGACTCTGTCTCCTCAATCACGTCGGATGACGGCCGTGGGGATGATAAATTGATTCATAATCTACTCAAACAGCTTGAGAAAATGGTCCACATATTTCAGGAGTTCTGCATCACTGAGGATTATACTGGATCACTGTTCCGATGCGTCACATTCCAAATGACACTATCGAAGACAATCCCCGACCCTTGTGATGGGTTCATCTTGGCCCATTACGAGAAGTTCCATCTATGCATGCCTACAAATGTAACTTGGCTCAACGAATGCGAAGTCATCCTGGAAGATTTCATCCGCGACGATACAAAGCTACCAGAAACTCGGTTACGAGCGATAGCGCTATTAGCCAAAGTCTTACCGATGGTGACCCAAGACGATGACAGAGCCAATGACGACTTTTTTAGAAGAATCGCTCTTCCCCTTCTCAAAGTTCTACGGAAGGAACGTAATGGCGATGTCTGCGCTGAGCTGGTCGACCTTGCGGTTCAGATAGCGAACTCGGAGAAGGAAGCTTGGGCTCTCGAGATATGCAAGATTCTCAACATTTGTGCGAGTGAACTGCCCTCGACGATACGCACACCGGAGGACAAACACAAAGTACTGAACTGGAGAGATTCGGTGAACACGCATTCATCAACGGAAACTGTGGGGGAGGAGTCTTTCCCTGAGATCAATTTCGAAGCGGCAAAAGGAATGGCCGAGATATTTGAAAATTCGTTATCACGGGATGCATCAGCCGTAAGTCAGAGATTATTCTCTGATCTAGTGCGATTGGTACAGAATACGATGATAGATCCGAAAGTGCGAATGGAGGCCTTAGACGTATTATTGAGGCTCAGAGCTGATTCGTTGTGCTCGGTCTATTTGGCAGAGCCTCTGATGCGTCGTAACGGAAGAATTCCCGTTATCGGTATGATTTTCGTAAGAATGTTATTAATATTAGATCTTCCTAGGGAAAGTCCATCTATCCAGCGTCGACATCCCTGGTCTCCTGAAAATACGCCAGTAACCCCCAATGGGAATGGTGTTCGCGTTTTAGATGCTTACATGGCGCGCAATCGTCTCAAAACCTTTGACGATCATGTTTCCGACGACGAAGAAGACGAGCAAGAAGATAAAATAGCGGAAGAGAAGCGACTCAGTCAACTTGCCCGAACGAAAAACATCCTTCCCGTGTCAACATGGCTAGACACTGTCATCAGTCTTTGTCGTACAGAAAAGAGCTGGGAAGTATATTACCACCTTGTGGAACATTTTGCGGAACAATTGGCAAACAAGACCTTCTTTGTGGCCTGCAATCCTCAAATTATTCGGTTACGGGAGATTATCTGTTCTCAACTCATCAACTCGATTCTTCCCGATCTTGACAATTTCAACAACCAGAAACGTATCGAGGTTATTATGAGACTTCATAAGCTCCTCACGGTCCTGATCGGATATCATATCATATTCGTTAAAGCTTCCAGAGATGAATTGGTTCGTTGCTTCCAGATCAACATGGGAAGATACAATCCCGTATTGACGAAGCAATGCATTCACTCGCTCATGGTATGTTGTCACGAACTCCCGAAATCAATTGCGCGATGCCTCTCAGGTATTTTACAGACATTGTCACATCAAATCACCAATCCAGTCCTTAGTGTGCACATCCTGGAATTTCTCGTCGGAGTCGGCCGAATCCCCAAAATTCATGGAACTTTTACGTATGAGGAATTCTCAATGGTATTTCAAGTAGCATTGAAGTTTCTTCAACATTCTCGCGCAACGGCTCGCGAACGTACAAACATGACAGACTCGGCAGCGAGAATGTCGCAATATATCATTTATCTGGCGTATGAGGCGTTGACGGTTTGGTTTCTTGCTGTTAAGTTGGAAAGTCGTCGGGCGCATGTGAGTTGGATTATTCGACAATTACTGCTGGCGAATGAGTCGAGTGGTTTAGATGATCAAGCATTAGTGTTTGTCGATATGTTGGAACGGTTTTCGTACTCTGATTCGCCGTTGAGAAAATACCCTGACACAGCTGATCCGGAGGGGCTGGCACAGTATAAGAAACATTGGGTCGTCGGAAGATCTGTTCAAACTGCTCAGGTTGTGAGAGAGGATGGGTTGACCAAAGTGACTGTGCGCAAACCGGTAGTTCATTCGTGGGTTCCAACTGACGTGTAGTCGAGTATGCTTGTAACTTATATGCAAGCAGAGGTTGATTTCGACTCTGATGCTATTCGGGCGGGAAGGAAAGTCTTGTCCACAGCAGAGTTGAATACATTGCCGAGTTATATGATGACCCAAGTGCATTCAACGGACCAACCTCCTATCCTCCTAACCGAGGACGAGTCAACGCTACGGAGTATTCGCATGCTAGATCGCATGCCCGTTGTCAATTTCCATACAATCGGAATTACTTATGTCGGATGGGGCCAAACGACTGAGGAGGAGATCCTATCTAACGAGACCGGTTCGTTGGATTATGAACATTTCCTTGAAGGAATGGGGACGATAATTCGTCTGAAGGAGAATACCGAGATTTATCATGGTGGCTTGGATATCAACGACGATTTGGATGGAACTCACGCGTATTTCTGGTCGGATCGGACTACCCAGATAACGTTCATTACATATACGATGATCCCATTGCAAAAGGAGGGTGATCGACGACTCGCGCTTAGCAACAAGAAACGAAACGCTGCGAATTGTTTTGTGAACATTATTTGGAACGACAGCAACGAACCGTACTCCCTCGATACTATTGCGTCCGAGTTCAACTCAAATAGTATTGTAATTTCTCGCCACAGCCGTAGCTCGTCAGAAACGGACACCATTGTATCCAGCGAGACAAATCCAACGGAACAGTTTTTCCTCGTCAAGTTGGTGCAAACAGAGGGGATGCCAGAAGTCAGTCCACTTATGGATGAAAAGATCATCTCAGCAAGTTCACTAGCTGTATTCGTTCGCTCGGTGGCTCTGAAGCTCAGTATCTTCTGTCAGATCTATATTGGACGACAAGAGAAATCGCACTGGGTTGCACGACTGGATCAAATTCACCAAATCCGGGACCGGGCACTGCAAAAACGCAATGCAGATTCTCCGGTAGCACCAAGAGGTCCACTCTCTCCTTCTATCTCGAATGCCACATTATCCGCCATGGGACGCAGAACAGTATCAGAGCCAAGAACAGATTCATCGCACCTAGGAGTCTCTCAAAAAGGGGAAGACGATGCACTGACTCAATGGTTGGCGAAATATGATTTCTCTCGGTACACATAAAAGTGTTGTTTTATTACTAGGGTGGTCTGTATTGGTTTGACGTAGATTGTAGCATTGCTAGCATTATTATGGTTGATCAACTTTGGGTATCGAGGCCCCTGGAGTTTGGGTTAGCGATTGACGGGATATTATGGGTCGCGCACGGTGTTGATTGAAGATGATTTCTCAGTGTCTATATTATATATCCTATAACAAAGAGACCCTTGCTCCGAGCTTCTCCATCGTTTCTTTGACCTTCTTTGCATCCTAATCGTTACAAAATGTCAAGTAAAGAGGAGTACATCTTTAACAACATTCTCCTTGAGAACTGTTGGTGCCTTTTCAACCAATGTCTTGGCTTCAACGAGATTGCATCCTAACAAAGCTTTAACTTCTCGAATGATTTTGGCTTTGGCGGTTGCGTCGAATGATTCGAGTTTGACGGTCATGACGGCTTTCTCAGCAGCTGCAGGCGCTGCTTCCTCAGCGGGTTCTGCTGCTGCGGCGGCGGCAGCCCCAGACGCGGCACCTGACGGGGCTGCTGCAACCGGCATTGCGATGTCCGCAATCTTCAATTTTGCCTGCTATCAGCCAGATGATAGAACAATGCACCTTTAGCTGGGAGATTAAATCCGCAGTTTCAAGCAGCGTCAGCCGGGAGATGTCCTCCACTATGCGACTAACATTCTCTCTCCCTGACGCTCCGGGCACCGCCGATGTAGATTGGAGTCTGTGTTGACCACGGCATGGCGCTATTGAGAATCTAGAGCAATTCAGTGGCAGCCACAATGAAGTATACCTTGTACACTGCACTCGCGAGGCTCGCAGACAGACACTGCGAAGTGAATTGGTTGCCATCGTCCGTCTTTGATATGTCGATGAACTTTTCGAGATTTTCAGTC
>Ga0182024_10021988_pt1 | contig 11535 bp, 14 predicted proteins | sample P32metaG_FD_120480 | JGI IMG/M metagenome (GOLD analysis project Ga0182024, IMG submission 120480) | Permafrost microbial communities from Stordalen Mire, Sweden - P3-2 metaG (Illumina Assembly) | ecosystem: Environmental > Terrestrial > Soil > Wetlands > Permafrost | place: Sweden: Stordalen... | reverse complement strand
TTGCCGTAAAGCTCTTTGACGAAGTCATAGATCGCCATTTCGTCCTTCGGCGCCGATTTCGGCGCCCGGCCGGCCTGAATGGCGCGGATGGTCTCCGGTTTGACGCCCTGCTTTTCCGCCATCGGCGCATGCATCGCCCATTCGTATTGCGCCTTCCAATGCGCGCCGGTGCACAGGATCGCGAATTCCGACAAGCGCGGCGGCACGCTGGTTTTAAAGCGCAGGTGGCCGCCGAGCTTTTGCGCCAGCTCGCCGAAGTCCGGCGAATGCAGATAGATCGCGAATGGACCGGACAGCTTGAACTGGCCGCGCGGGCCGGATTTTATGGACTCCGCCAACGCGCGCTGCGCAGGGGTGAACGTGGCTTCGGATAGCTCGGGCAGGCGGGGCGATTGCATACTCTTGGGCATGGTTTCCTCGTAAGCGGGCTCACTGGCCCGCGTGATTATTGTATTTTCATCGCCGCCTCGGCAACTCCGTAATGTCCTAATTTGATGGTAGACTCTCGATACCGAGGTTCGCGAGTCTCCGCCGAGCCTCTTGGTATTTTAGAATCTGCGGGTTTTCTTCAACCGCCCGGCCATACCACCATTTGGCGGCGTGGAGTTCACCTAACGCCTCGTGGCATTCTCCAATCCGATTAGCCAAGTATCCCGCATCAAGCGATGGGTCGCCGTCGCCCATGAAAAAATAGATCGCCATAGCGTCCCGGAAGCGACCGGCATCTTTCAGGCTTAGAGCGCGTTGCTCCAATGCGTTAAAGTCGCACATAGTCCACCTATCGTGATTTCGCTCCACCAATTTCTCCAGCGACCATACCCGATCCCGCAGGGATGCGGGAAAAGTCAAATTTGGACACTACCCTGCGCCGTCGCTTGATGGTTTGCCGCCGGCGCGCCTTTGGATCCGCGACGCATTTGCGCTAGAAATATCGCGTGGCCTCCGCGATCAAAGCCCTGTTCTTCGACGTGTTCGGTACGCTGGTCGATTGGCGCAGCTCGATCGCGCGCGAGGCGCAGGCGCTGCTTGAACCGCGCGGCGTAGCGCTCGATTGGCCGGCCTTCGCCGATGCCTGGCGCGGCGAATATCAGGGTGCCATGGACGAGGTGCGCACCGGCCACATCGCCTTCTGCAAGCTCGACGTGCTGCACCGGCGCAATCTCGACATCACGCTCACGCGCGTCGGCGTAAAAAACCTCAGCGAGGACGACAAGCGCCACCTCAATCTCGCCTGGCATCGGCTCGACGCCTGGCCCGACGTGCCGAAGGGACTGGCGCGGCTCAAGCGCCAATTCATGCTGGCTCCGGTGTCGAACGGCAATATCTCGCTGATGGTCGATCTGGCGCGCCGCAACGATTTGCCGTGGGACGCCATTCTGGGCGCCGAGATCGCCGGCGACTATAAGCCGAAGCCGAAAGTCTATCTCGCGTCCGCCGCGGCCTTCGATCTGGCCCCGGAGGCCTGCATGATGGTCGCCGCACATTCGAACGATCTGGCGGCTGCCGCGGCGTTGGGCTTGCGCACCGCGCATGTGGCACGGCCGAACGAGCACGGTCCCGGCCGCGGCGAAGCCGCGCCGACCGTGCCGGTCGATTTTGCGGCGAGGAGCCTTGAAGAGCTGGCGGAGAAGCTCGACGCGTAGGCTGCGGCAACCGATTGCCTCAGCTCCCGAGCGCGGGATAATCGGTATAGCCCGCCGTCGAACCCCCGTAGAACGTCTTGCGGTCGGGCGCATTGAAGGTGCCGCCGCGGCGGAAGCGCTCCGGCAGATCGGGATTGGCCAAAAACAGCGTCGCGAAGGCGACAAGATCGGCGGTGCCGTCGCGGATCGCGGCGTCGGCGCGCGCGAGATCGTACCCCTTGTTGCCGATCAGCACGCCGCGCCAAATCTTGCGGAAGAACTTTAGGTCCGTCATCTCGCCCGCGGCGACGGGATCGCTCGCCCCCGGCTCGACGATATGCAGATAGGCAAGACTGAACCGCGCCAGCGCGCCGACCGCCGCGGCAAAAGTCGCGGCGGGGTTGCTGTCGGCGATGTCGTTATAGGGATTGGTCGGCGACAGCCGCACGCCGACGCGGTCGCCGCCCCATTCGCCGACGATCGCCTCCGTCACTTCAGTCAAGAATCGCGTACGGTTTTGCGCGCTGCCGCCGTAACCGTCACTGCGGCGGTTGGTGCCGTCGCGCAAGAACTGATCGATCAGATAGCCGTTGGCGCCGTGCAGCTCGACGCCGTCGAAACCGGCCTGCCGCGCGTTGCGCGCGCCGCGGCGGAAATCCTCGACGATGCCAGCGATCTCCTCCGTCTCAAGCGCGTGCGGCGTGACGTAAGGCATCATGCCGTCGAGCGTCCAGGCTTGGCCCGCTGGCGCGATCGCCGACGGCGCCACCGGAAGCGCACCGCCCGGCTGCAGTGCCGGATGCGAAATGCGTCCGACGTGCCAGAGCTGCATGAAAATTCGCCCGCCGGCGCGATGCACGGCGTCGGTCACGAGCTGCCAGCCGGCGACCTGATCGGCCGAATGAATGCCGGGCGTGCCCGGATAGCCTTGTCCCTGCGGCGATACCTGCGTCGCCTCGCTGACGATAAGCCCAGCCGACGCACGCTGCGCATAATAAGTGGCGTTGAGCGCCACCGGCACATTGGCGGGCCCGGCGCGATTGCGCGTCATCGGTGCCATCACCACGCGGTTGGGGAGGGTGAGGGGGCCGAGGGCGAGGGGGGAGAGGAGGGTGGGGGTGGGCATCTGGGTTTGCTGTTTCACCACACATATGCACGGGAACATTAAATGCAAAAGCGGAGTCAATTTCGCAGGCGGTCGGTGCCGCCAACAACTTGTGCTTGAGCAGACGGCCGCGTTGTTTTCCGTGTAAAGTCTGCCTTCGCTCCACCTGCAGCAATGTCGGCGCGGCAGGCCGGAGCCAAAAAAACTGGGACGAAACGCGATGACGCTGCAGCAGAACACCGACCATATCCAGACCACGCATATCGGCAGCCTGCCGCGGCCGCATGCGGTCCTTGATCTCATGAAGGCAAAATTCACCGGCCAGCCGTTCGACGAAGCGAAGTTCGAGACGCTGCTCGCCCAGGCGGTAAACGACGTGGTGCGCAAGCAGGTCGACTGCGGCATTGAGATCGTCACCGATGGCGAATTCTCAAAACCCGGCTTTTTCACTTACATTCAGGAACGGCTCGAAGGATTCGAGGCGAGGCCCGGGCAGAAGATGAAACTGTTCGTGCAGGAGGTCGCCGCGTTTCCCGATTATTACAAGGAATATTTCAAGACCGCGATGATGGGCGGCGCCATCGTCGCGCTGTCGCCGGTGGTCTGCGTCGGTCCCGTAAAATATCGCGGCGAGAAATTCGTCCGGCGCGACATCGCCAATGTCAAAAAGGCCGCGGCCGCCGCCGGCGTTCCTGATCACCATGTCTTCCTTCCAGCCACCGCGGCATCCGGCGTCGGCTTGAACGAATATTACAAGAACGACGAGGAATATTTTCACGCGCTGGCGGCCGAGCTCGGCAAGGAATATCGCGCCATCGCCGACGCCGGCATTCTAGTGCAGATCGACGATCCGTTCTTGCCGGACATTTTTTTCGAGCCGGACCTTGACCGCGCGCAGATGCAGCGCCGCGCCAAGATTTACGTCGAGGCGACCAACGCCGCGCTCAAAGGCATTCCTCCCGAGCGCGTGCGCTTCCACACCTGCTACGGCATCAACGAGGGTCCCCGGCTTTACGAGGCGGCGCTGGCCGACATCATCGAATACGTTCTCAAGATCAATGCCGGCTCCTACAGTTTCGAAGCCGCCAATCCGCGCCATGAGCACGAATATCATCTGTTCGAAACCGTCAAAATCCCGGACGGCAAGGTGCTTTGCCCGGGCATGATCACCCATGCCAGCAATATCGTCGAGCATCCGGAGCTGATCGCCGAGCGCATCCTGCGCTTCGCCAAGCTGGTCGGCCGGGAAAACGTCATCGCCGCGGCGGATTGCGGCTTTTCCTCGCAGGCTTTATACCGCACCGAGGTCCACGAGACGGTGGTCTGGGAGAAGTTCAAGGCGCTACGTCAAGGCGCCGATATTGCAACCAAGAAACTGTGGCACTGATGCACGCTCCTTCGCCAACGCTGAATTCCCGCCGTGCCATGCACGGCAACAATAAACTGCAAATCGGCCTGTTCGGCGCCAATTGCTCGTCCGGCCGCGCCGTCACATTGGTTCCCGAGCGCTGGTCGGGCAGTTGGCCCGACAACAAGAAGCTCGCGGTCATGTCCGACGACGCCGGCATCGATTTTCTGCTGCCGATCGGGCGCTGGAAGGGCTATGGCGGCGACACCGATCACCAGGGCACCACGCTGGAGACGATCACCTGGGCGACCGGGCTCCTCGGCGCCACCAAGCGCATCACCGTGTTCGGCACCGTGCATGCGCCGATCTTCAATCCGGTGGTGGCGGCGAAGGAGATGGTCACCGCCGATCACGTCGGCGAGGGCCGCTTCGGGCTCAATATCGTGGTCGGCTGGAACGAGGGCGAGTTCGACATGTTCGGCGTCGAGCAGCGCGCCCACGAGGACCGCTACGACTACGCGCAGGAATGGATCGACGTCATCAAGCTGATCTGGTCCGACCGCGATAATTTCGATTACGACGGCAAATATCTCCACATGAAGGGCATCAAGGGCAAGCCGAAGCCGGTCGGGGGCGCCCGGCCGGTGATCATGAATGCCGGCGCCTCGGCGACCGGCCAGGCCTTCGCGGTGAAGAATTGCGATGCGTTCTTCCTGCAAGCTTCGCGCACCTCGCTCGACGAAACCGCCCAACGGGTGCGCCGGGCCAAGGACGCGGCGATCGCGCAAGGCCGCGAGATCGGCTGCTACACCGTGGGCGTCGTCACCTGCCGGCCGACCAAGAAAGAGGCCGAGGAATATTTCCACCATTGCATCGTCGAACGCGCCGACTGGAACGCCGTCGACAGCATTCTGGGAATGAAGAACATCACGCCGCAGACCGTACCGATGGAGGAATTCCTCAAGCAGCGCTCCGGCTACGCCCAAGGCATGGGGGGGCTGCCGCTCGTCGGCGATCCCGATCAAGTGGCCGCGCAACTTGCCGATTTGAGCAAAGCCGGGCTGACCGGCATCGCCATTTCGCTGGTCAATTATCTCAACGAGCTGCCGTATTTCTGCGACGAGGTCATCGGCCGGCTGGAGCGGATGGGATTACGGCAAAAGCCCGCACAGGCTCGATAATAGATTAAAAGAGGAGAATAAAATGGCTAAGTCAAAATCCGATAAGAGCGAAACCGAGATTACCCGCGACCGTCTCGCGGAACTTTTGAACGAGGACCTGTCCCGCGAATATCAAGCGATCATCTCATACGTGGTCTATTCGCAGGTGCTCAAGGGCGCCGAGTACATGGATATCGCCGATCAGCTCGAGATCCACGCCAAGCAGGAACTCGATCACGCCTTGATGATTTCGCGGCAGATCGATTACCTCGGCAAAATGCCGACGGTGACGCCGAAGCCGGTGCGCACCTCGAAAAACGCCAAGGACATGCTGCGCTTCGATCTCGAAAATGAAAACGAAACCGTCCGCAACTATCGCGACCGCATCCGGCAATGCGAGGCGTTGGGCGAGTTCGCGATGGCGGAGCAAATTCGAAAGATCCTGATGCAGGAGCAGGACCACCAGATTGACCTGGCGACCGCGCTCGGCATCGAGGTCCCGGACACGAGCAAGCGTTGACGGCGTTAGAGCATGACCCCGAAAAGCGTGCCCTCGGACAACGATCCGAGGGTGGGTACCGGTTTTCCGAAAAGATCATGCTCAAGCAAAAACCTGGAGCGGCAATCGCTTCGATATGAAGCGATGTCGCTCTAGGCCGCCAGCAACGCGGCGACGCCGGCGCCCCAAAGTGCGGCGAGCACTGTGAAGGCGGTGACATTGACGTCCCAGCGCCAGATTTTCGGTCCCATCGGCGGCTGGAACGGCAAATAGCCGTTGTCGTCATAGAGCGCGCCGCCGAACAGCGCCCGCGTCAGCACCGCGGCGAAGAACGCGCCATAGATCGCGGCGCTGATCGCAGCGGCAAGATAAAGCCGCTCGATCGGATTCGGTCCGTCGGTCCAGATCAGATAGAGCGCGACCAGCCCGACGCCGGAATAGGACAGGATCTGCCACACCACATGGAAGCGCGCGTGCGGCGTCCATTTAGGGTTGGTGGCGTGCGTTTTGTTGAAGTCGGCCTTGATGGTGACCAGGGCGTAGCCGAGCACGGTGAGCGTCAGCAGGATTTTGGCGATCATGAGCATAGCGTCCTCCCCCCGTTTTGCGCAGCATAGCATATGTTCTACCGCTGGCTCGCGATCGGCGTGCCGCGTTTCTTGTTGTAGCGGTGGACTTCCACGCGCTCCCACACGCCGTTGAGGTGATAGGGATCGCTCTTGGTGAACGCATCGACCGCGGCGCGGTCGGCAGCATCGATGACGAAAATGCTGCCGGCCGGCGTCTCGCCGTCGTCGGCAAGCAATGTCCCCGCCGTCACCACGTCGACGCCGTGCGCGGCGGATTTGTCGAGATGGATGCGGTGGTCGCGGTAATGCTTGGCCCGCACCGGCATCATGGCTTTCTTGTCGAGGGCGTGGACGACGAACAGCATGGCCGCATCTTAGTCCACCCCCCGACAGCGGGGGAGGGGCGCCTTGCAACTAATTTTGTCAGGCGCGAGGATAAATTTTCCGCAAGCGGCGGTCGGAAGCCGACAATGCAACGCTGTTACGCGATACTGCTCCGTGCAGCGCTGGCCGCTTGGGTGATAGTGGCGGCTATCGCGGGAAGCGCCATTGCCGGGCCGTATGAGGACGGCATTGCCGCGTATGACAAAGGTGACTATGCAACCGCCCTGCGGTTTGTTCGCCCGTTGGCCGACCAAGGCCGCGCCGCGGCACAATTCAAGCTCGGCGTCATGTACGCTAAAGGCGAAGCGGTACCGCAGGATGAGGTCGAGTCTGTGAAATGGATACGGCTCGCCGCGCGTCAAGGCAACGCCGAAGCGCAGGACGCGCTTGGTATCAGATACGCCGAGCGTGATGGCGTCGTCCCACAAGACTATTTTCGCGCATACATGTGGTTCGACCTATCGGCCGCGCAGGGTAACCGGAGCGCTGCAGGGGATAGAGACAAAGTCGCGGGGCAGATGACTCCAGGACAGATCGCCGCGGCGCAGGATATGGCCCATGAGTGGAAGCCAGCCCCGCCACAAGACGGATCAGGAAATTGTCTTGGCCCCGATGGTATATTCCAGGGCGTTCTTCACGTGGCGCATCGCCGTCTCCCCACCGGCCAACCGATGAGTGCATATATCCTTCGGCTCACCAGGCCCTCATGCATTTTGGACGATGAAGAAACCATGCACCTCGATCAACACGAACTGCAGGTCATGCCGCAAACCACCGCCAAGTTTTCGCCGCTCATTGGCAAATCCTTATCGATCAAGGGCGAGGCTCCGTTTGCGGCAAACACGGTCTACCATTTTCGGGAGTTGGTGATGGCAAAAGCTGAAGCTTTACCGCGCGGACGCGGTCGATAGCCGCAAGAGCAGCCAAGGACTCGGATGTGAATGCCCCGCGACGGGCGGCAAGTGGCGCCAAATGACTATCGTCGGGTGCATGAGAGGATCGCGACTTTGATTTTGCGCGGCGAAGAATGTCAGTCAGCCGGCGCTGATGCCGGCAAACTTGATCACCTTGCCCCACTTTTCGGTTTCGTCGGAGATTAGCTTACGGAAGCCATCCGGCGTACCGCCAAGGAGCAGCGCGCCCATCGCGGCAAATCTTTCCTTGATCTTGGCATCGGCGAGAGCGGCATTGGTCTCGGTATTAAGTCGATTGACGATGCGGACGTGCCATGCGGCGCCCCGATCCCCCACCAGGAGCTCGCATAGAATCCCGGCACCGTATCCGAGATTGGCGGCACGTCGGGCATGACAGGAGAGCGCTGCGGCGTAGCAACACCGATCGCGCGGATGGTGCCGGCCTTGGCCTACTCCCCGGCGGTCAGCGTATCGGCGAACATCACGTCGACGTGGCCGGAAACCAGCGCGAGCACCGCCGGTGCGCCGCCGTTGAACGGCACATGCACCATGTCGACCCCGGTCATCATCTTGAACATCTCTGCCGAGATGTGGTTCGCATTGCCGGCGCCGGCCGAAGCGTAATTCACTTTGCCCGGATTGGCCTTGGCATAAGTGATGTACTCGGCAACCGTCTTGGCCGGAAACGAGGGCGTGACGAACATGACATGCGGCGCCTCCACGATGCTGCAGATCGGCTCGACATCGCGGATGAAATCGAAGTTCAGATGCCGGTAAAGCGTGGCGTTGATCGCATTACCGGCGTTGATGAGGAGCAGCGTGTAACCGTCAGGCGCCGCGGTGACGACGGTCTCGGTCCCGAGATTGCTGCCGGCGCCCGGCTTATTCTCGATGACAAACGCCTGGCCGAGATGGTCCGATAGCCACTGCGCGATCAAGCGTCCGGTGATGTCGGCGCCGCCGCCCGGCGGGAAGGGTACGATGACGCGTGCGGCGCGTATCGGGTAATCGAGGGCCAAAGCAGAACCGGGCAGCGACCCGGCTACGGCCATGGCGCCCCCGTAACGCAGCAGTTCGCGCCTCAGCATCGTTTCATCCTCCCGCGGATGGAATTTTGGTCGAAGCTATAGCAGTCGACGCGACCCCGCCAGCGACCGCTCGGCTAGACGTCACTTCCACGCCAGCTACACCCCGTGGTGGACGACGTGTGCCGCTGACGGCCGCCCGGCGGGATGCCGCAGCGTTAAGGTTGCTTCGGGAACTCGGTTCGCACTCGGGGCGTTAGTGGTACGGTGACAGGTCAGGACCCATCATGAGCGCGATGAACACGTCGGCAAAGTACACGGCCGAACAGATTGAAGAGATCATCGGACGCATTCTTACCCTGCGGACGAACTGGCTTCGCGTTGTGGAAACTCGGCTCGCATCCCGGCAAAGCAGCTCTGGGCAAACCATCGAGCGTGCCTGAGTTGGCCACTTGGCCACGGGACATCGATCTGCAGTTCTTGCGCGAAGGTTCAGGGTAAAGCGCCAGGCCGTCCGCGCCCGCGACGATTCAAAGTGCCTCGGTGCAATTCGCAAGGTGCGAAAGCGAAGCGCCGGCATCAACCTTGGGCGCCGTATCTCTCGTGGACGGCCGCAGCGATTAATTTTTTCCGCCCTTCACTGCTCGATTTCGCGCCGTTGGTCGCACACCAATCGATGAATGTGCCGGGATCGATGCGGACGCGCAGGACGACGTGTCCGTAGGATATAAGACCCCGTTCCATTTCCTCGGCCATCTTCAGCCACTCCCGCCAAGTCTTCGGCATCTTGCTGCCGTCGTCGAAAATTCTTAGCAGCGCGGGGTAGTCCTCTTCCTCGATCCAATAAACTCCGACCGCCGGAGGTCGCGTGTCTTGTGGGGTGGTCATACCGTCTTTCTCGCTCGGGTGGCTTATATGGCGTCCTCTGTCTCGAATTGCAAAGAAATAGGATCAAGCCGCTTCAGGCCCGCCGCCGCGAGATCACATAGCTCTCGTCGAAGAACCACAAGCCGCCGCGCTCGCGCAGCACGGAGCGGGTGGCGTCGATATAGCTGCCGTCGGCGGCGGCTTTCGCCACGCGGTCGTCCTCGACCTGCGCCACATAGATCGCCGCGTTCCACGCCGCGAACAGCGTCGAGGTGCCGATCGATTCGGAAATTTCCGAGGGCAGCGTGTGCATCTCGTAGCGGAACAGTGAGCGGTTGTCGGCATAGGCGTTGAAGTTGAGCTCGCGGCCGGCCGGCCCAAGCTCGTGCTTGACCACTTTGAGGATGTCGTGGCGGTCGTGAATGAATGGGTGATCGTCCGGCCAGACTTTCTGGATGATCTCCATGCCGGGGTCTTGGCCATGCGAATGGATGGCGATGAGCCTGCCGCCGGGGCCGAGCGCGCGGGCGAGCGGCGCGATCACGCGCTTGGCTTTGAAATCCAGCGGCGCGCGGGCGCGATAGGGCTGCGAGGCGATGACGAGATCGTAATCGGCGCGAGTGCCGCCGGCCCTGGGAATGATCGGATCGAGCAGGAAGCGGTGATCGTCGCGATAGATCACGAGCACCACTGGCCGTTCATACATCGGATTGCCGGTGCGCGCGGAGACGCCGGCTTTCCAGTTCTGCGCGAGGAACGGCTCGAGGTTGATGATTTGTTGCTCGAAACGGTGCGCTGAATTGCCCAGAAGCGGCAGCTCGTGCCAGACCAGGCTCGACGCCGCATTGAGCGATTTGACGTGCAGCCACGGCGCGTCGGCATAAGCGAGATTGGTCAGCACCAGTACCGTCGCCGGATGCTCGAAGAAGCGGTCCGACATTTTCTGCAGCGTCAGGCGCACGTCTTCGAGCGAGATCTCCTTGCCGACGACATAGAACGGCATGTGGCTGAAGCGGTCGTGGGCGGCGCGCATCACCCGGGTCAGCACCGAGCCGTCGCCGACCCCGGCATCGAAGATCCGCACCGCCGGCGGGTGCGGATGGATATGGGCCAGCTCCTCGGAGACGCGGTGCGCGACCTCCCACTTCTCGCTGCAGGTATTGACGAACAAGAGATATTTTTGCCGGTTGTCGAAGAAGCGGAAATTGCGCTGCGGATCGCCGGCCGGGAGTGGCGCCGCGGGCAACGGCGCCGGCAGCGGCGCGCGCGGCGCATGGGTGCGCTCGATGATCGCCGGCCGCTCGCCCTGCGCTGGATTGGCGGCCATGAAGCCGTGGATGCGGTCGAGCGTGTCGGTGGTGATGCGGCCGCCGTTGCGCAGCCGCGCCGCGAGCTTGCCGTCGTTGACGGCGCGGCGGCCGAAGGTGGATTCCGCCAATCCGGTCTGTCGGCAATAGTCGGAGATTTCCGTGAGGAGTTGTTGCGCGTTCATGCTGTCGTGCGGCGAAAGCCGCCCTTCGATGATCCGTTTCCTCGCGCCGCGCCGGGGCGCTTATGCGGGCTTGCAGATGCGCAGCGTCCCCATCAGCGAACCAAATCCAGTGGGCAGAGGTCAACCACAATATCGCCCACTTATATGGTGGGCAGAGTAATGGGATTAAGCCCCACGTGAGTGGGCAGACCGGATAGGCCGATATCATTTAAATCGAGCTACGGAGCACCAATTCCCGCATCCCTCGCGCTCGTCACTTTTATTAGGACAACACCTTGACAATTGTCTCCATATCCGTTACATACTGCGAATCAAAGCTCGCTCGCCGGAGGCCGGTGACAGCCGGCCGGCGGAGCGAGTGCGGTGCCTGCGGGCGGGGCTTGTAACCCCGCTCCCGGGCGGCCCGGGCATCATGCCTGCCGATACCACGGTCGGCGCGTGAGGTGCTCACTGGACTGGGACAGGCGAAGGCGGGCAACACCCGTTCAGACCGCGTCCCAGGAAGCATGGCCTGGGTTGCGCCAGGGGTGACGTAAGTCCCCTTGGCGAG
>Ga0182024_10021987_pt1 | contig 11536 bp, 15 predicted proteins | sample P32metaG_FD_120480 | JGI IMG/M metagenome (GOLD analysis project Ga0182024, IMG submission 120480) | Permafrost microbial communities from Stordalen Mire, Sweden - P3-2 metaG (Illumina Assembly) | ecosystem: Environmental > Terrestrial > Soil > Wetlands > Permafrost | place: Sweden: Stordalen... | reverse complement strand
GATCCGCGGCGATTGCGACCTCGTGCTGAGCGAGATCCTCGACGGCGAGCACCGCTTCCTCGCGCGGGCCGGATCTGAGCGTGGCGCCGAGCTGTTGCGCGAGTTGCCGCAGCGCGCCGCCGCACCGGTGGACCTCGACGCGGCGCAGGCCGCGGTCGACGGAGCGGCCTCCAGGATGACGCGCACCGTGCAGTCCGGCGACCTGCGTGACCTGCTTGCGCGCAACCTCGAGAATCCACGCTGGGACGAGGTGGCCGGGCGCTGCCTGACCTGCGGCAACTGCACGATGGTCTGTCCCACCTGCTTCTGCACGAGCGTGGAGGACGTCAGCGATCTGGCCGGCGCCGAGGCCGAGCGCGTGCGTGTCTGGGAGACCTGTTTCTCGGTCGATCACTCCTACCTGCACGGCGGCAGCGTCCGGCGCTCCGGGCGCTCGCGCTACCGCCAGTGGCTCACGCACAAGTTCGGCACCTGGTACGACCAATTCGACAGCTCCGGCTGCGTCGGCTGCGGCCGCTGCATCGCGTGGTGCCCGGTCGGCATCGACGTCACCGAGGAGCTGGCTGCAATCCGCGACACCGACGGGGTGGCTGTATGACGACGACGCTTGCCGAGATCCTGACCGACGCTCCCTTCTTCGCCGGTCTGCGCCCGGAAACGATCGACCTGGTAGCCGGATGCGGCTCGAACGTGCAGTTCGAGCCCGGCGCCCTGATCTTCCGCGAGGGCGACCGGGCCGACGTGTTCTATCTGCTTCGCCACGGCAGCATCGCGATCGAGGCCTACGCCCCCAACAGCGGACCGCTCGTGATCGAGACGCTCGAGGCCGGCGACGTGCTCGGCTGGTCGTGGCTGTTCGAACCCCACCGCTGGCATTTCGACGCGCACGCCCTGACCGCGGTGCGCGCGACCGCGTTCGACGGCGTCTGCCTGCGCGGCAAGTGCGACGCCGATCCGCAGCTCGGCTACGAGCTCGTCTCGCGATTCGCCCAGACGCTGATCGAGCGCCTGCAATGGACGCGCCTGCGGCTGCTCGACGTCTACGGCCATGTCGGCCAGCACTGAGCTCGCAGCCCCCGTGGCCGCCGCGATGGTGCCGCAGCCGTTCCGCGTCACGCGGCGGCGCCGCGAGACCTCCGACACCTGGACGCTGTCGCTCGAGCCGCTCGACGGCGAGGGCATCTCGCCGGGCCCCGGCCAGTTCACGATGCTCTACGCCTTCGGCATCGGCGAGATCCCGATCTCGGTCTCCGGCACCGACGGCGGGCTGCTCGTCCACACCGTCCGCGCAGTCGGCGCGGTCAGCGCCGCGATCTGCGACGCGAAGCCCGGCGCGGTGCTGGGTGTGCGCGGTCCTTTCGGCAACACGTGGCCAGTGCGGGAGGCGGCCGGCCACGACGTCGTCGTGGTCGCCGGCGGCGTTGGTCTCGCGCCGCTGCGCACGGCCGTTCAGGCGCTCGAGCGCTCGCGCGGGGACTATCGCGAGGTGACGCTGCTCTACGGCGGCCGCACGCCGGGCGACCTTCTGTTCCGCGGTGAGCTGGATTCGCTGCGCCGGCGCGGGAAGCTCAACGTCGATGTGACCGTCGACGCCGCCGCAACCGGCTGGCAGGGCAAGGTCGGCGTCGTGCCGAAGCTCATCGAGGGCGCACCGTTTGACCCGGAGTCGGTGATCGCGCTGGTCTGCGGTCCTGAGGTGATGATGCACTTCGCCGTCGTGGCGCTGCGCGAACGCGGTGTCGCGCCCGAGCGCATCCACCTCTCGATGGAGCGAAACATGCGCTGCGCCGTCGGTCACTGCGGGCACTGCCAGCTCGGGCCGACGCTGATCTGCCGCGACGGCGCGGTCTACAGCTACGACAAGCTCGAGAGGCTGATGGGGGTGCGTGAGCTGTGAGCGCCGCGACGCGCCGCAAGCCGAAGCTCGCGGTCTGGAAGTTCTCCTCATGCGACGGCTGCCAGCTCTCGCTGCTCGATTGCGAGGACGAGCTGCTGGCACTCGCCGGCGAGGTCGAGATCGCCTACTTCCCGGAGGCCACCAGCGCCACCGTCCGGGGCCCGTACGACCTTTCGCTGGTCGAGGGCTCGATCACCACCGAGGAGGACCGCGAACGCATCCAGAAGGTTCGGGGCGCCTCGCGTCGCCTCGTCACGATCGGGGCCTGCGCCACCGCGGGCGGGATCCAGGCGCTGCGCAACTTCGCCGACGTGGACGAGTTCGTCGCGCTCGTCTACGCCCAGCCCGAGCACATCTCGACGCTCGCCACCTCCACGCCGATCTCCGAGCACGTCGCAGTCGACTTCGAGTTGCGCGGCTGCCCGATCGACAAGCACCAGCTGCTCGAAGTGATCGGCGCCCAGCTGGCCGGGCGCCGCCCGCAGATCGCCACGACCAGCGTCTGCACCGAGTGCAAGCGGCGCGGCACGGTGTGCGTGACCGTCGCCCACGGCACGCCCTGTCTCGGACCGGTCACCCACGCCGGCTGCGGCGCGATCTGCCCGTCCTACGATCGCGGCTGCTACGGCTGCTTCGGGCCGATGGAGACGCCGAACGTCTCGGCGCTGACGCGCCAGATGCGCGAGCTCGACGCGACCGAGACCGTGATCGACCATCTCTTCCACACCTTCAACGCGAGCGCAGAGCCATTCGCGGGTGCGGGATCGCGCCGTGCCTGACAAGCGCACCAAGACGATCAGGACGGCCACGCTCGCCCGGGTCGAGGGTGAGGGCGCGATGCGCGTGCGAATCGAGGCCGGCCAGGTCACCGAGGTCGCGCTCGACATCTACGAGCCGCCGCGCTTCTTCGAGGCTTTTCTGCGGGGCCGGGATTTCGCCGAGGCGGTCGACATCACCTCGAGGATCTGCGGCATCTGCCCGGTCGCCTACCAGATGAGCGCGGTGACGGCGATGGAGAGCCTGTGCGGCGTCGAGGTCGGCGGACAGCTGCGGGCACTGCGCCGCCTGCTCTACTGCGGCGAGTGGATCGAGAGCCACGCGCTGCATATCTTCATGCTCCACGCCCCCGACTTCCTCGGTTACGCGGGCGCCGTCGAGATGGCGCGCGACCATCCGGCGATCGTCGCCGACGCGTTGAAGCTGAAGAAGGCCGGCAACGAGGTGATGCGCGTCGTCGGCGGCCGCGAGGTGCACCCGATCAACCTGCGGGTCGGCGGCCTGCACCGCGTGCCGCGCAAGGCCGAGCTCGCTACGCTCGTCGAGGGTCTCGAGCGCGCGCGCGAGATCGCGCTCGGCGCCGTCACGCTGACCGCCACGCTCGACTTCCCCGACTACGAACAGGACTTCGAGCTGGTCGCGCTCGCGCACCCCGGCGAATACCCGATCGACCGTGGGCGCGTGGTCTCCGATCACGGCCTCGACATCGCGCCGGCCGACTACATGACGCACTTCGTCGAGTCCCATGTGCCGTGGTCGCACGCGCTGCACTCGCAACGCACCGACGGGAGCACCTACGTGGTCGGGCCGCGCGCGCGTTTCGCGACCCGCTGCGACGAGCTGACACCGCTGGCCAGCGAGGCGGCCGCCGCCGTCGGCCTGCGCCCACCCGAGCGCAACCCGTTCCGCAGCATCGTCGTGCGCTCGGTCGAGCTCGTGCACGCGGTCGACGAGGCGCTCGCGCTGATCGCGGCCTACGAGGAGCCGGACGCCCCGGCGCTCGAGGTGATTCCCCGCGCGGGGGTGGGTCACGGTGTGAGCGAGGCGCCCCGCGGCCTGCTCTACCACCGCTACGAGATCGACGCGGACGGCACGATCCTCGATGCCGTGATCGTCCCGCCGACATCGCAGAACCAGACCGCGATCGAGGCTGACCTGCGCGGCGTCGTCGAACGCTCGCTCGATCTGCCCGACGCCGAGTTGAGCGTGCGCTGCGAGCAGACGATCCGCAACTACGACCCCTGCATCTCCTGCGCGACTCACTTCCTGAAACTGGACATCGAGCGCGTCTGAGGCTGATCGGCATCGGCAACCGCTGGCGCGGCGACGACGCGGCGGGACTCGCCGTGGCGGCGTCGGTGGGCGCGCGATGCCCGCCGGGTGTCGAGGTCGTGGAACACGAGGGTGAGCCGATCACGCTGATCGAGGCCTGCGATGGCGCGCCGGCGCTGTGGATCGTTGACGCCGTCCGCTCGGGCGCCCGGCCCGGCACGCTGCACCGTCTCGACGCCGCGCAGCGGCCACTGCCGGCGGAGTTGTTCGGCGTCTCGACGCACCGGCTGGGACTCGCCGACGCGCTCGAGCTGGCACGCGCGCTCGGCCGCCTGCCGCCGCAGGTGATCGTCTACGGGATCGAGGCGAGCGAGTTCGAGCCGGGCAGCCCGCTGTCGCCCGTGGTCGCGCGCGCCGTCGAGCAACTTGCGGACGCCCTCGTCGAGGAGCTCGCGCAGGCCGTGGGCGCGCACCAGTCCAGGAGCGCCATTGGGCGCACATCTGATTAGGTGTTCATGTAAACTCGCGGCGTGAGCCGCGACCACACGCCCAACATGCGCTACCTCGACGGCGAGACCGCGCGGGTCGTCGCCGAAACGATGCAGGCGCTGTCGACGCCAAGCCGTGTGCGGATCCTGAGCCGCCTGGGCGCCGGCCCGTGCTCGGTCGGCGAGCTTGCGCGGGAGGTCGCGATGGAGCAGTCGGCCGTGTCCCAGCAGCTGCGCGTGCTACGCCATCTCGGGCTGGTGGTGGGCGAGCGCCGCGGCAAGAGCGTGATCTATGCGCTGCACGACGACCACGTCGGCGTGCTGCTGGCCGAGGCGGTCGCGCACACAGAACACCTGCGCCGGCGGCACGTCCCGGAGCGCCGTCTGCGGCCGGTGCCGGCGTGAGCACCGCCACGCCCGCGCTGCTCGCCGCCGCCGCGGGAGTCGGCTTCGGCCACGCGATCCTGCCGGACCACTGGGTGCCGCTGGCCGTGGTCGGGCGCACGCGTCGCTATCCGCTCGCGCGCGTCGCGCGGCTCTCGGGCCTCGCCGGCGTCGCGCACGTGCTCGTCTCGATCGTGCTGGGCGCCGCGATCATCGCCGTGGGCCTCCAGTTTCGCGGAGCGGTGCAGAGCGCCCAGGACGCGATCATCGGCTCCGTGCTGATGGCGACCGGCCTCGGTTTCGCGATCTTCGAATTCAGTGGCCGCGGACGTCACGGGCACAGCCACAGCGGCCACGATCACGCGCACCGGCACCCGCAGTCGCAGGCCGCCCCGGCGGCCGCGACCGAGCCGGCTCACGCGGCGGACCCGGGCGGAGTCCGCAACCTGGCGGCGGTGATGGTGCCGTTCGGCGCCGCGGCATCACCGGACCTGACGATCCTCCCCGTATTTCTCGCAGCGACCACGGTTGGACTGACGACGGCCATCGGCTCGCTCCTCATCTTCGCCGCGGTGACGATCGCGACGATCGTCTCACTGACGCTGGCAGCCTGCTTCGGCGGCTACCAGATACACGGCCGCTGGCTCGAGCGCTGGGGCAACGCGTGCACCGCCCTCGTGCTGCTCGTGATCGGCGCGCTCGTGCTGACGGGTGTGCTCTGAGCACGCGATCGGCGTCTGATTCTCACCGCCGGCACGGGAGCTTCGCGACCGCAGCCCGCACGATGTTCATGTCGGCGCGGTTGAAGTCGGCGTGGGTCTGGCCGCGGAAGCTGGGCACCAGTTCACGGTAGTAGGGACTCGAGAGGCTCTCGTTGTGCCCGATCACGTTGGCGACGGGGATGTGCTCGGTGCAGCGCAGCCAGCGCGTCAGCTCGAGCCCGGAGCGGTACTGCGCGGCGTCCCCCATCACCTGCTGGTCCGAGAAGCCCACATTCTCGATCCCGATCGCCGTGTAGTTGAGACCCACTACCTGGCGGCACATGATGTCCAGCGGCACGAGCTGGTAGATCGTGCCGTCGGTATCGATCACGAAGTGCGCGCAGACCTGCGGCAGCTCGTGGTAGGTGACGTCCGGCACGTCGTCGGCGAAGGTGTTCCAGACGCTCTGGAACGTCGCGCTATCGGTGTAGTGCCAGATGACCAGATGCGGGTCGACCAGCTTGTATGAGTCGATTCCGTAGTGCTGCAGCGCATAGGCGCGCATCTGCTGCTCGCGCGCGGGACCGAACGGAATGAAGTCCTTGACGATCCGCGGCGGCGGCAGCAGCGGCTGGCGAGCACCGCTCGCGAGCGCACCGGCCGAACTGAGCGCGAGCGCGAGCACCAGCGCGAGAGCGATGCATGCTGCACCAGCACCGGCGAACACGGAGCGCCGTCCACGCCCGGCCACCGTCTCGCGAGCAACCCCTCGACCAGCCATCGCCCTGACCCTAGAGCACCGCCGTCGCCGTCGCGGCGGCGAACGCCTCGAGGCCACCGTTCCAACCGCTCGGCGCGCCGACGGCGTCGCGCATCTGCTCCCAGCCGTCGCCGTGGCGCTCCAGGTGGCGATGCTCCAACTCAACGCGGGTGCGCGTCGGGGTCTCGGCGCGGAAGCGCACCTCGAACTCGCTGGCCCTCGCCGGATCGGCCTCGTGGGACCAGAGCAGATTGATGTCCCAGCTCACAACGACGCGGTGCGGTGGCTCGTACGCGAGTACGCGGCCCCAGTCGGACTCGCCGCCATCGATGTCGCGGCCGTACGCTCGGCCGCCGACACGCGGCTCGAGCACCATCTCGGCCAGCGGCGCCGCGCCGATCGTGTGCTCGCGAGGCCACCACGAGTCGATGCCGTGCGTGAACACCGAGAACGCGCGGTCGATCCCCACATCCACCACGATTGCGGCGTGAACTGCAGTGTCCGTCGTTCCAGGTGTCATCCGATCCTCTCATCCTGTTGTTCGGCGATGGTCTTGAAGGCGTCGAGTGCCTGCGTCCAGAACCGATCGAAGTAGGCGCGTAGGGCCCCCACCCCCATCGGGTCGAGGCTGTAGATCCGGCGATTGGCATCCCTGCGGTCATTGACCAGGCCGGCCTGCTTGAGCACGCGCAGGTGCTGCGAGACCGCGGGCCGGCTCACCGGGAGGTCTCGCGCGAGCTCTCCGACTGCGATCGGACCGTCCGCGAGTCGTTCGAAGATCGCACGCCTGGTCGGGTCGCCGAGCGCCTGAATAGCCTGTGCGTAAGTTGCCACTTACCGTAAGTGTACGCTTACGCTCGTTCGCTGTCAACCCCTCCTCCGCGCGCCAGCAGCGAGAGCACCTCCTCGTCGGACACCGGCGCGAAGTCGGCGTACCAGTGGCCAACGGCGAGCAGTCGCGTCGGGATCGTGTGGCACACCACCCGGTCGGCCTCCTTGGCGACCAGTTCGACCGATTCGCCTGCGCCGACGGGAACTGCGACGACGATCCGCGAGGCGCCGTGGGCCCGCACCGCGCGAACCGCGGCCACCGCGGTCAAACCGGTCGCGAGGCCGTCGTCGACCACGATCGCCGTGCGCCCATGCAGGTCGATCCGCGCACGGTCCCCGCGGTAACGCTCAACGCGACGCAGCAGTTCCACACCTTCGCGGCGCACCGTCTCGTCGAGTGCCGTCTGGGACATGCCGACCCGAGCGGCGGCCGCGCCATCGAACACCGCGGCCCCGCCTTCGGCGATCGCCCCCACCCCCAGCTCCGGGTTTCGCGGCGCACCGAGCTTGCGGACGACAAGCACGTCGAGCGGCGCAGCGAGCACCCGGGCCACCTCGAAGCCGACCGGGACCCCGCCCCGCGGCAGCGCGACGACCACTGGCTGCTCGGCCGCCAGGTCGCGCAGCCGCTCTGCCAGTTGGCGTCCGGCGTCGTGACGGTCGGCGAACACTCCTGTCACCTGGCTCGCGCCGGCGCGCCGCGGCGCCCGACCCGTCAGGCCTCGCGTGCTTCCGGCATGCCCTCGCCGGTCGCGAGCGCTTCCATCTCATCCTGCGCGGGTTGACCGTCTGCCGGCTCCTGATCGGGCCGGCGGCGGGTGCTCGCTCGGCGCCTGCCGGCTGCGATCGCAACCAGCGCAGCGCAGCCTGCCGCGGCAAGCGGGGCGATGCTGCGCAGCGAGCGTTTCGCCGTGGGCGTCTCGGTCATGCGTGTGCCCTCACGCTACCAACTCGGTCGGTCTCCGCGTGCGGGCCTGTCGAGTGTGCATCGCGACGGGCCTGCGGATGCAACGACCGTCACCGGACCGATGACCGTCGTCCGCTAGGTTTCGTGTGTGGAGTACCGCACACTCGGACGCACAGGGGTGAAGGTCAGTTCGCTCTGCCTCGGCGCGATGATGTTCGGCAGCTGGGGCAATGCCGACCACGACGAGTCGGTTGCGATCGTCCACCGGGCGCTTGACGCCGGCATCAACTTCATCGACACGGCCGACGTCTACTCGCGGGGCGAGTCGGAGGAGATCGTCGCCAAAGCTCTCGCCGGTGGCAGGCGCGACGATGTGGTGCTGGCCACGAAGGTCCACGGCGACATGGGCGAGCGTCCCAACCAGCGGGGCAACTCGCGCCGTTGGATCGTCCGCGAGGTCGAGGACTCGTTGCGCCGCCTGGGGACCGACTGGATCGACCTCTACCAGATCCATCGTCCGGAAGAGGACACGGACATCGAGGACACGCTTTCCGCGCTGACCGATCTCGTCCGGGCGGGCAAGGTCCGCTACATCGGCTCATCCACGTTCCCGGCGTCGCAGATCGTTGAGGCGCAGTGGGTTTCGAGCGAGCGGCACCTGGAGCGCTTCGCCAGCGAGCAGCCGCCGTACTCGATGCTCGCGCGCGGAGTCGAGACCGATGTGCTGCCGACCTGCCTGCGTCACGGCATCGGCGTGATCCCATGGAGCCCGCTCGCCGGCGGATGGCTTTCCGGCCGCTACCGCAAGGGCGCCGAGGCGCCGGCGTCCAGCCGTTCCGGCCGTCTCCCCCAGCGCTTCGATCTGGAGCTCGCAGCGAACCAGCGCAAGCTCGAGGCCGCCGACGCGCTCGCAACGCTCGCGGACGAGGCGGGCATCTCGCTGATCGAGCTGGCGATCGCATGGGTCATCAACCATCCCGCGGTGACCGCGGCGATCATCGGGCCGCGGACGATCGAGCACCTCGAATCCCAGCTTCTCGCGGCGGAGACCACACTCGACGCCGCGCTGCTCGACCGCATCGACGAGATCGTGCCGCCGGGACTGACGATCAACCCGGCCGACGACGGCTTCGCGAACCCGTCGCTGCAGGCGCCTGCGCGGCGGCGCTGAGCGATGGAGGGGCCTGCGACCGGCGAGCACCCGGCCGGCGCCGACGAGCCGGGCGTGACCGACGAGCCCGCGGGCCCGACCTACGCGCTCTACGCGAGCTTCGCCTCCGACCCGGCGCGACCGCTGGTGTCACAACAGCGCTCCACGGCCGCCACCCATGCGCAGCAGACGCTCGATTCGGCCGAGGCGACCCTGCGCGGCGCCTACACCGTCACCGGCTACCGCGCCGACGCCGACCTGCTGCTGTGGCTCGTCGGCCACAGCGCCGACGCCGTGCAGGACGCCCTGATCGCGTTTCGCCAGACCATGCTTGGACAGTCGCTGCGCCCCGTCTGGTCGGCGATCGGCGTCCATCGCGAGGCCGAGTTCGCGAAGTCCCACACCCCCGCGTTCATGCGCGCCGAGGAGCCGCTCAAGTACGTGTCCGTCTACCCCTATGTCCGCTCGCTCGAGTGGTACCTGCTGCCCGAGGAGGATCGCGCCGAGATGCCGCGCGAGCACGGGATGATGGGGCGAAGCCGCCCGGAGGTGCGCGCGAACACGGTCAGTGCGTTCGCCCTCGGTGACTACGAGTGGCTGCTCGCGTTCGAATGCGACGAGCTGGAGCCGATCGTCGACCTGATGCGCCACCTGCGAGGCGCGCAGGCCCGGCGCCACACGCGCGAGGAGTTGCCGTTCCACACCGGGCGCCGCCGGTCGCTGACAGACATCGTGGCGGACCTACCTTAGGGCCTACCCTTGGCGGACTGATCGCCGGCGGGTGAGCGCGACCCCGGCCAGGCAGAGCACGCCGCCCCCCATCGCGACCCCGCCTGGCACCTCGCCGAGCGTGAGCGCGCTGAGCGCGATCACGAGTGGCGGCACGAGGTATGTCGTGGCCCCCTGCCGCGCCATCGTGCTGCGCGAGAGCGCGTAGGCCCACGTCGTGAATGCGATCGCCGTCGGCCCGACGCCGAGATAGACGACGAGCAGGGTGCTCGACGCCGGCGCCGCGCGTAGATCGGACAGCAGCCCCGGCAGGAAGGGCAGGCAGGCGACCGCCCCGGCGAGGCATGCAGCCCATGTCAAGGCGATCGGCGAGACGCGCGCGAGCAGTGGCTTCTCGATGACCACGGCCACGGTGTAAACGGCCGCCGCCAGCACGCACAGCAGCACACCGCCCAGCCCACCGTGACGGTGGGCCGAGCTGACGGCGATCACCGCGGCTCCCGCGAACGCGACGGCCAGCCCGCCGAGCAGCCACGAAGACAGGCGTTCGCGGAGCACCCACGTGGCGAGCACGGCGATCATGATCGGAGCGACGTTTACGAGCATCGCCGCGGTGCCGGCATCGACCAGGCGCTCACCCTGGTTGAGCGCCACGTTGTAGACGCCGAACCAGAGCACGCCGCAGACGATGATCGCCGGAAGCTCGCGTCGTGGCGGCAGCGAGATGCGCCGGTGGCCCATCAGCGCGCTGAGCGCCACCGCGCCGACCAGCAGCCGGCCGAGCGCCAGCGGGGCGGGAGCGAAGTGCGTACGCGCCGTGCGAATCGCCACGAACGCCGACGCCCACAGCAGCGTCGTGACGATGATTGCGAGCACGACCTTGGGATCCTCGAAGCGCCTGTGGCCGGCGCCGCTCGCGGGCTCACCTCTCGTCGTCATCGCGGTGCCCGCGCGCCTGCGGTCTTCCTCATCGCCACGGACCATAGTGGCGCGCGAGCGGATCGCTCCATGCTGCACAAACGTCGCGGCAGGCGAATCCGTGAGCTCGGCCCCCGGCACGCTCGCCCGCGCCCCGCCGATGCTGCGAGACTGCAGCGATCCCCCCATCGCCCGGTGATGCGCAGGATCGAAGCCGCGTCGCGGACGCCTCTGCGACGGCGGCCGAGCACGCCACGACCGGCGAGGCAACGGCGCAGCGCCCCGACCGCTTCCTGACCCTCAGCGGCGAGGAGATTCGGGCGCTCTACACGGAGGCCGACCTACCCGAGCGTGGGCAGATCGGTTTGCCCGGCGAGTACCCGTTCACGCGCGGCGTCTATCCCTCGATGTACCGCGGGCGGCTGTGGACCGTCCGCCAGTTCGCGGGCTTCGGCACGGCCGTCGAGACCAACGAGCGCTTTCGCTACCTGCGGGGTCGCGGCCAGCACGCCCTGTCCACTGCGTTCGACCTGCCGTCGCTGATGGGTCACGACTCGGACTCGCCGCTCAGCCGCGGCGAGGTCGGACGGGAGGGCGTCGCGATCGACACGCTCGACGACATGGAGGATCTCTTCGCCGGCATCGACCTGCGCGAGGTCAGCGTGTCGATGACGATCAACGGCCCGGCGGCGATCATGCTCGCGTTCTTCGTCGCCGCTGCG
>Ga0182024_10021986_pt1 | contig 11536 bp, 9 predicted proteins | sample P32metaG_FD_120480 | JGI IMG/M metagenome (GOLD analysis project Ga0182024, IMG submission 120480) | Permafrost microbial communities from Stordalen Mire, Sweden - P3-2 metaG (Illumina Assembly) | ecosystem: Environmental > Terrestrial > Soil > Wetlands > Permafrost | place: Sweden: Stordalen... | reverse complement strand
GGTGAGCTTTATGAATTATGATCTGGGATACTTCGATCTGGAGACTCGGGTGCTCGAACCGCTCGAAAATCCGTTCGGCCCAAAAGTGTTACCTATGTCTTAGGTACGTTGTGTAACCCATGTGTCCGGGCCGGACCCCTATTTTGGTGGAGCCGATGGGATTCGAACCCACGACCTCCTCGATGCCATCGAGGCGCGCTCCCAACTGCGCCACGGCCCCACCGGGTACAACGTATATCAATGCTAGCATTCGGGTGCGCGGTTCGTCTATAAGTTGGGCGCATCCCCATTCCGCGACTTAAGCAAGAAGCTCCGAAAGGAAGAAGAAACTATGCCCTTTTTTCTTCGAGCGTTGCGCGCGATTATTGTTGTCTTGTTTACGTTGGTGATCGCCGACCTCGGCCTACTCCATGCGCAAGCCACCCGAAACTTTGCCGGCGTCAAGTTCATCGCCGAGGTACCTCTTCTGGACTGCGACGGCACCCCTTGCGTGGACGCCCGCATCGCCGAAGGCAAAACTATCCGCATGGGCATCGACACCGGCAACGTGGATTCCGTCGTGGACTCTAAAGTCGCCGAAGCCGCCGGCCTTAAACCTTTTGAGCCCCCTAAGCCCGGCGCACCGTCTCTGATGTTTCGCACCGCTATGACCTCCGTTCATGTCGGCGAATTGATGCTCACGAACGTGCCGGCCATTGGGATGGATTTGTCCGACATGATCTCGCACCAGCAAATGCCTCACGTCGCGGGGACGCTGGCCTATCCGGCATTCAAGGATCGCATCCTGCAGCTGGATTTTGTGGCCCACAAACTGCGGGTTTCGGATGTCTTGACGACCCCCGTCAAATGCACAGGTGCGTGTGACACTATGTCCCTGATTACCTTCGGCAAAGAAGGACCGCCGATCGTGGTGGCCGACGGATTCGAAATCAACGCGGAAAAAGTTTCCGCCCAAGTGGACACCATGTATACCGGCTCTTTGCTCGTCTACACCGCGTCGATCGAGAAACTCAGCCTGTCCGGTGCCGCGCAAACCTCCGACGTCCGCTTGTTCCCCTTAACCGACGGGGGCGTAAACATGAAAGTCGCCGACGCCCAACAGGAAAGCTTCAACGGCGTAACCCTTTCGAGGGATGGCGCGAAGGTCTATTTCCCGACCGAAACGGTACATGAACCAGAGGGCTTGTTCGACGCCACGGTAGGCCTGGAGCTATTCCGCGACGCCGTCCTAACATTGAACTTCCACGACATGACCCTCGCGGTGATCAAGCCCGCGAGACCGTCGTAAAACCCACATGGAGTGCGGCGACTCGGCGCCGTTTGTGACCGCCGAACCGGCGAGAGCCGACTTTCATCCTCTGTGATACCGTCGACCCGAATTTCGCCCCGTTCTATGGAGATTACTTAACCATTTGATACTAATTATGATATGATCTTGGTAGCGTGTCGACACCAATTGCCGTCGGCCATCCAGGGCCACCCGTCCCATCATGTACCCCTGCCCTCGTTTTGATCGCCCTAATAGGCCACTTAGAATCAGCACTTACAAAAGTTATCAAAACAAACCACTCTATTCTCTTTGTATTCCAAAACTTGCAAAAACCCGGAGAGGGTGTTTCGGTGGACTAGATTTATCGATCTAAAATCTGGCTAAACGCGTACCGCTGAGTTCCAGGGGCGCAAGTGGGCCAGGAAGGCCTGATGCAGCCGCGTTAGCGACCGCCCCCGCAACACTGTGGCGCCAATCGTCCTTATAGCTCCATCGTCGGCGATCCGAACGTACCGGCACCGAGGGTTTTTCTCTATCGCCATTTCCGGCACGATCGAGACTCCCATCCCCGTGCCCACCATGCTCAAAATGCTGCTAAACTGCCCACTCTCAAAAATGACCCGGGGGCTGATGTTTGCGCGGTCGCAAGCCGCCACCGCGGTGTCGCGGAAGCAGTGGCCATCCCGCAACAGCAAGAACGGTTCCTTGCGTAAGTCTTTGAGCCCCAGCGACCGCCTGCTGGCAAGAACATGCTTTTTGGGTAGCGCCGCGAACAGACGCTCTGTGAGGAGAGGAAAAGTATCGAACTCATGGCCCCGTATCGGTAGCGCCAGAATCGCCACGTCGATGGTGCTGGCGCGTAGTCGCTCCAGCAGCACTGGCGTGATTTCTTCGACCACGGTGAGGCGCGCCTGCGGAAACTGGCGCGTGAAGGACTTCAGTCGCGAAGGAAGAAAGTAGGGCGCGATCGTCGGAATTACGCCCACGGTAAGCGAGCCGGCCACCGAGACTTTACGTTCGATCACGTCACCTTTGGCGGCTTCCAGTTCTCGCAGAACCGCGCGGGCGCGAGGGAGAAACGCCTTGCCGACATCGGTGAGACGAACCGAGCGGCCGAGACGATCGAAAAGCCTCGCCCCCAGTTCGTCTTCCAGCTTCAAGATTTGCTGAGACAAAGACGGCTGGGCCACATGCGAGTGCTCAGCAGCCCGGCTAAACGACCCCGTGTCGGCGACAGCACAAAAGTAACGAAGTTGATGGAGTTCCATGAAGCGGTCAGCAGTCAACGTCAACAGTTCAAAGTCGAAAGTTCGCCACCGTCGAACTCCCGCAACATCTGGTGGCCGTGCAGCACTGCTGTGGCCCAGGTTAGCAACCAATTCTAGTCCGGACGCGTAACGCGCCAAGAGAGGAAGCCGAATCAAATGGGGTACGAGCGTCTGAAATCACGGGCTGCCATGCTGTGCGCCATAGGCTGCGCCTATCTATGCTATCCGATCTATATATTGGATGTATAGGCGCGGCCCACATACGATGCAGACGCGGTTTGAAAATTGCGCCCAGTGACGAATCACGGGGCGCGCACTCAGCCGCGAACTGAGGAGGATCAATGGCCGACGAAAAGAAAATTATGACCACCGATGCGGGCCGTCCAGTGGGCGACAATCAGAATTCGCTCACGGTAGGGCCTCGCGGACCTGTGGTTTTTGAAGACTTTCTGCTCTTTGAAAAGATGGCGCACTTCAACCGGGAACGCATCCCGGAACGCGTAGTTCATGCCAAGGGCTCCGGCGCGCACGGACATTTTGTATGTACCAGCAGCGAAATCACCAAGTACACCACGGCGAAGCTGTTCAACCAGGTGGGCAAGAAAACACCAACGTTTATCCGGTTCTCGACGGTGGGCGGCGAGAAGGGTTCCGCGGACACCGAGCGTGATCCTCGCGGCTTTGCGTTGAAGTTTTACACCGAAGAAGGCAACTGGGATATGACCGGCAACAACACCCCAGTGTTCTTTATTCGCGACCCCCTGAAATTCGGCGATTTCATTCACACCCAAAAGCGTGACCCCGAAACGAACCTCAAGTCTCCAACGATGATGTGGGATTTCTGGTCGCTCTCACCGGAATCGCTCCAGCAGGTAACGATTCTGTTCTCCGACCGCGGCACCCCCGACGGCTACCGCCACATGGACGGCTTCAGCAGCCACACCTACAGCTTGATCAATGACAAGAACGAACTCTTCTACGTGAAATGGCACTTCAAGACCAAACAAGGCATCAAGAATTTCGACGCCGAAGGTGCCAACGCGATGAAAGGCATTGACCCAGACTACGCGCAACGCGACCTGTTTAATGCCATTAAGGAAGGCAACTTCCCGAAGTGGCACGTCTCCGTGCAGATCATGCCGGAGAAAGAGGCGGAGACGTACCACCTCAATCCCTTCGACCTGACCAAAGTGTGGCCGCACGGTGACTATCCGCTGCACGCAGTCGGTGAACTCGAACTCAATCGCAACCCGGAAAATTATTTCGCGGAGGTAGAACAAGCTGCCTTCGAGCCGCGAAACATCGTTCCCGGCATGGGCTATTCCCCCGACAAAATGCTGCAAGCCCGCTTGATTTCCTATCCGGATGCGCACCGCTACCGCCTGGGCGTGAATTACGACTCGCTCCCGGTAAACAAACCACAGTGCCCGTTTCACACCTATAACCGCGACGGCGCCATGCGCTTCGACGGCAATCACGGCGCACAGCCCAACTACGAACCCAATAGCTTCGGCGGCCCGACGCAGGATTCAAAGTATGTAGAGCGTCCGAAGATGATCAGCGGCACCGTGGCACGCCACGATCACCGCAGCGACGCCGACTACTATACCCAACCCGGAAACCTGTTCCGCCTGATGCCCGCAGACGCCCAGCAGCGATTGGTTAGCAACATCGTAGGCAGCCTGGGCAACACGCCGCGGCGGATCCAGGAACTTCAGGTGAAGCACTTCTACAAAGCCGATCCCGCCTACGGGACCGGCGTAGCCAAGGGACTGGGCCTGAACATCGACACAATCGTCGGAGAGCCGCAAGCTACCGCGGCCGACTAAGAACAGGAACGCTCCTGGCGCAACAAACAGTACCCAGCCAAGCCGGTTTAAGGCCAAGCGAACGGGGCGAGCATGAATCGCCCCGTTTCGCTTTTGACGACGCGGCGACATCGATATGGAAGGAAACTCTGCGCCGTTCGATACAATGGCAACCTTATGGCGAAGCTTACGTTCTTGGGCGCGGCCGGAACGGTCACTGGCTCAAAGTACCTCGTTGAGGCGAATGGCAAGGAGTTGCTGCTGGATTGCGGTGTTTTTCAGGGCTCGAACGAACTGAACAACCGTAATTACCAGGCGCTTTCGATTGACCCGAAGGCCATCGATTACGTGGTCTTGACCCACGCGCACCTCGATCATAGCGGCTGGTTGCCGTGCCTCGTAAAGGCCGGCTATCACGGCCCGATCTTCGCGAATCCGGCCACGATCGAGCTGACATCACTGCTGCTGAAAGATTCCGCGCACCTGCAAGAAGAAGACACGATGAATGCGCGCAAGCACCGCTACAGCCGCAACGCCGACCCGCAACCGTTATACGGACCGGAAGATCTCGATCCCGTTTTGAAATTGATGATGCCGATCGCACGTGTAGGCGCGTTTGATGTCAGCCCCGAGTTTCATTTTGTCGCGTACGATGCCGGCCACATCCTCGGTTCTACGAGCTTGGAACTGACCATTTTGGAAAATGGCAAGCAAACCCGAGTGATTTTCTCCGGTGACATCGGGCGATACGATCAGCCCATCTTGAAAGACCCGGTGACGCCGCCATCGAACGCGAATGTGCTGCTGTGTGAATCGACCTACGGCGACCGCGATCACGAAGCCGGCGACCCAGCGGAGATGCTGGCGGCAGTCGTGAATCGCGTGGCGGGACGCGGCGGGTCCATCATTGTTCCGGCGTTCGCGGTCGGGCGCACCCAAACGTTTATGTACTATCTGCGGCAATTGGAAGATCAGCAGAAGATTCCGTGCCTGCCGGTCTATGTGGACAGCCCAATGGCCCTGAACGCAACGGATTTATACTTGAAATATCGCGATGACCATGACCGGGAATTTGCGCGTCTGGAAAGCGGGAATGGTGGAAAGGGCGATCCGCTGAACGTGCACGAATTTCATTTGACGCGGACCGCAGACGAATCGAAGGCCATCAATAACGTGAAAACGCCGTGCATCATTGTGTCGGCGAGCGGCATGGTCTCGGGCGGACGCGTACTGCATCACCTGGCGCAGCGGTTGCCGGACGCGCGGAACGCGGTGATCCTGGCGGGATTTCAGGCGCAAGGGACACGAGGACGCGCATTGCAGGAGGGCGCGAGGTCGCTCCGATTGTTCGGGCAGGACGTGGTCGTAAAAGCAGAGATCGTAGTGATGGGTCAATTTTCCGCGCATGCGGGAAAGAGTGAACTGATACGCTGGCTTAAGGCCCTGCCCTCGCCACCCAAGCAAATGTATTTAACGCACGGCGAACCTGCTGCGGCACAGTCGTTACAGAGAACCATCCAGAACGAACTTAAATGGAATGCGTCGGTGGCGCGGTACCTGGACACTGTCGAGATTGGCGACTAGAACAAACCGCACCTTCGCGTCATACACTGCGAGCTGGAGCGGACCGGCGGTCAAGAAATACGACGTCGCAAGCATCCCGCCAGCCCGTCGTCTGACCCTTTTCCGGTGGGCAAAGTCGGATGCAGCGATGCACCATTCGGTGGCAGGAAACAACGCAGGCATAGGTAAGAAATCTTTGAAAAAGCGGGAAACTTTTTTGGGGATGACTTCGTCTATACAGGCAAGACCACTCGCGGGGTAGGGGGCTAACCACCACAGGGCAACCGACCGTCAGTTCCCTACCCCAACTAAAATCGCAGCTGCGGCTCTGAACAGTTGGCGCTTAGAGGGTTTGCCCCAAGAAGTCCACGTTTCAACCAGCAGAATTTAGGTACTGGAAGATATCGTCTGTCTAGAATTATATAAACATACGCCATTAACCGGCCGTTCGTGATTTCTGAGCGTGCAGGTCCGCGATTCCGACGTAAATTTCCCTTCCCATGCCATTTCCCCGATGCGACGCGATTCCAGTATCGTCGTTGGAAGTTGACGGCGTATGTGCGGTAGGGTGTGCGGAAGCTTGGTTAGCCAAGCAGTTTGGAGCGATCACACTTCTCTGCGCAGCTCGAATCTGAGCGAGGGTGGGTTCGAGATGGTGTGGTTCCCGCGGGAAGATGGGCACTCTAGCGAAACCGGGATCTCAGCGAGTCAATTGGGGTATGGCAGTGCATTTGGATCGGAGCTCCCGCAAAACACGCCATGCTTTGACAGCGGTTCAGGGACGCGAATGCGGGAGTTCCGAAGGTTCTTAGGACTATGGGCGAAATGTTCTCCTAAGGGCCTCCTTTTTCACACTCGGTAGAATGGCACCGGCGTAAGGAAACGGAAGAAGCGACCGGTGTAACATCGGAATACTTGGTACGGTAGCGCAGGTCAAACGATTTAGAGCTGAAAATATGATGACCCGATAAGAACAATAAAATGAGTTATATACCAGGTCACATGAACTGATGCCGGCGGACGTTCATGTGTGATACAGTGCCTCTCCGTCCGTAGGACGGCCTTGAGAAATGCCCCGAATTGATGCCACAACGATCATTCGATTTGGACTGTTCGAGATGGACCTCGCTCGTGGAAATTTGACCCGACAGGGCGTTCGCCTTCGAATTCAAGAACAGCCCTTGCGGATTCTCGAATTGTTGCTTCGGCAGAACGGGGAGATTGTTAGCCGGGGAAAGCTGCGACAAGCGCTTTGGACCGAAGGAACACACGTTAACTTCGACGGAAGCCTTAACGCCGCGCTTAAGAAGCTTCGCGCAGCGCTCCAGGATGACGCTGAAAATCCACGGTTTATAGAGACTGTGCCCCGCCAAGGGTATCGGTTCGTCGCTCCCGTGCACTTCATCAACGAGGAACCAGCCGGTGCTCCCAAAGGTCAGGTAGCTGGTCTCGATGCAGAGGATGAGTCCATCGAAGTTCGGCTCCGCCTAAATCCAAATCTTTCCGAAGCGTTGGCCCCTGGAGCGGCTCATTGGGATCAGCAGAAGATCGAACGGGCACAGCGCTGGTTTGATTTTCTGTTACTGACAGCCGGCATTCTTTTCGGTTCGTGGCTCCTGTTTTTTATCGTGTACCCGGTACCCAGGCCCAGCGTGCAGCGTATGAACAGGATAACAAACGACGCCCGGATCGAGGAGTGGGGCGGCATCGTCTCAGATGGTACCCGCATATTTTTTCTGGAGCGCGACGCAGGTCACTGGAAGCTGATGCAGACTTCGGTGGAAGGAGGCAACGCGGAGAAGATGGCCACGCCTTTTGAGAACACCCGTCTATTCGCGGTATCGCCGGACCATTCGCAATTTCTAATCGGGCAATTTGCGCGGCGCGATGAAGAAATGTCGCTCTGGCTCTGGCCGGTTCAAGGTGGCGAGCCACGACGCCTTGGGGAAGCGACCGGTCACGATCCGGCATGGTCTCCGGATGCGACTCAAATTGTTTTCGTACGAGGTCATGATCTGTATTCGGTTCGTCGCGATGGGACGCAACTGCGCAAGCTCCTTCAAGTGAACGGAAACCCTCGCGCGCCGGCTTGGTCGCCTGACAGCAGATATATTCGATTCACCGTGGATGTGAACGAATACGGCACGCAGACCCTCTGGGAGATGAGTGCAGAAGGAAATAATCCCCACCCGATTTTGGCGGGCGGGAATCAGCCGACCCGACAATCTTCTGGAACGTGGACCGCCGACGGCAAATATTTTCTGTTCTCCGGCTGCGAGCAGTACGACTGCAATTTGTGGGCGATGAGGGACGTCTGGAGCTGGTTCAGACGTTCGCACCATACCCCCGTCCCGCTGACGAGTGGACCCGATGCATTGAACTTGGCGACGCCGGCGCAATCAGGATCGCGGATATTTGCTTTCAGCTTCCGCTCCCGGCGGGAACTCGAGAAGTTTGACCCTCGAACGATGCGCAGAACGCCGCTGAGCCTAGATACTCATGCAGAAGAGGCGGACGTATCTCGCGACGGGGAAACGGTGGTTTATTCCGGTGGTCCGGATGGTTCTTTGTGGCGGAGCCGCACCGATGGATCCCAACGATTGAGACTGACCAGCGCACCGCTGAGGGGCGGCGCTCCGCGATGGTCGCCTAAGGGCGAACAGGTATTGTTTACAGGTGTGCGGCAAGGCCAACCTGGCCAAATCTACATCATCGAGTCTGACGGGGGCGCGCTTCGCCCGGTGCTGCCGAAACATTGGGAAGCAGAGAGTGCGGACTGGTCGCCAGACGGACATTCTCTTATCGTGAATATGAGGAACTCGCGAACGCACCCGGAATATGCGTTGTTTTTTCTAGAACCGACGACTGGGATGGTTCAGGAGTTGCCGGATTCCGCGGAATTCAGTCAGCCGCGATCGTCGCCAGACGGGCGGTTTATCGCGGCGACTGACGAAACAGGGCAGCGTCTGATGCTATACGACCTGAAGAAGCAAGAGTGGCATGAAGCGGGAACGGGCGCGCTGATTGGGACGCCGTACTGGGCGGCGGACAGCTCGGCCGTTTATTTTCAGGACGCACTGGAGGAGGAAGAGTCTGTTTTTCGGAAGGACTTGAGCTCCGGGCGGGTGGAGCGGGTGGCGGGATTTGGAGAGATTTTGCGGGGGAGCGCGAGTCATTGCGTGTTTAGCGGATTGGGGAAAGATGAAGAGCTTTACCTGATGCTGGAGCGTGGCCTGACGGATATTTACGCACTCGATTTGGATTTGCCTTGAGGGCCAACCCGGTGTTGAGAGAACGTTCTAGGACTGCGATAGCGTTTGAGAAAGAACTACACCGAAGATCGGTATTACAGCGCTGACCTTCAGAGAGCCTTGATCGCCATACGCCAGGTACGATTTAGGGACAGTTGGATGGCGCGGGACGGCCGACGAAACGGGCGTGGATCCAACTAACTTGTTCGCTGACGGAATTCTCGACTACAGCGCTAGCGGTGAGGCCAGGGTATCTGACGAATAGGACGTGATCTTGTTGATGGCAGAGTTGAACGACGGCAGCGGCGGTCAGAACGGAAGGAATTTCCGGATCGGCATCGCCGCTCACGACGAGGATGGGCGCGCGAGTGAAGATTTGGCCGGGAGCGTTTCTAGCGAAAAATTTCTGAACATAGGCATTGTTCTGCCAGCCGGACTGCAAAACGTGATTGGCCGCGAGCGGCGGACCGGAGGTGATTTCGCAAGCGCGGCTGGTGTACTGGTAGAGTGGGACGGCCTCGGAAGTAAGTAGGTCCTGCGCATGGAATTCGGGAAAGACAGCGGCAATCCCCCGGGCCAAGAATACCAGCTTGGAGTACGAGGGACCCTGGGCCAGCCGTTCGAAAATTACCTTAGGATCGGCAACTCCTGAAATCGCGACGGCTCCTAGATAATCTGGATCTAGGAGTCCGCCGACCGCTTCGCCGACGCTTACGGCAACCAGACCTCCATAAGCGTATCCTGCGACCACCCATTTCGTCCCGAGTTGTGCCAGCGCGGAGCGGGCCGCCGGAATGGAATAGAGCACATCGAGTGCGTTGGAGCGCATATCCATCGCGGCATGCGGAAAATTCGTTCCCAATCCAGCGTAGTCGGAAGCGACCACGGCATAGCCCAGACCGACGTACATGGAAAGAAGAGGACCGTCGTTGAGATTGCTTACCAATGAGGGAGCACACTGGCGGGCGGCGCCGGTGAATTCGTGGGCCCAAGCGATAACGGGCCACCCACCCGTAGGAGGGGGTTTCCCGGGAAGTAGGACCACACCCGATACCGCTACGTCTTGCCCATTCGGGGAGCGGGAATGATAGAGAATGCGGACGGCGGAAATCTCGTAAAACAAGCGGTATTCGTAAAAGGGCTCGGAGCGGATTAGTTCTCCGGGTTGGCCTGGAGGCAGCGGGTCGGGCGTAGCGTAAAAATCCGTTAGCGGAAGAGCAGGTGGCTTATGAGGGAAGCTTCTAGAAAGGGAGGGCGTCGAGTCCTGCGCCAACGCGACGGTAGCCGCGAAGAAAGCCATGGAGCAAAGAAAAATCCTCGTGAGATAGAGAGGACGTGCAATTTTGCAAGAAAGGCTGGGTGATTCGCGGTCACGACCCGGGCGATTTGGCAACCTACCAGTCGGAAGCAGGATTCGGAGCATTATCCGCGTGCCTGAACTGCTTGCGTTTGGAATACGCGATGCCGGCGATAACCAGCCACATGAAGGTGGGCGGAACGATGAGTATCAGGATGCCGCTGCGCAAGGCCTCAATCATGCGAGAGCCGGACGAGGCAGCCTGGGTGTAGCAGAGGGCACAGCTTTGGGAAAATGCCGTAGGAGCAAGCGAAATGACCGCGACCGTGACAAAGGAGATCGCGAACAGACGGACCAGCACGTGAAGTTTTCTCAGCGGTATCGGCTTCAGGCACGTCATGAGGCAGGACCTCTTACCTAGGATCACAATTTTCGAGTTACTTGGCAAACGGGGCGCCAAACAGAAGGCGGAAGCTGTCGGTCCAGCTGTACGTGGTGGCTCCCAGCACGAAAAGCGTAAAGATTGTAAAAGCCAGGATGAGGCTGCGATTTTCCGAAGCCAAGTGCATAAAATACAGAATTGTCAGGGCACCCCCGAGAAAGGCAAAAATAAGCATGCTCGCTAGAAGTACCGTTCCGCCGGGATGCCAAGAGGCGATGAGCAATTCAATGCCGGTGATGACCAGCAGGCAGACATAGACGACGATATACTTTCCGAGGCCGCCTTGCGGTTCCGTTGCACTCATAATCACAAGTCCTTTCCGATGTCATTTAGCTAGCTGGCCAGATTCATAAAATAAACCAAAGGCACGACGAACATCCAAACGATGTTGATGAATTGCCAGAAGAGGCCGCAGTTTTCAATATCGTCGGCAGTGTAACGGCCACGTTTGTACCCTAAACCTACGATCAAGAGAGCAATGAGGCCAGCGATGACGTGCAGGAGTTCCATTCCCGTGATGCTGAAATAGGCTCCGCCAAACAGCCCGGTGCCCCACGGGTTTTTAAAGAAGGTCACGCCCTGACCTATCATGCCGAACCATTCGCGAATGTGGAGGAGGGTAAATACGAGGCCGGTG
>Ga0182024_10021985_pt1 | contig 11536 bp, 6 predicted proteins | sample P32metaG_FD_120480 | JGI IMG/M metagenome (GOLD analysis project Ga0182024, IMG submission 120480) | Permafrost microbial communities from Stordalen Mire, Sweden - P3-2 metaG (Illumina Assembly) | ecosystem: Environmental > Terrestrial > Soil > Wetlands > Permafrost | place: Sweden: Stordalen... | reverse complement strand
TGGCTGCATAGAGCCACCGCGCAGGAGCTCTTCTGGAAGCCTGTGCTCGAAACCCCAGGAGCGGTTCTGGTGGCAGTCGGCGACGTACCCAACGGCCCCCCGACGCTGCCGGCAGCGGACGGCGCCGGAGATTTTTCGACGCCCATCCCCCGTCCAGCCTCGTCAGAGACGGTGCCTTTCCCTGATACGGTGACCATCGCCTGGGTGGTCGGCGAACTGGAGTCAAAGGGGAAGAAGGTGCTCATCCGGAGGGAAACTGCCAGCTCTTTTTCCGACCTTCGAGAGGGCGCAGTCGTCCTGATTGGCGCGTTTAACAACGAATGGAGTCTGCGTCTGACCCACCAGCTGCGCTATAGCCTGGCGCTCGATGCGGACAAACACCTCATCTATATAAGAGACGCCAAAGACCCAAACTCGCGCAGCTGGAGTTGGGGCACGAATCAACCGCGAAGCCGCGTGGGGGGCCCTCATAGTCCGGCGCTGCAGGACTTCGCCCTCATCTCGCGTATCCGAAATTCTGAAACCGGCCATGTGGTCGTCGTGGTCGGCGGACTCTACACCTATGGCACCCAAGCCGCTGGAGAGTTCCTTACCGATCCACAGCTAATGCAGGCGATCGCCAAAACGACGCAGCTCGATACCGCTCGCCAGAACCTGCAGATCGTGCTGGGAACAACCGTCACCGATGACACTCCAGGCCCACCCCGGGTTCTGGCGGTTTCTACAGAATAGCTCCGCAAGGGTTCTTCCCCGCCTTTGGTCTTTGTCCTCTAAGTCAATAAAAGCAAAATAGATCCGTCCACTTCCTGACGGTCAGGGACGGTATCTGTCTATCCTTTTGTACATCCCTCTCACTACAAACCTGAGCGATCAACAATGCGCTCGGCGCGTTGCACCCACGGACGGCAAAGATGGGTGGCTCAAGCCGGGAGACAGGCACGAAATCGTGAGGGAGGCTAAGGTGAAAACTCTTTTCAAGCTTGCTTGCAGTCTGGTATTCGTCTCGGCGGGATTCCTTTGCACCCAGGGCGACGCGTTTGCCCAGGGATATGGAACCATTAGCGGGAGCGTAACCGACTCGACCGGCGCCGCGGTTCCCGGCGCCGCAGTGACAGCGACGCAGACCGGTACCGGGCTGGTGCTAAAGACCACCACCACCCCGGAAGGCAGCTATGTCTTTCCGTCCCTGGCGCCGTCGGTCTATAACCTGTCCGTCAACCACGCCGGGTTTGAAACCTACTCGGAGCAGGCTCTGCAAGTCCGCGCCGACGCGGCGCTGACGGCGAACATCATTCTGCAGGCGGGCAGCACAACCGAAACGGTCACGGTGAGCGCGCAGGCTGCCCAGGTGGACCTGACTACCGGGACCCTGGAGCAGGTGATCGGTACTGCCCAGGTGAATAACCTGCCCCTGAACGGCCGCAATGCCGCCGCGCTCACGGCCCTGGTTGCCGGGGTAACGTTCGCCCCGGACGCGCAGGCGGACCAGGGATCTACCAAGACCTTCCCGGTGGCGTTTACGATCTCGGCCAACGGCACCCGAGTGGGGGCAGATGAACTACATGCTCGATGGGGGCAACAATGTGGATGAGTACACCAACGTCAACGCTCCCTTTCCCATGCCCGATGCGGTGCAGGAGTTCAGCGTCCAGACCAGCAACTACAACGCCGAGTATGGGCAAAACGCCGGCGGCGTGGTCAACATCATCACCAAGAGCGGAACCAGCAAGTTCCACGGTGATTTGTTTGAATTTGTTCGCAACCGGGTGTTCAACGCCGCGAATTATTTCAGCTACGTGAATGGGGTGAAGACGGTCGACCCGCTGAAGCGGAACCAGTTCGGTGGCACGGTCGGCGGCCCGCTTAGTATCCCGCACCTGTTTCACAGTGATAAATCGTTCTTCTTTGTGGGCTACCAGAAGACCATCAATCACGAGGTGGCAGTCAGTTCGACTGCGGCAACCCTGCCCACGGCCGCACAACTCGCGGGCACGTTTGCCAATGAGAAGGCCTGCCTGCAAGACCCGCTGATGCCGTCGGCAATCCTGTCGTGCACGCCGACCGGCGCCACTTTCACCACCACGGTGAACCCGGCTGCTTACAGTCCGGTGTCGTTAGCGTTGTTGAATTACCTGCCGTCGCCCTCGGAGCTGAATGCCAACGGCAGCATCAGCTTCCAGAAGCCCTCGTTCTACGATCTCGCGGAGATCACCGCCCGTTTCGATCAGGAGCTCGGTGCGAAGGACAGGTTGACCGTCCGCTATTTCTCCGACGCTTATTCCCTCGATGGCGTGCTCACCCTGAAAGATCTACTAACCTACGCCGACTATGCGCAGATCAACTACTACAGTTCCCTGATCTCAGAGACGCATACCTTCAACGATCACATCCTGAATAACTTCATCCTGAGCTATCAGATCGACAACGCAAGCCGGGGTCCGCTCCCGGGCAGCATCAATGTGGCAGACCTGGGAGTGAATATCTGGCAACCGGCTTTCAAGCAAATCAATTCAATCGCGGCGACGGGTTACTTCAGCATTGGCGACAATCCGCAAGGCTTTTTTCGCAGAGCCAATTACACCCTGACGGACGACCTACATATTCTGCGGGGCAAACACAATATTGCCTTCGGGTACCACGGCGAGGTGAGCAAAGTCGATGTAAACAACCTGTACCGGCAGCCGGGTAACTTTACCTTCAATGCGAACAACACCAACGACGCGATCGCCAGCTTCCTCTTTGGGTACGTCGAGGAGTTTTCCCAGGCATCGGGTCAGTTCTTCAATGCCCGCATCAAGTTCAATGGCGCTTATGTGCAGGATAGCTGGAAGGCTACGCCCAGGCTGACCCTGGACTACGGCGTGCGTTACGAGCCCTTCGTCCCCTGGCGTGAGATCGCCGGGCGAATGGGAAGCTTCTTCCCGGCCCTCTGGGCATCGGGCACGCACTCGGCTGTGTATCCCCTGGCCCCGGCCGGCCTCCAGTTTGCGGGTGACAAAGGGTTCAATTCGAATGGAGTCAACTCGGCCTACAATCACTTCATGCCCAGACTCGGTTTTGCCTGGGATGTCTTCGGCACAGGCAAGACCAGCTTGCGCGGCGGTACCGGCATGTTCTTCGACAGCCGCATCAACAGCACTCTCTTCAACATCTATACCAATACTTCGCCGTTCATCACCAACGTGGATGTCACCAATGCGGGAGGGGCAAAGATTACGTTTGCCGATCCCTATGGAAGTTATGGAACGCCCAATCCTTTTCCCGCGGCGCAGCCACCCCCGGCAACCGCCCCGATTCCGCCGCAAGGCTTTTTGACTTACGACCCATTCCATGGCTTCCATGATCCGCTTACTTACGACTGGAACCTGGCAGTGGAGCAGCAGTGGACCAGCAGTCTTTCTACCCGCATCGCCTATGTGGCCGAGCGGAGCAGTCACGAATGGCTGCCGATCGAGCTAAATCCCTTTGTGCCGGTTTCGGAGAGCCCCTTCGTCAACGGGCCACGCATCTACAATCAGCCGGGCTGCTCGGCAAACAATAGCTGCTTTACCTCGACCGTCACGGAAGCCAATACGGGCGGCAACACAAACTACAATTCGCTGCAGTTCTCGGCAGAGCAACGGGTGCGCTATGGACTGACGCTGCTTTTCAACTACACCTGGTCGAAGGCGCTGGACGATCTGCCGTTCAACGCTGCGGCTACTTCGATTGGAGCGGGTAACTCCTACGTCTATCCTATCTGGGCTCCCAACTTCAAAGCGCTTGATTACGGCCCTTCGGACTTCGATCACAGGAACGTTGTTTCCATGTCGTCCGTCTACACCATGCCTAAGATCATGGAGGGGGCGCCGGGCGCGCTACGCTATGTGGTTAACGGCTGGGAGACCTCAGGGCTCTTTGGGTTCCGCAGCGGCGATCCGCTGACCATCGTATCCAGCTCTTCCAACATCTCCGGTTCGGGGCAGCTGCGTGACCGGGCAATCCAGGTCGGGCCTGCTTATGGGGGCTCGGCCTGCGCCGCCGGGACCCATTGCAAGTCTTATTTAAATCCCGCCAGCTTTGCTAATCCGACAGTGCCCGGGACCTTTGGAACGGTTCAGAAAGGAGCACTGGTTGGCCCGCAGTACGCGGACTGGGACGCCAGCCTGGCGCGCAGGTTCGCATTCAACGAGAGGACTTATCTGCAGTTTCGCGCGGAGTATTTCAATCTGTTGAATCACACCAACTTTGGCGATCCGAACTCAACCAACAACTCGACCTTTGGGCAGATCACCAGTACCACTCCACAGAACGCCGACATCACCAACGATCCGCGGATCGCGCAGTTGTCGCTGAAACTCGTCTTTTGAAGCGGCGTTATCTAAGGCTCGAAATACGGGAGGCTTGGACAGTACGGCGGGAATAAGTCGCCTTGCCGGCAGGTTCCCGCCGAGTGCTTGAAACGTCGTGTCCTTTTTCGCCGGTAGCCGCGTCATAGAACTTAGCCGCATGACAAATGCACTCGCCTAATACAAGTAAAGCTTCGGTTTGCTACAAACCAGCAGTAAGACCCACCGCCCTGCTTGCAGTGAATTCGATTAGGTCAATTCCGTCAGTTTCCTTATTTTCAGGGTATAGTGCCAGCAGCGGCCCCTCAGGTGAGGTAGACCACGGCACAACGTTCACCTCCGGCCGGAGTCATCCGGAAGAGTGAGCCGTTAGCGACAAATCCGTCTGAACCGGGCGCGATCCACCCGGCACGGAAGCCCAGTGTCCCGTGCGAACGACAAATCCAGAGGGAGCAGTGGCCAGATGAGACAGAGCCTTGCGATGCGCTGGTGGCTGGGTATCACGCTGCTCATGGTGGGAACGGCCTTAGGCCAGGCGGCGAAACATCCGTTTACGGCAAACGATTGGGCGACCCTGCGTAGTGCGAGGGCCGCCGCAGTATCTCCCGACGGACTGATTCTCTATCACGTGACGTTCGGGGGAGAAAAGGGGCCGACGCACGACGAGTGGTGGACGATTGCAGCCGACGGCAGCCAGGCTGCGAAGCTGGAAGTTTCCGACGACTTTTCTCCCCTGGGATTCACTGCCGACGGAGGCAAACTCTATGGCGCATGGAAGGTAAACAAGCAGCGGCAACTGGCGATCTTCCCGCTCCATGACCACAAGGCTTCGAGCGTCCCATCGACAGTGGTGCTGCTGCCGCGAGGTATTGGATCTGTCGCAGCATCGCCAGACGGCAAGCGTTTCGCGATCGTCGCCGATCCGCGTCCTATGGATGCATTGGAGGATGTCCGTCACGTGGTGGAGCCGCAGCAGTCGAGCCTGTATGTGGTGAATGCCGATGGCACGATGGGCACCTGGTGGTGCAGCGGCCTTACGTCCATCGAGGGTGCACCGGTGTGGAGGACGGATGGAATGTCGTTGGCGTTGCTCTCGCTCTCGCCGCGCATCGGACATCACGACGTGAGCACCGCGATTGATGTATGCACCGCGACTGGTGCGCGGCACGTGACGGATATTGCCAACATCGCGAGTGGGCTTGCCTGGACGAACGGCGGTAAGGAAATTGCATTTCTGTCTACCAGGTCTGAAGTTCTGACACCTGAGCATGTGTGGGCGGTGGCGACTACAGGAGGGATAGCAGCCGACCGCACGTCAGACCTGCAAGGCACTGCGGTGTCGTTGTCAGGGGATCCGCAAGGGCACGTGTGGGTGGCTGTGGCTCATGGCGTGCAAACCGATCTGGAGCAGTTTCATGACGGTGCGCTCAAACCGGTTTATCACTGGCAGGAGGGGGTTGTTGAAGGCCTGCCAGTAGGCAACGAATATGTGCACGGGACCGAGCAGATCGCGCTGAGCGTGGGCGATCCGAATCATACTGTGAACGTGGCCGTGCCCGACGGAGACCACCTGCGCAAAATCACGCATGAGGGGGACACGCAGCTGGCTGCGGTCGAGATGGGTACGGTGCAGCCGGTACATTGGAAGAGCAAAGAAGGTATCGCGCTCGAAGGCATTGCTACGTTTCCCGCCGGCTATGGGGAGGGAAAGAAGTATCCGTTCCTGGTTCTGCCGCATGGCGGCCCGGAGTCAAACGATACGTTACGCCTTGATGCTTTGTCGCGGATGATTGCGGGGCTAGGGTACGTAGTGCTGCAGCCTGAGTATCGGGGTTCAACCGGCTACGGCGACGCGTTTCTGGCCGCCATCTACCAACACTTCGGTGACCGCGCCTATCAGGATGTGGATAGCGCGACCGATTATGCAATCGCGCAGGGCTGGGCGGATCCCAACCGCCTGGCAATCTTCGGCTGGAGCGCAGGCGGTTTCATGACCGCATGGACGGTGACGCAAACAGGCCGCTATAAGGCAGCGATCGAAGGTGCGGGCATCACGGACTGGGGGCCATTCCTGTGGACCAGCGACATTGCGCAAGTCGACTACGATGCGCGCTGGACGGACGAGGATCCGGAGGCGTTCCGGAAATTCTCCGCGGTCGCGTATGCGAACAAAGTGACCACACCACTACTGATCCTGCATGGCGAGGCTGACCAGCGAGTGCCAACGTTTCAAGGAACGGAGTACTTCCAGATATTGGCAGCCAGGGGCAAGACGGTGCGTATGGTCACCTATCCCGGATCGCCGCACTTTCCGCTGCTGTGGGAGCAGCGGTTGAACGTATTTCAGGAGTTAACGGACTGGCTGGCAAAATATAACAAGAACTAACAGTCCGGCTCGCAGCACCCAGGAGCGGAGGAAAATGTCCAACCCATCCCACGAACTCCGAGCGCCCGATTCTGACGCGGCACTCGCTACTTCACTAAAGAAGTGGTGGCCACATAGAGAACACGAATCAAATAGCCTAAAGGCGTTGTCCTGTTTCTGTAGCATCCATCGCTGGCGAGAACTCAAGATCCAGGAATTCTTACCGCCGGGCAAGGAAGTGCGATTTTGTCACCGGTGTTCCAAGATTCGAATCAACGGAGTCATCTACGAACCTTAAGATCGGGCCCGGTGCTGTCGATGAGAGAGTGCCTTGGGTCAGTCTTCGCGTAGCGCGACCATCGGCTCCACGGTTGTCGCATAGCGGGCAGGAAAATAGCAGGAGGCAAGGGCTGCCATCGCCAGGACCGTCCCCACGATCACGTAAGTCGCCGGGTCCCACACACTGACGGTGACCAGGCCGCGAACGGCGCGCGCAACCAATAAGGCGAGGACCAAGCCAAATCCCAGTCCAATGGCGACAATGACGATCGATTGCCGGTAGATCATGCGGAACACGGAGCCGCGGCTGGCGCCAAGCGCCATGCGCAAGCCGATCTCATGGATGCGGCGGCCCACTGCGTACGAGACCACACCGTAAAGGCCAATGACTGCCAGGGTCAATCCCAGACCGCCCATGATCGCGGCCAGCGAAGCACCGATCTGAAAAAGCAAGAGCCCATTCATCGTATAGAGTCCCTGGCGCATGGTCTGCACTTGAAAGATGGGAAGCTGCGGGGCCAGCTCGTGGATCGCTTTCTCGGCGCTCGGTATAAGAGAAAACAAATCCCTGTTTGACCGTAGCTGGAAGATCATCAGGGTGTTCCCTTTAATGTGCTGTGCATACGGAATGTAAAAGTAGGGCAGCAACTTCGCCCCGCCGTAAATCTGAAATTCCGCATCGCGAGCAACCCCAACTATCTGCAGCTTACGGTCTTTCTCACTCGCCATGCGGAAGGTATGGCCAAGGGGGTCTTGATTGGGCCAGAAACTTTTTGGCCGTGCTCTCGCTGATCACTGCCACATCTATGGTTTGTTCATTATCGGCTTCAGACAAGGCGCGGCCGCGCAGAAGATCGATGCCCATCACGTTGAAATATTCAGGGGAAACGACGTTGTAGCTGGCGTTTAAGTCACCGGGATTCGCGGGAACCGGGGCTCCATCAATCACCATTCGGTCCCCGCCATTGGCGAGATAGCCCAAGGGAGTCGAGGTTGCGTGGCTGACATAGTCCACCCCGGCGAGCTGATGGAGACGAGTCGTGATGTTAGCGGCGAGATCGCGGGCTTCCGCATCGGTCATCCCGATCTCATGGGAATCGATGGCGAAATTCATTACGTGATCGGGTTTGAATCCAAAATCCATGGTCTGCATGGCAGAAAGACTGCGTACATAGAGGGCAGCGACCACGAGCAATACGAGAGAACCGGCAATCTGAAGCGCCACCAGGCCATCGCGCAGCCAATGCCGCCCACTGGTCACGCCGCGGCTGCCCTCGTGCAGAACGGTGTTCACGTTTGCCTTGGCAATGCGCAGCGCGGGCACCATGCCCACCACCACCCCCGCCAGCAAAGCGATGGCAAAGGAATAGAAGAAGATGCGCCAATCGAAGTCGAACACAAACCTGACCGGAAGATCCGTGTGCAGGTCGAGGTGACTGAGCGAGGTGCTGGCAGACATGCCGAGCACGACGCCCATGCCGCCACCGAGCAGCGCCAGCATCACGCTCTCGGTAATCATCTGACGGATAAGCCGGGAGGACTGGGCCCCGAGCGCGGTGCGGATGGCCATCTCGCGCTCACGGGCCGTAGCGCGGACCATGACCAGGTTGGCGACATTGACGCAGGCCAGCAGGAGCACCATGAGGGCGAGCGAAAGGAAAAGCCCCGCAATGACGAACATGATGTTGGGATCGCCAGGATTGACACGCAGCTGTGGCTCGGGAAAGGCCTCAATGCTGAGCTTCTTTTCGACATCCGGGTGGAGGCGGGCGATGTCCTGGGCAACGACGTTCAGCGCGGCGCTCGCCTGCTTCACGCTGACTCCGGAATGGAGGCGCCCATAGACGAAGAAGATACGGTTCTGCCAGTATTGATGACGTCGGCAGAAGTGCCGCCGATGGGCAGCTGCGACAGGGGTAGATAGGCAGCGGTGATTAAGAAGCCCTGCATGCCGCCGAATCCCTTCGGGGCTACGCCGACGATAGTCACGGGGTGTCCGTCCAGCGTGACCGTGCGCCCCACCACTGTCGGATCGCCGTTGAACCTTTCCTGCCAGTAGTCGTAGCCAAGAACAATCACCGGGTCCCGACCTAGGATCTCTCCTTCACTGCGCAGGAACAGCCGTCCTGCAGCGGGCTTCAGTCCAAGCCCCTCGAAGAGGTTACCGCTGACGTACGCAGTCATGATGCGATCCGGCTGCTGCCCCTTGACCGCCAGGCCGTCGAGATTGAGGGTGTAGGCGAAGACGTCGCTGAAGGAACTCCCACTCTGGGCGCGCACCTGCTTGAATTCGTTCCAGGAGAGACCCAGCTGCAACGGACCGCTGTTTTCGCGGGGAACCAGGCTCGCGATCTGCTCGGGATTCGGCACAGGGAGAGGCTTGAGCAGGATGGAATTCACCAGGCTGAATATGGCCGTGTTGGCGCCAATGCCGAGAGCCAGAGTCAGCACCGCAGTGACGGTAAAACTTGGAGCCTTCCTGAGCTGACGAAAGGCAAAGCGAAGATCCTGGAACAAGGTCCCCATGGAAAGCCTCCCTGGGCAAGTTTATCCGTGCTTGTTTCTGCACGTTCTCTTCCGAACAAACCTGGGTCTAGACACCCTATTTGCTGGCAAATACTTACGCTAGCGAATGCACTGGCAGGGCAACTTGTCCGGATTTGAGAATGATTGTCCGGAACCGAACAACGCACCAGCCACAATCAAACTCACCCGCGGCTTCAAACAAAATAGGAGACCGCTACATCAGGGTGATCTCACCCATGTCAATTGCGACCAGCAAGGGTTCCTTCACCAGTTGGTAGTCGCCTTCGTACGCATAGACTCGACGCTTAGCCGGCACGATGATGCCGTCGACGTTGCGGTAGTCCGAGGCGTAGTTGAGTCCGGTGGCACCGCCAAGAATGTCGACCGTGTAATCATGACGGCGTAATAAAAAATCAGGCCCGAAGCAGGAGATCTGTTCTCGAGTGTGGCTCTTTACGTTATCCGGGAAGGTGACCTTCAGCCGTCTCCAGATTTCGCCCTCGACCTGAATCGACGGGATCTCCTCGGTGGCAAAACCCTCGTAGGTGTAGAGGAATGGAGTGTTGAGGTACGTCCACAGCGCCTCACCAACGAAGTAAGTCACATCGAAGTCGTCCCATGGCGTTTCCCTTGATTGTCCTGCAAATGACTTTTCCGGGTCATCGCGGGCTTCCATCAGGGTCCCATCGGCGGTTTCAATCACAATGCGGTTTGGCTGGAAAATAGCACGCTTGTTCTGCCCGGGGAAGTCAACGATGACGTGTTCCTTTCGCGTCTCGCTGGTCAGGATAAGGTTCTTGAGAACATCACCCTTGCCCTTGACATACCAGATGCCGCCGGTGATGGACGCCGCAACCTTGATGGCCTTCACCTTGCTCCAACGTTCAAGACCGCCGTGTGCTTCTACAGCCAAACGTAACAGTTCGCTCATTCAATACTCCTGTACGGCTCCGTTTCACGGTTCTACGTTGATAAGTCCTGCCAGAAACGGCTGAGGTGAACCACGAGTAGAAAGCTAAAGGAATCCTGTCAGCTAAGCCTTGGATTCTATTCGGGATTACACGCAAGAGATGGTGGCGCCCAGCAGTTGACTCTTCTAATTCATGACCCCCCCTCGTAAGTGGGGCCATCACTACCTACTTACGAGGGGGGTGCAGAGACGGGTTGCTAAAACAAGCTGGAAAATCGAGGCTAGATAGCCGGATGTAACCCTGGAAAGCTCTTATCTAGCAGCCTGTGCGCGCGGGACCTGCACCCTTCTTTACTTTCTTTAGAACTAAACCTGCGCTCATTGGATCTATCTAAAAGCTCAGATAGAAAGCTTTCCAGGCGCCGGAGTTTAGTGCCCTACAGAACGCGCCCTCCGTTTCAACGATGACGATTTGCATTGGAGATGTTCATGGCCACGCAGCTTCACCAGGAGCCGTTCGTTCGAGCGCATGCCGGTCTCGTCGCGTCAGTGCTGCGCTTGACCAGCAGACCCGTTGCCGGGCCACACGACACTTTCTACTAACCAACCGATGAAGGAGGATTCACCCATGAATGCGATCGAGAAGTCCGAAGAAATCAATCATCAACGCCGCCGCTTTTTAAGCAATGCGGCCATGACCGTTGCTGCCGCCCAACTCAGCATGTTCCATTCTGCGCACGCACAATCCACCAAGGCAAACACCGCCGCCGTGCACGCGATTAAGCCGGGGACGAACACGTCGTTTGCCTCAATCAAGCAGATCGATGCCGGCCTGCTGAATGTTGGTTACGCCGAAGCTGGCCCCGCCGATGGTCCGGCAGTCATTCTTCTCCATGGCTGGCCCTACGACATCTACAGCTTTGTCGACGCCACACCGGTGCTTGCAGCGGCGGGCTACCACGTCATCGTCCCCTATCTGCGCGGCTATGGCACCACCAGCTTTCTCTCCAGCGCAACCATGCGCAACGCCCAGCAGTCGGCCGTTGGCCTCGACATCATCGCTCTCATGGATGCACTCAAAATTCAGAAAGCCACCGTCGCCGGCTTTGACTGGGGCGCGCGCACAGC
>Ga0182024_10021984_pt1 | contig 11536 bp, 5 predicted proteins | sample P32metaG_FD_120480 | JGI IMG/M metagenome (GOLD analysis project Ga0182024, IMG submission 120480) | Permafrost microbial communities from Stordalen Mire, Sweden - P3-2 metaG (Illumina Assembly) | ecosystem: Environmental > Terrestrial > Soil > Wetlands > Permafrost | place: Sweden: Stordalen... | reverse complement strand
TGCCGGTCGACATTGTCGTTGTCAGCCACACATGAATAATGAGCACATAAGTGCCCGCAAATTCCGGATGGGCGTTCCATGCCTTCCATGCGCGCCAGGTGGTCATCACAAGCATGTAGGATCCGACCACGAAGCCAATCAGCCCCAGACCAGTGAGCACCTCGAGAAATCCATTGTGCAGCGAACTCATCTCTTCGAGGTACATGTTGCCGATGTGTGCGATAACCACCTTGCCGCCAACACCGCCTCCCACTCCAAGGATCGGATGCGTTTCGAACTGATGCACCGCGGCAGTCCACACCACAGTCCTTCCGCTCAGCGTCACAAAGTCGGAAGAGTTCTGGTGTCCCTGCAGGCGCGTGAGAATTCCCGTCCAGAACACCCAGCCGGCGATAGCGACGCCAATCACAGCCAGCGCGCCCACAAGTTTTGACCGCTTGAACACGACCAGCAGCACCGTGAGCAGCAGAATGCCGAAGGATGTCCGGCTTGCCGAAACGCTGAAGAGAATTGCCGCGAACAACAGTTGTCCGGTCGCGGCAGTCCAGTGCAGCCTGCGCGCCTGCCACTCAGCCAGCACCACGAGGATCAGCGCGCTCGCAACATAGCCCAGCCCGTTGCCGGATAGAAAGGGCGCCTGCGCAGTGGTGCTGGTGAAGAGCCCAGGCCTGGCTTGAACGAATCCCGGAACCCGCACGCAGAATCCCAGCACAGTTAGCGAACCAAGCGCCGACATGGTCAGCAGCACGATCTTGCGAAGGCCGTCCACGCGCAGAATCGGATAGTCGGCCTCGCTTGCCTCGAAGAACACCAGCCCCGCAAGAAAAAGCTCTGCGCCCTTGCCGATGGTCTGGATTGGAAACGCCGACCACACCGTGGAAGCAAGATAGATGCACGCGAATGCGCCATAAGCAAAGCGCAGATCGAACAGCCGCACGGTTGCAATGCGCGGACGCAACAACAGCAGCAGAAACGCAATGATAATGGCGGGCGTGCGGATGAACAGGATTGCTGTCGCGCTGCTATGGCCCGCGCCCGCGCCCGATGTGTCGGCAACCTGAAGCATGGAGCCCAGCAGCAGAAAGAACAGCGCGACACCCGGCACTCCGCTCACGCGGAATGCCGAGCGCCACGATCTCATGTCCCATGGGAAGATGGTGAATTGCATTGCTAAGTCCCTCAGCATGTCGCGCGCGTGATTAGCCTCGTGGGTGCCCCACCCTCGCCGCGCCTTTGTTGTTGCGGCTAGGGTGGGATACCTCGACACCCAATAGCAAACTACAAATCCAAACGGTCGCAGATCTAGTACCGCCGCCGAATGATAATGGAATGGCCAGAAGAGGAGTAGCGCCGGTCTCCAGACCGGCTGTCGTGCGGGCGTCCTCGCCCGCACTCGTCTCCGCAACCACTACCGAGTCATACCGTCATGACACTAGTGGACCGCATAAATGGTTGCCGCGGTGGTTTGGCCGATCAGCGTCGCGCTCGCCGTAAACACAGCCTTCGCCTTGCTGATGGGCACGTACACAATGTCTCCCTCGGACAGATTCATCGGCGCTTCCTTGCCGTCCATGATGCGCTTGTAGGAGACGGGCACGTCGACAGGCTTGCCGTCCGCCCCGTGCTCCACCACTCTCAGCGCGCCCACCTTGGCCTGCAAAGCCAGCCCCTGCGCCAGTGAGATAGCCTGGGCCACATTCAACTCGCCGTCTTCCTGCATCGGATAGCCGCCCGGCCGGTTCACCGCGCCCAGCACATAGATCAGGCCGGCGCGCTTCACGATCACCGTATCGCCTGGCTGCACCATCACCCCGCGAATGGTCTCTCCGTTGCTGCCTCTTGAATAGTGAAAGGTTCGTGTGGAGTTGCCGCTCTTCGCGTCTGTGTGCTTCAGCTCCACATCGTTCCCTGCCAGCGCCGTCTCGCCGCCGCTGAGTCCGATCACCTCGAGCAGACTGTGCGGAGACAGCAATTCAACCCGGCCGGGATAATTCACTTCGCCCAATACAGTCGCGCTGGTGGTGGCAAACTGCTCAACATCGATGGTGACTTGCGGATTTTTGAGAATCCCCTGCTTCTGAAATTTGTTTACGATCTCTGCCTGCGCTTCGGCAATCGTGTCGCCCGCTACATGCACGCCTTTCAGGAAGGGAATGCTGATGTTGCCTGCGTTGTCCACTCGCGCATGTCCCGAGAAGTCCGGCTCGCCATACACCTGCACGTCGATCTGAAATCCGGGCGCAAGCTTGAGCGTTGCAAAGTCTTCCGGCACCGTGGTCAGCGAGTTCTGCAGAGATCCGTTGGGTGACAGCCGCGGTTCGCTGCCATTGCCCGGCGTCTGCCCATTGCTGTTGGAGCCGTTGGCCTGCGCAATCGCCGCCGGCTGCTGCGCAAACACGAAGAGCGCGGCCGCCACTGCCGCTGCTGCCACGCGCACCATCGCTCTGTTGCTTCGAGTGATTGGGTTATGCATTGAGATATCCGCCTTTTCCGTCGTGGCCATAGGCCTCGAAGTAGTCGATCGAATTGGTGTTCACGCCATTGAGCACCACGCCCACGGCGCGCGAGCCGCTGAACTCCAGCACCGACGAAAGGCTCTTGAGCACAGTGCGCGTCGTTTTGCCCGCGCGGATCACGGCCAGCGTTGCGCCGAATTTTTCACTCAGCACGCGCGCATCGGTCACCAGCAGAATCGGCGGACTGTCGGCGATCGCCAGGTCGTAATCCTGCGACAGTGTGGCCAGCAGGCTGTCAAACTGCGCCGACGCGAGCAACTCGGCAGGCGCGCTGGTGTCGGTCCCCGCGGGAAGCAGGAACAGCGACGGCACAGTAGGATGCTGGCGGATGCCCTCACTCAACTTCACCTTCGATGTCAGCACATCGCTGAGGCCCGGCGAGCCGGGGCAATGGAACAGCTCGTGCAGGTGCGGCTTGCGCATGTCCGCATCCAGCAGCAACACGCTCTTGCCCGCCAGCGCGAACGCAATCGCCGTGTTGTAAGCCACCGTCGACTTGCCCTCGCCGAACAGCGGGCTGGTCACCACCAGCGACGGCAGGCGTCCGGAGTGCGAGGCCGCCATGATTGCAGTGCGCAGCGCGCGGAACGACTCGGCGCTGGCCGACCGCGGATCGTTGATCAGCGGGCTCGACTCCGCATCGCTGTTGCGGATTCCGGATTTCGCCGCGAGCAGCCCAAGCTCCTTCGACGAAGGAATGTTGCCCAGCATGGGCAGCCGCCCGCCTCCCTGCAGTTGCAGTGCGACATTCACCGTGTCGTCGAGATGCTCGCGCACAAACGCCGACCACACTCCCGTGAACAATCCCGCGATCAGCCCGATTGCAAGATAGAGCGGAGGATTCGGACGCTTGGGCTTGGCCGGCGGGCGCGCCGGATTCGCCACCGTAATATTGGTGGCGCGCAGCGCGGCCTGTATGTTTACCTCTTTGAGCTTGCCGTAGAGCGCGTCATAGAGCTGGCGGCTTGAGGCAGCCTCCTGCGACAGCGCCTGCAGCTTCACCGCGCTCACATTCAGCGTGCCCGCCTGCTTCTGCTGCCGCTCAAATGCCTGCCGTATGCCCGCCTCCTTCTCGCTGGCAAGCTCAAACTCCTGGTGAGCGCGCTCGTCGATCCGTGCCAGCTCTTCGCGGATTTGTTCGTCAAGGCTGTCGAGCTGGCCCTTCGTTTCGAGCAGCCGCTGATTGTTCGGCCCATACTTCGTCAGCATGTCGGCATAGGTGACGCGCACCGCAGACTCCTGCTGGCGAAGGCTGCGCAGCAGCTCCAGCCGCGCATCGGAGACGCCAAGTTCAGCCGCCGGATTGTCCGAGTCCGGCCCCGAGTTGGGCCCCAAGTTGGGCGAGGTCCCGAGCGACGAAACCACTTCGGGATTCTTCGTTTGCGTCAGCCGATACACCGCTTCCTTCGCAATGCGATCGGTCTCGGCGGCCGTCAGTTGCTGATTCAGCACATCCAGCGAATCGAGAATCGGAATGTGCGTGGTGCCCCCGCCGCCATGCTCGTCCACGGCTCCCAGCACCATGCCGTTGAGGCCGCTCTTCTGCTCAAAGTCCGCAAGGTTGGTCTGCGAATTGTCGAGATTGCTCTTGAGATCGGCAAGCTGTTCGTTGAGCCAGCGCCGCGCGTCGCTGGTAGCCTGCGAACGCGCCTCGTAGGTCACATATTCCTGCACAATCGCATTGGCAACATCGGATGCCAGCTTGGGGTCGGGGTTTAAAAACTGCACTGTGATCAGGCGCGTGTCGGCAGTATTTTCGACGGCAAGCTTCTTCGCAAAAATCTTAAGGATTCTTTCACGCGAATAAGGCGCCTGCTCGATCGGCAGCCCGCGCTGCATCTCGTCTTCAATGTGCGCATTCGATCCGCTCACCGCGCCGATGATGGTCGGCCGGTAAGCAAACGGCGCCTTCGATTGCAGGTTCAGATCCTTGTAGACGGCGAGCAGAACATTGGGGCTCTGCAGCACCGTCATGTGCGTCGTGATGTCGGTCTTCAGGTCGTCGCCGGTCACCGGCAGCGGAGCTGTGTTGTTCAGCAAGCTGGTCTCTGAGGCATCGGTCTTTTCCACTTCCACCGTCGCGATTCCCGCGTATTGCTTGCTCATCAGTGCGCAAGCCAGCACCGCCAGCGCGATGCCGCAGAACGCGCCGATCGCGATCGTCAACTTCCGCTTTCGCATTACGCGAAAAACGCCCTTGAGAGATTCCCCTTCGCCAAAGCGAAACGAGAAATCGTCCATGCGCTGAGGCTGCGCCTGCGGCGGCACATAGGCAGTGAGTGAGTTCCTGATAGGTTCGTCGTTGAGAAGCATTGAAAGAAGCCCTCCTTTACTAATGCGCCATGGCGTCATGACGTTGGTCGCGCAAATTGCTGTGGTGCGGTGAAAGAAAAAGTGAACGATCGATTCAGCCCATGAGAAGCTATCTCATAAACCGGCTTTGAAAGGGCACGGCTTTAGCCCCTGTGGGACGCTTTGCAGGGGCCAAATCGCGTTGATGAGATGGCCTCCAGTACTTACAGTGGGTGCCCCATCCTTGCGCTTTTTTCTGGCGCAAGGGTGGGAACCCTCAACACTATTTGCGGACCAGATCAATAGGCCGCTCCTCTGCACTGCCTTCAGGCCGATAAAGGCACCGCGCAAATGCGCCGCTCCGCGGCCATAACCCCCCGATAGATGTCGAGCATGAGCGCAATATTTCTTTCCCCCGTGTACTTCTCGTTGAAGCGCCGCCTGGCGTGCGCGCGCATCTCCACATATCCGTCTCTCGCTTCCAGCCCGCGCAAACGGCTCAACAGCCCGCTCACATCCCCCGCTGGAAACAGCACGCCCGATTCGCCGTCCGCAATCATCTCCGGATAGCAACCGATTCTCGACGCCACCACGGGAGTGCCCACGGCCAGCGATTCAACTGTCACGCGCGGCATCCCTTCATACCAGAGCGACGGGCACAGCGTGGCCTTTGCGCGCCGCATCAATTGCACCGTTTCGTCGCTGCTCATGCCGCCAAGCCACTCAACGTTGCCAAGGCTTGCCGCTGCCTCTTGAACCTCATCCTGCAGCGGCCCCGTGCCTGCGATTCTGAGCAGAGGAAGGTCCGGCCCGCTCTTCCAGCAAGCCAGCAGAACGCGCAGGCCTTTCTCTTCGGTCAGTCTTCCCGCGTAAAGCAAATAGCCCTCGTCACCCGGCCCCGGCTCCGGCGCGGGATCCACAAAGTTCGGCTTCACCGTAATCTTGTCCGCGCTGAGCCCGCCCTGGATCAACTTGGTTCTCGCAAACTCCGACAGCGCAATGAATTGATCCACCGATCGATGCCATGTGCCGGCCGCCCACTGCGCAAGCATGGCCGTCGTTGCCACTGCGCTGCCCACCGTGCTGCCGCGATAACACTTGTGCTGCACGCCGGCGAACCGCAGAGTGCTTCCAATGCAGTCTTGGCACACCTGCCCATCGCGAAACAGCGTGGCGCCCGCGCACAGCAGCCGATAGTTATGCAGCGTGTGCACGACCGGAATCTCCGCCCGCCTGCATTTGCCAAATATCGACGGCGAGAGCGTGGGAAACCAATTGTGCACATGCACCACGTCCGGCCTGAATCGATCGAGCGCCGCCGACACCTTCCGATTCACCGCGGATGATCCGTCGAACAGATTGAGCGAAGCCTGGATTTTTCCTCCGACTCCGTGAATCGAATCGTTGTCCACGTCGAGCCGCTCGACTTCGATTCCGTTGGCCGCCAGCAGCCGCGCTTCCGCCTCGACCACCGCGTCCTCGCCGCCCCGCTGCTGATACCGATTGTGAACTATCAACACTTTCATGGCGGCCGCTTCAGTTCTCCTGGTGCTCCGTTGCGAGTGCGAGACAGCAATTGATCCGCCCCGTAAAGGCCTACTTTCAATGCCCGTCAAACACCTGCATTGGGTGCCCCATCCTTGCGCCTCTTTTCTGGCGCAAGGGTGGGAAACCTCATCGCTATTTGTGGGCCGGGTCAATACTTCAGATTCCCTTCGCCGCATACACCAGCGTGTGCAGCAGCACCGCGATATCCAGCAACACCGTGCGGTTCTGGATGTAATAAAGGTCGTACTCGATCGATTGGTGAATGGCATAGCGGCGATCCGCGCTCAGTTGCCAGAATCCCGTGATCCCCTGCGGAACCGACAGCCGCGTCGCCTCCAGCGGCCCATATTCCTCGGTGATAAACGGCATCTCCGGCCGCGGGCCCACCAGCGACATGTCTCCCCTGAGCACGTTGATCAGTTGCGGCACTTCGTCGAAGCTGGTCTTGCGCAGGAAGCGGCCCACGCGCGTGATCCGCGGATCGCTCCGCTCGTCCGGAGAGCGCGCGTACTTTGGCGCGTCCACTCGCATGCTGCGAAATTTCAAAATCTCAAACGGCTTGCCGTCGCGCCCTACGCGTGTCTGCCTGAAAAATATCGGCCCCTTCGACTCCATGCGAATCGCCATGGCCAGCAGCGCCCAGATCGGGGCGCTCAATGCGATCAGCAGCGCGGAGCACACCACGTCCAGCATCCGCTTCGCCACGCGATAAAAGCGCCCAGGATCGTTCAGCGCTGTGGTCGCAACCACCAGCCCATCCATTTCCCACACCCAGGTCGGCAGCCGGTTGGCCAGGATCTCCTGGTTGTCCACCATCGAAATGGTGCAGTTCGCCGCCTGCGCAATTTCGCGCACCGCATTGAGGTCGAAGTCCGACACGTTCGGGTCGCAGACAAAGATGTCCTGGATCTCCATCCGCTTCAGCATCTCTACCGACAGCGCCTCATGAAAGATCGGCCTTGAGTCGCGCTGGAAATAGTCGTTGCTATAGATCGCGTCGCTGCTCTCGCTGGGGCTGCCCACAAACCCCACCGGGTCGATGCCCAGCATGGGCGAATGCAGCGCGCCCGTGAAGAAGCGACGCGCCGTGCGCTTGGTGCCGTAGATCAGCGTGCGCCGCTTGGGGAAGGCCGGCGAGAAGTGCTTCCGTACTGCGTCCTGCACCCACACGCGGCCGATGCTCAAATAGAGCGTGCCTGCGATCCATGCGCACAGCGTCGCCATTCTCGGCACCGGAAAGCGCGCAATGATGCACAGAACCAGGCAAACCAGCACAGCCTTGATGGAGACGCGCAATACGATCTCAGTCTCCTTGATATGAAGCAGGCTGCACACTCTCGGATAAGCGTTGTCGCCGATGAGAAGACAGAGAACAAGGCCGGAATAAATGACTGATCCGATGAGAAGCTGCTCCGCGCTGAGTTCGAAACTTGTAGTTCTCTGCAGAAAGTGTCCAATCGCGCCGCCCACCGTAGTTCCAAACAGCACCAGCATGAAGTCCGCCGCCATTCTGAATAGCGGCATTGAAAACGGGAGCGACTTCCACTCCTCGAGAGCCCTTGGTTGCGCGGCATAATCGTTTCCGCCCGGCCGCGCAGAGATTGCATTCGTGTTCATTCCTTCTGGCCCTCCAGCCGAAAAGTGGGTAAGGCGATCCTGATCGACACGCCACCGTGAAGTGAGCGGTACTCGCGTTGGATCCTTTCGCAAAGCGCTGCTGATGCGCCGTTCGCGTTCCAGCTGGATTGTCGTGCGGGCGTTCGTGCAGTAATTTGCACTTACACGCCAATGAATCTAGTTTTTGGTGTCGACCCTTTACGCGCGGATCGTATCGTGATAAGTCATTCGATGCTGAAATCTATTCTCGCGGTTTATTCATCCGGCAGGAAATTCGCAACGAACTTCTAATGCTCCGCAGGGGTCAAATTCCCCGATCCACACTGTTGCTTTGATGCGGAAAGCCTTCAAATGAAGGCCTCCGCGGTACTCTCTCAAAGTGCTCGATTCAAGCTCGGCGTGAGTACATCAAAATGATTTGAAGTAAGCGTTCCACCTTATCAAACAAGTTTTCTCAATTTCTGATCGCATGATGTCCCACGGATGCCGGGTGCCCCAGGTCTGGATTTTCAGACCTGGGATACCACGATATTCAATAGAGCGTGTTTCATAAACCCGCATTGTGTCAGGGCACGACTTCAGTCGTGCCGAAAAGGGCCGGAAAGCAGTGGGCTTTAGCCCCTGAGGGATGGGCTCCAACGCCCGCAAAGCCATTTATGAAACACGCTCTAGCAAATTACAACAGTCGCAAACATAGTTGAGGCGTCGATTCAAATCCCGATCGCATAATCCCGCGCCTTCCCGCATCTATATATGGATACGATGGCAGCGCTCCGCCATGAGAGACGCGCCAGCTCGCTGAGAATCGGAGCAACCATGACCCGCACCCAATTCATTGCCTTGTGCGCCATTTCGCTCGTTGCAATGCACATTCAATCTTCCGGACCCGAACCCGGACACCTAACGCCTGCTGGAGATGCAAATGCAACCAGCGCGGTCCTGAGCCCAGCTCACTTCGCTCCTGAGTTCATGGGCATTCACACCCTGTCGCCCGCGCGCCACTGGCCCTCGGTCCCCTTTGGCGCCATGCGCCCCGCGGGCGTTTCATGGGCCGCGCTTGAGCCGGCCAAAGGTCAGTACGACTGGCGTTCCCTCGACTTCTGGGTATCGCAGGCGCATTCGCACGGCGTGCAGCTCGACTACCTGTTTCTGAATACTCCGCGCTGGGCCAGCACGCGCCCCGATGAGCCCTGCAACGGCAAACGCATGGGCTGCGCCGCGCCTCCCGACATGAGCGATTGGGCGAACTTCGTCACCGCGCTTGTCACTCGCTTCAAGGGCCGCATCGCAAGTTACGAACTGTGGAATGAGCCCAATGCTTCAGCCTATTGGTCGGGCACTCCCCAGCAGATGGCGGACATGGCCGCGCGCGCATATCCAATTATCAAGTCGATCGATCCGGATGCCATCGTCGCTTCGCCCTCCGCGTCGTCCAATGGCTGGCCCATGCCGCACGATGTCTGGCTTGACGAGTACTTATCGGCGGGCGGAGGAAAGTATTCCGACGCGATCGCATGGCATGGATACGCCGGCAGAAACGACCGCCCAGCGCTGCCACCCGAGGACCTCGCGCGGCAGATTCAGGCGCTGCGCATCGTGCTCGCGCGCCATCGCCTCAGCCAGCTCCCCATATGGGACACGGAAGGCGGATGGGGAAAGAACGACCAGCTTCCCGATCCCGGCGACCAGGCCGCGTTCGTAGCCAGGTGGTATCTCATTCAATTCAGCAGCGGCATTGCCCGAGCCTATTGGTACCAGTGGGACAATCCGGACTGGGGAACGTTATGGCGCGAGGGCGCCGGGCCAACGCCAGCAGGCGCCGCCTATGAGCAGATCTATAACTGGCTGAGCGATGTCACGGCGGTTGCGCCCTGCCACGCGCTGCCTCACTCAACGCTCTGGATCTGCGACTTGCAAAAAGGAAATGCGCCGTACCGCGTTGCCTGGAGCACCAGCGGCCAGGCTTCATTTCCCGCCATCGACGGAGTGATCTCGTACACAGAGATTGGCGCCGCAAAACAGAATCCCGCAGGCCGCCCAGTGATGGTTGGTCCGCGCCCCATCCTGTTCGAACTGAAACCGGCGCCATCAACGCAAAGCGGCTCTGGCGCTGCCCGGTAAGACAACCGCGAGGTCTCTTACCGCTCAATCTTGCATGACAATGGGTGCCCCAGGTCTGGATTTTCAGACCTGGGATACCACGAACCTCAACAAGCAAGATCATGCGATTAAACACTCAGAGCCGCATCGGCCTGTCCCCCACACTAATTCAATGAGATCGCCTGCACCGAATATGCTGGCACATCGATCGCAGTGGTAAGGCTCGTTCCTTGCGTCGTGAACGAAACGGTGGAAGCAGCGATCTCTGCCCCACTCACAATCCTGTAAAGCGTGCCCTGCGTCGATGTAAATCCGGGGTTGGCGAAAGTTACTGCAATCTGCGAGTAAGCTGTGGCCGTCGGGTTTGTAACTACGACCGCATCCTGGGTTGAGGTATAGAACGCCGTAGTTGCCAGCCCGCCCCCGCCGGTCGGAGTACTCAGGCTCTTCGCCATATATCCGCCTGTGGACAGGCCAAGGTAGTGGCTCGATGCCATTAACTGATATGTGTAGTACTGAGGGTATGGAACCGGCGTCGCCCCCGCGGAATAAAGGCAATCCGAGTTGTTGTCCTTTACGCCAATCATGCAGAACCACGGATATGCCGATCCGGCAAAGTAAATCAGCCTGGCTGGTACCTTGAGAGTGCCGCTGTACACCGAATCGAGCACATCTGTCACATAGAGCGCATTCCATACCGGCGCATAAGTCGCGCTGTTACGGCAGCAATCCTGAAAGTACGACCAGTTAGTGTTGTACTCAGTGAGGTAGATAGGCGTTTGCGCCCCGCCTGGCTGCTTGCCCGCGGCCACCTGCCCCTGCACCTTGTTATAGTTGGCAAAGGCTCCCACGCTCGGGTCCTGCGTCTCCTCGTAAAGCGACACGTCCCCGGTGTAGGTGTCCCACTGGACCGGAAGCGCTGTCAGGCCATACATATATTGGTGATAACTTACAAAATCGACATAGGGCGCAGTCGACGGGTTAGTCAACAGGTTGGAAAGCCAGAGAGCCGAGTAACCCGAAATCACGGGACCGCCCACGCGGATCGTCTTTCCGTCCTGGGAAGCCTGCGACTTCATCGCCGGCGCAGCCGCGGCATAGAGATCCAGGTAAGTCTGCAGATGGTTGTCGGCGCACATCCCGGTAGCGTTCGGCTCATTCCATATCTCATAGTCCAACACGATATTGGGAAAGGTGGTATCCATGTGGTGCACAAACGCGGCCGCGATCTGCGCCCATTGGTTCACGTCGGTGGGTGCGGCATATTCGTTGCCGCCTTTGCACGGGCCGGTGGTAGGCTGCAGCCACGGCGGCGAATAGACCATTTGCAATATCGCGTGCTGCCCGGCAGCTTGCAGGGTCGACATGAGCGAATCGATCGCAGACCAGTTGGGCGTCTCGGTTGCATAGACGAGTGGGATTTGCGCGTCCAGCCGCGTTTCGTTCAGTCCAGCTTCCGAAAG
>Ga0182024_10021983_pt1 | contig 11536 bp, 11 predicted proteins | sample P32metaG_FD_120480 | JGI IMG/M metagenome (GOLD analysis project Ga0182024, IMG submission 120480) | Permafrost microbial communities from Stordalen Mire, Sweden - P3-2 metaG (Illumina Assembly) | ecosystem: Environmental > Terrestrial > Soil > Wetlands > Permafrost | place: Sweden: Stordalen... | reverse complement strand
GAGTACTCCTTCGAGGATGGGCGATCCGGTTTCCGCGGGCCTCCATTCGATTCCGGCGAAGCGTCCTTCCGGCAGCTGCGCGAAGCGGACCGACAAGTCGATCTGTTCTTCGCGAAGAATATTCACCGCGAAAAATCCGCTGGTCTCAAAAGGGTTGAGGAAAGTGCAGGCGCGATCGATCGCCACCATCACCAGCGGCGGCGATAACGACAGAGAGCAAAATGAATTGATGGTGATTCCGTGTGCAGTGCCATCGGCGGCGCGCGTGGTGAGCACCGCGACACCGGTCGCGAACAGCCCGCAAGCGCGTCGAAAAAGGTCGGAATTCAAGAGCTCGCTTGACAAGGCGATAACCCTAATCCTATCATGAGGTTTCGCTCAGATTGAGCGCGCACATGGAAAAGCGTTCGTCCGGTGCGTTCAGGAGGCGGCTTTGATCAAACTCGACATCATCAACGAAGTGGTCAACCGGACCGGCATCACCAAAACGAAAGCCGAGATGGCGGTGGAGACTGTCTTTGAAAGCATGAAACGATCTCTCGGCCGCGGCGAGCGCATCGAGCTCCGAGGATTCGGCATCTTCAACGTGCGGCCGCGCAAAACCGGCATCGGCCGCAATCCGCGCACGGGAGCGGAAGTCGCGATTCCACCGGGCAAGGCGGTTCGCTTCAAACCCGGCAAGGAATTGCAGACGCTTCAGTAGGCGACCAGGTTTGTGTCCACCAACGGCTACCCCCCGACGGCCGTGACTCCGGGTTTTTTTGAAACTCTGCAAGCGGAGCACGCGCCGCCGCGGCATCGCTACTGGCTGCATGCGCTGCTGTTGCTGCTGACGCTGGTGACCACCACCGTGGTCGGCTCGGGCCTTGCGCACAGTTTCGGCGGCAACCGCCCCTTCGATTTCGACGCCGATCTGGCTGGATACTCCCGGCTGTGGCACGATCCTGTTTCGATTCTTGACGGGCTGCCGTTTTCGGTAACGCTGCTGGCGATTCTGCTGGCTCACGAGATGGGCCACTATCTCGCCGCGCGCTATTATCACGTGGATGTGACCTTGCCGTTCTTTCTTCCAGCGCCCACGCTGATCGGCACCTTCGGAGCCTTCATTCGCATCCGTTCGGCGATCGTCGCCAAACGAATTCTTTTCGATATCGGCATCGCCGGACCCATCGCCGGATTCCTGACGCTGATCCTTCCGCTCATCGTGGGCGTGAGTCTCTCGAAAGTGGTGCCGGGGATCGGCACGCGCGGCGAATTGCTGTTCGGAACGCCGCTGTTTCTGCGGCTGTTTGAATGGATCGCGTTTCCGGGCGTCGCGGTGAACGATATTTATCTGCATCCGGTGGCGCGCGCGGCCTGGGTCGGATTGCTGGCGACGGCATTGAATCTTCTACCAATCGGACAGCTTGATGGCGGTCACATCATGTACGCTTTCTTCGGCGACCGGACGAAAATTACTTCGCGCTTCTTCGTCGCCGGCCTGGCGATTCTCGGCGCCGTGCAGTTGTTCACCAGCGATTATAAGGTCGGCTACATGTGGCTGTTCTGGGCGGTGGTGCTGCTGTTCATCGGCATGCGCCATCCCGCCATTGTCGACCCGAGCCCGCTGAGTCCTAAACGCCGCTGGCTGGGCCTCGCCGCGCTGATCATTTTCATCCTGTCGTTCACTCTCGCTCCCATCCGGACCGCGGGCTTGTGAAAATTTCGGCAACCATCATCACGTACAACGAAGAGCGCAACCTGCCGCGCGCCATCGAAAGTCTGCGCTGCGCCGACGAAATCGTGGTGATCGACAGCGGCTCCAGCGACCGTACCATGGAGATCGCCGAAAAGCTCGGCGCGCGCGTGGTCGAGAGTCCCTGGGCCGGTTACGCCAAACAGAAAAACTTCGCGGCCCAGCAAGCCTCGCACGATTGGATTCTTTCGCTCGACGCCGACGAATCGCTCAGCGAGGCGCTTGAAGGAGAAATCTGGCAGCTCAAGAAAAACGGTCCGCGGTTCGACGCCTACACCATGCCGCGAATGGCGCAATATCTGGGCCGCTGGATCCGCCATTCCGGATGGTATCCGGATCTGAAGATCCGCCTCTATGACCGCCGGAAAGCGCATTGGGAAGGCGATTTCGTGCACGAATCGGTGAAAGTGGACGGGCGCGTCGGGCAGTTGCAATCGAACCTGCTGCACTTCACCTGCGAATCGCTGTCGGAGCATTTGAAGACCATGGATCGTTACACCACGCTCGCCGCCGAACAGTTGCTGGCGACCGGCGAAAAGGTGACCTGGGGTCGCCTGATTCTCGAACCGCCGTGGACCTTTTTTCAGACCTACATCGTGAAGCTCGGATTTTTGGACGGGGTGGAGGGCTTGGCCATCGCCAACATGGCGGCGCTGTACAATTTCGTGAAATACGCCAAGGCGCGATTCATGAGTCCGGGACGGTGAGCGGCGGGCAAGAGTGCGTGCGCCGCCAGGCGTGCTAGAAATGCGATCTCTGCACATCGATACTGGACGCGACATGGGCGGCGGGCAGTGGCAGGTGATTTACCTGCTGGAGAAGCTGCCCGAATCGACCTTGCTTACTCCGGAAAATTCGCCGCTCTTTCGGGAGGCGCGGGCGCGCCGGATCGACGTTCGTCCACTCTCGCTCTTTGCCCTGCAGCGGATGGCCCGCGAATCGGACCTGGTGCACGCCCACGACGCCCGCGCGCACACCCTGGCCGCCGCTCTCCCGGGAGCGCGATTGGTGGTCGCGCGGCGCGTGGCGTTTCCGGTGAATCCGGGAATTCTCTCCCGCGTCAAATACGCGCGCGCCGAACTATACCTGGCGGTCTCGCGCTACGCCGCCGGACAACTTGAATCGGCCGGCATCGCCAAAGAGAAAATCCGCGTGGTTTACGACGGCGTTCCGCTGGTTGCCGCCGCGCGAGGAGAGGAAATCGTGGCGCTGGCCTCCAAAGGCGCGGAGACCATCCAGCAAGCCGCAGAGCTCGCCCGCGTCGAGGTGCGATTCGCCGGGCGATTGTGGGAGGATCTTTCGAAGGCCAAAATGTTTTTATACGCGAGCGCCATGGAAGGGCTCGGATCGGCCGCGCTGGCGGCTATGTCGGCGTCGCTGCCGGTGATTGCCAGCCGCGTCGGAGGTCTGGTCGAAGCGGTAGAGCAGGACCGCACCGGGATCCTGGTCGACAATCGACCTGAGAATTTCGCCGCCGCCATCGAACGGCTGCAGCGCGATCCGGAACGTGCCGCCGAAATGGGAAAACGCGGCCGGGAGCGCATGGAAAAGCAGTTTACGACCGATCTCATGGTGAGCAATACTGTGGCCGCTTATAAAGAGGTGCTCGGATGATCGTAGCCGTGCTGGCGTTTCTCGCCGGATTGCTGATCGGCAGTTTCCTGAATGTGTGCGTGTACCGCCTGCCGCGCGATCTCTCGGTGGTGCGGCCGCGCTCGTTCTGTCCGCAATGCGAAAAGATGATCGCCTGGTACGACAATATCCCGCTGGTGAGTTACGTCGTCCTTCGCGCGCGATGCCGGCATTGCGGCGCGCGCATTCCGCTGCGCTATCCCCTGGTCGAGTTGGCCACTGCGATGGCCTTCGCGGTATGCTTCGCGGCGCTCGGGCCGTCCGTCGCGGCCGCGAAATATTCGATATTTTCGGCGATCCTGATCACGCTCATCGCCTCCGACATGGAGGAGAGAATTTTGCCCGACGAGTTCACCCTGGGAGGCACAGTCATCGGCCTGGCCTTTTCGCCTTTCGTCGAGTTGGACTACGGGTGGGCGCATATTCTGTTACCGCCGTCGCTCGGTCCGCGATTCCTGTCCTTCGGCGAAGCCGCGCTCGGAGCGGGATTTTCGAGCGGCATCATCTGGCTGGTCGGCTGGATCTACCAAAAACTCCGGCATCGCGAAGGGCTGGGCTTCGGCGATGTAAAAATGATCGCCATGATCGGCGCGTTTTTAGGTTTGAAGTGGGCGCTGATGACGCTCATCGCCGCGTCGTTGGTCGGCTCCATCGGGGGACTGGCCTATATTTTCCTGACGGGCAAGGACGCGTCCACCTACGAATTGCCGTTCGGAAGTTTCCTGGGATTGGCGGCGCTGGCGGTGGCCATGTTCGGAGAAGTCGTCGTGGTCTGGTACACCAAACCAGGCGCGTAAGCAGGTCCTCGGCCTGCCAATTCTATTCGTCCGCGTACCAGGTGCGCCAACGGCGGCGCGGCGGAAATAACCGGATCAGAAGCATTCCCGCCAGAAACCCGCCGATGTGCGCGAAAAAGGCCGTTCCGCCGCCCGAATAATCGTTCTCTCCGAGCGATCCGAAGCCGCTGAAAAACTGGATCGCAAACCACCACAGCAGCAGAAACGCCGCCGGAATCTCCATGGTCGTGATGAAAAAGAAAATCGGAATCAGCGTGATAATTCGCGCGCGCGGAAATTTTATCAGGTACGCGCCCATTACGCCGGCAATCGCGCCGCTCGCCCCGATGGTCGGGATGCGCGAATAGGGATTGGCAATCACCTGCACCACCGCCGCAATGAGTCCGCACACCAGGTAAAAAATGAGGAAGCGCGCACCGCCCAGCAGGTCCTCGATATTTCTGCCGAAAACCCACAGGAACAGCATGTTACCGATCAGATGCAGCCAGCCCGCGTGCAGAAACATGGAGGTGAGCAGCGAGGTCAGATGCAGGCGGTCCGGCACGATGCCCCAGTCCGTCAAAAGCTGATTGAGCGACGACGGCCGCAGCGTTTCCTCGTACAGAAAAATCAAAGTGTTCACCGCGATCAGGCCCGCAGTGACCAGGGCCGGCGCAAAGGTGCGCTCCGTGGATCGTAACGGGATCATGCGCCGGGGGAGCGACGAACAGCGGCGGCGAAATCGGCGTTGGACCGCCGCGCTTCTGGTGAATCTCGGGCGCGATCGATCAGCGCCCGCGCTTCCTTTGAGCTCGCGATCCCGCCGCGCGCGCCGATTCGCGTGCAGTTCAAAGCGGCCATCGCGTTTGAAAATTCGAGCGTCTCGCGCATCGCCATGCCCTCGAGCACAGCATAACAAAACGCCCCGTGAAACACGTCTCCGGCGCCCGTGGTGTCCAGGCAATTCACCACGAAGGCGGGAGAGTAAATGAACTCGCCGCGTCCCTCGGAAACCACGCGCGCCAGCGCTCCGTGCGCTCCCAGCGTCATCGCCGCCACCTTCATCTTGTACTCGTTCTGGATCAATTCGAGCGCGCGGAACGGATCGCGCTCGCTGGTCCATTGGACCGGAAAATCGGAGCTGGCCACCAGGTAATCGACCGACGCAAGCACGCGGTCGAAGCCGTGATAGACGGTATCGATATCGACGCTGACCGGGATGTGAAGCTCGCGCGCGATCTTCGCGGCTTTCTCAACCGCCGGCGTGTCGTGACCGTCGATGTGCAGCATGCGCGCGCCGGCGATTTTTTCAGGTGTGATGCTTTCCGGCTCCAGGCGCAGGCAATCCGGGCGCGCCCAGAAAACGGTGCGCTCGCCGGTAGACTTGTCGATGATGATGTAGGCGGTCTGGTTGGGACAATTGGCGCGAACTTCGAGGTCGTCCAGATTGATTCCCGTTTCGCGCAGGCTGGCCAACTGCACGCGGCCGCGCTCATCGTCGCCGACGGTGCCGATGTATTTCACCCGCATCCCCAGCTTGGCGACAGTCACCAGCGCGCTGGCCACCTGGCCGCCGGGGCTCAGCATTTCCTGTTCGATCGACGCTTTGCCGGCGTACGCCGGAAAATGCGAAACGAGAATTAAAGTGTCGGTGGCGTTCAGGCCGACGCCGATGAGATCGAAAGATTTCACTGGATGAAATCGAGTATCGCACGCGTCGTGGCGTCCCCGGATTTGATCGTGCTGACGATTTCCGAAATGTGGCTTTCGCCGGCGACATAGACCATCTTCGTATCGATGAATGTTTCCTTCAATGCCGCGGCGAATTCGCGCGCCTGTCGCGGGAGGCCCAGATAATCCCACTGGCAGTAGGTGATCAGGAACGGCGGCGCGCGCGGATGGACGCGATGAACCGGCGAGGGATCATCATTGGCGTTTTGAAATTCCGGAAGACCGCCGACGTCGTAAATGCCGCTCATCGAGATGACGCCGTGAATCGTCGCCGGAGTCAGATTGAATTTGGCGAGATATTTCGGATCGAGCGCCACCAGCGACGCCAGGTGTCCACCCGCCGAATGCCCGGCGATATAAATCCGCGAGACATCGCCGCCCAGCTCGGCGATATGTTGATACACCCACGCGAAAGCGGCAGCCGCGTCCTCCGGCTGCGCCGGATACGGATTCCGGGGCATCAGCCGGTAGTTGGGAACCGCCACGCCGATTCCGGCCGCGGCGAAGCGATTTCCAAATAAGGGATACGCCGACCGGTCGCCCGATCGCCACGCGCCGCCATGCAAAAAAACCATCATCGGGAAATTTTTCTTATCTTTGGGGAGATATAGATCCAGCGTGTGCAGCGGCGCCCCGTCGTCCAGATACGCCACGTCCTCGTGAACTTCGACGCGTGACGAAATTTCGCCGGTGGGCAATTCGAGCGGAGGCGGCGGATCGAGATAAATCGGATTCGAGGAGATCCACAGTCGATCCTCGCCGTCCGCGGTCAGCCACGCCTCCAGATGATAACCGCCCGGTTCTCTGGCGATGAAACTGAATTTCGAGCCGCTCACTTCCGAAATCGCCGCGCCATTGTGAATCAGCTTGATCTTCGCCGCCACCGGCAGATTGGCGACGAAGCGCGTGTTCTTCAACGCCGGCGCATGATCGCCGATATCGTAGGCGCCCAGCGAATTTTCGACCATGAAAAAAAATCCCGCGGGATTGCACAGCCAGTCCTGCGCCAGGTAGATCCGCCCCGCGTTCCACGACGCGTGCACGTCCGCTTCGCTAAGCTCGCGCGCCAGAATATGGGTGCTGGCGTGCCGCAGCGCGACGTCCCAATGGCCAGGAAACATTGCTGGTCCAGCCAGCGCGAACGCCTCGTCCGGATGCTGCTTGAATTGTTTTTCCAATTCGCGGGTTTTCGTGCGATCGAAAGACGGCGGATTCTCGGGAAGCGCGGGCAGCCGCGTATCCCCCGTCGGCTCGACCACAAAACCCTTGATCGCGGCCGGCGGCCGATGCCGCATCAACAACACCTGTACATCGTCATTCCGGGCGGCGTCGAGCAAGGCTGGATCGTAATTCTCCACCGGTACAGCGCGAAAATCGCGGTACACTCCCGGCAGCGGCGCGGCCCGGCGATTCTTCATCCACTCGACGCGCTGGGCATGGATCGCGTCCAGGTGTTGAGCGGAGCAGATTAAGGTCAGAAAGAAAAAACAGGAGAGACGCGCAATTCCCACCGCCGGAAATTACTCTTTCGCGGGAGGAATTTCGTACAGATAAATGACGTGACTCTTCTCGCCGTCGGTCTTTTCGACCTTGGACGGCTTCCAGCCGGGGATGGCGTAATCGTGCGAGACGACGCGCGCGCCGGGTTTCAGGTAGCGTTCGAGCAGCGGCCGCAATTCGGCGTTCAATTGCGTCGAAAGATAAATCGCGACCACGTCGGCGCCGGTGAAATCGACACTCAGCAGATCGCCCGGGATCACGCTCGCTCGCGCTTCTAACCCCGCCTTCTGAATCGATGCGGTAGCTTTCGCGGCGAGCTTGGGAGAAATTTCCACGCCGACCGCTTTTACTTTATATTTCTGGACCGCCGCGATCAGAATGCGGCCGTCGCCGCAGCCCAGATCGTAAAGCGTCTCGCCGGGTTTGATCTGCGCCATCTGCAGCATCCGGTCCACCACCCGAACGGGAGAGGATACGTAGGGCGCGAGCTTGTTCGAATAGCGGGGATTCTGCGCCACCGCGGGCAGAATAGCCAGCGCGAAAATCAGACCAGCGGACCAACGCATATGACTCCCGAAGCTACTGAGACGAGACTGTTGGCGAAATTCGCCCGTGCTTGGATTTTACTATACGCGACACCATTTCGGACACGGCAAACCACAAATCCCTAGGACGGCTGATAGTATATTCGGTTCCCTTGAAGATTTTGACCGCACGGCTGATCGAATCCCGCCACGGCACCGCCTGCGGATTCAAAGCGTAATTCATGTAGAACACAGGATAGTCGACGTCCGCCAGGGGCTTCAGGGTTTCCTGCGGTACGGCCTCGTCGAGCATCACCTTGGGACCCGCAAAAACCACCGCGTCGGGATGGTCTTCCGCGCTCATCTCTTTTCGAATCAGTTCGGTGAGGAACTCTGTGTCGCCGTGTTTCTGGGCCAGCCGCCTCAGATCGATGGTTCCCAGCTTGATGGAACTTATGGCGTCGCCAAGCGCCGGAAAATCGATCTTTTCTTCGCTTTTTTGGCGATAAAGCACCCTCTGTTCCTGCATATTGAACGCCACCAGCGAAAATTTTCCGAAGGTGGGCTCGCGCGAAAGACGGCGCAGGATGGATACCAGAGCCAGCGTATCGAGCGGCCGGAACGCCGCGGCGTCCGCGTTCTGCGGAGCGAAGTTCAACAGGACCTTGATCTTCAGCGCCTGGCCCGCCTGGGTGCGCTCGATCGGTGGTTCGTCTTTAAACTGCTCGGCTTGCGACGGCTGGACCGTGTTGGACGGAATCGCCAGCTCGATCTGTTTGTCCTTCGATGCGAGCGCCGCTTCCGAATCCCAATAAAACGAGCAGACGCGCTCAGACCGGTCGCGCATCAGCCAGTCGACATGATAACTGCCTTCGCCCAGATCGAACCCGCCGTTCAACGTCGCTTCGCCGCGAGCGTCTTCATCGAGCGAAGGAACATGAATATGTTGGACGAAATAGGCCGGCTCGTCCTTGTGTTTGTCTGGGGTAACACGGAATAGAATGGTCAGCCGGTTTTCCAACCCGGACAGATCCTTCAATGGAACCGTGACTTCATACCCCGCATGAAATCGGAGATCGAAGCCCAGCTCCGGTTTGGCCGGTGTCACGCTACAGGACAGATCCTTGCGGACCTCCTGCGCTTCGAGGACAGCCATATCGGTGTTATAGATATGAACCGGAGCGCCGTTCGATGCCAGCGGTGCTTGGGCGAACACCAGCCCCATCACCGGGAACCCCAGCAGAGCGATATTCCACCCAACCCGAACGATCATGCCGCTCGACCTGTTTCTGTTTCCCTCCGTAGCCAAGCGGAGGGATTCGTACCACGTATTATGGCTGAAATTCTGAAATCTTCAATAGCAAAATGGACACGCGCGGCCTGCGGTATACTGTTTGTTGATCCGGCCCGTCTCCTGGTAGGAGTTTCACCTTTATGTTTAATCTGTTCCGAAGCCGTCAAAAGGCCGTTCGCTATATTTTGAGCGGATTGCTGCTTCTGATTGCCGTGTCGATGGTGGTCACGCTGATTCCGGGTTATGGCACCAACACGCCGAACAGCACGACAAATGAGATGGTTCTGGCCGAAGTCGGCGGGCAGAAGATCACCGCTCAGGACGCGGCCCAGGCGGCGCAGCGGATGCTCGGCGGCCGTATCGATCCGGGCATGCTCGAAACCTACCTGCCGCAGTTCGTCGATTCCATGGTTCAACAGCGCGCCCTGGTATTCGAGTTCAAGCGCCTGGGTGTAACCGCGACCGACCAGGAAGTTCTGTCCGAACTGCAGAATCAGTTTCCGCAGGCCTTCCAGAACGGACAGTTCGTCGGTAAGGATCAGCTGGCCGCCGCGCTCGCGCAGAACGGCATGACCCTCCAGGATGAAGTCGAAGCCGTGCGCAACGACGTGATCCTGACCAAGATCCAGAATCTGCAATACGAAGCCACGGTGGTGACGCCGAAGGAAGTGGACGAAGAGCTCAGCAAGAGATTCGAGAAGGCCAAGATCAAGTACATCGCGTTTCCTCCGGCCAAATTTCGCGACCAGGTGAAACCCACGCCAGAAGAGCTGAAGGCTTATTTCGACACCCATCGCTACCAGTACACCGAGCCCGAGAAGCGCAGCTTCGAGGTCGTGGTGATCGATCAGGACAAGGTGGAAAAATCGATCAACGTGTCCGACGCGCAGCTTCACGCCGCGTATTCCGCCAACATGGATAATTTCCGCATGCCGGAGCGGGTGCATGTGCGGCACATCCTGATCAAGACTGTGGACAAATCCGATGCCGAAAAGAAGCAGCTGCTGGCCAAGGCGCAGGACGTTCTGAAGCAGGTGAAGAGCGGCGCCGATTTCGGCGAGCTCGCCAAGAAAAATTCCGACGATGCGGCCGATAAAGGCGGCGACATCGGATGGCTGGTGCGCGGACAGGCCCTCCCCGAATTTGAAAAAGTGATTTTCGCCTTGAAGCCCAAGGAAGCCAGCGATATCGTCACCACCAGCATCGGTTACGACATCGCCCAGGTGCTCGAACATGAGCCGGCCCGCGTGAAGCCGTTCGAAGAAGCCAAGGCCTCGCTGGCCGACGAGTTGAAAAAACAGGGTCTCTCCGACAAAATGCAGAGCACCGCCGATCAGGTTCACGCGGCGCTGGAGAAATCGCCCGCGACAGCCGCGGACATCGCCAAACAGTTCGGCGTCGATGTGATTACCGTGACCAACACCTCGCCCGGCGGACCGATTCCCACGCTGGGCGCCAGTCCGGAGATCGACGGCGCGCTCAACGGCCTTCAGAAGAATGGCGTGTCGCCGGTACTGATGCTGCCGGCCAACCGCATGGCCATCGCCGTTCTGCTCGACAAGATTCCGCCGCGCCAGTCGAGCTACGCCGAAGCCGAATCGAAGGTCCGCGATGCCTTGATCAGCATGCAGTCGATGGGTGTCGCCAGCAAAAAGGCCGCCGAAGCGGCGACCCGCCTGCGCGCTGGAGAGGACCTCGACAAAGTGGCCAAGTCGATGAAGCTCGAAGTGACCTCGTCCATCGATTTCAACCGCAACGATTCGGTGGAGGGCCTGGGCCACGCGGCGCTGGTGCAGGACGCTTTCTCGAAGCCCGTCGGCACCGTCGTCGGACCGGTTCCGATCAGCGGTCGCGACGTCGTTTATAAGATCGTTGACCAGCAGCATGCCGATCCTTCCAAGCTGGGCAGCGAGCGCGCAAAGATCATGTCCGACCTGAAACAGCACAAAGGTCAGCTCGATATGGGCCTGTTCATGGATTCCGTACTCACCAAGCTGAAGGCGGAAGGCAAAGTGACCGTTCACCCCGAGTTGATCAAGCAGTTCGCGGCTTCTTTCCACCAAGCCGGTCAATGATCTCTTCGCTGCTCGATCTGTGGCGCAGCCTCACCGACCCCGAGCGTCTGATCCATCTGCTCTCGACGGTGATGACCGGATGGCTGGGCTACGCCGCGCTGGCCTTCATCGTTTTCTCCGAAACCGGGTTGCTCTTCGGCTTGTTTCTGCCGGGCGATTCTCTGCTGTTCACGGTGGGCGTAGTGGCCGGCGCGGGCGAACTCGATATAGTCCGGATCTGCGCGCTGCTGACGGTCATGTCGGTGCTGGGCGACCAGAGCGGATATTTT
>Ga0182024_10021982_pt1 | contig 11537 bp, 12 predicted proteins | sample P32metaG_FD_120480 | JGI IMG/M metagenome (GOLD analysis project Ga0182024, IMG submission 120480) | Permafrost microbial communities from Stordalen Mire, Sweden - P3-2 metaG (Illumina Assembly) | ecosystem: Environmental > Terrestrial > Soil > Wetlands > Permafrost | place: Sweden: Stordalen... | reverse complement strand
TCGACCCCTGTTCCCCATCCGATCTGGAGCACGCCCCCGCCGATGTGCGTTTCCACGTGGTCGCCTACGATTTCGGCATCAAGCACAATATTCTTCGCCGCCTGCGCCAGGTCGGCTGCCGCCTGACGGTAGTTCCCGCCGCGACCACCGCTGAAGAAACGCTCTCGCTGAAGCCCGACGGCATCTTTCTCTCGAACGGCCCCGGCGATCCCGAGCCGCTCGAATTTCAAGCCGCGCAGATGCGCAAAATGATCGGCCGCGTGCCCATTTTCGGAATCTGTCTGGGCCACCAGATCCTCGGTCTCGCCGTCGGCGGCAAAACCTACAAACTGAAATTCGGTCATCGCGGCGCAAATCACCCGGTGATCAACAAAATCACCGGCAAAGTGGAGATCACCTCCCACAATCACGGTTTCGCAGTCGATCCCGATTCGCTGAATCTCAGCAATATCGAAATCACTCACACCAACTTGAACGACGATACGCTGGAAGGTTTCCGCCTCCGCAATGAGCCCGCCTTCTGCGTCCAGTATCATCCCGAAGCCGCCCCCGGCCCGCACGATTCCCGTTACCTATTTGACGACTTCGTGACCCTGATGGAGAATCATGCCCCGCCGAAATGATCTGCACCGCATCCTGATCGTCGGCAGCGGCCCCATCATCATCGGCCAGGCCTGCGAGTTCGATTATTCCGGCGCGCAAGCCTGCAAAGCGCTGCGCAGCGATGGTTATGAGGTGATCCTCATCAATTCCAATCCGGCGACGATCATGACCGATCCGGATCTCGCCGACCGCACTTACGTCGAGCCGCTCAGCGTCGAATTCGCCGAAGAAGTCATCCGCCGCGAGCGTCCCGACGCGCTTCTGTCGACCGTCGGCGGCCAGACCGGATTGAATCTCGCCGTCGCGCTCGCCGAAGCGGGCGTGCTCGATCGTTACGGCGTCGAACTGATCGGCGCGAAAATCGATTCCATCAAAAAAGCCGAAGATCGCCTCTTATTTAAGGACGCGATGCGCAAAATCGGCCTCGACCTGCCGCAATCGCAGCTCGTCAATTCCGTCGAAAAAGGCCTGGAATTCGCCGCCCGCATTGGCTACCCGGTTATCCTGCGCCCCAGTTTCACCCTCGGCGGCACCGGCGGCGGCATCGCTTATCATCGGGAAGATCTCGAAGAAATTCTCGAAGGCGGCCTGGAGCTTTCGCCCGTACACGAAGTTCTGATCGAAGAAAGCGTCCTCGGCTGGAAAGAATTCGAGCTCGAGGTCATGCGCGATCTCGCCGACAACGCCATCATCGTCTGCTCCATCGAAAATTTCGATCCCATGGGCGTGCACACTGGCGATTCCATCACCATCGCGCCCGCGCAAACCCTCACCGATCGTGAATATCAGATGATGCGCGACGCCGCGCTCAATTGCCTGCGTGAAATCGGCGTCGATACCGGCGGATCGAACGTCCAGTTCGCCATCGATCCCAAAACCGGCCGCATGGTGATTGTGGAGATGAATCCGCGCGTCTCGCGCAGCTCCGCGCTCGCCTCCAAAGCCACCGGATTTCCCATCGCCAAAATCGCCGCGAAACTCGCGGTCGGTTATCGCCTCGACGAAATCAAGAACGACATCACCCGCAAAACTCCCGCCTGTTTTGAGCCGACCATCGACTACGTCGTCGTGAAAATTCCCCGCTGGCAGTTCGAAAAATTCCCCGGCGCCGAGCCGGTTCTCGGCACCCAGATGAAAAGTGTCGGCGAAGTGATGGCCATCGGCCGCACCTTCAAGCAGGCCCTGGGAAAAGGGATGCGCAGTCTTGAAACCGGCAAAGCCGACGGCGCCACTAAATTCCAGTTCGACCTGATCGAGCCGCGCCTGATCACCCCCAATCCCGACCGCCTCGGCTACATCCGCTTCGCCTTCGAATCCGGCTACACCGAAGATCAGGTCCACGCCATGACTTCCATCGATCCCTGGTTTCTCCGCCAGGTTCGCGAGATGGTCGATCTCGAAAAGTCGATGGCCGCAAGTTCGCTTGAAAGCGTCACCCGCGAGCAGATCCTCGAAGCCAAACGCGACGGTCTCTCCGATTCGCGCCTCGCCGGAATGTGGAACGTGGACTCCCTCGCCGTGCGCGCCAGGCGAAAGGAACTCGGTGTCCGCGCCGTCTTCAATCGCGTCGACACCTGTGCCGCCGAATTCGAAAGCTTCACGCCTTATCTTTATTCCAGCTACGAATCGGAATGCGAAGCCTCGCCCTCGGATCGCAAAAAGGTCATGATTCTCGGCAGCGGTCCCAACCGCATCGGGCAGGGAATCGAGTTCGATTACTGCTGCTGCCACGCTTCCTTCGCCCTGCAGGAATTCGGCGTCGAATCGATCATGGTGAACTGCAATCCCGAAACCGTCTCCACCGATTACGACACCAGCGATCGTTTGTATTTCGAGCCACTCACGCTCGAAGAAGTTCTGAACATCTGCGACACCGAAAAACCGGACGGCCTCATCGTCCAGTTCGGCGGCCAGACGCCGCTGACTCTCGCGCTGCCGCTCAAAGCCGCGGGGGTGCCCATCATCGGCACCGATCCCGAAAATATCGACCTAGCCGAAGATCGCAAGCGCTTCGGCAAACTTCTCGACGATCTCCAAATCCCCTCGCCCGCCAACGGATCGGCCGTGAACGTCGAACAAGCCTGCGCCGTCGCGCGGTCCATCGGCTTCCCGGTGCTGGTGCGTCCCAGCTATGTGCTCGGCGGCCGGGCAATGGTGATCGCCTATGACGACGACACCGTTCGCCGCTACATGCAGGAAGCGGTGATCTTTTCTCAGGACCGCCCGGTGCTGATCGACCGTTTTCTCGAAGACGCCATCGAGGTCGACGTCGACGCCATCGCCGATTCCACCGGCGCCGTCTTGATCGCCGGCATCATGGAGCATATTGAAGAAGCCGGCGTCCACTCCGGCGATTCGAGCTGCGTGCTGCCCGCCAATTCGCTTTCGAAAACGGTGCTCGACACCATCCGCTCCCACACCGAGCGTCTCGCTCGCGCTCTTAAAGTCATCGGCCTGATGAATGTCCAGTACGCCGTCAAGGACGGGACCGTCTACGTGCTCGAAGTAAATCCGCGCGCGTCCCGAACCGTTCCTTATGTCAGCAAGGCCACCGGCGTCGCGCTGCCGAAAATCGCCGTAGGCGTGATGCTCGGCGGAAAAATTTCCGATTTCACCAGCGCCACCGGTGTTCTCCATGTCCCGCAATTCTTCGTGAAATCCCCAGTCTTTCCCTTCAACAAATTTCCCGGCGTCGATCCCACCCTCGGACCGGAGATGCGCTCCACTGGAGAAGTGATGGGGATCGGCGAAAATTTCGGCGAGGCCTTCGCCAAAGCGCAGTTGAGCGCCGGAACCCCGCTGCCCGATAAAGGCCGGGTGTTCATCAGCGTGAACGACCGCGATAAAACCATCGCCGTGGCGCTCGCCCGCCGCTTCACCGAGCTCGGTTTCGAAGTCACCGCCACGCGCGGCACCGCCGCCGCCATCCGCTCCGCCGGTCTTGCCGTAAAAACCATATTCAAGGTGAACGAAGGCCGGCCCAATTCAGTCGATCTCCTGAAAGCCGGCTCGCTCGACCTGATTATTTACACCGCCACCAGCGGCGCCCATGCCTTCTCCGACGAGAAAATCATCCGCCGCAACGCGCTCACCCATCGTGTCCCCTGCATCACCACTATGAGCGGAGCCCGCGCCGCCGTCGAAGCCATCGTGTCCCGCCGCCGCGATCCCATCCGCGTGTGGAGCTTGCAGGAAATCCACTCTCCCGCCCGGATTTCCGCTCCTTGAACGTTTGACGTCTCACGTATAATGGGGAGTGATCCGCTCCTTTGGATGTAAGGATACGCAAGCTCTTTTTGAAGGACGGCACTCCAGGAGATTTCATAATATAGCCGCCATTGCGGATCGGAAGCTGGCGCAATTGCACGCCGCGGTCGATCTGTCTGACCTGACCAGATTCCCGGGTAATCGGCTGGAGCCGCTTCAGGGAAAACGAGCCGGCCAGCACAGCATCAGGATCAGCGATCAGTTCCGGCTGGTTTTCCGATGGCGGGAGGGGGAGGCTTATGATGTCCAAGTGGTCGATTATCATTGAGGTTGAAACATGGCGCGAATAGCCCAATATCGTCCGCCCGTTCACCCGGGAGAGGTTCTCAAGGCTGACCTGCTTGATCCGCTTGCCCTCAGCATCAATCAAACCGCGAAGGCGATTCGGGTCCCTGCCAACCGGCTGAATCAAATCGTGCATGGAAGGCGCGCCATCACGCCCGACACATCGCTGCGGCTCGGCCGCTATTTCGGATTCTCACCCGATTACTGGCTGCGCCTGCAGATGCATTACGAATTCGAGCTGGCTCGCCGGAACTCGCTCGCCAGAATTCAACGCGAAGTGCGACCGCGCAAAGCCGCTTAACATGGCCGAAACCAGACGTCGAGACGCCCGGCGCGAAGACCCCGTTGAAACCGTCCCCGTCCCTCAGGAACCCGTCGAAGAAATCATCGAGCCGAAAGTGTCCGCAATTCTGATCGCCTACAACCAGGTGGACCCGCTGCGGCGCGCGATTCAGGCTTTGGAAAAATCGCGGGATCGCGAGCGGCTGGAAATTCTGGTGATCGATTGCGGCAGCCAGGATGAAAGCGCGCAGCTCGATTCGGAATTCGAGAACATCACCGCCCTGCGCCTGCCCATGCACCTCGGTTCCACCAAGGCGATGAACATCGGCACGCGCACCGCTAAAGCCGAAGTGCTTTTTTTCCTGTCGCCCGATGTTGAAGTCGCGCCGGATACGGTGAATCAGCTTTTCGATAAACTCGAATCCAATAACGAAGCCGCCGCGGTGTGCCCGCTGCTGGTCGACGCCGAAGGCCGCGCGGTGTCGAAGGATCAGAGCATTTCCGCGAAGATCGCCGGCAAAGATTTTGCGATCGACGTCGACGTTTCCGCCGAAAGCGTCGACATGGAGTTTCCCGGCCTGGACGCCCTGATGATCCGCAAGCAGTTCATCAAAGGAATGAATTATTTCGATGAACGCTTCGGCAATTCCTGGGCGGATGCCGATCTGGCCATGCAGATCCGCCGCGTGCAGCGCAAAATTCTTCTATATCCTTCCATTCGCGCGACTTACCATGCCGAGCCCGACGACATGGCCGGCGACGTCATCTACGAGGCGGATCGCCAGTTGGGCGCCGCGGCGTTTCTCGGCAAGTATCGCGGATTTTTCGCCGGGCTGATGTTTCGCATCGGGGCGATTTTCCGGGCGCTGGGAAGGTTCGATTTCCGCCAGACCAGCGCGCTGATCAGCGGCCAAAAGCTGGACGGAACGCAGGCCATGTAAAACGGCCTTAAATGCCCTTATCCGACAAGAAATGACCTCTTAATGTCGCTTATTGACGCTGTTCCGCACTGGCGCATCGTCAGCGTCAGCTCCGCGCGAAGGATATCGAGCACCTGCTCAACCCCCGGTTGTCCGAAGGCGCCCAATCCCCACAAATAAGGCCGCCCGATTCCCACCGCGCGAGCGCCCATCGCCAACGCCTTGAAAACATCGGTGCCGCGCCGGAATCCGCCGTCCACCAGCACCGGAATTCGGCCCTTCACCGCTTCGATCACTTCCGGCAGACACTCGATCGAACCGCGCCCGGTTTCTTCGGCGCGGCCGCCGTGATTCGAAACCACAATTCCATCGACGCCGTGCTCGCAGGCGAGCGCCGCATCCTCGCGAGTCTCCAATCCTTTCAGCACCAGTTTCATTTTGGTCGAATTTTTCACGCTATCCACAAAGTCCCAGGTCATCCCGGGCGAATTGACGCCGCCGGTCTCCACACCCGAATACATGGGCCGTTTGGTAGTGTCGCCGGCACCGGACTGATGACAGGTGGAGCATTGCCGGGTGTCGGCTTTGGTCAAACGTTTTTGCGTTTCGGTGTTGCGGCCGCCATTCTGGTCCACAGTGAGAAACAGCACCGGGCAGCCGGCGGCTTCCACTCGCCGGATCATTTTTTCCGCCGCATCCCATTTTCGGGGAGCGTAAAGCTGAAACCACGGCGGACGGCCCAGCGCCTCCGCTACGGCTTCATAAGGATTCGACGAAACGGTCGAAAGCATCTGCGCGGCGTTCTTGGCGCGAGCAGCGCGGGCGGTGCCCAATTCGCCGTCGGCGTGAAACGCTCGCTGGCTGCCGCAGGCGCTGATGTAGACCGGCGACTCCCATCTGGTTCCGAACAGATCGATGCCGGTGTCGACCTTGCTCACGTCCACCAGGCGGCGCGGCCGCAGCTGAAATTTCTTGAAGCCTTCGCGATTGGCGTGCAGCGTGGCGTCGTCGTCGACCCCGGTGGTCATGTAGGCCCAATGGGCAATGGGGATGGTGCGGCGCGCGATCTCCTCGAAATCGAGTACGCTGAGCAGGTCCTTGGGGTTGGCCGGTGCGTCCGATTGCGAAAAGGCCAGGGGACTGGCGGCCAGAAAGCTCAAAAACTCGCGGCGCGAATTCATAAATCGTATGCTACCTCAGTTTTTCCACCTATAACTCTAACTTTCTTCCCATGGTCCTCCGATAGAAAGTGAGTAGGTCGCATCTGCTATGCACATGGAAGCCATTCTCTGGATGTTTCTCCCCGTCTTCGTGGCGGGCGGCAGCGCTTTATTGTCGTTCACGATCATGCAGGCCCGGATGGAAGTCGCACTGGCCAAAGAGCGTGAATCGCTGGCCGAGGCGCGCGCCACCATCACTTCGCAAAAAGTGACCATGGAGGAGCGGATCAAGGCCACCGAAGAGGCCACCAAACGCCGGTCGCTCGACGAATTCATGCAGGATTTCCGGGTGGAGGAGCGCAGCTACGTTCGTGAGAACAAATCGCTGACGGCGATGCGGAAGACCATGGTGATGCAGGAACGGCTGTTTTTCCGCAACATCCCCTTATCCAACTGGGTGGAGCATGAGATGGTGGTGGAAGAGGGCCGCGATCTGGACCAGTTGCCCAAGGAATCAGTATTCTCGTCCACCCAACTTCCGGCCCAGGACCGGCTGCCTATCTCGAAATTCCTGGACGATGCGAACTCCGGCCGCCGCGGCAATTCACGTGGCGCGTCCGAACCGGCGGTGCTGGTCACCTCCAGAGTTCCCGCCTTCGGCGCTCAGTAAAGCCTTCTTTTTCAGTTGCGTTAAGATTGTAAACCCCGGGGAAACGCTCCCGTCCTTAAGAGTATGATGGGGGTGATGGCAGAGCCTCTATTGGCCGAGCACGCCGAGTCCGAAGTATCGGCCGGCATTCTGCGCGATTTCGGCGCATGGATGACGTCCGAGCAGCGTCGTGTCTACTCGCTTTGCCAGCGTTTTCTGCAAGATCGCGACGAAGCCGATTCCGCGACTCAGGATGTATTTCTCAAAGCCTACCAGGCTTTGACGCGCGAGAATCCGCTCGAACTGGAAGACCCGGCACGGTGGGTGACCAGAATCGCCGTAAACACGTGTTTAGACCGTTTAAGGTCGCGAAAATGGCAGTTTTGGCGGCGGCGGCCGTCATCGGAAGATGAGCAGGCCATACTGGCGATGGCGCAATCCCGGGCTCCGGAAGCGGAAGACCGGTATTTCGCCGGCGAGATCGGGCAGCGGTTGAAGCTGGCGCTCGATAAATTGTCGCCGCGACAGCGGGTGGTTTTCACCATGCGGCACTTCGAGGATATGGGTTTGGAAGAGATCGGGGATGTTCTCGGTCTGGACGTGGGAACGGTGAAAGCCCATATGTTTCGCGCGGTGGCGAAGCTTCGCGAGGATCTTCGCGATTTGTACGGAGGCACGCGATGAACCGGCATTTGACCGACGACGAGTTGATCGATCGTCTGTATGGTTTGAACGAAGACGGCGGCCATCTGGCGGCGTGCGAGACGTGCGCGGCGCGGTGGAAGGCGGTGGAGCTGCGGCGCCGCGAGCTGGCTCCCGCGGAACCGGTTTCGAGCGATTTCCTGGCCGCGCAGCGGCGCAAAATTCATGCGCGATTGGGCGAGGGTCCGAGTGTCCGGCTGAAGTGGATTCCGGCGCTGGCCGCGGCGGGCGTGCTGGCGGTGGTGATGATGGTCTACCGGCCGGCGGCTGCGCCGGCGCCGCACACCGATCCGGGCGATGCGCAATTATTTGCCGAAGTGTATTCGATGGAGCAATCCACCGAGCCACAGGCGGCCGCTCCCATACACGAGCTATTCGAGGATAATCAGTAGAAATGCGTTGGTGCCTCTTAATCGCGCTGCCGGTTCTGATACTGGCCCAACCGCCGCGCGGCCCGCGCCCGTGGTGGGACGGCGAGCTTTCAAAAGATTTGAACCTGACCGACACGCAGACCAAACAGATCCTGCAAACCCGCCAGGATTTCCGCTCGCGGATGCTCGAAGTGCGGGCCGCGGTGAACCAGGCGGAAAAAGAGGTCGACGCCGCGTTCAACGAGGATCCGGTGGACCAGACCAAAGCCAACGAGGCGATCAACCGGCTGGCGGCGGCGCGCGCGGAAGCGACCAAGACGGTCTCCCAGATGGAGTTGAAGCTGCGGATGACGCTGACGGCGCAGCAATGGCAGGATCTGAAGCAGCGGCAGGGATCGTGGCCGGGACGAGGCCGGCGCGGTCTGCCGACGCCGACGCCGTCGAAATAAAGTTTTCGCGAATTTGACTTTTGCGTGGCGGGCGGGGTATCTGTGAAGAGACCGGCGCGGTAGCCAAGTGGTAAGGCAGAGGTCTGCAAAACCTTTATTCGGGGGTTCGATTCCCCCCCGCGCCTCCAACGCTTGAGTCGATTTTTCTATTTTTAGCACTTCCCGCCGGATCCCGCGTTTCAGCGCCATGCACCTGACGAACGTTTCTTATTGTATTTGTTTTGGGCCTTTCGAGCTGCTCCCTCGCCCGGTCCGTCGCATTGACCGCCAACGGGAAGAAGCTGTCGCCGACTTTCTGAAAATATCGTCGCTTCCATGGGCGCTCAGCATGCGCTGACTACGATCTCCGGGTCGAACTTCGAAGCGGTGGACGCTTCGACCCTGATGATCGATCCAATTCCGGCCAGGCCCTTCAATCTTCCGTGTCGGTGAGCGTTAGCCCGATCAGCGCAAGCGTTCCGACCAACGGCCAGCAGCCCTTCACCGCGACGGTGACCGCCAACAAAAATCAAGCCGTGACGTGGGACGTCAACGGCGCAGTCGTTTCGATTCGATCGGCGGCCGGTATACCGCGCCTTCGATGGTCCCGTCGCCGGCGACCGTCACGGTGCACGCCACCAGCACAGCGGTGACCTCCGCCGTGGGTAGCGCGTCGGTCGCGAGAACCAATCCGGCGCCTCCGGTTACCGTCGCCATTTCGCCCGCCAGCGCCAGTGTGCGGGTGGGACGGACCAGACAATTTGCCGCGACGGTCCAGAACACCACCAACACCGCAGTCACCAGGAAAGTGAACGGCGTCACCGCAGGGAACAGCGTGGTGGGGACGGTCCGCTCCAGCGGTCTTTATCGGGCGCCGAACCGCGTCCCGTCGCCGGGCCGGGGTTTAGCGTGACGGCCGTCAGCAATGCGGATTCAAGGAAAGCGGGCGAGCGCTGCCGTCAGCATCACACGACGGTGACGCTCACAGCTTAGGCACCCATGTTAGGGCGTCAGAGGTTGAAGCTCTTCCGTTTCCCGAACCCGTCGCTGGAGAAAATCCAGCTCAATCTGGTTTGATGTCAGGTGAACAGCCGCGCGATAGGCGGCCGCCGCTTCGGCCCGCCGATCCAAGCGGCGGAGGAGATCGGCGCGCGCGGCGTGAAACAGGTAATACTGATCCAGCGATCCCGAACTTCCCAGATCGTCGATCTGCCGCAAGCCTTCTTCGATCGCGCCGCTCATGGCCACGGCGACGGCCTGGTTCAGCGCCACCACCGGCGACGGATTGAGGTCCAATAGCTCGCCATAGAGCGCCGCGATCTGCGGCCAGTCGGTTGCCTCGGAAGCGCTCGCTTGCGCGTGCAAAGCGGCAATGGCCGCCTGCAGTTGATAGGGTCCAATCCGGGCCATCCTCAACGCTTTTTCGACCAGCGCCAATCCTTCTGAAATCGCGGCTTGATCCCATAGCGAGCGGTCCTGCTCTTCAAGGGTCCTCAGCCGGCCTTCCGATACACGCGCATTTCTGCGCGAGTCGTGTAGCAGCATCAGGGCGAGAAGGCCGATATTTTCCGGCTGGTTCGGAAGCAGCTCGCACAGAACCCGGCCCAGGCGTATCGCTTCGGCGCACAGGTCGTGGCGGACCAGGTCCATCCCCGAACTCGCCGCATATCCTTCGTTGAAGATCAGGTAAATCACCGCTTGCGCGGCGGCGAGCCGCTCCGGCAGGCGTTCCGGCGGAGGAACTTCGTAGGGAATCGAGCCTCTAATATTTTCCGTTTGGCGCGGACCAGCCTTTGGGCGAGGGTGGGTTCCGGCATCAGAAAGGCCTTGGCGATTTCCGGCGTGCTCAGCCCTCCCAGCGTTCGCAGAGTCAGGGCCACCTGCGCTTCCTGGCTGATGGCCGGGTGGCAACAGGTAAAAATAAGGCGCAAGCGGTCGTCGGGGAAATCCATGGCGGCGGGTTCGAACGGCACCGGCAGTGTCGCGGCGGAAATCTCAATTTCGTACTTCAGCGAATCCTGCTTTTCACGCCTGGTCCGTTCCCGGCGCGCGGCGTCGATCAGTTTGCGATTCGCGGCCGTCATGATCCAGGCTGCCGGATTTTGCGGAATCCCGCCGATCGCCCAGGAGGCCAACGCAGAGGCGAACGCTTCCTGCATGGCCTCCTCGGCGCGATCGAAAGAGCCTGAGATTCGAATCAGGGCGGCGATAATCCGTCCGGATTCCTGCCGGAACACGGATTCGGCAACGGAGCGGACGTTATCCATTCAACGCGGAAGTCTGGACGGCCAGGGCTTCGAGATCGGCGCGTTTCGGGAGACCGGGCAGGGGGCGGATTTCGATGCAGCCCTCTCCGCCGCGGCACTGGGTCGGAATCCTGGCCGCCCACTCGATGGCCTCGTCCAGGTTTTCGCATTCGAGAATGTAGTAGCCGGCCAGGTGTTCCTTGGTTTCCGCGAATGGTCCGTCGGTCACCATGATTTTGCCTGGTCCCGTTCGCACCGTGGTTGCCAGGGATGTCGGAGCCAGCGGTTCGGCGCCTTGCAGAACACCCTTTCGCGCGGCTTCGTCCATCACCTTCCAGTGTCCGTCGCGAATCTGACCGGCCTCTTCCGGACTCAGGCCGTCCGGCGGCTCAGTGGAATAAACCAGCAGCATGTATCTCATGATCCATCTCCATTCTGAACCACGGATCAGGCCACCGGGAAATTCGGATCGGCTCGTACTTCGAGAATCTGCTTGGTGTGACGCTCACAGTGCGCGGAGGCGGCCAGAATCCATTGGTAGCCGTCCATCACCTGGTGTGTGCCGTTGGTCACCGCTTTCAGCGGAGCGGCCTCGGCCGCATGCAGCCGAAGATCCGGCGCCTC
>Ga0182024_10021981_pt1 | contig 11537 bp, 10 predicted proteins | sample P32metaG_FD_120480 | JGI IMG/M metagenome (GOLD analysis project Ga0182024, IMG submission 120480) | Permafrost microbial communities from Stordalen Mire, Sweden - P3-2 metaG (Illumina Assembly) | ecosystem: Environmental > Terrestrial > Soil > Wetlands > Permafrost | place: Sweden: Stordalen... | reverse complement strand
TGAAGACATCGCGCAACGTACTTGGCGGCCTTCCCGCAACGGGGCCGGGCGGCGGTATCTACGATCCGCTGTGGGATGTTTCCGTCGGAGCTTGGACGCCCGCCGCGGTCGCCGCCGGAAAAAACGTTGCTCTGCACAGCGCTGCGGACGTCCAAAAGGCAGTCGACGAAAAGTCGCTCACCGGTCCGGGCGGCAAAGCCTTCGGCCCGGTCGGCTTCGACGTCAATTGCCCGGTCATTGCCGTCGAACCGTAAGTAACTGCGGGGACCGCTCTTTACCGTGTCTTAATCGTTCGCTCGTAGCATGAAGCGGTGCGCTGCGGCGATCCGCCCTGCGCGGACACCGCCTTCGCTTCGTCTTTTCGGGAGAACGCGTCATCGTGAAGTTCAAGAGTCTGGCAGCGTCGGTCGCTGCCTGTACCCCACTCGTTGGCGCGAGTAACCGCGGCGCGTCGCTCAAACGCGCCAGCCGAACGAACAACTTCGCCGCTTTCGGTGCGCTTCGATCGATCTTTGCTTGGACCGACGGCAAAACCTATATCGTGTACGACCGCAAGTGCTTTGCCCGCTATCGGCGGTCGCTCGTTGGATGGGACAGATATTGCCGGACGATGTGCCATGAGTACAGTCACTGGGATGACGGGAAAACCCACGATGATAGATTCTACGAGCGATTCCACGACACGCTCGATGATTTCTTGAAGCCTCTCAACGAAGTGTACTCGGGGTACATCCGCGAACTCGAACTCAAGAGCGCTGGTCTGGAGATCGAAGGCCGCAGCGCGAACGAAACCGTCGACTTCTGAGTCCCAAACGAAGCCCGCCGCATTCCGATGCCGGCGGGCTCATATTGGCCCGGACCCTACATCGGGATGAACGATCGCCTAAAAAGCTTCCCGATAAGGGTGTTGAAGGGATGTTCCGCGTGAGGTTCTTATTACAAGCGTTGCTGGCTCTATTTGTGATGATCGGCTCCACACGCCGGCCAAATGCAGCGGACGATATCGTTGAAGAACTCGATGACGATACCCCAGCTCCCAAGAAGCACCTGGGCGACGAATTCGTGTACGACCTCACGGCTAGGTACAATGAAGGCCTATCCGCCAACCTCGACGCCGTCGACACGGCGCTACTCGCGATTATCGGGGGGATACTCGCGATCGGACTCATTGTAATTGACAAACTTAACGAACTCCAAAGCCTGTGGGGCAGACTGTCGCTTGCGAGTTTGGCCGCCGCAATCGTGGCCTGCGTCTTCGGCTACCTCGTGGGCTTTTCTCGATTCATTGTCAATGAGAGAAAAGACGGAACGGAGCCGAGCCTGTTCCTGTCCGACTTTGTCGATGAACCCCAAGCTACGGTCGCCCGCGCCATCCAAGAACTGGCTGCAGACGCTGAAATCAACCTCCGAATTCGCGGCGTTAAGAGGTGGTCCGCGTTGGGTGCGCTCTGCTTGTTAACGCTCGGCACGGTGTTCTTCGCCGTAGCGCGGTTCACGGAAAAGGTGATACAATGACAACCATGAGAGGGTCAATTCGGCGTTCAGCAGGCATCTCGGACGAGCTTAAAGCCCTCGGCCGAGCGATTGCCAAGAAAAAGGGGATCCGGCCGCTTCAGCCGGACGAGGAGCGCCCGCTCGGGTACTATTCGGTCAATCACTATACCGGGAAGTCCGGCTTCAAACCGGGTGCCACCGTCAAGAAGACCCGCTAAAACCGCCCTTTCCGCATCGATCCGATCCAAGCTCGACGCCCACTATTAAAAAGAAAGCCCCGCCGCACTTTGGTGCTCGGCGGGTTTTTTTGCCGATACCTTGAGTGCAGCCCGCCTCTCTCGTCCGTCGCGGTCGGCCGGTTCGTTCGAATCGCCCGCGACGTCAATCTGAGAGGCCCGCGCTCTGATGAATACCCCCGACATCAATTCACCAGCGCCCCCGCCGCCTCTCTGGACCGGCTCTTCGCCGCGAGCGAAAGTTACCTCAACGGCGACCGCTTCGCGTCCATCGGTGGGCGGACCACTTCTATATCCATACCAAGGTCGTCGGGATGACGTTCGCGGGCCGTCAGGACATCGTCGGCGGGATCATCGAAGGCTCACCGTCGAGCTGCGGCAAACGCACTCGGCGGCCGTGGGGAGCCTCACCGGAGGGAGAACGCGGTCCTATGGCCTCAACACCTCCGTGGTTCGCGAAAACGCGAAGCCGACCGCGCCGATTTCCTATCCGTCGATTGACGCTAGCGCGAGCGTTTTAGACGCAATCATCGGCGACCGCGCGCTCCATGCATCGCAACGCGCGTTCCTCGACCGCATTTCCGCGCCGACGGCTCGATCGATCTGGGCGCCCGCGCCGACCTCATGACAGCGCTTGCCTCCGGCGAGTGGGACATTAGAGTCTGCCGAGTCCGCTCAGCAAATCAGCTCGCGCGAACCTTCGCTTCGGCTTCGCGCTTGAGGGCAGCGAGCATCATCTCGCAATTCTCGCGGACTTTCTTTGCCAGCGTCGGTCCGATGAGTTCAGCGAGTGTCGGCACACCGAAATCGTACTCGACCGTGAGTCTCACGCGCGTGCGGCCGGCGTGTTCCGCGAACGTCCACGCGCCCTCGAACGTATCGAGGTCACCTTCGATGAGGTTATAGTCGATGCGTGGCGTGAGATCGTCGAACCGGTCTTCTTCGGTCCACTCAATCGGTGCATCTTCAACGAGCGTCTTCCAACGCGTAACGATGTAATCGGCGTGACGTTCGAGGACCGTGACCGTCTCGACGTCCGGCATGAACTCAGGAAAGCGTTCTTGCTCTTTCGCGAGTTCGTACACTTCGTGCGCCGGTGCATCGATGACGATCTCCGATTCGACAAACGCCAAGCTATGCGCCCTCGACCGCGGACGGCAGCGGCGCGAGCGTTCCGAGTCGTTGCACAGCGACACCGACAGCCTCGTCGAACGCCTGCAGCGCGGTTGCGATTTGCTTCGCCGAAACGATCAGTGGCGGCTCGAGCCGGATGACGTGCTGCGCGTTGAGCGTCCAGGCCGCCGTCACCCCGCGTTTGAGCAGTTCGGGGATGATCGTTCCGGCGTAGCCTTCGTTCGTCAATTCGACGCCGACGAGCAGTCCGGCGCCGCGCACCTGCGCGATCGCCATCGGATAGCGCAACTGTATGGCGCGCACGCCCGCGGCAAGTTCCACCCCGCGGCTGCGGGCGTTACCGGCCAGGTCGTCCTCGACGAGCACGTCGAGCGCGGCGAGAGCGGCGGCGCAGGCGAGTTCGTTCCCGCCGAAGGTCGACGTGTGCATCAGGGGCGCCTTCGCATAGGCGGCGTTCCAGACTGCGGCGCGCGCGATATACGCACCGATCGGGATCACGCCGCCCGAGAGTCCCTTCGCGAGCGTCATGATATCCGGAACGACACCCTCGGCGTCGCAGGCAAAGAGGGAACCGCAACGCCCCAGCCCGGTTTGCACTTCATCGACGATGAAAACCGTCCCGGTTCGCGCGCACAGCTCGCGGGCAGCGCGCAAATAGCCGGGCGGCGCAAGGATAACGCCGCCTTCCGCCTGGATCGGCTCGACGACGAACGCCGCGGCGTTCGGCAGCTGCGCTTCGAGAGCGGCGAGATCCGCGAAGGGCACGTGAACGACATCCGGGACGAGCGGCGCGTAAGCCAATTGATAGTACGCGCGCCCGCTGACCGAGAGCGCACCCAGCGTCCTGCCGTGATACCCATTGCGCGTGCCGACGATCTTCGTGCGCTTCGTCGCGGCGCGGGCGAGTTTGAGCGCGCCTTCGATCGCCTCAGCGCCGCTGTTCGCGAAGAACGAGATCCGGAGATCGCCCGGGGTGAGCTCGGCAAGCCGTTTCGCCAAACGGCCCATAAGCGGATTGAACATCGTGCGGCCGGATAGCGCCATCGCATCGAGCTGTGCGCGCACCGCCGCAACGACTCGCGGATGGCGATGACCCAGCGTGAAGACGCCGTAACCGCCGGCGAAATCGAGATACGTCTTGCCGCACTGATCGGTGATCGTGCAGCCGTCGGCGGATACTTCGACCGGACTGCCCGACAACTTCATCACCCGCGCCAACGGCGGATTCAGGTAGCTGCGATAGTTCTCGTACGCTTCGTCGTAGATCGCCTGCGGTGTCGGCAGCCGCACGAGCGCTGGTGGACGCGCGCGCACCTATGCGACGGCGCATTCGGGCTGCGCTTCGAGCCGCGCGATCGTTCGCTGCACGGCCTCGAGCGTCTCCGCCGCGGTGAGCGTGCGCATCAGCCGTTCGCGCAGTTCGCTTGCGCCGTAGAAGCCTTTGAGATAATACCCGAGGTGCTTGCGCATCTGCGGCACGGCGCGCGCCTCGCCCAGCTCCTCGACCATCGTTTCGTAGTGGACGACGGCAAAGCGCAGGCGGTCGGCAGCCGGCGGATGGGGCGCCGGCGCTTCGCCTTGCATGAGCGCGCGCAGTTCCGACACCAGCCACGGGTTGCCGAGCGTTGCGCGACCGAGCATAACGGCATCGACGCCGCTCGCGCGCATCTGCTGCAGCGCCGTGTGCGGATCCGCCAAGTCACCATTACCGATGACCGGGATATCGACGGCGCGCTTGAGCTCGGCAATCCGGTCCCAATCCGCACTCCCGCGGTAGAACTGTTTGGCGGTTCGCGCATGCAGGGTCACCGCTTGGACGCCGGCAGCCTGGCCGCGTTTCGCCACTTCGACAAAGACGAGATCGCTCTCGGTCCACCCTAGCCGCATCTTCACCGTGACCGGGCAGTCGACGGCATCGACGACGGCGCGCATGATCGCCTCGCAGCGGTCGACATCGCGCAGACATGCGCTGCCGCCCTCGGTCTTGGTGACTTTGGGCGCCGGACAGCCAAAGTTGATGTCGACGATATCGGCGCCGCACTCACGCACGACGCGCGCCGCCTCGGCCATGATTGCCGGGTCGCTCCCCCACAGCTGCGTGGAGACCGGCTTCTCGAGCCCGTGCTGGTCGATCATCTCCATCGTGCGTTTGCTCCCGAACCCGACGGCGTTCGACGAGACGAACTCGGTGACGGTCAGGCCGAAACCAAACGGCTTGTACAGCGCGCGCAGGGTACGATTGGTTACTCCCGACATCGGCGCGAGCACGATCGGGGGCCAAATTTCGTGCGGACCGATCCGCAAGGCAGGAACGACGCGGGCCATGACGCCCCAGTATAACGCGGCATGGCAAGAGCAGCCTAGCACTCGCGATCTTCGGGGACGGGAAGCCCGTTCGTCTCGACGTGATCCCGGGTCGACGACGATGCTACGTACCGTTGTAGAGGTAGACGTTCGCGCCGGAAATCACGCACAGCCCGGCATTCGTCGACTCGACGGCCGTTGGAACGCTCCCGTCGGGAGTCGGAATCTGCAGCAAACTTCTGGTGCGAAGGTCGTACGCCCAGAGCGCCGGCGACGATCCGGGCGTGAAATAGACGCGTTCGTGGTTCGGCGAGTACGGTGCCGCTATCGTGTTGACACGGGTAAGGTACGGCATCGCAAGTGGGATCGAGGTCGTCTGACCGTTCGCAAACGCGATGAGCACCGCGCTGGTTTGGCTGCGCGAGCAGGCAACATACAGCTTTCCGTTCTGCCCCAGCGTCAATCCGGCGGGTTGGGCGCAAGCAGCCGGCAGCGGAAACTCCAGCACGGAAAACTGTCGCGTGATCTCGGCCAGCCCGGCTTTTCCGTGCAGACAACATTCGGTCGCCCAGAAGTCGTTTGCCCCGTCGGCGGTCGACGCGATATTCGTATTGTCCTCGAGTCCAGACGGATAGTTGTAGCCGACGAGCAGTTCCGGAGTCAGGAAGCCGATCTGGGCGCGGCTCGCATAGTAAAGCCAGCTGGTGCCCGCGATCGAGGGCTTCGATGCGGGTATCGACGAATTCGCTTGCGGCACAAGGTAGACCGTCAATTGCCCCGTCTCCGTTAGTGCGCCGATGGCCCGCGGGCGATTGCTCGACATCGCGTAGATGCGCCCATCACCGCCATCGAGGGCGAAGTAGCTGGGCGTAAAGTGGGGCGTGGGGAACACCTTCGTTCGGCCCTTGGAGTCGAGACGGATGAAGCCCGAAACGGCACTGCTCGAAAGCCAGATATTTTCGTAAACGTCACTTATGACGTCGACGAACGGCCCGGGAACAGCGGGCTTGAGGATCCGCCATGCGGCCGTGCCGTCAAGCATCGCAGCGGATGCCGGCGATCCGCCCGGCGCCCACGAGAGCAGCCCTACGATGAGCACCAGCGCGACGCGAATCACGTTCATCGCACTGCTGCTGCAGGCGCCGACAGGATGTAGACCGTGCCGTCCTCGGCGAGCGTCCATTGCGTCGAGTCGGGCGCGGTTGCCGAGCCATATAACGTGAGCGCCCCGGCGGGGGGCGTATACATGATGAGCAGATTCTGGCCTGGATCGAAGCGGCCGATCTCGCTCAGGAATTGGCACCACAGCGTGCCCTTCGCACCGCCCGCGATTTCTTGCGCGCCGTCGGAGAGCGTGAAGAACGATTCGTAGTAATACATCGAGCCCGCCGGCGAGACCCTGACGAAGCCCTGGCCGCACGCGGCGTAGACGTTTCCGTCGGACCCTTCCGCCATGCCGGATAAGCCGCAGTCAATGTTCTGGCTGACCGTCGAGTACTCCACGACCTTGCCCGTTTTCGGGTCGACGTTTCCAACCAGCAGCTTGTCGATTTCGGCGAACCACATCTTGCCATCGGACCCGGCCGCAATTCCGGAAAGTTGGTTTGTCATCTCGCCCGACGGATACCGATAGGCCGTGACGACGCCGCTTGGGGAGATCTTGTCGACGCTGGCCGAGTCGGTGAACCACACGTTGCCGTCGGGGCCCGGTGCGATACCGCTGAAGCGGGCACCCGTGCTGCGGGGGATCGGATAGACGCCCAGCCTACCGCTCGTATCGGCTATACCGATAAACGCGCAGTTCGTGGAAGCGTCGACGCACCCAGTGAGATAGAACTTCGCGTCGGCACCGACCGCAATATATGCCGGCAAGAACGCGTGCGTGACGCCAGCCGCCGTGAAGCGTAACGGAAAGGTCGTGCGCGAACCCTGGGCATCGATGCGCACGAGCCTACCCCGGTAATCCGTGAGCCAGATCGCGCCGTCCGGGCCGGTAACGATCCCGACATAGATGCCGTCGTCGCCTGGCGGCGGCGGGAAAATCCGCCAGGTGACGGCTTGGCGGACGACATGAAGGCGAACGCTGTGAGCGGGCGGCGACGCCGCAAACGACGCGGCAGCGGCGTCTTGGGCGATCATAGGTCCACCGCGATCGCGACCGGAAGCGGCAAAAACGAGCCCGCGATAACCGCAAGCGGCCGCTGCGTGCCGCCAAAGAGATCGAAGGTGTCGACGAGCGACGAGCCGGGCTGCGCTACCGACCCGCTGGCTACGAAGGCGTATCGATTACGTATCGCGATCGCGACGGGGACGAATGTCTGACGCAGCGGGGCGATCGTGCGGTCAACGGGATAGCCGGCGCAGCACGCGCTCGGAGAATACGCGCCGATCGAGCCGGCGTTGCCGGTCGATCCCGTGATGACGTATGCCTCGTGCATGACATCGATCGCCGTCGCTGATACGAGCGCCCCGAAGCCGATGAGACGCACGAACGTCGGGTTGGTCAGCGGGTCGGCATACTCGAGTAACGTCGGAACCCCTTCGTTCGAGTTCACGAAGAAGAGCCGTCCTTGCGGATCGAGCGCAACGAACGTGATGGTGCTGGTATTCGGCGCGACGACCCGCGCAGTGGGCCCGGCGCGGCCGCTCGCCCCGGGCGCGTAGATATCGATCACGCCGCGTTCGACGCCTGCAAGGTAGAGGTAGCCGGCACTATCGACCGCGATCGCGGTCGGCGGCTTTGCGAGAGCGAGCACGCGCAGCGGTACCGCCCGGCCACGCGCCTGCGATGCGAACACGTCGACCACCGGTTGCTTTGCGTACGAGACGAAAAGAAAGCCGGGCGGCCCAACCGCTATGTGCGTGGGCACGTTGCCGAGCTGCAGCGTTCCGGCCGGTTGCGGCTGCGGAATGTCTTGCCGCAGGAGAAAGCGCACGACGGTCGCCGTCTGTGCGTCGGCGACGTAGAGCGATGCGCTGCGCGCGGGACGTGTGCCGGCGGCCGCGAGCGAAACTGCAAGTATCAGCGACGTCGCGAAGCGGCATGTCATGGGTGCGGCCGCCGGAGAATCAACGTCCCGATGGCCGGTGTCTCGCCCATAAGGGCCCAAACGTTTCCGTCCGGGCCCAACGTCAGCGCGCCGACGCCATCGCCGTTGGGTGTGTAGTAGTAGCCGATGATTCCCTGACGCGGATCGAAGTACGCGAGCGCGTTCGAATAGCCGTTCGCAAGGTACAGGTTCTGATCGGGTCCGATCGCCATACCGTAAACCATCAGCCGAAAAGGACCATACGTACGAACGCGCAAATCGCGCGGATCGATACGATAGAAGTATGACGTCGGGTTAGACACGTAATTGAAGCACGCCGCATACACGTAGCCATCCGGACTGGCCGCGAGCGAATACGTGCTCCCACCCAGCGTGTCGCAGGGGTCGGGCGGCAAGGTGAGCTCCGATGTGCGAAACGTCACCGGATCGATGCGCGCGATGATAACGGGGCTGAGACCGGGGCTGAGACTGTACCAGAGCGCCTTGTCGGGGCCTAATACGAGCGCGCCCGTCGGCTGCGAAGCGGTCGCGTATTCGACGATCTTGCCCAGCGGCTCAAGGCGCGCGATGTGGTTCCGCTCGGGAAACCAAAGATCGCCTGTCGGAGCCCAAGCGAGTTGGCCTGAAATCAGGGTATCGCCGCTCGGTCCGACCGCCGGATAGACGATGAGTTCGCGCGTGCCCGGCAAGTAGGCGACGATATTCACCACCAAGGTAAAGCTGCTCATGAAGAGCCGGCCGCCGCCGCTCGTTATCGCACCTGGGTGCAAGTCCTCGGTATAGAACGGCGTAATCTTGCCGTTGAAGGAGATACGTTCGAACGATGGGCCGCTCGTGCCCGTCGTGAACCAGACGGCGCCGTCAAGCGACGTGATTCTGCTGGCAGGCTCGCCGGTGTTCAACGGATAGATATGCCAAGTCGCTTCGGCCGCTCCGGCCGATGGCCATGCGGGCAGCGCGACGGCGAGTGCAGCCATCATCACGCAACGGATCAACCACGCAAATGGATGACTAGGCAATTCCGCCCCCGCAGCGAGACGCGGCACAATTCCGCTTCGTGCGCGAAGGCGCCCAAGTTATCCTACCGGCTGCTTACCTCGGCGGGCCGCTGCAAGGCTGCGCCGGCGGCGGCCCCTACGACGCTGCGCGGCCGTGTTTCGTGCAAGCTGCAGTTCCGGCTGGAACGACAACATCGGCAACGCGACCCGCTTGCGCCGGGAAAGCCGGCCGTTGACCGCTCAGCTCGCGCGGCCGTGTTCGTGTAGCGTCCTGTCCCTCATTTGTCCGCGTCCGCGGCACTCGCCGTCGCTGCGGGCGAACCGCGGAAGCGCGTTCCAACCATTCCGGCGAAGAGTTCGTCGATCGGGCCGCCGCGCGCGGCCAGCGTCGCTTCGGCGCGGCTACCCACGAGCTTGAGCGGTGGTAAGGACTTCGCTTTGAGCTTTCCGTTCAGCGCCGGAAGATCGTTCGTCGTCACACTCGCAAAGCCGGTTTCGACGTCGCCGAGTTCGCGCTCGAGTACTGCCACCCGCGCGACGGCGTACGCCGTCGGCGCGCCTTCGGTCGACATGATCGCACCGTAGACGTCGTCGGCCTTCTCGCGCAGCCGCACTTCGCCGGTGATCGCGCCGCCTTCGGTCGTCGCGACGACCAGTTTGCGCAACATGTCGACTTTGTCCGAGAACTGCACGAGCGCCGGACGCAGCGCGTCGGACATCGGCAGTGTGGCTCCAACCTCGCCGGCTTGGGTGCGCAGCGCGTTCATCCGGCCGACGAGCACCGTCATGCGCGCAAACAACGCCTTGACGCGGGTGGCCGCGTCGAACTGGGCCTGCCGGTCGGCAAGCGTGAACGTCGCGCGACGGTCGAGCCCGATCGCAAGCGGCATGGTGAACGTGCGGCCCGACCGCGTGAAACGGACCGTGTAGAGACCCGGCACGACGCGCGGACCTTGCGTAGACGAGCCGGCGATCTGCGCGGCGGGCGGAACCTGCGGCGGCTTCGCGCGCATCGACCACACAACGCGATTGAGGCCCTTGCGTTTGCTCGGCGCGATCGTATCGACGACGTTGCCGGCAGGGTCGAGTATCTCGATGCGCAGCTTGCCGATCACTTGGCGTGAACGCAGGTAGTAGCTGACGTCGGCGCCGTCGGCTGGGTTGTCGCCCGAATAGCTCGCATCGCCTTCCGACCAGCCGCCGTAGGACTCGATGCGCTGCTGCACCGGCCGTCCAGCGACCGGTGTGAGGTCGGCGGTCGGCAGGTGCTGCGCCAAATGGCGCAGCGGCGTGAGATCGTCGATGATCCAAATGCCGCGGCCGTGCGTGGCGAGCACCAAATCGCCGTCGCGTTCCTGGACCACCATGTCGCGCACGGCGACTGCCGGAAAATTGTCGGGTTTGAACTGGGCCCACGAACGTCCGGCGTCGAGCGATACCCACAGCCCGAACTCCGTCCCCAGGAACAGCAGACCGGGGCTGACCGAGTCTTCTTTGATCACGTGCGCGTAGCCTCGGACGCCTGCGGCTTGCGGCGTAACGAGCGCCGTCCATGTTTTCCCGAAATCGGTCGTGCGGTACAGATAGGTGCCGAGATCGCCGAACGTGTGGCGGTCGACCGTCGCATAGGCGGTGCCCGGATCGAAGCGGCTGGCCTGCACCCAACTAATCCAGCTGCCTTTCGGCACGCCGCGCACGTTCGCAGCAACGTTCGTCCACGTCGTGCCGCCGTCGTGGGTCACCTGCACGTTCCCGTCATCGGTGCCGACCCAGATGATCTTCGCGTTCTTGGGGCTTTCCGATATGGAATAGATGGTCGTGTGCGTCTCGGCCGCCGAGTTATCGACGGTGATGCCGCCCGATTGTTCTTGTTTCTGTTTGGTGGGCTCGTTCGTGGTCAGATCCGGTGAGATCCGGTCCCAGGAGTTGCCCCCGTCGCGGCTACGGAACAGAAACTGCGCGCCGATGTAGAGTGTGTGCGGGTCGGTCGGGCTCAGCGCGATCGGCGTGTTCCAATTCCAGCGCAGCTTTTCGTTGTAGCCGGCCCGGGGTTGAATGTCGCGCGCCTGCAGCGTTTTCCGATTGACGCGGCCGATCGTTCCGCCTTGCGCTTCGGTGTACACGAAGTTCGCGTCGGTCGGATCGGTGAACGACCAGAAGCCGTCGCCGCCGTACAAGTTTTCCCAACGCTCGTTGGTGATGCCGCCGGGATACGCGCTGTCGCCGACCCATGACGAGTTATCTTGCAGACCGCCGTAGACTTGATACGGATCGCGGTTGTCGGCGCTCACGTGATAGAACTGGCTGATCGGCAGATTCGC
>Ga0182024_10021979_pt1 | contig 11538 bp, 11 predicted proteins | sample P32metaG_FD_120480 | JGI IMG/M metagenome (GOLD analysis project Ga0182024, IMG submission 120480) | Permafrost microbial communities from Stordalen Mire, Sweden - P3-2 metaG (Illumina Assembly) | ecosystem: Environmental > Terrestrial > Soil > Wetlands > Permafrost | place: Sweden: Stordalen... | reverse complement strand
GAATACACCGATGGGTTAATCGGGCTGGCGGTTGGGTTGCCGGCGATGCGACAGGTGGCCGACGAAAAATATTACACCGACCTGCCGGGCGGCGTACTCGAGTCGGTCGGCCGGTTGTTCAAACGTTCGGTGAAAATGTACGTCTATCCAACCCGCGATCCGGCCACGGGTCAGATTCAAACCCTGGAAAACGTTCCGATGCGGCCACCGTGGCACCATCTGCACAACTTGCTGGTTGAGATCGGACGCATCGAGCCGATTCGCAAATACGAAGAATCTTACCTCTCGATTCGCACCCCGGATGTATTGGCCAAAATCAAGCAGGGCGACTCCTCCTGGGAATCGATGGTGCCTTCCGCAGTTGCCGAGCTGATTAAGGCCAAACATCTATTCGGCTGGCAGATCGTGAAGGCCGCGTTGCCTACGTAACAACTTGGACGAATATGATCTCAAATCGGATAAAAAATGAGCGCGCTATGGACGTGCAGGACCTTTCGCAAAATCTCAGGATCGCGAGCCTAACGAAGCTGATGCGAGAGTTGGAACAAAGCCGAACTCCTGAGGAAACGCTGCGGACCTTAAAGCGCGGTTTCTCCGAAGCCTATGGGTTTGGGGCCTCGGTGCTGCTATCGACCCGCGGACTGCCACAGGGCCATTACCGCGTCGTTCAAATGTCGTTGGAAGCAGGGACCCTAAATGACCCTTCCTGGCAGGCGCCGGACGAGCCGGGCTCCGTGCAATCCGGCGGAATCGTGGCGGTGATCATTGGCTGCCCGGAGCCGCAACTGATTCAGGAAGTAAACTGGTCGTCCGACCCGTTTTTCCATGAGACGCTCAGGGGGTATGCCTCGGTCATCGCGATCCCGTTCGCGGGCGATCGCCTGCCGATGACGTGGGTAATTCTGTTGAAGCAGGCACCCGAACAATTCACGGTCTTGGAGCTGGAGACGGCCGTGGAGCGGGCCGCGCTGGTCGGCTCGCTGCTGAACAACCAAGTACTCGCCGGGCAACTGGCGCGAGCCAACGAGCGCATCGACCAGGACGCCCGGCAGGTAGGTGAGCTTCAGTGCGCATTGTTGCCCGCAACTCTGCCGCAGATCGCGGGGTTGGAGATCGCGGTCAGCTACGAGCCATCGGGCCGCGCGGGGGGCGACCTCTACGACTTCTTCCCGCTCAACGAGGATGTCAACGGTAATGTCAACGACAATGGCGCGCCGGGCCGCTGGTGCTTCATCATCGGCGACGCCGCCGGACATGGGTTAGCGGCCGCCGTCGCCATGGCAATTGTACAGTCAGTTCTCCGCGCTCATCCCGCGGTCGTCGCAGGCCCCGCGGATCTGCTAATACATGCTAACAGACAGCTTTGCCACAAGAACATCCGTGGCTTCTTCACGGCATTCCTCGGCATCTATGAACCTGCAACGCGGCGGGTCACCTACTCGATCGCTGGCCACCCGCCACCGCTGCTAAGGCGCTCGTCGGATGGAACGATCTGTCGACTGGCAGAGGCCGTGAACTATCCGCTAGGGGTTGATGAATCTGAGACCTTCAAAGAAGCGACGGTGCAGCTTCACCCCGGCGATATTGTTCTGCTTTACACCGACGGGATCACTGAGGCGCGGGGCACGGACGGAGATTTATTCGGGCTGGACCGATTGATGCCCGTGTTCCGAGACGGAGGCGATCAGCCTGCCGAACTCATCGCACACCTCCGCGAGGCCGTGCGTAAGCACGAGGATGGCCGAACCCCAAAGGATGACCAAACCCTGGTCGCCGCCCGAACCTTGTAGAGGATGAACTCTTTGAAGCGGGCGCGGTTAAGTCACTCGAAGTGCGACATTGATCGCGTCAAGCAGAGCCGTTTCACTAAATGGTATGAACAGGCATTCCACGGCACCCTTCTGGAGCAAGCGTGGACGGACGGTTTCGTCTTTGTGAGCAGTGATGAAAACGATCGGAATTTCTTGCCGGCGAAGCATCAATTCTTGTTGTATATCGGGTCCGGTCATTCCCGGCATGGCGATGTCGAGGATCAGGCATCGGGTCTGGTCGATGCAATCCGACGCGAGGAATTGCTCTGCCGACGAGAACACCGCCACCGAAAAGCCGAATTCGCGCAACAGATCGGGCAGCGACTCGCGCATCGATTTGTCGTCGTCAACAACCGACACCAATGAACGTTTCTCCATCATGGATTCCTCACCGCCTCCGGCGCGACGGGAATCGAACGCGTCCGCATCGCGTTCACTTCCGCCGCCGTAACACATGGCCGCCGGAGGGACGTTCGCGGAAGCCTTGAGGTGGGGATCAGAGAATCGCGGCCTGACTTCGATGTGCTCAGTCGATTCGCGGCGGTCGGTGCGAAGGAGTTTTGAGCTCGCGGTCGCCCCCGACCGCCCCGCTGTTCCACGGCGCCATCCGCAGCAGAAGACCGTCCCTTACGATCAGGGTGTGATACAATACGGCCCCGAAGTGGGCGAGGAATGTCAGGAAGAACAGGTACGCCAGGACAGTGTGTGCCTTGCGCAGCACAGCATAGAGCATGACATCATGCGGCAGGATAAACGGCAGGTGCAGCGACCCGTACAGGACGACAGGGTAATGCGCCGCGGACAACATTCCCCAGCCGACCAGCGGGAGAACGAACATCAAGCTATACATCGCGTATTCCGAGGCTGTTGCGGCCAACCGCTCCTGGCGCGACATCGTGGGCGGGAATGGCGGAGGATGATGCAGGAGCCTATTGACCAGACGAACGGCGACGAGGACCAGGATCGCAATTCCCAGCGGCCGATGGATCGCCACGAGCACGCTATAGTTGGCCAGTGAGGCGACCATAGTGACGCCGATGCCGAGCATGGTCAGGACCATCGCAGCCATCGTCCAGTGCAGAAGCCGGGAGAGGGCGGTGAACTGGCGCCGTTGGATTGACATCCTCATTCTCCTTTCTGGACGTCGGCAGGCATGATCGCGCCGGGCTGCTTCTGTTCGCCGGCTCGCCGAGTAAATGACTGTGAGTAAACCGCCGAGCGGGCGCTAAGCAACGGATCATCCGAGGGCTCGATCCCTGCGGGTAGCACCAGCGGATCGAAGTTGATATCCCGCGCCGCGCCGGTGTCGTCACTCTCAGCTCGATCAAGCGTAACAGTCCCCACATCCATATGCTGCCGCTCCGCCGGCCATGGGATGGTTGCGTCGTTGATGGGATCGCCTGGTTGGCCAACGATGATGACGAGGTCCCAGCGCAAAGGCTGGTGGTGGATCTGTGCGATCAGTGCGTCGAACAGATAGTTCTTATCCGGGGAGGTGGAAGCCATGCTCGCCGTCTCGAACGGCTGAATGGGTGTCAGAATCCAGCGTACGGGGACTGAAATGCCCGTCGCGCTGACAAACCAAAACGCATTGAGGCTGTGGAAAGTGCTGTTGTCGAATCCGGATGAAGGCGGCTGGCTCTTAATGATCTTGAGCGCCGCCTGTGTTTCGGGATGGCTTGCGAGGAACGCCTGCATCTTTGCGGGATCGGGCTTGCCCGTTGTTGGGGCGGGTTTCGAGGCCAGCAGCTGCTCGTAAAAAGCCTGGGGAGTCCTCATTGGGAACACCGGCAAGTTGATCATCGCGGTTCGCCAATACTCGCCGTCGGGCAGGGCAAACTGAAGCCCCAGACCGCGAACAATATCAGGCCGGTCGACAACATAGGGCTGCCCGCCCCCCAGAGAGAAGCGGCCTATCACCGGGATACGCCCGGGGCGAAATACGTCCGCCTTGGAGAGACGGACGCCGTTGCCGTTACTCTCGAAGAACCCGTAGACGTCCACGCCCTTGGCATGGTTCCGACGGAAGCCGGTGTGGATACCATTGACTTGCTCAAACCCGTCGGCGAACCGCGCGGGCGTCAGTTCATTGGGACTCAGCCAACCGCCGAGATAGGCAAAAGTTCCCGCGACTGCCGCAAGGGCGAAGCCAATCAAAGCGAGCCGGAAAAGAGTGGTGAACGTGCCGAGAGGCGGCTTTGCCGCGTCGCCGTGGGATGACCCCGACGTATTTGCGTCAGCCTGGTTGTTGGTGGTCATCGAAGAATGCTCCGAGAACAATCTTCCGACCCAAGTGCTTGTCAGAACTCCGACGGAGGCATCCCAGAGAGATTACGACCTCCGGAGCAGGTTCCAGATTATACAGGTTGGCCGAGTTCTCCAAATTGTGTGTGGGTTTGTGCACTTCTTTCGGCCACCTGTCCTCTGTGTCGATCAGATTGTGGCGATCGGCGCCTCGGCTCTGCTCTCGGCCAAGATCGTCAAGGGCGCCAAGCTGAAGGTTTATCCCGGCGCATCGCACGGCATTTGCACGACCCACAAGCACCACGTCAATGAGGACCTTCTCGGGTTCATTGCAGAATAAAAAGGAGAGTTCCGGATCCAAGTGGTCCTGGCGCCAGCCGAGCGATGAGCTGTTCATTACGATGATCGATTGCCCCAAATATCCTCAACCACGGTTAGGAATGGCTACCTGACGCCAAAGCATCGACCAATATCTTCGTTCAATTGATTCGCCTTCGCGCGCTTCCTATGGTGTTTGGATCGGTGCATCGGATCCGATTGAATCGGATATGCAACGAACGGCTGATTCAGGAAGGAGCTCACCATGAGCATTCAAACAGTCGCGAAGCAATTTGTAGAGTTGTGCAGGCAGGGGAAGAACTTCGACGTCATGCGCACGCTGTACTCGCCGACAATCGTCTCCGTCGAAGGGGACGGCAAAGAGACCGCTGGCCAGGGTCCGGTGATCAAGAAATCCGAAGACTGGGTCTCCGATAAAACTTTCAACGGCGAGACCGTGGCTGGCCCGTTCTTCAACGGCGCGAACCCCGATCAGTTTGTCGTCTACTTCACGCTGGACATCACCCCCAAAGCCACCGGCAAGCGCAAGACTCTCGAAGAGGTCGGCATCTATACCGTGAAGGACGACAAGATCACCCGCGAGCAGTTCTTCTACTATGGCGAGCATTGAACCCGTCTCGTGAGTTGATCGAGTCCCCTACAACCACTTTCAACCACGGAAAGGAATCGTCATGTCCACCGTAACACCAACACGCGGCGAGCCAGCCAGCGCGGTGAAGCCGATACAGCGGGAAATTCCCCCGACTTACAAGGCATGGGTCGCCAGAGCGGCCAAACAGCCGATGGTGCTGGAAACCCTGGATCGCGGACCTCTTGGGACCGAAGAGGTGGAAGTGGCCGTCGAAACCTGCGGCTTGTGCCACTCCGATGTTTCCGTCCTGAACAATGACTGGGGCAACTCGCAGTACCCCGCGATTCTCGGGCATGAGGTGACGGGGCGGATCACCGCCATCGGCCCCAATGCCAAGGGCCTGGAAGTCGGACAGCGCGTGGGCGTCGGTTGGTACTCAGGTTGCTGCATGCACTGCCATCAGTGCATGTCGGGAAGCCATAACCTGTGCCCGCAAGTGCAAGCGACCATACTTGGTCATCGTGGCGGGTTCGCGACGCACGTCCGCTCGGAATGGCAGTGGGTCTTTCCGCTGCCCGAAATGCTGAACATTGCCGAAGCCGGGCCGCTCCTGTGCGGGGGCATCACCGTCTTCGCGCCACTGATGATGTATGCCAGGCCGACCGACCGGGTCGGCATCGTCGGCATCGGCGGGCTGGGGCACATGGCAGTCAAATTCGCGCACGCCTACGGCTGCGATGTGACGGCGTTCACGTCCAGCGAGAGCAAGTTCGATGAAGCCACGGGATTCGGGGCGAATCACGTCGTCTCGAGCCGGGACTCGGCGGCGATCGGGAAACTCGCCGGCAGCTTTGACCTTTTAATCAGCACGGTCAATGTGCCGCTCGACTGGGACGCGATGATCGGCACGCTCGCGCCCAATGGCCGTCTGCATGTCGTCGGCGCCGTGGTCCAACCCATTCCGGTCGCGGCGTTCTCGCTCATCGGAAAGCAGCGGAGCGTCTCAGGATCGCCGGCCGGCTCGCCAACAGCGACCGCGGCAATGCTCGACTTCGCCGCGCGGCATAGCATCGCCCCGCAGACCGAGCACTTCCCGATGAGCAAGATCAACGAGGCCTTCGCCCGGCTTGAATCCGGCAAGGCCCATTACCGCATCGTGCTGGACGCGGATTTCTGAGGTAAACAAACATGATCGGCCCGCGGAAGACCGCCATAGTCACCGGAGCTTCGCAGGGGATCGGCGCGGGAGTCGTGAAAGCATCTATCGAACGCGGGTTCAACGTCGTTGCCAGAATACCCTGCAAGGACGCCGCCTTATGAATCCGACGTTGCCAACCCCCTGGAAACCCACCAAAGCCCAACTCCTCGCCGCACACAACAAGCTCGTCCCGGATCTCGTGGCCAAAAATCTCATCGTCCTCTTCGCCGGCATCAACCCAGGCCTTTACACCGCCGCCATCGGCCGCCACTTCGGCCGCCCCGGCAACCGATTCTGGCCCGCGCTACACGCCGGTGGCTTCACCCCGCGCCTCTTTTCCCCCTTTGAGGGATCTCTTCTTCTCGACCTCGGGTTCGGCATCACCAACATCGTCGAACGCGCCACCACCCGCGCCGATGAACTCACCGACGACGAACTTCGCGCCGGCGGCCAGCGCCTCCAGGCCAAAGTCAGGCGCTGGCGCCCGACCGTCGTCGCCTTCGTCGGCATCCACCCCTACCGCGTCGTCTCCGGCATCAAAGACGCCCGCGTCGGCCTGCAAAAGCCCCTCTTCGGCGGCAGCCACGCCTGGGTTCTGCCCAATCCCAGCGGCCTCAACGCCCACTACCTGCCCGCCACCCTCGCCCAACTCTTCGGAGAACTCCGCCTCTGGGCAATTGCACAGCACGGGCGAAGCCGAAACAGGAGAAAAGGGTCCCCGCCCCAACCACAGAGCCGGCCCGTGTCGGGAAGGAACCTTCTTATTTAAAAAATGCGCTCGATTCGAACTAGGATTCAAATCGGTTTCTTGTATAACCACTTATGTAGAATAAAGTAGTGGTGAATGTCGACCAATTCTGCCTGAGTTGTAGTAGAAGCCGAGCCCGGGCGCTGCCGAATTGTTTGATCAAAAGCGAACAAACTGCGTTTCGGGCGTCCTCATGGCCAGATGGTGCGCCATAATTTGATTCCTGCGATCAAGAGCCGCCCCGGAGATGCAAGTCCGCCGGGGCAACGCTTTATGGTGATGTGGCGTCGATTTATTTGATCCATTCCAGCGCATCGCCAATCCGCCTACGCGTCGAGCCGACGCCGTCGTCGGCTTCGTCCTCGTCTACTACCCCCTGAAAAGTTCTAAGGATGTATTGAATGTCGTCGTCTCCGATGCCGTAGAGCCGGAAATACGCCGCATCGAGTTCGGCCCGGAGTTGGGCGCGTTCCTCTTCCTTCCACTTGACGACACCCGGCTTAAACTCTGCCGCCTCGGCGAGCGGGCGCATGTCGTTGCTCGTGCACGTCAGCCGCAGCACCCGTTCACTGATCCACTGCTCCAGCGTCTGCTTCTTTTCCCACCGGCATTTCTCCGCGTAAGCGTCGGGCGGCAGCGTGGGAAGCTGCTCGATAATGAAGAAATTAAGATTTACATTACCCATCTTGTTGCGCACGCAATAGTCGTATGCGAACGCATTGGTGTTTGCCAAGAGGCAGCATCGTCGGCGGTATGTCATCGCTTGGAAGCCAATAATCGGCGCGGAATTGATGACGCCGCTGTAAGGGAGAAACGCAGCGATCATTGATCGTCTGTTCGTCGGGCTGGAGACGTTCTTGAACGCGAGGAAACCCGCCTCCTCACCATTCGAGGCTTGATCTACCGTGGCTTTCTCCGCCCAATATCTTGGAAGGACCACGAACTCGGGATTTTGATGCTCGACGAGGGAAGTGTCTTCCTTCTGTCCCTGCCTGAACCAGTTTGTTTCCGCGACAATGACCGAGGATGTCCGGTGGTCGAACATGTTGAACATCTTCGCTTCATAGAGGGGTAGGCATGTACTACTCCCCTTCGTCCACCGGTTTCCCTCGAGTGCGTAGCCCTGCTCCTTTAGCGTCGCGCCGTCAACGAACTTCTCGGCATCATTTGTCTGGTGGAACATGGTCATGAATTTCACACCCCACGGATTCCCGCCGTCCTTGCGGTTTTCGTCCATCAACACGGGCACGCGGCGGTAGATTGCCTTGATCAACTCCGCGTCGCGTTTCGTGCGGAAGATTGGGCACGTGCGCGTGTTGGGATTCACCAGTTTCAAATCTTTGGCGCTGAGCGCGATTTGCCGATCCTTATCGGCCAAGTCTTCGATTTGGTGGGCGAAGAAAACGAACGAAGCCTGCGCGTGCTTCACTGCGTTGCCGTTCATTAGCAGGACGGAGAACTTGAACGCGCGGTGCACGTCCTCGAAGTGCCCCTTCTTGTTTTCAAAGTCATAGAGCGCGGTCAGGCTCTGTTTGTCCATCACGTCATTAAAGAAATGCCTCGTTGTGTCGTCTGTGGCGATACCGCTTGGCACGAGCAATCCCGCGCGCCCGGCGGGCGCGATGAGATTGCGTGCTAACTCCGCAAAGATCATGTAGGTGTTAACATCTCCGCGCGCGGTCAGCGGAAATGCTTTGCACTTACGAATGTAGGCGAGGGTTTGCTCGGCAGCGGTCGCGGCGTCGGTGAATCGCTTGAACAAATCGGGCCGAGACTTCTCGGCAGCGGCAATCAATTTGCGACGATCGGCGGCGCTGACGGCGCTGGCAATGTCCGGCGCGCCCAGCGCGAAAAACTCGCGTTGCTGCAATTTCATTCGCTCCCACGGCGGGTTGCCGATCACGCAGTCGAAGCCACCGTTGGCAAACACCTCTGGAAACGTTTTCCGCCAGTCGAGAGCGCGGGGATGGACGGATGGGTCGCTTACCAATGAATTGCCGCAGATAATGTTCTTCGACAGGTCGGCCAGCGTCTTGTCCTTGCGGGCCGAGCGAATCCATAGCGCAAGCTGACTGATCTCGACCGATTCGTGCGATACGTCGACCCCATATAGGTTTTCGTGAAGGATGTAATCCGCGTACGCGGTTTCGAGCGACGTGGCGGCCTTTTCATCGCCGTTGATTCGGTGAAGTCGGACGAGATCGCCGTAGGCGTTGTCGAGGCGTTCGTACGCGGCGATCAGGAACGCGCCGCTGCCGCAGGCGGGGTCGACGATTGTCAGAGACCGCAGGGCGGCAAGCTTATCGGGCACCGTTGCGAGCGGCTCGACGCGCTTACGGATCAGCTCACCGACGGTCTGGTTGACAATCAGTTGCGTAAAATCCGCGGGCGTGTAATAGATGCCGAAGCGTTTGCGCAGCGCACTCTTAGGCATTTCCGGTTGGTGCGTCTTGCCCGTTTGTGGGCCGAAGAAGCCGACGACGCGTAGCTTCTCCAATTCGGTGATGGATTTCTCGAACAGGTGTCCGAGTACTTCGACGTTCACTTCGTCGCGAAAGTCGTAGGTGTCGACGGTGGCGAAGAAGTTGGTCCAACTGTCGTCGAGGTCGAGATTGTCGACGGCAGCGTCGTCCTTGAACAGCCCGCCGTTGAAAGGGGGAATGTCCATTGCATCCTCTCCCTTGTCGATCATGCCGAAGAGCGTCTTGAAGTTGTTCCAGATGGGGTTAGTGACACGGGAGAATCTTGGCCGATCCTTGATCGCGGTTTCAATGATGTTCTGCGGCAGCAGACCCCTCCCAGCGCAGAAGGCGACGAAAATGACGCGGTCGAGCAATTTCTGAGCGGCGGCGATGGCGTCGTCGTATGCGAGCTTGTGTTCGTCGATCAGATGCCGGATGAGCGCAGTGCGCTGGGCGGAATAGGCTTCGTAGAGATCATCGCCCGCATCTTTCTGGCGCTCGCGGGTTTGCTTTAGGAGATCGAGCGCGCGGGCGGGCTCGACTCGGCTTTTGAGCAGGCCGCCGCGCTCGAATACGTACCAGAAGCGGGCGAAAAGGGCCGGGTCGATCAGGTTCTCGAATTGGAATTCCTCATACGCCTGCGGGGTGCGGTCGCGGTGGTATAGGCGAATGCTGCGGTAGTTGCTGGCAATGCCCCAGGGGCAGTTGGGCAGGCTGTTGAGATAGTCCCAGCATTGTTGGACGGCGGTGCGGCCGTTGAATTTGTCGTGATCGAGGTCGGCCTCGGCGCCTTTCAGTTCGATGATAGCTACGGGTGATTTGTGGTCAGTGTCGGTGAACTCGCCCAGCGCCCCGTCGGCGGTGCCGACGCCAGGGACGTGGAACTGCTTCTGTCGTTGATACGCCTGCGGCGACTCCGAGACGGATTTGTAGCCAAGCGCTTGACCGAAGATGCGCTCGAGAAAATCACCGTCGAGAGTAGTTTCTTTGTGTTTAAGCGCGTTCGTATCGGCGAGCCTCGCCCACTCGATGATGACGGCGTGGGCCGCGTCACGGTCGGCGCCTGCCCAGCGGGGTTCCTGGGCTTTGGCGGCGAGAAACCGCGGGAGAAATAGCGTGCGGTGCTTGGGGGCAAGGACGTCGCGGAAGATCCCTGTGGCCACTAATCGGGCTGTCTTCGAACTGGACTTGGACATGCTCTAACCTATCCGCGCTGTCTTTGCGAATTCGACCGAGTCGGTCAACGAATCCGGCATCAGCGCCGCGTAGTGCCGGCGGCAAATTTCCGGCGAGTTCCCCATAAGTGTGGATATTTTGTACAGCGATTCCCCTTTCATCGCCAGTTGGCTGCCAAAGGTGTGACGGTGATGCAGGCAGGTCCATTGCAACCCTGCGGCTCACTTGGCGTCGTTTGAGTGGCCAAAGGATATGCGGGGGATTAGAGCAGTAGAGCAGTAGACCCATTCAAAACGGCCACCCGAAGGTGGCCGATTCAATAGCGGGGGCATCATATGGGCACTAAGAGATCGCGATTTCACCGCAATAACGTGGATTTCATGGCAGTTTTGTCAGCGTTTGGAGGTCGTCGATTTCGCTAACTGTTTTGTGCGAAAAGTGTTGTGGCATGTCACGCCCCAAAAGCCTGACATCCACACGTTCCCGATGGCAGTCGCGAGTCGCACTGTGTGTCAGCCTACTGTCCGTCAGCCTAACAACGTTTGTTCACGATCTCTTCCGTTGTATTACGGTCGCAACTCGTGACCTTTATCCTCGTTGATCCAACCAGACAATAACACTCCAGTTGGATCGTGTTTAGGGGGAATGGTCAAACACCACTCGCCAAACGGTGAAATGTCACGAGTTCAGATGGTGTGTTGAGGTTGACCCAGAAATCGCTTGGCCAATCGGACGACGCTGGAACCACGACGACCTCGGAACTCTCGGTGAGCCGGTGAAGCGCAAGCGATCCTTCGCCCAGCCGCGTGCGGACAAGTGTCTGCGCGGTGGGAGCGCGCAACCCGGCGGGCGAGGGCTCGATGCGGCTGGGCGCGTGCCCGGGCGGCTCGACCATTACTGCGGCCGCGGCGGGATGATCTCGTAGGCGCGCGGCCAGCCACGCCAGAGGTGCCGGCGTGACGTTCGGGATGTCGATAGGGAGAACGACG
>Ga0182024_10021978_pt1 | contig 11538 bp, 11 predicted proteins | sample P32metaG_FD_120480 | JGI IMG/M metagenome (GOLD analysis project Ga0182024, IMG submission 120480) | Permafrost microbial communities from Stordalen Mire, Sweden - P3-2 metaG (Illumina Assembly) | ecosystem: Environmental > Terrestrial > Soil > Wetlands > Permafrost | place: Sweden: Stordalen... | reverse complement strand
TAGTCAATATCGTCACCGGACCGCGCGATGGTCTTGTGAAGGTCCTGGCGCAGCATGATGATGTCGATGCACTTTGGGTATTCGGCTCGAAGGAGGCCTCGGCGACCGCGGAAAAGCTGTCGACCGGCAATCTCAAGCGCACGCTGGTTGATCACGGGTTCATGATGGACTGGTATGACAAGCTCGCCTGCGAGGGGCCCATTCTTCTTCGCCACGCGGTGCAGGTGAAGAACATCTGGATCCCCTACGGAGACTAGGAGCACACCGACGTAGCCACACGCTAGATCCGGGCCGCCAGAGTCTGGACTGTATTCGAAAAGGCCGAAGGGAGCGAATATGCTGAAGAGGATTGATCCGCTGCTCAATGCCGATGTGCTCTATGCCTTGCGTGCAATGGGACACGGCGATCGCCTGGTCATTTGCGACACCAATTTTCCGGCGGACGCCATCGCGCGGCAGACAACTCTCGGTCGATTGCTCCGCATCGACAATGTCAGCGCAGCAAGAGCGGTTGGAGCGGTGCTGTCGGTGCTGCCACTCGACACATTCGTCGATGACGCCGCAATCCGTATGGAGATCGTCGGCAAGCCAGAGGAGGTGCCGGCGGTTCAACGCGAGGTTCAAGCCGCGATTGATGCTACCGAAGGCAAAGCCTGGCCACTCGTCGGCGTTGAGCGCCACGCCTTCTATGAGAAAGCGAAAACGGCCTATTGCGTGGTCGCGACAGGTGAGCGCCGTTTTTACGGGTGCTTCCTCTTCACCAAGGGCGTTATCCCGCCGGATGAAGGACACTAAGGATGGACAAAAATGGCGTGGTCATTCTTGGTGTCTTTGTTGCGGACCTGGCCTTCCGCGCCGGTAAAATGCCGGCAATTGGCGAGACGATTGCCGGCTCCGGCTTTGCCGTGGGGCCGGGCGGCAAGGGCTCGAACCAGGCTGTTGCTGCTGCGCGCGCCGGTTCTGGCGTGACCTTCATTTCCCGGATCGGCAGCGACGCATTTGGAGAACTTGCCCTCAAGACCTGGAAAGCTGAAGGAATTCAACCGCGCGTGACCCAAACCGCGACCGCGCCGACCGGAGCGGCGTTCATCTATGTCCATGAAACGCGCGGTGACAATGCCATCATCGTTGTGCCCGGCGCGGCCATGCATTTATGTGCGGCGGATGTCGATGCGGCGGCGGATGCTATACGCGCAAGCCGTGTTTTCGTGACTCAGCTCGAGCAGCCGGTGGCTGCCGCTCGCCGTGGGCTGGAAATCGCCCGCGCCGCGGGCTGCATCACCGTGCTAAACCCTGCGCCGGCGATCGATCTCGACGATGCCCTTCTCGCTCTCAGCGACTATGTCGTGCCGAACGAGAGCGAGGCCGAAGCATTGACCGGCATTGCCGTGGGAGATCTCGCCGCCGCCCGCCGCGCTGGCGACGCTCTGCTTGCCAGGGGCGCCGGTACGGCGGTGATCACGCTTGGCGAGCGTGGCGCGCTTTTCCACTCGAAAGATCGTTCGGTCCATATCGCGCCGTTCTCAGCTGGCAAGGTAGTAGAGACGACCGGCGCCGGCGACGCCTTTGTGGGCGGCTTCGCGGCTTCCCTCGCCCGAGGAGAAAATCCGCTTGATGCCGCGCGCTTCGGATCGGCGGCTGCAGGAATCTCGGTAACGCGGCCGGGCACCGCTCCGGCTATGCCGCTTCGCGAGGAGATCGAAATGCTAATGAACGAGAATGGTGGTCATGGGCGGAACGATCCAATCAAGTCTGACAAGAATGCAGTCGGCGAGCGCGTGTGTTCAAGATAACAGTACTGAAGCAGCCCAACGGGCATAGAAAAGGGAGGTTATGCTATGAAACAGCAAGAACACGATCAGCATGCTGGTATGCGCCCCAATCGACGCACGGTACTTAAGGGAGCTGCCAGTGCTGCAGCCATGGGCACCACCGGCGCTCTCGGCTCGTTCACTGAGCTTGCGTTGGCGCAGGACAATTTACGGGCGAAAATCCTGCAGATTCCCGGTGTGGGAAAGGGGGCGCCGACCGACGCCGACTGGCAGAAAGTAGGCGAACTGTGTCTTGGCCCCACCAAGGCAAACGTCAAGGAGGGAGAATTCAAGGGCGTCGAGCTCTCCTTCATGGGACTCAACAATCAGAATCTGCACAATTTGCTTTTCCGCGGTTTTCTGAAACCATGGGAGGCCTACACGGGAGCGAAGATTTCCTGGATCGATCTCGCACAGGCCGACTACAACCCGCGACTGCAACAGGCGATTGCGACCGGTACAGTCGATTTCGACATTCTCGAAATGGGCGCTCCCTTTGAGGGCGATGTGTGCGGCAAAGGACTTGCCTCCGAGATGCCGGACTGGGTCAAGAAGCAGATCGATATCGACGATTATGTCGACTATTTGAAGCCGCCGGTCGGAACTTGGAACGGAAAGACCTATCGCGTCACGATCGATGGTGACTGCCACAACTTTAACTACCGAACTGACTATTTCACCGACCCGGCGCTGGCCAAGGCCTGGAAGGACGCGGGCAATACAAGCGAATGGGGCGTGCCGAAGACCTGGCAACAAGTTCAGGTTGTGACCAAATTCCTCAAGGGCAAGAAGTTCAAGGGACAGAATGCCGTTGGCTACCTTGATGCGCCGAAGCCTTGGGGCGGTTTCGGCTTCTATTTCCTTGGCAGCCGTGCCACGGCATACGCCAAGCATCCCGACGACAAGGCCTGGTTATTCGATGTCGACACGATGAAGCCGCGCATCAACAATCCGGCCTGGGTGCGCGCCATTCAGGATGTCATCGACGCGCTGCCGTCGGAGCCAGCAGATCAGCTCAACGCGGATCCGAACACCACTGGCTTTCAGCAATTCCTCGCTGGCATCGGCTCGATGATCCCCTGGTGGGGAGATATCGGCCAGGTGGCGAAGGCGAGCGACACCTCCGTTATCGGCGACGTGGTCGGATTTGATATCCTGCCCGGATCGGACGACGTCTACAACTCCAAGACAGGCAAATGGGAAAAGCTCTCAAGCGGTCCAAACCATGCGCCAAACTGCGCCTATCTTGGCTGGGGCATTTACGTCATGGCGCGCGTCAATGGCGACGAGCGGAAGCACAAGGCAGCCTGGAGCGCGGCCGCACATATCGGAGGCAAGGATCTCTCGATATGGACAGTGATGTACCCGTCTGGCTTCCAGGTGCACCGAACCAGCCATTCCAACATCGACGAATGGGTGGCAGCTGGTTACGACAGGAAATACATCACGTCCTACCTGAACTCCCAGTTCGGCTCCTACAACCATCCGAACCGGGCCGTCGAGCCGCGCATTCCTGGCATCTTCCAGTACTACAGCGTCGCGGAAGATGAACTAACAAAAATCTTCGCCGGCCAGTACGATGCGCAGACTGGCGCCAACAACATCGCCGCGGCGTGGGAAAAACTGACCGACCAAATCGGCCGCGATAAGCAGGTCGCACTCTACAAGGCGTCGCTCGGCATGTAGCTTCCTCCTCGGTGGATCACCGGTCCTCGGCTGGCACCTTTCGAGGCGCCAGCCGGCTGTTTTCCCGGTGATAAGGTCAGATCCAATCGGGAAAAGTGCGATCTTGATGCAGAATTCGTCAGTGGTTGCCTATACCCGGCCCGACCAGCGCGCGTCGGAACGCCTGCGTGCCAATCGCAGGAACCTGGGCCGAGCGCTCGTCGCCCTTGCATCGCTGGGGGCGCTGGCCTTGCTCCTCATCCAGGTGCTGCACGCGACTGGGACGATCGCGGCAGGGTTCACCACCTGGCGCCCGATCCTCTATGTCTATCTGGTTTGGGCTATCGTGTTCGGCGTGGGCCAAGTCGTAATCCGAGGTGAACCCGGCCTGCGCGCGTTATTCCTGCTCCCGGCTGTCCTGTACACCATTGCCGTCGTGATCTTTCCGACGCTGTTCGGATTTTATATCGCCTCACTAGACTGGAATCTCAGTTCCTTTGAGGGGCCACACTTCAACGGCCTCAACAATCTCATTGGATTGCTCCACGACCGCTATTACTGGAGCGCGCTTGCCAATATGGTGTTCTACACGGGCTCTGTGTTGGGCGAATATGCGATCGCATTTGGCCTCGCCTTGTTGCTGAACGCCAATATCCGAGCCCAGAAGTTCTTTCGCGTCGTCTTCCTGCTGCCCCTGATGCTGAGCCCGGTTGCGGTCAGCTGGATGATCGGAAAATCGCTGATGGAGTATCGTTTTGGCCCTGCGGCCACGCTGGCGCGCTATTTGGGATGGGACAATCCGGCCTTCTTTTCCACACCCTGGGCCGCGCGATTGAGCATCGAAGCGATGGATGCTTGGGTTTCTATCCCCTTCATCATGATTTTGCTGCTCGCCGGACTACAGGCGATGCCCAGGGAGGTGCAAGAGGCCGCCAAGGTCGACGGCGCAAACGGCTGGCAGTCGTTCTGGCACGTCACGTTCCCGCTCATGCTGCCGGTGAGCATCACTGTTCTCATCATCAGGATCATTTTCAAATTGAAGCTCGCCGACATTGTGATCAACGTGACTGCGGGAGGACCCGGCGGCGCCACGGACACCGTGTCAAGCTTCATCTATCGCGTTTATCGCGATCGATCGAATGTCGGATACGGCACCGGACTCGCGATCTTCTATCTGCTTCTCATCATTGTCTTTCTGACCATCCTGTTGCGCCTGTCCAGGCGCTGGACCCAGAAAATTGCCTGAACCTACAAGCCGAAAGCCGCATCTCAAAGGGAAATACTCGATTGTCCATTGTGAGCTCATTGTCGAAACCGTCCCGGAAACATCACGCCGCAGTTCGGGCGAAGCGGATTGTCAGCCGCGGGTTGATCTACAGCGCGTTGTTATTCTGGGCCTTTGTCTGCCTGTTTCCGATCTATTGGACAGTCACGACCGCTTTCAAGTCGGCGACCGATGTGACGCAGGGGCGTCTGATTCCGTGGCTGGATTTTCAACCGGATTGGAAGGGTTGGCGGTCCCTCGGCCTGTCGCCCGATACGATCATGCAGGGCTCCAATCCACGCGACGAGTTCGTGAGCCGATTCGAGAACAGCGTCATCACATCGGTCGGCGCCTCCAGCCTGGCGCTCGGGTTCGGGTCAATGGCAGCTTACGGGCTGAGCCGCTACCGATACAAATTCGGGTGGATGCGTAACGACGATATTTTGTTCTTCTTCATGTCGCAGTTGATCCTGCCACCCGTTGTGCTGGCCTTGCCGTTTTTGGTTCTCTACAAGGCATTGTCGCTGTTGGATACGCGAATTGGACTGATCCTAATCTATACCTTGACGGTGCTGCCGATCGTCATCTGGATTATGCGTGATCAATTCAACTCGATCCCGATCGAGCTGGATGAAGCCGCCTTCGTCGACGGTCTCTCTATCTGGGGGGCATTTTTTCGCATCGCGTTGCCGCTCGCGCTTCCCGGCATGGTGGCGGCCTTCATCCTCTCGCTGGTGCTATGCTGGAACGAATATTTCTTTGCGGCACTGCTGACGAGCACGGACGCGAAAACATTGCCCGTCATGGTCGCTAGCCAAACCGGCTCGCAAGGTATCAACTGGTGGTCCATGGCAGCGCTATCGACGGCGGCGATCGCTCCACTCGTCGTGGTCGGAATTTTCCTTGAACGCTACATCGTCAGCGGATTGACAGCCGGCGCGGGCAAATAGAACTCAGCCCGTCCGCCGTCCCCGATTTGAAAGGTAGATGCGCGCGGCGTTGTCGCCGAAAACTCCCGCTCTTTCGTCCTCCGATAGATCAGTGAGCAGGGTCTCGGCTGCGGCAAGCCATTTGGCATATCCGCCGGCCAAATTGACGACCGGCCAGTCGCTGCCCCACAACAGGCGGTTCGATCCAAAGCTTGCACGAACGTGGTCCACCGCCTGGCGCAAATCTGCGACTTGCCAGTCGGTAGCTGCCTCGGTCACCAGTCCCGAAAGTTTGCAGACTATATTAGGGCGCCCGGCGATCTCGGCGATGTCTTTCTTCCACGGCACCAGGTCGCCCCCTGCAAGTCGTGGCTTGGCGCAATGGTCCAGCACGAACTGCAAATCGGGATGGTTATCGACCAGGCGCAAGAGTCTGGTCAAATGCCGCGGCAACACCAGTGCGTCAAAGATCAGGTCACGTTTCTCCATTGCCGCCAATAAGGGTGCCAACCGCGGTCTGAGCAGCCAATCGTCGTCGGGGATGTCCTGAACCATCGGTCGCAGCCCCACCAGAAGTTTCCGCCTGCCGAGTGCATCAATGCGTGCTGCGGCGTCCGCGGCGTCGAAATCGATCCAGCCGACTACGCCGCACACCACATCCGCGGCGTCCGCGGTATCGAGCAGAAATATCGTCTCGGCCTCGGTCGGCGCTGCTTGCACCAGGATCGTTCCGTCGATGCCGGCAGAGGAAAGCAGCGGCACCAGGTCCGCAAGACGAAAGTCGCGATAGATCGGCGCCAGATCCGGCGTCAGCCAGCCGTAGTCGCCGCGGGCGAGGGTCCACAGATGATGATGGGCATCGATCCGCATCAGCAGAGCTTCGATGACGGCACCGGCGCGTCAGCATCGAGAAGACGCTCCGCCTTCAGATCGGCCCAGAGGCCTGCCGGTACCTCGTTATGGAGCGCCGCAACGTTATCCTCGACGTCCTGTGGGCTTTGTCCCCCGAGAACAAGGCTGACGACAGCGGGGTGGCCGAGCGCAAAATGGAGTGCGGCGGTCGGCAAGGCAACACCGTGGCCCGCACAGACGCGTTCGATCCTCGCAACCGTGTCCAGGATTTCGGGCGGTGCATCCCGATAGTTATATTTCGCACCCTGGATTGCTCCAGTTGCCAGAATGCCTGAATTGAATACGCCACCGAGCAGTACGCCGATCCCCTGTTGCTGCGCTAGCGGCAGAAACTCCGGCAGCGCTGGTTGCTCCAAGAGCGAATAGCGACCAGCAAGCAGCATGATATCGAACGATCCGGCTTTCGCGAAGCGCACGCACATCTCGGCCTCGTTGACGCCGATTCCGATTCCCGCGACGACACCCTCTGCGCGAAGCTTGTCGAGCGCTACATAGGCGCCCTCCATGGCTTCCCGGAAACGGTCCTCAATCGCATCTGTACCATGGGTCCAAACGTCCACGTCGTGGATCAGCAGCAGATCTATCCGGTCGATCCCAAGGCGCAGCAGGGACTGTTCTACTGAACGCATGGTGCCATCATACGAATAGTCGATCACTGCTCGGTGCGGCAACCCGCCAACAAAACCGGAACCGTTGTCGGGCTGGTGATACGGATCCATCCAACGACCAACCTTGGTGCAAACCACAAGATCCCGGCGCAACGTGCGTCGTATCGCGGTCCCACAGCGATGCTCAGCTAGCCCACGACCATAGTGCGGAGACGTGTCGAGCAGATTGATGCCCAGCTCGAACGCCCGCTCTACGGTAGCAATAGCTGTCCTGTCGCCGAGTCGAGCATAGAGATCACCAAGCGGCGCGGTTCCAAACCCGAGGATTGATACTTCAAGCCCGGTCCGACCAAGCATACGGCGCGGCACTGGTGATAATAGTGTCATATTGGAACCTTCCTTTTTCAGCGTTACTGAACGCTCCTGCTTCCATGTTGATCTGAGTTGAAGACTATAGCAGCGGATCCTGTCGCCAGCGGAAGCTCAAGCAACGAGCGTTGTGAGAAAGACTGAGGAAGATATCGTAGATTCGGGTCGGGACATGAGGAAAAGCGGAGCACTCCTCCTACTCGAAAAACTAAAATGGACTTTTTCTTACGGTAACAGACCTCAATGATTTCAATGGTCGGGCCCAGACTACGAATCTAGGGGTCAGGAGTTCGAATCTCTTCGGGCGCGCCATTAAAATCAACGGCTTTAGCGGTTACTGGGCGCGCTGTTACCGAGACGTTACCGGAGCGTACCGAAAGCCGCTGGCCGTGGAACGGATCGATCAACGCATCAAGAGTCTGGTGACCCGAATGGTTGCTCGTCAACCTGTCCGCTAATGAGACCAAAGATGCGTTCGAATTCCCATTAATGCCACGGCCCGCGAGCCGATCAAACAGGCCGGATACATATCAGCGACTCCCGCTTTCCACGCACAATCTCGATAGCGGTAGCGAAGAAGACGGCGCGCGGGCGCAAGCAGGACCGGGCGAGGGTGGCCGGCGGGCAGGACTACGAAGTGCGCTATGAGTCGAAGAAGACCGGGCGGTCTGCGTCGGCGGTGAAGAAAGCCGTAAAGAAAGTCGGCAATGCCCGCAAACGCGTGGAGAAGCGTCTCGGCCGCTGAAGCGTTCCTCGCGGCGCCGTTCTCGGCACCTGCCGTCTATTCGGGCGGGCACTCGGGGCAGGTATCTCCGATCGATTCGAGCACGTCGACAATCGCGCCGAGGGCCTCGTCCGGCGAGATCTCCGCCGGCGGTTCCCGGCGGGCCTCGTCGAAGGCGCGTTCCCGCGCGTGCGGATCGGCGCGGTCCTGCATCCAGCCGTTCTCGCACTCGCGAATAGCGCCGGCTTCCTGCAGCACATTGATCGTCCATCCGCGCAGGGTCCGGATCGCCGATCGTCTCTCCTTGGTCTTTAGCATCGGTTCGCTCCTGACTGGCGAATTCCATGCGCCCGTCGTTCGTTCCGGCTGCTAACACAAGGCTGGGATTCGCAATCGTAGGGGCTGCCGTTTTCCACGTGTTTCGCCCTCCTGTGCAAAACGCTGGGCGGCCAGCGCAACCACTTTTACGCAGGTCCGTTCCTTCCGATGACGACAGCCTATCGAGAAAGATCATCATGGCCTCGAGTGCCGGAATCCTGATGTACCGGCGGAGCGGTCCAAAGCTGGAAGTCCTGCTGGTTCATCCCGGCGGGCCTTTCTGGCGCAACAAGGACGAGGGCGCCTGGTCGATTCCGAAAGGCGAGATGGACGATGGTGAGGATGCCACCATCGCTGCCCGACGCGAATTCCTAGAGGAAACGGACATTGCTATCTCAGGGGTACTTGAACCCTTGGGCGAAATCCGCCAGCGTGGCGGCAAGCGAGTGGTGGGGTTCGCGGTCGAAGGCGATATCGACGTTGGGTCCATCAAAAGCAATACCTTTGAAATCGAGTGGCCTCCAAAGACAGGAAGGATGCAATCCTTCCCCGAAATCGATCGCGCCGAATGGTTCGATCTGCCCGCCGCCTACATCAAGATCCTCGAGGGCCAACGACCGCTGCTCGATCGGCTAGCCCATCTCATAGGCCCTCCCGGGACACGGGCGACATGAGCGACCGCTTCGATCTGCAGCGTTTCCTGGATGCGCAGGCGCCGGTTTACCCGTTCGTCCTTAGAGAATTGAGAGCCGGTTGTAAGCAGAGCCACTGGATATGGTTCGTATTTCCGAAGCTTGCCGGCCTCGGTCACAGCGCGATGGCCCAGCGATTTGCCATTTCTTCGCGCGACGAGGCAGTTGCCTATCTCAGCCACGGCAAACTGGGATTTCGCCTCCGGGAGTGCACGGCACTCGTCAACGCCGTCGAGGACCGCACAATCCGGAAAATCCTGGGCAGTCCCGATGATCTGAAATTCCATTCCTCTATGACGTTGTTCGGCGCGGCGTCTTCCGATCCAAAGTTCTCTGCGGCCATAGTGAAATGCTTTGCCGGAACACCAACCAACGAACGTTAGATTTTCTAAGCGGATAGGCGGCCGACCGTAGGTTGGACTGAATGCGGATGTATCAACAAACACCCGTAACGGTCGTATCGTGCAGCCCATAAGTCCGGGCTCAGCGGTGGGAGCGGTTTTACCGTTTCATCTTGTTAAAGTGCGTACTCAAAAACGGGCTTGATTACTCACTGTCCGCTATGCCCCGATGTGACCAAGTTCCGCAGCGCAGCGAAATGTTGCGATGCGCCAGAACCGGAAGTCGGCACGTGTCAGCTCATTGGCGGAACGAACTGCGTGGCACGCTCGAACTGGTCGCACCGGGGAGCCCCAACCACGGCAAGTTGATCGCCGACGAGCGCCGGTGGCTTTAGGCGGGTGGCAGCAGCCGGTTGGCCTGGAACTCGGTAAAGTATTTGGCGAACATCGCCTCGGTATCCATCACCTCGGTGAAGCCTGCCTGCATCAGCTTGATGGTGGAAACAATCGCCGGCGGCCCGGGCTTATTGCGGCCATGGCCCATAGTGTAGTCGGCGTATTCGAAGGACAGGCCGACGAAGTCGCGCAGATTGCCTGAGCGCAGCCCGTGCCGGGCGCGGATCGTTTCCCATTCCGCCTCGCGCGGGCGAATGTCGCGGTCGAGCGAGAGCGGCACTTGACCGCCCGGCCGCATGCCCAGTGACGCGGCGATGGCGGGCCAGATGTTTTCCCAGACGAACACGTCGCCGTTGGTGATGTTGAATATCTCGTTGCGGGCGCTTGCTGCCTCACCGGCCCAGGCGATGGCGCGGGCCAGTAGGTCGGCGTCGATCGCTTGGGCCACGCGCGGCGCGCCGCCGGGGAAGGGCAGGTCCAGCCCTGCCTCGCGCTGCAGGGCGGCATAGACGCCAAGGGCGGGGATCACGTTCATGGCGCTGCCAGTGGAATAGCCGACGATCAGCACCGGACGTAGGATCGACCAGGTCCAGTCCTTGCCCCGTTGCAGGGCGCGCAGGTGGTTTTCCTGGTGCCAGTAGAAGTTCGGCTGCTCGTGCATTTCCGAGCGGTTTTCCCGCGCCGGCACCGAAAGCGGGCGGACGTGTACGCCATAGGCCTTAGTGCCCTGCAGCAGCGTCACATGGCGTAGATTCTTCGCGTGCCGTTCCAGCGGGTCAAGCAGGTTGCGCAGCATCCGGTCGTTGGTCTCGATCTGCTCACGTTCCTGCCAGCCGGCAACCAGTCCGGGGCGTTCGTACAGGGCGGCGTATACCAGATGCGTAACGCCGGGCAGGCTCGTGGCAAGCTGCTCGCAGGCGGCGGGGTCGGTCAGGTCCAATGACAGGAAGCGCGCGCCATGCGTATCGTCGGACGCCCGCCGCGACAGGGCGTTGACGTCGCAATCGGGATCCGCGCCGAAATGCCTCATCGCCGCATAGCCCACCAGCCCGGTGGCGCCGGCGATCAGGACCTGCTTGCGCGGCATGGCTCAGGCCTCGTGCGGTGCGGGCGCGTCGGAAAGGAAGGCATTGGTTCTTGACCTCATTGGCGTGACTTCAGTCTGGCCGGCCTGCGTGGACCATAGCGGCACCCCAGAGCTTCTTCGCAGCCCAAGCGCAGGCTAATATAGCTCGCAATGCGGCTAAAGAGTCGGGTGACTTTCAGGCCGCAAGTGCGAGAATAAATATATGCCTCGGAAAAGAAGAGGCGTGAGGGAGAAAAGACATGCTCAAGCCGATCGGCGCCGCACTCACTGCGGCCTTTCTTGTTACGACATCGGCGGCACTGGCCGCCGAAAAGCCGAAGGATCCGGACATTATCCATATCGGCGCCCTGTTCGCCATGACCGGCAAGACCAGCTATTACGGCACGGTAATGAGCCAGGGGATGAAGCAGGCCATCGACGAG
>Ga0182024_10021977_pt1 | contig 11539 bp, 11 predicted proteins | sample P32metaG_FD_120480 | JGI IMG/M metagenome (GOLD analysis project Ga0182024, IMG submission 120480) | Permafrost microbial communities from Stordalen Mire, Sweden - P3-2 metaG (Illumina Assembly) | ecosystem: Environmental > Terrestrial > Soil > Wetlands > Permafrost | place: Sweden: Stordalen... | reverse complement strand
TGACTCAATGACTCATTGACTCATTGATTCAATCTCTCAATGCCTACGCGGTTTCCAGCTTCTCGAATGTCGCTCCAAGCTTCTCCAGAGGATTTACTTTCTCGTCGCCTTCGAGTTCCAGCATGAGCGCGGGCGTTTGCGGCGCGGAGCGCAGCAGTTCCATCGCCTGCTTCCAGTCGATGGTTCCCTCACCGGGCCATAAGTGGGCGTCGCGCAATTTGTCATTGTCGTGGACGTGCGTGGAGCACACGAGATTACGCACAATCTCAAAGGCCTCGCCGACTGAACTCATCATGTGGGCATGGCCGAAATCGAAGCAGATTCCCATATCGTCAAAGTGAGCGGTGTGAATCATTTCGACAAGACGCTCCGGCGTGGAAAGTTCGTTGGGAATATTTTCCAGCAGGATGCGCACACCCAGCGGCTTGGCGAAGGCGCGCAAATGCTCGATGGAGGTCATCGCCGCTTCGAATTTTTTCTCGCTGAAAGTTTCGTTGGGAAGGCCGAGGTGCTGAATCAGAAAGCGGAATGGAATCTGCTCTGCAATTTCGAGCGAGCGCTTCACTTCATCCATAGCCTCCACCAGTCCCGCGCGGTCGGTGGACGCCAGATTGATTGGCGGCGAACCGGCGCGTCCCCACTCGTAATCGGCGTACAGCGGGGAGTGAACCGAGTTCAATGGCACGCCGCTTCCGCGAAACCATTCGGCGATCTCCTTCAAGTGAGCTTTGCGGTTCGCGTAGTCCAGGTGTTGCCGCGCGGCAAAGATCTCGATCGCCTGCACTCCGTTGCGCGCCAGTCCGTCCAGAATGCCAGGATGCAGCCGCTCTTTTACGTATAGGTAGGTTGATACCGCTTTTAACATGCCCGGTCCTTATCGATTCGCTTGAGAATTGCTGATCGATGATTACTGATTGTTGATCGAAATCCAAATCAAGCCCAAATATCGACCTTCAACCTGATCATTGATGTTCAATCAGCAACCGAAAATCACCAATCAACAATTCGTTAGTATCCCACTGCCTTTCCATTGTTCCTGTAATCGCTTGCGCCCAGCCGGTCGCCACTCTTCGCGTCGACCGCGATGCACTCGGCGTCGCTCCAATAAGGGCTGACGTTCGCTCCATCGTGCAAGCCGAATTGCACGTTGTATCCCATCTTGCGCAGGTCCTGTGTCGTATCGGGCGAGAACCAGCGCTCTACATTTAATACATCCGGCAACCACTGATTGTGAAATCGCGGAGCGTTCACCGCTTCCTGAATATTCATTCCATAATCGATCACACCCATCAGAACGTTGGCGACGGTTGTGATGATCTTCGAACTTCCGGGCGAACCTAGCACCAGGAATGGCTTTCCATCGTGTACGACAATTGTAGGTGTCATCGACGACAGCGGCCGCTTCCCTGGTCCAATGGCGTTGGCCGCGCCTTGAATGAGACCATCGGAATTTGGCACGCCGGGTTTGGCCGAGAAATCGTCCATCTCATCGTTCAGCAGGAAACCCAAGCCATCTGCCGTAACGCGCGAGCCAAACCAGTCGTTGATCGTCGTGGTGACCGCGACAGCGTTTCCATCGGCATCGACCACCGAATAATGTGTGGTGTGCGGTCCCTCATGCATCCCTTGTGGTTGAGGATGCGTCGCGGCGTACTGCTCAAGCTCGCTGAAAATTTCCGGACGCTTTAATTCTTTGCTGGCAGTGGCATGGTCGGCGTCAATCGAATCCCGCCACGCCTCACCATATTTCTTGTCGACGAGTTGCGCCACCGGAATCTTCGCAAAATCCGGATCGCCCAGGAACTCCGCTCGATCGAAGAACGCCCGCCGAAAAGCCTCGGTAGTGTAATGAATCGACTGCGCCGACCGGTCTCCCATCTTAGCGAGATCGTAACCTTCCAGAATATTGAGCGATTCGAGCAGCACTGTGCCACCGGACGATGGCGGCGGCGCGCTGATGATTTCATATCCGCGATAGGTTCCACGAATCGGTTCGCGTTCCTTCACTTCGTAATGCGCGAGATCGTCGGCAGTGATCAGTCCTCCGCCTTTTTGCAGTGCGGCCGCCAGTTCGCGCGCCAGGTCTCCGTGATAGAAGTCATCTGGCTTGGCGGCGATGCGCTCCAGGGTGCGGGCCAAATCCGGCTGGCGGAAAATCTCGCCGGGCTTGTAGTAGTTGCCGTCACGCTGGAAGACGCGGCGCGACTCGGCGAACTTGCCCAAATACCGGTCATTTTGCATGTCGCGCGCCTCGCCCCAGCTCAGAGCGTATCCCTCGCGCGCAAGTTTGATTGCCGGAGTCATCACTCGCTTCAGCGTCAGCTTGCCATACTTTTGCTCGGCGTAAACCATGCCGGCAACCGAACCCGGCACGCCAATCGCCTTATATCCAATCACGCTGGCGTCTTCGATCACGTTGCCTTGTGCGTCGAGATACATGTCAGCCGTAGCCGCTGCCGGAGCTTTTTCCCGGTAGTCGAGAAAATGCGTCGCGCCATCGGCCATGCGGATGAGCATGAAGCCACCGCCGCCGATATTTCCTGCCGGCGAATGGACCACCGCCAGAGCGAATCCCGTGGCTACCGCTGCATCAACCGCATTGCCACCGGCCTGCATCATTTCCACTCCCGCTTGTGAGGCCAACTCATGGGCGCTAACCACCATTCCGTGCCGGGCGTGAACCGGCTCGGTCGATCCCATGGCAAGCGGCGAGCCGAAGACCGCAATGGCTGCCATGATCAGCAATATCAATGATTTATGCCGGAATCGCATTTAGGATCGAAGGCGTCCAGGAATGGGCGGACTCTTGAGGCTAGCCGACGGCGGCAAGTGGAGTCAAATCAGGGGGCGCATGGTTATATATTGGCTGCGGCCACCTTTGGCCTTGCTCTATCGAGTGATCGACTTGAAGCGCCTCTCTTTAGACCGCTTTTAAGATTGAATTAGCGACCCCGACTCGGTTTCTGCACTTTCTTCTTCTTTTTCTTTGCCTTCCGCTCTTTCTTTGGCGCTTTCGCCGCCACCATCTCATAGGACTGCCGAATCAGCTCCTGCAACTCCGGCCAGCCGACCGCGTCCAGCCGGTCCAGCATCACCCATTTGTAGCGGCCCACATACGGTGCCGGACGAATGTCCTCGCGCTCGATTAGGTCGGCGAAGGTCTCGGGCGTGCATTTGAAGCAAAGCCGTGGATCGTCCAGGCCGACGATTGCGAAAATCTTCCCGCCGATCTTGAAGCATAAGTCGTCGCCCCACTGCAGCTTCTCGGTGGCTCGGGGGAATGCCAGGCAAAACTCGCGAATGGTGTCACAATTCATTACATTTTCCTATGTATCCGATTGGCGGGCTCAGCAATCCATACTCATAAGGAGATTAATATGCAAACCCGCACTCTTGGCAATTCCGATTTAAAAATCACCCCCGTTGGCTACGGAGCCTGGGCCATCGGCGGCTCCGGCTGGCAGTTCGGCTGGGGATCGCAGAATGACAACGACTCCATTGCCGCCATTCACAAAGCCCTTGAACTCGGCGTCAACTGGATTGACACCGCCGCCGTTTATGGCCTCGGACACTCCGAAGAAGTTGTAGCCCGCGCGCTGAAAAGCTGGTCCGGCGCTCGGCCGTACGTTTTCACCAAGTGCGCCTTGCGCTGGGATTCCCAGGGCAATGTGCAGAAAGTTCTGAAAGCAGAATCGATTCGCAACGAGGTGGAAGACAGCCTGCGGCGACTCTCGGTCGATGTCATTGACCTTTACCAGATTCACTGGCCGCCCGATCCGGATTCCACTGACCTCGAAGAAGGATGGTCCACCATGGCGGACCTGAAGCGTGAGGGCAAAGTCCGCTGGATCGGCGTTTCGAACTTCAACGTTCCGCAACTGAAAAGGGCCCAGGCAATCGCTCCCGTAACATCTCTCCAGCCCCCGTATTCGCTGATCCACCGCGAGATCGAAGAACAGATTCTGCCTTACTGCCTGCGGCAGGATATTGGAGCGATTGTGTATTCCCCCATGGCTTCGGGACTTCTCACCGGCGCCATGACGCGCGAGCGTGCCGCGAACCTTCCCAAAGACGATTGGCGCAAAGGGCATCCTGACTTTTCAGAACCCAATCTCTCCCGCAATCTGGCATTAGTGGAGATACTGCGCGAGATTGCAAAGCGCCACAACCGTTCCATCGGAGAAGTTGCCATCGCGTGGACGCTGCACCATCCTGCCGTCACCGGGGCCATCGTCGGCGCGCGCAATGCCAAGCAAGCCGAAGGCGTAATGCGCGCGGGCGAACTGCGTTTAGACAAGGATGAAGTCAACAAGATCGAAGAGTTTTTCGCGCAGGCTGCAGCGTAAAGCCGAGGAGCACTAAAAACCTGCCATTCTGAGTCACTCGCGGTACGCGACAGGCGCACCGCGATGACTTGGAAACAACCTGCGCTAAGGAATAGCATCAGTCGTTCTGCGTCTCTTTGATCACCGTAACCTTACTGTAGGCCACGCGAAATCCGATCCGCTCGCAGTTGCGCTGCGAAGCCGAGCCGCCTTGCGTTACCACGACCGCATACTCGCATCCTGCCTGAGCAGCGGCGGCAAGGCGTGCGTGCAGCAGAGCGGTTTGCAGTCCTCGGCGGCGAAACTCTACCGCCGTCCCCGCTCCGCACACCGCGAATATACCGTGCTCGGGAATCATCAGTCCCGCCCCGCAAGCCATCGCTGTGCCGCCAACCTCCGCCGCAAACGTTAGCGCTCCTTCCATTTGATAGAGCGGCGTCAGCAGATCCTTGTAGGCCTCGGTGCGCCCTCGGGAAAAAATGCCCGCTCCACAATTGCGCCTAATTCTTCTGCCTCTTCCAACCGCCCGCGGCGAATCGCGCAACCGTTTGGAGGATCGGGAAATTTTTCCTTGCGGTCGAGCCGCCGGTAAAGCACATTGTTCAGCTCGGCAATGCGATAGCCGCGCTGCTTGCACATCTCAAATACGGCGGGATCGTGCAGCGGGCACAGATCAACCTGCGCGGGGGCGTTGTGCGCACGATAAAAGTGCTCCACCCGGTCGAGGTCTTCAGACGTAAACGAACGATCCAGCCCAAGGGCTGTTGCCCGTCCAATGGGCGAGCCCACGCCAGCGAATATCATGTGGCCGCCGCAAATCTCCTGCTCTGACGCTCCAATCTCCGGCCGCATTTTCTGAAACACCCGGGCGTAAAGAACCTGGGGCATTTCTTCGCACGCTTCAAAACGGCGCGCCAGTGCCTTATCTACAAATTGCATGTTGGAAATCCTTTCTCGATTGAGACAACAAGGTTCAGACCACGGCATGCTGGGAGCGTGTTCGAGCCACTTCCGGCATCGTGACGTATGCGTTGCGGACTTCGCGAACGTCGGTCATAGGCAGGGTGCCAGCATATTGCGTTCTTGCAGTCGGAACAAATCTATTTTTGGAGAGGCATCGAAAAATCGTGAACATTCCAGTCTTTCTCAATTCGCCAAATTTCCCGGAATGGAAAGTACATGCCCAACAAAATACGGGGCAGTGATGGGAATCACAGAATTTTCGATGGAATTGTTGACAATGTACTCAGATGCTGCGAACCGTTCATTCGAATCTACAAGCGACTGAGAGAGAGCGTGGACCATGACGACCCTCAAGCCTCGGATTTGCTTACCAGCGAACTACTGACTTTGGCCTTTGATTTCGGTGGTGCGTTCAGAATATCCCGGCTAGGTGATCAATATAGAACAGATTCGTCAGGCTCCGGGTTCCTATTATTAAAGGCTTCATGTGCGCAGTACTTCGCCATCTTAGCGGGAGCGGCTTATGAACAAAATAGTTCTCAACGACGGCGGTTGGAATGAGATGAAGCCGGGCAACATCAAATCTGTGAGCCATAGAATGCCTCGGCCACACGTCTATAACCAACCTCAGGCGTCTAGGGAGGTCGTGCGAATGTCAGCAAATTCGAGGGCCTTCCGGGCTCTCCTGTTCCCACTCCTGTTTTGTGTTGTCAGCGTCGTCTTTGCCTCTGGACAGGCTAGCCAGTCGGTCACCGGAAAGAGCTCTCAACCCGGCAGCGAAGCGGGAACCAACGCTCCTCCAGATGCCTCCAAGTACGTAGGCGCGGAGACCTGCAAAACCTGTCATGAGGAAATCTATAACGCCTGGGAAAAAACTCCGCACTGGAAGACCACGCTGAACAAAGCGGGGGGACCCTCCAAGCAAGGCTGCGAAGGCTGCCATGGCCCTGGCGCCGATCACGTGGCCGGCGGCGGCGATAAGACGAAGATCTATGTGTTCAAAGAACATTCGCGGCAGGAGACCAGCACCCGCTGCCTCACCTGCCATGGGGATGGTCACGAGCAGTCCCATTTTGCACAATCCGCGCACGCCAGCAGCGAAGTCGGCTGTCTCGACTGCCACTCTCCCCATCACGCCCAGGAAAAGGAGCACCTGCTGGTCCACGACCAGCCCCAGTTGTGCTACGGCTGCCACACTTCGGCCAAGGCAGATTTCGCCAAACCCTATCACCACCGGGTCAATGAGGGTCTGGTGCAGTGCAACGACTGCCACAACCCTCATGGGACTGCGACCGTCCGCCAGCTGCGGACCCTGCCTAGCGGCGATGCCGTTTGCTACAAGTGCCACGTCGACAAGCAAGGCCCCTTCGTCTACGAGCACGTACCGGTGAAGACCGAGGGCTGCACCAGTTGCCACACGCCCCACGGTTCCACGAATCCCCGGCTCCTCAGAGTGGTGCCGGTGAACATGCTCTGCCTGCAGTGCCACACCTTCTCGACCCAGTTGACGGCCGGCGGGCCATCCGGACCTACACACAATCAATCGGCGAAGTACCAGGCCTGCACCATGTGCCACAACCAGATTCACGGGTCGAACTTCAGCAACGTTTTCTTCAAGTAAGGAGGAGCAATGACGACAAGAAAATCAAAATTGCAACTCTTGCAGGACTTCTCTTTCGGGAAATTAGTCATGCTCAAACCTGCCCGCTTCGCGGAAACATCCCGCTCAGCGAGGCGGTTCGCGGTGCTGGCTCCCGCGCTCATGATGTGTTGGTCGGCGGCGCTCCTGGCCCAATCTTCCGGGCCCGCCCAGAATCCCGCCGAGCCTGACGGCATGAATACCGCGGGCTACTTGGTGCACTCTTCGATTGAAGCCGGCTACCGCTCCACCGACGTGACCGGCAGCGGCGCTATGTACGACACGCTGCTCAACCTGCAGAGCGGCCCTCGCCTTCTGGAACAGACGCTTTCCATGCACTCGCTCGATCATCAAGGCCTTTTGTTTGACGATCTATATCTGAACAGTTTTGGCTGGGGAGGCGATCCCAATAATGCCTTGCGCCTACGCGCGGACAAGGGCAAGTGGTACAACCTGCAAGGCAGCTTCCGGCGCGACCAAAATTTCTTCGATTACGATCTGCTGGCAAATCCGTTGAATCCGCCGACTTCCACGCCTTCGATCCCCGTCCTGAATTCGCCGCACGAGTTTGACACTACGCGGCGCATGAGCGATGTCGATCTCACTTTGCTTCCGCAATCCCGGGTAAGCGTTCGCCTGGGATATTCGCACAACAACATGACCGGACCTTCGTACAGCAGCATTCACGAGGGCACGGAAGCCCTGCTCCTGCAACCCTGGAATACAACCATGAACGCCTACCGCATAGGCGTAGACTGGCGAATCGCGCCGCGAACTGTCCTCAGCTACGACCAATTCCTGAATTACTACAAAGGTGACACCGACACGCAGCTGGCCTCCTTTGCGCCCGCGCTGCTGTCTACCGGAACTCCGGTTGAGTTGGGTTTGTCCATCGACACTGCGAACAAGGAACCTTGCGCCGTACCGGCAGGGCAAACCAGCCTGATTAATTCCAGCGGCGTCCTGACCAACAACACTTGCAGCGCTTACTTCAGCTATGCTCGAGACCAGCGGATCCGCACCTCCACGCCCACCGAGCGGGTGAGTTTCCGCAGCAATTATTTCCAGCGTGTCGACTTTGTCGGGTCTTTCGCTTATAGCGACGCCGAAATGACCACACCTCTGGATGAATCCTTCAACGGCCTGATCACGCGTACCAATACCCGCGCCTTCCTCGGCACTGGAACCGCCGATGCCACCCGAATTTCCGACACAGCCGACCTCGGGGCTACCCTGCACCTCACCAAACATCTGCGCCTGATCGAGAAATTTTACTTTTGGGCGTACCGAATTCCGCAGAATGGCAACTTTAGTGAAACTGATAGTGATTGCACGGCGGCAATTATCGCTGCGAAGACTTGTACTCTGCTGACTCCATTGAGTTCGACCGTGCCCACGATTACACCCACCCTGACCGTGTCCTCCTTCAACCAGACTTGGACGAGAAATCAGGCCGAACTCGCTTGGGATATTTCGAAAAAAGCTGGGGCCCGCATAGGCTACCGCTGGGGCGACAGGGAATTCAACCACTTCAACGATTTTCTCCCCGGAGACGAAGACCATTTCGTTGGCCTGGAGAAAACGGCGCTCCTCGGTTTCTGGGCGCGGCCCTCTCATAGCTTGCGCTTGAATTTCGATTTGGAGCACACGAACTACAACGCCGTGTTCGTCCGCCTGTCGCCACGCAAGGAAGCGCGTTACCGTTTCCAGACCAACTACACACCGCGTCCGTGGGCGGTCCTGGGAGGATCCATCAACATCCTGCAACAATCCAACGCCGACGCCCAGACCCAGTACGTGGGCCACAACCGGAACTACGGACTCACTGCTTCGCTCTCACCCCGTGCGACCTTCGGTCTGGACCTGGCTTACAACTATAACGACGTGATCCAGAACGCCCTGATCTGCTTCAACGACACTCCGCCCGCGGGCGTAATCCTTCCCTTCGTGAACAATGCCATCAACAACAATTGTGCAGGGAACGACACGTCCAATAACCTGATGGCTAACTCGTTCTACACCAACCATACTCAGTTCGGGATGGTCGCGGTCCGCTTCAAGTTTGATAAGCGAACCACTGTCAGCGCGGGGGGCAACATCACTAATGTTGACGGCAGTGTTCCGCAGTTCAATATTCTGCAGCCGCAAGGCTCGGCGCAATATAAGTACTATCAGCCAATGGCCAAGCTGATTGTCGATTTGGGTCACAACCTGGCGTGGAACAGCCTCTGGAATTATTCGCAGTACAACGAGGATTCTTTTGTAGGTCCAACCGCGCCCCGTTACTTTCACGCGAATGCGTTGACAGAGTCGCTGCGATATGAATTCTGAAGCGGCTGTCAGCCCTCAGCGAGGGGCCGCGCCGTCGTACCTCGGGGGAGGAATTCAGGACTCAACCCTCCGAAGTTCTGAAAGCTGACGGCTGAAAGCTGAAAGCTGACAGCTGACGGCTCCTACACCTGTTCCCGCGCCTCGCCCAATGGCACAGTCATTTCCATCTTCTTCTTGTTGCGGAAAATCGTCACTTTGACGCTGTCGCCGGCGCGGTGGTTATTCATGATCTGCGCCAGATCCTGTTCTTCCTCCACTTTCTCGCCGTCGATGGCAACGATCAGATCACCGCCCAGCATGATGGGGATATTGCCGAGATAGGCGCGTTCGGTTCCGCCGCGCAGTCCGGCTTGGTCGGCAGATCCTCCGGAGATGACTTGCACGATCAGCAATCCGTAGTCGGAGGGCAAGCCCATTTCGTCGGCCAGTTCCGCGCTGATTGGAATGGTGCGCACTCCCAGTGCCGGGCGTCGCACCCGGCCCAGCGTCATCAGATCGTTCAGCACAGCCTTCGCGGTATTGATGGGGATGGCAAAGCCCACTCCAGAGTTCTGCCCCACGCTCGAAAGAATCATGGTATTGATGCCGATCACTTCGCCGTGCCAGTTCATCAGCGGCCCGCCGGAATTGCCGGGGTTGATCGCGGCGTCGGTCTGAATGGCATCGTCAATGGTGGCGCCGTTCGGCTCGCGCACTGGGCGGATCGAACTTACGATGCCGCGCGTCATGGTTCCGGCCAATCCAAACGGATTGCCGATGGCATAAACCTTCTGCCCCACCTGCAAGTTGCGCGAGTCGCCCAGCACCGCGGGAACCAGATCGGGAGCTTTGATCTGAATCACCGCCAGATCGTGCGCGGGATCGGTGCCCACAATCGTCGCTTTGTATTTCTTGCGGTTGTGCATGGTCACTTCCACCTGGCGCGCATCGGCGATGACGTGATAGTTGGTGAGGATGTGTCCGTCTTTATCGATAACAAAGCCCGATCCCTGGCCCTCTTGCGGCACCATGCCGTAAAAGAAATCGAACGACATGGCGCGCGAGGTGACGTTGACCACCGAAGGAATGTTCTTGCGGTAGACGCTGATATTGTTCTGCTCTTCGCTGTCGAGCCCTTCGCCGCCCGAAGCCTCTGTGATTTCGATCTGCGCGGGATGGCTCAGCCAATTCTCGGAGCTTGAACCAGCCGGCCGCGCATTCGAGCGCCAGGTAGTGAAGTAGAAGAACGCGCCGGCAATCACCAGCGCGAACGCAGCGGGACGGAGAAGTCTCATCATTCGATTACCTTTGGGCCTAATGCTGGATCGAGAACCTTCCAGGAAGCACGCCTACACCTCATTCTACGTTCGATGCCGAAGAATGTTCCATAGCGAGGGCTAACGAAAGGGAAGCCGGGCAGCGGGCAGATTTTCTTCGCGCCCTTCGCGAGACCTTCGCGTACTTTGCGGTAAAAAGCTTTGACCGCTTAGTGCGCGAAGAACTGCCGCAAAGTTCGCGAAGAACAACGACAAGTCTTTACGAAGCCGCACTGTTACTTCTGTGCCGGTGGAACGTATTCTTTGGGCGCGGCGGAGCCTTCGCCGAAAAAGAATTGGTCCAGTTGCTTCACGATCACTTCCTGATCTTCGCGGCGGGCAGGGTTCAGGCGGTATTCGTTGAGCAGCATTTTGCAGTGCTCGGTCCACATATTCCAGGCGTCCTGGGAGACGTTCTCGTAGACCTTGCGGCCAAGGTCGTTATCGAAGGGAGGCTCATCCAGGCCGGGTAATTCTCGTTGCAACTTCACGCAGAAAACGTTATGCGCCATAAAATTCCTTTACATCGTGAACTGATATACGAGAGCCATTATAAGGGATGGCGAATGCACCTTGGCCGGTGGCCCACTCAAGCCGGGTTTTGGCTTTGAGTGGGGAAGGTCACACTTCACAGTCGGAAAAACAATCCGGAATCCCTTCCTCACCGAATGATCGATGTCGAAATCCACAGCCCACTGTGACATTCAACCTTGTGCCACCTTCCAGATTCATTCCATGATGACTCCAAACCATGATTCGCTTCCTCGTCGTCGAGCAATCGCAGCAGCCGCAGCTAACTCGTTTCGGCATTATATTTTGGGGGCAAATTCTTTCGATCCAAGTATTTAGCGGGATCAACCCGGTCGCCCCCTCTGCAAGTCGTTGAGCCGGGAGATTTTAGCGATTTAATCCGTACTTTTTTTTAATCCGGATTTGCGCTCGTGGCACGGCAATTGTGATTCCTTGTGGAAGTTTAAATTTCTAGG
>Ga0182024_10021976_pt1 | contig 11539 bp, 4 predicted proteins | sample P32metaG_FD_120480 | JGI IMG/M metagenome (GOLD analysis project Ga0182024, IMG submission 120480) | Permafrost microbial communities from Stordalen Mire, Sweden - P3-2 metaG (Illumina Assembly) | ecosystem: Environmental > Terrestrial > Soil > Wetlands > Permafrost | place: Sweden: Stordalen... | reverse complement strand
CGATCTTCGCGTACGCGCTCGTGTTACGCAATGCCGACCGGCTGATCCTCGCCGCACGCGACGTGTTCGCCGAAGAACTCTGCAAAGCGTAGACGTGAGCAGATCGTAAAGTCCGCCGCGCAAAGCCGGAGGTTGACAGTCGCAAGGCCCCGCCGGTAGCATCCCCAAGAGACCGGTCTCCCAATAAATCCCGTTCACGGTGTTTCGCGAAGATGGAAGAGAGCTATGAATCGAAGAACATTTAATAAGTTGGCTGGCTTTGCTGCGCTCGCCGCGCTTGCCGAAATCGACATCGATGCCGAACAGGCCGCTGAAGCGGCCGGCGAGGCCGTCCTGCAGGACGACAAGTTGCTGGTCGCCTTCGATCCAGTTTCAGGCGCGCTTGCGCGCATGGACTACAAGCCCGCCAAGTGGACCGTCGAGCGGCGTCCCGCTCTCGGCGCTTCGTTCCGCATGCTCGTTCCCATCCCCAATCGCCGCGCTAACTTCGTGCTCGGGCAAAACCAGAAGGCGGCCAGCGTTGAGACGATCTCCGCGAACCAGGTTCGGCTGGTGTGGAAGGATCTTGCAAGCGAGCACGGCGGCGTGCTGCCCATCACGTTCACCGCAACCATAACCCTCAAAGACGGCAGCCTAAGTTTCGACAGCACGCTCGAGAACAAATCGCAGTACCATGTCGAGACCGTCGACTATCCCTGCTTCGGCGACCTGAATCCGCCCACGCCGCAATCCACGGTAGCGGCGCGGACCATGTGGTACGGCAACCTCGGCAACGATGAAATCTATCCCAACTTCGCCAACGAAAAAGGCTACTGGGGTGTCGACTTTCCCATCAAAACCTTCGGCTCCCAGCGCAGCCTTTTCTGCCTGATTCAGGCCAATACCGAAGGGCTCTACGTAGAGATGTCGGACCCCAAGCTGCCCTACTACCTCGAATACACCTTCGAACAGCATCCCGGCGTGGTGCATGGCGCGGTGATTCCGAAAGCCGATGACTTTTCCGGTTTTCCGGTGCATCAGGAGTTCCGGATCTGTCACTTCATCTTCGCAGATCCCAATTCGACAAAGAATCTGGCTCCGATTGTGATGCGCGGCTACCAGGGCGACTGGCATGCGGGCGTCGATGTTTACAAAGAATGGCGCAACACCTGGTTCAAGACGCCGCACCTTCCCGATTGGGCGAAGGATGTGCATTCCTGGACCATGCTGCGCATGAACACGCCGGAAGAGGACTACACCATCTCGTACCAAAAGTTTGTGGAGTATGGCGAGGAGTATGCCCAGTACGGCGTGAAAGCGGTGCAACTGATCGGCTGGAACATCGGTGGCCAGGACCGTGACGATCCTTCGCAGGACACCGATCCCAATCTGGGCACCTGGCAGGAGTTTCACGATGCCATCGCGAAGGTGCAATCGCTGGGCGTAAACGTGATCCTGTTTGGCAAGTTGAACTGGGCCGATCTCACGTCGAAGTGGTATAAAGACGAACTCTACAAATATGAGGCTAGAGATCCCTACGGAATCCGCTACGAACAGGGTGGCTACGATTACCTCACCCCCACGCAATTAGCCGGCATCAATACGCGGCGCCGCGCCGTGATGGATTTTCTCGATCCTGCCTACCAGGACGTTGCGGCCCGGGAGTTCAACAAAATTCTCGCGCTCGGTTCCTCTGGCTGGCTTTGGGATGAAATCTGCCACCATTCCGGAGCCATCTATAATTTCGCGGCCGGACACGGATACAATCCGCCCGGATATATCTACGCCGGCGACCTGCCCATCGGCGAGCGTCTTCGCGCTGCTGCCGACAAGGTCAGCCCCGATTTCGTTTTTGGGGGCGAAGGGCCGCAGGACTGGCTGATGCAGTACTTCCCCGTAGCCGAAAGCGGCGTGAGCGCCACGCCGATTTGCCAGTATCTCGATACCAGAAACTCCGTGATGATCGCCGGAGTGAGCGGCTTTGATGATCGCGAACAGTTGAACATGATCCTCCTCAACCGATGCGTAATCCAATACGAGCCCTTTCTCTACAAAGGCCACCTGCACGATTTCCCGCTCACCATGGCCTACGGCAAGCAGATCGACGACCTGCGGCGCAAGTACAAGGCCTACCTGTGGGACGGCGCCTTCCGCGATACCCTCGGCGCCGAGGTGAGCGCCGACGCAGCCTTCCGCTACACGGTCTTCCTGGCGGAGAGCGGCAAGCGGGCGGTGATCGTCGTCAATCCAAGCTCGACCAGCGCTATCACTGCCAAGGTGAATTTGCCGAATCCAGGCAAGTTGATTGCAGCCACGCCTGAGGATCCGGACGGCCAGACAACAACCGGGACGATACAAATTCCGGCACGTTCCGCCGCCGTGGTGATTGAACTTTGAAAATCTGCTGGGCGGCGATCGGCTACAACTCCCACCAATCGAGCAGCGCCATGCGCGGGTAGTACAAGCCGCCGCGCACCGCTGCATCTGCGCCGTGCAGATTGCGCAGAACCTTCGCGTAGGCCTCAATCTGCGGAGCGAATTCCCTGCGTAACTCAGGCAGCGCGACTTTGAAATCGAGGCCGTTCCCTTGCGCGGTTTTATAATCCGCCGTCTTGTAATCAACGATCCACCAGGTGGAGTTGTCGTCCGCCGTGGATTGCGGCGTCGGCCCTGCGCGAAAGACGCGATCGACCTGCACCGTGCGCAGACTTCCGGCGACGACCCCCGTCCATCGCGCCTCGCTCGCGGCATCGGCGTGCGCAGCGAGAATCCATTGCGCCTGCGGGTCCTCGGCCGCGCGCAGAACCATCTCGAGAGCCTGTGCGGCGATGCGATCGGCTTGAGATGCGTCGATGCCAAAGGAGCGGGCGTTTGCGGCGACCCGTGGCTGCTGGCGGACGAGGGCATCGCGGGCAGATTCACTCGTGCTCGTGGCAAGAAGCTTTCCGAAATGTTGAAACAGTTCGTGAACGGCTTTGCCGAGCGCGCGCGAAAACAGGCCGCCTTCATGCCGCTCATAAAGTCGACCCGCGCCGGCCATCTCCTCATCGGTTGCGAATGGGATTTCAGTAAATGCGGGTTGATAACTCGGCGGCAACCGACGTACGCGCGCTGGCTTCGGTACCGGAGGCACAATGCGCATGTCGCTTCCGCCTGAAGCCGCGAGCGATTCAATCGTCGAGGGCTCCGCGGCTGCCGTGCGCGCCGCCGACCACTCATCGAACCGGCGGCGAATTTCAGCTTCCCACGCGGGCCATGCCGTCAGGAGCAAGCTCTCGCGCGGCATCACCAACTCAGTGGGAACGCCGTCCGTGCTCTTGTACGACGGGCGCGCAAACAGATGCAGTTCTTCGCGGGCGCGCGTAGCGGCCACATAAAGGATGCGGCGCGCCTCGTGCTGCTCGCGCTCACCGCGTATGCGATCCACCCAGAGTTTTGCGGCGCCGCGATCAGCGCCTTTCGGCGGCAGTGGCGCGACGAGAAATTCCGTGATCGCGTCGGGCTCACCCGCGTCGGCATCGCCTTCAGGCGGTAGGCCGCGCTCCAGCCAGGAAAGCAATTCCGGCTTGTTGTTGCCCGCGCCGGTCTGTAGTTCGGGCACAATCACGACCTCGAATTCGAGGCCCTTCGCTTCGTGGATAGTCATCAACTGCACGCCGCAGTCGATCTCCATTACGGGATCGGGCTGCGCCTTGAGATCTTCGAGGGCCGCGTCGAGAGCACGGCCCAGCAAATCGGGCGCGCCTTGCGGCAGATTATCCAGGCACTCCCATAGCAGGTCGAGATTAGCGCGACCCGCAGCATCGACGCACTGTGCGCCGCCCACGCTCAACCAAACTTGTTCGAGCCAGGTGCCAAGGGTCGCGGAGGGCCGCGTGGAACTCAGACGCTCGGCGAACTCAATGGCGCGCAGCACGCGTTCCGCGGCGGCACGGCCGCCGGGCAGCAGCGTCATTCGCTCCGCGAGCAATTCGGGTACAGGGCGTGATTTCATCTGATCGTCATCGGCGCTGACCAGCGTGTGCAGATCGGCAAGCGAAAGGCCGCACCATGGCGCGCGCAAAACGCCCAGCCACGCTACACGGTCTTCACGATTGAGCAGCGCACCGGCCAGCGCCAGGGCGTCGATGATCTCCGGGCGATCCTGCAAGGCCTCCAGCTTGACGGCGCGGAACGGAATTTCCGCTTCGCGCAACGCCTGGGCCACGGGCACAAGCGCCTTTCGCGCCCGGCCGAGGACGGCGACACGGTATTTGTCGTTGGCCGCGCAAGCGTTCTCCATTCGCGGCAGATGGCTGCGGATCAGCGCCACGATCGCCTCCGTCTGATCTTCGAACGCGGCATCGCGCTGCATTTTGATAGCGTCTTTTTGCTCGGGGCTCAGGCTCCGCGAGTTGCCGCACGACGCCGGCATAAATTCGAGGTGGAGCTGAAGGCGCGGGGACGATTCACCGCCAGTTTGAGAGCCAGTTTGCGCATCGCCGTCGCGCGCGGGCTCGGCCTCGACAAAGGTGATGCCGTCGCCGCCCGCAAAAATCTGCGCAAATGTGCCGTTAAATTGTTCGACGAGTGGCCGCGCAGTGCGGAAATTTGCCGTCAGCAGCACAGAATCGAAGAGCAACGGCAGATCGTCTGGAATCTCCAGGCCAAGCTGCTCGGCACGCGGGAAAAGTTCGGTATCGGCTTCTCGGAAACCGTAGATCGACTGCATCGGATCGCCAACCACAAAGCATGTGCGGTTTACGCGCCCCGACCACGCGGCGATGAGATGCGCGAGCAGTTGGTGCTGGCGGCGGCTGGTGTCCTGGAACTCATCGACCAGAAAGTGGTGGATGCCGTCTGCAAAGTTCTGCGCCGCATCGACCGGCAGATCGTCTTCGCCCTTGAGCGCCTTTTGTGCAATCTGCGCGATTTCAATAAAGTCTGCCGCTGCAGTCTCTGCAAATACCACGCGCAACTGGGCCGCCGCGTGGCGCAAGAGCGTGAAACATGCCCGCACGATCTGCCACTCTTCCTCAGAATAGCGGGCCGAAGGAAGATCGCGAACGCCTGCAAGGGTAGTTGCGAAATCAGGAACTGATGCGAAACTGGCAATCAGGCCGAATAAGCGCGCTTTCTCAGTTTTACGTTCTTTGGAGAAGCCGTGACTGACGGTCACTTGCTTGCGCATGCCGCCGTCGATCGTTAGTAGCAAATCTGCAAGACACGCGAATGCGCGGTGCGCTTCCTCCAATTGGTCCACATCCTCGAATGGTGCGGAAGGAAAGTCAGCCAGCTCTGCGAGGTCGCTGTGAAGTGCGCCGCCGCTTTGCTCGCATGCAAAGCGCGCCAGTGCGTGCGCCTCTTCGAGTGCTCCCGGCGACTGATCGAACAAATAGCTCACCGCGGTCAGATGGTCGCGCACATTGCGGACAAACGGGCGCTCTAAATTCTTGCGCAGCCTGTCCCAGTCCGGATCGCGGTCAAGCACAAACTCGTGCATCCACTGATCTCGCTTTTCGAGCATGGTCACGACCTGGTCTTCAAGATCCGCCCAACTGTTGTCGCGCCATAGAAGCAGCGTTTCGATGGCCGTGCTCAGCGCCGCGTCTTCCTTGCCAATCTGCTCCAAGGTGCGGCGCGCGGCGCGCCGATACAACTCCTTCGGCTCTGCGTAAAGTTCCAGGCTTCCGCCCAGCCCGGAGAGAATGGGCTGCTGCAGGGCGATCTCACGGCAGAAGGAGTCGATGGTAGAAATGCGCAGTTGCGCGGGAAGGTCGAGAAGATTCCAGCCAAGAGTGTGCGAACGCGCAAGCGCGCGTTGCGCCAGAGACGCCATAGAGAAGGGATCGGCCGCGGCTTCGTGAGCGCCGGCGGCCGCAGCCTTCTCAAGCTCGGAGAGAATGCGGTGACGCATCTCGGCCGCAGCGGCCTTGGTGAAAGTGATGGCAACAATCTCGCCCGGCTCGTTGACCTCGCCGAGCAGCCGTAGAAAGCGGCGCGCGAGCAAATCAGTTTTGCCCGAGCCGGCCGGCGCGCGCACCAGGATAGAACGCGCAGCATCGAGCGCACGCTCGCGTCGTTGCTGATCGGGAGGCGGTGCCTTTTGCTTGTCAGGCATCGCCTGCCCCCTCCGCGTCTCCTTCCTCGTCCTCAGCTTGCGGCGGATTGTCCTGGACGCGGCAGAGCGCGTGCAGTCCGCAACGTTCGCAGGTCTTCGGATAATCGCGCGGATCGACTTGGGCGCGGCCCGCTACGAAATCGTGCGCCATCATTTCGATGTACGTGCGCCACGCGCGCATCTCGTCGTCCGTGAGAGGTCGTTTCACAAGAGCTTTGTTGGCGCTGAGACTGCTCATGAGCGTAGCCCGGGCGTCCTTCACGCGTCCGCAAAACTCCTTGTGCTTGCCGGCGCGAATCTGTGCGAAGACAAGGCCGCCGGCGCTCTCCGGACCGTCTTCAAGCGCGAAGCCGGCGTAGAGCGGCAGTTGCACATCGTCGGGGCGGGGAAGATCCCACGAACTGGGCGAGACCGTGCCCGACTTGTAGTCGATGACAAGCAGAGAATCGTCGTTCAAGCGGTCGATACGGTCGAGGCGCACTTTGAGCGCGAGGCCGGCAATCGCAGGCCGCGCATCAACTTCAGTTGCAGCCACACTAAACGGTACGCGTTTCGATTCGTAGCCAAGCCATTCCGTAACAAGACCAATGAGGCGCGTCGCTTCGAGCTCGAGGTACCTTGGGGGCATGCCCTCACGCGCGCGCGCAGGCATTTTCTCCTGCAGTACGCGACGCACGTTGCCTTCGACAAACGCGGCAAGATCGACGAGACCCGCAAGTTCCTCGTGAGTGCGGATGCCGTTGGGAGGGCCGCCCCAGACTGAGTGCAGCACTTCATGGAGCAGGAGGCCGCGTTCCTGGACAGTGAGTCCGGCTTCGCCCGCGTCCCACTTCTTCGCATCGAGGCGCGCCGTTGCAAAGGCTTGGAAGGCGCAGCGCGACTGGGTGGTAAGAACGTTGGAACCACCGGAGACCTCGCGAAGAGGGTAGGGAAGTTGCGTTGTATCGTCGAACGCAACGGTGAGCGGGGCGGGGAGTGCAGCCGCTTTGAGTTCCGCAGGCAGCGCTTGGGCTAAACCTGCGACCTGCACCACCAGCCGCGATGGACGCGCTTCCACCCCTTCGCTTTGCCGCGCGTAACTGAAGTGAACCTCGGGCGCCGACGCGAGCACACGGCGCGTCATGGCATTGGCAAGATCCCAATCAAGTTTTGGCGAAGCATGCGGCATTCCGGCCTCGCGCTGCACGGCGATTGGAATGAGTGGATGCGTGGCGCCGGCCGCGGGCCACGCCTCTTCGCTCGTGCCCAGGAACCAGATGGCGTCGGCGGTCAAGCCCGCGGATTCCGCGGGACCAGCAATCAGGATGGGCGCGTCCTGCGACTCTGGCGCGAACAGTGTTTCCTCCAAGGCGCGATCGAGTGCGGCAAGAAAATCGCTCCACGTTATGCGCCGCCCATCGAAGCCCAGCGACGCGCAGGCCTCCACGGTCTGTTGCCAGCGGCGGAGGGCCTGGAACTCGGCGCTGGTAAGCGAACGACCGCCCGGCCAGCCCGCCATCTCGAGCAACTGCGCTGAAAACTCAGCCCACGCGAGCGGAGTTTGAAGCCGGTGCACGAACTCCTCGAGCCGTTGCCGGACCTGCGTCATGCGCGCGATCCACTCGGCAGGCAACTCGGTGCGCGTGCGCTGGCGCAGGAATTCTGCAAGCGTCCAGCGCTGCCGTTGCAGGCCGCGGCGGCGCAGGGCGCGCATGAAAGCCGTCAGCGCGCGTGATTCATCTTGCGAAGCAACGATCTGGTCCGTCGAGAAGAGCCAGTCGAGTTCGTTTTCAGCGATGGCGTCGCTCATCCAGCGCAGCAGCAATTGCGCGCCACGCCCGAGCGCGACTTGCCCGAGCGGCACGCCAAGCGAAAACTCCAATAGCCTTGCGGCGTCCGGTGAAGTTTCGTCTGTGCCCAAATAGCGGAGAAAACCGCGTTCGATTTCGCCGCGGCGTTTACGTGCGTCCTGCGTGATCACGAGCAGGCGCGCGTGAGGATCGGACGCGAGCCGCGCTTTCGACCAAAGCGCACAAGCGGCGAGTTCGGCGGCAGGATCCGCTGCGAGATGAAATTCCACTTGGGCCGCCGTCGCGCCGAGTGGTGCTTCGCGCACGGCATCGCCAGCGCCCCATGCACCGAACAGTTTTTGTTGCGTGGGCAGAACTCGGTCGAAGCCGGCAAGCAGAAGTGGCGGCCGCTCCACAGTGTCGGCCTCAAGCTCGGCGCTGAGTTCGAACGGAACCCGCGCCGCGCTCACGAGCCTGCTATCGCGGCAGAGCTCGTTGAATGCCGTGAGCCACCCGCTAAACGCTCCGGGGTCCCGATCCCAGCCGATGCGCGCGCTGTCTTTGAGGAGCTGCGGGGCGTAGTCGCAGAGCAGATGGTGGGCCTCCATGGCGAGCGCGGCCAGGCGATCGCCCGCGCCCGCCAGCTGCACGGCCTCAGGCGCGGCATGGGCCACAATGCGCGCCCAGAGCGATTGCTCCTGGAGCGTGTTCAGAACCACGCGGCTATCCAGAAAGCGCTCAGCGCCGTGTTCATCCCAGGTAGCGCGAACGAAGCTTTGCCAATCCTGAATGCCGGGAGTAGGCCACGCGGTCAGCCCTTCGGCGCGGCGGGCGCGATGGAAGGCCGCGGCGAGCGATCGCGCGGCGCGTTCGCTGGCAGTGACGACAATTCCGCCGCCGCGCAGCCACGCATCGATATCCACCGCGGACGTTTCCCTCATGGCAGCGTTATACGCTGCGAGACGGTCGGCGCGCCAACCGGCGGATGCGGTCGAAAGAACGCGGCTGGTGCCATCCCCTATACTTGGGCGTTGACGAATCGGTTGCGGAGAAAGGCGGTCGTATGAAGTGGGCGACGAAGCTTGCCGGCGGCGCCTTGTGTGCGGCATGGATGATGGGAGTATCGTGTACCGCTGCTCCTGCGCGGGCGACGGCAGCTCCCGTTGCGCCGGGAGCCATGCCCCGCGTGGGAACTGTGGACGAACGATTTCAGTCCTACAACATTGAAGCCGTTGAAGTCACCGGCGGGCGATTTTGGAAGCCCTATGCGTCGGTGGATGCATCGCATGCAACCGCGCAACCGGCGGCAAACATGTCGCCGGGGACCGATCCGTCGCTCTATGAATACCGTCCGCCCATTGATTTGAACAATCCGCGGCTGCGCAAACTGGCTGCCGCGCTGGGGCCAGCCTATGTTCGCGTCAGCGGCACATGGATGAACTCAACCTACTTTCAGGATTCGGACGATCCGGTTCCGGCTCAACCGCCTGCGGGCTTTAACAGCGTGCTGACGCGCCAGCAGTGGAAGGGCGTCATCGACTTTGCCCATGCCGTGAACGCTCGCATCGTAACTTCGTTTGCCATGAGCACAGGGACGCGCGATGCCGCAGGCGTTTGGACGTCGAAGGTAGCGCAGGCATTTATGGCGTATACCAAATCTGCCGGCGGAAGTATCACCGCGGCGGAGTTCATGAATGAGCCCACATTTGCATCGGTTGGGGGTGCACCCAAGGGATATGACGCGCAGGCGTATGCGCGCGATTTCGTCGTGTTCCAGGCGTGGGCCAAATCGAATGCGCCGGGGATGCGGATCATGGGGCCGGGCGGCATCGGTGAGGGAACGCCGCTTGCGCCTCCGTTCATGCACCTGCTCACATCCGAAGGCATCCTGAAGGCAACGGGTCCTGTTTTCGAAATCTTTAGCTACCACTCCTACGGAGCCGTCTCAAGCCGTTGCGCCGTCACGACTCTTGAAATCGGGACCACGAAGGAAGCCGCATTGTCCGTGGACTGGCTCTCGCGCGCAGCCAGCGCCGAAGCCTTCTATGCAGCCCTGCGCGACCGCTACGAGCCCGGAAAGCCCATCTGGAACAGCGAGACCGCGCAGGCCGCTTGCGGCGGAGACCGTTGGGCCGCGACGTTTCTTGATACCTTTCGCTATCTGAATCAACTGGGCAGCCTGGCGCGGGTCGGTGTGCAGGTGCACATGCACAACACCCTCAACGCCAGCGACTACGGCCTGCTGGACGAGAAGACACTGGAGCCTCGGCCGGACTACTGGGCCGCGCTGCTGTGGCGAAAGCTGATGGGTTCCACGGTGCTCGATCCGGGGCCCTCGCCGTCCGCAAATCTGCATCTCTACGCCCATTGCCTGCGCGACCGGCCGGGAGGGGTAGCGCTCTTGGCCATCAATGCAGACAAAGACTCGGAACAAAGGCTGCAGCTCCCGCTGAGCGCGGACGGCTACACTCTCACTGCGGCCGAGCTCACAAGTTCCACAATCGACCTGAATGGCAAGCGGCTCGATTTGGGTCCGGACGATGTGTTGCCTGTTCTGCGAGGAGATACGGTGCCCTCCGGAACGGTGGCCATCGCGCCGGCAAGCATTATGTTTCTAGCCTTCCCAAATGCGGGTAACGCGAGTTGCAGATAGCGAAGCCAGCAGCAGTTTCGTCTGAAGACACGGCGCCAACGAGAATGAACCGTTGTTCCCTGTCCACTAACTACCGACCACTAACCACTGACCACTGACCACTGACCACTGACCACTGAACCCTATATTTCGGTGGTCAGTCCACCAGTTGTACACTGGAAGCGATGCGAATTCTCCTAGTCAGCGCCCTGCTTGCTGTTGCCGTTGTTGTCGGATGCCATTCCAGCCCGAAGCCCGAAACCCAAGGCTCCGCCGCGCCGTCCTTCAAGGTGTACAAGTTGCGCGGGAAGGTGGTTTCGACCAATCCCGCAACCGGCGAAGTCACCGTCGATCATGAGGCCATTCCCGGCTTCATGGACGCGATGACCATGCCCTACAAGCTCAAGGATCCCAGCGTCATGAGCGAGCTGCACCCCGGCGACACCATCACCGCCGACGTGCTGGTTTCGCAGAATCCCGATGCGGACATTTTGCTCGATCACATTGTGGTCATCGCGCAGGGCAAGCCCGATTACAAGCCCGCGGTCTTCTATCACGTGCCCGCGTCAGGCGATGCGGTTCCGGATTTCAAGCTGCACAACCAGGATGGGCGCACTATCCAACTCGCCCAGTTCCGCGGCAAGACGCTGCTCGTCACCTTCATCTACACGCGCTGCCCGTCGCCGAATTTTTGTCCGCTGGTGACACATAACTTTGCGGTCATCGATCGGCAGTTGGCCGCGAACCCGGCGCTCTACGCCAAAACTCACCTGCTCTGCGTGAGCTTCGATCCCGAGCACGACACGCCGGCGCGGCTGCGTGCTTATGGTGCGCAATACATCGGCAGCGACTCGAAGGGCGCGTTTGCACATTGGGATTTTGCCGTGCCCTCGCAGCCGGAACTGCTCCAGATGGCGAAGTTCTTCGATGTGGGCATCACGCACGGAGCTGACGACACCATTACGCACACGCTTTCCACCACGCTCATCGATGCGCAAGGCAAGGTGGCGCAGTTTTATCCGGGAAACGAGTGGACGCCCGGTCAAGTGGTTGCGGATG
>Ga0182024_10021974_pt1 | contig 11540 bp, 9 predicted proteins | sample P32metaG_FD_120480 | JGI IMG/M metagenome (GOLD analysis project Ga0182024, IMG submission 120480) | Permafrost microbial communities from Stordalen Mire, Sweden - P3-2 metaG (Illumina Assembly) | ecosystem: Environmental > Terrestrial > Soil > Wetlands > Permafrost | place: Sweden: Stordalen... | reverse complement strand
GCCGAGGTGCCTGCGCCGTTCAGTTGCAGATCGCCCAACTGGTAGTCATAGCGGAGTTCCCCGCCCCAATGCCCGGCGCCATTATTGGTCATCCAGGCGCTGCCCGCGATATTGGTCGCGAGCTTGGCGGCGGCAGAACCGGCCGTGCCGCTCACGTCCTGGGAGGTGTAAAATCCGCCGCCCACGCCTCCGCCGAATTCCCAACTCTGAGCCATCGCCATCGGCGCGGCCACGCTGGCGGCGAATGCCGCTGCACACACTGCGAGCTTTGAAGCCAATTTCATAGATTTTTCCTTTCGCTAGTTACTGTTTGAGCGCTAATTCACGACGCGCAGATTAAGCGTCTGCGTCATGGCGCCCTGCGTTATCGACAGCGGCATGCTCAAGCCCTGCGGCGCATTGGCCGGAACCTGCGCGTTGATCTGGCACAGGCCCACTTCGCCCGGCGTCAGACCGCCGAACAGGACCGGAAGGTTGGCGCCGCCGATGGAGAGCTGCGGAAACGCTACCGCGTTCGCCAGCGGACTGGACGGAGCGGGCAATCCATCCGCGACCACCGGGTTGGTCACGCCGCAGCCGGTGAGATAGATGATCAGAGTGTCGTTCGGATGGATCGGGTTCGAATCCGTCACCAGTTGGTTGTTGGCGGCGCGGATGATCGTCGGGATATTGGTTTGCGGACCGGCGACACCGCTCAGGAACACGGCCGGTGCGGTCGGCTGGACTACCAGATTGAAATTGTCGCTGATTCCGCCGGGCGTGTGCACGTTGAGGGTAACGTCGCCCACCGCCTGCGACGGCATCTGGGCGTTGACCTGGTTCGGCGACACGAAGATCAGCGGCATCGGCTCGCCGTTCACGGTCAGGCAGCTATTGGCGAGCGCGGTCGGCAGCGGGATCTCGCTAGTGGCGAGATTGGTGGCGCTCAACTGATTGCCGTAAATCGAAATCAGACCGCCGGGAGCCGCGGGTGAAACGCCGTCGGCAGCGCTCACGACAGCAGCAACCTGCGGCGGCGCGACCGAAGCCGCGTAGGTCCACGGAAGAACCGTGAAGCCGGAGGTGGTCAAAGAGATGATCGAATTGCGGGCCGGCAGCGGCGCGAGACTGCGGGTGAACGCGTTCGGCGGCGGCGGTAGCGTCACGGTCGAAGAACTCGACGTGTTGGTGCAGAGCGTAGTGCTCGTGCTGCCTGACGCCGTGTTCGTGCAAGTGACCGTACTGGTGCTGATGTTCGTTCCGTTAATCACCGTCGTGGTGGTCGCCGTGGTATTGCCGGTTGTGGTTGTCGTCGTGGTCGTCGAGTTGGTCGCCGTCGCGGGCTGGAATGCCGTTGGCGAAAGGACCGGAGCTTCAACCATCGACGTCGGCTGAACCGAGTTGCCGGTAGTCAGATCCACGGTCTGGATCACGCCCGGCGAGGCCGAACCCGGCGCCGTGGTGTAATATCCGCCCGCATCGACGAACGCGAATCCCGAGGGATTCCCGGTGGTGGTCGGCAAGTCGAGCTGTCGTACGCCGGAGGCGTTGAGCAGATGATTGCCTACGATGAATTGTCCAAAGCTCGAGGCCGCAAAAGATCCCGCGAGCGAGGTGAAGTCATGCCGCGAAATGGTGAAGGTGCCGGCATTAGCGTCGTAGATCAGGACCGATCCATCCGCGCCCGCAACCAAGATCTGCGCGCCGTTGCTGGTCGCCGCGAGGGCGGAATCGGTTGCAAGCATACCGTTCTGCCACACGCCGAGCGTGGGAAGACGCGAGAAGACGCGATTTACCAGGTCGATCTGGTCGATGCCGTAGGTTCCGTCTGCTGCCGAGAACGTGCTTGCCAGGATTGCGTTTGAAGAAGCCGCGATTGAGATGACATAGTCCGAGTTCGAAACGATCGGCGGGAGCGCTTGCAGCAGATCGAGATCGAACATGCTGATGTAATGCGAGTTCTTGCAGCCCACCAGCATGTATTGCTGATCGAAAGTGATCGCCATCGAGGTCGGCGTGGTGCAGGTGCGCAAAGTCGCGGTCTGCACGTTATTGATGCTGTTGAAAACCAGGAGCTGATTGGCGTCCTGGCGCAAAATGTAATACACGTTGCGCGTGGGATCGGGAAGAATGTCGACCACGCGACCCGGGATGTCGGTGAAATTGCCGCGCTGCGACACGTCCTGCGAGTTGATCAACACGCGCACCGCGGGCGGAAGATTCGCCGCCACGGTAGAGGACAAGGTAAGCGCCGCCGTGACCGTTCCCTTCTGGCTCGCGAAGGTGTTGGGGTTCACGGTTACCGTGATGATCGCCGGAGTCACGCCGCTCGAAGGCGACACGGTTAATCCCGCGGTCGACGAGCCGATCGTGAACGGGGTGCTGTTGCCACCCGGATCGGTGATCGTAAGAGTCTGGGTGGCCACCGAGCGATTGCAGAAGTTGCCGCGGAACACCAGGTCGGACGCCGACATCTTCAGGCGCGGAGTCCCGTTCAGGTTCCCGACCGGCAGCACCGTGACGCCGCTATCGGAGATCGCGTAAACCGTGTTGTGATCGTTGGTGATTACGCTCTTTCCAGCGAGATTTTCCGGCAGCATCAAATTATCGTGAGACGTCAGGTTATCGGCGTCGAGAATTTGCAGGATCGGAGTATTGGTGTTGCCGGTGGTGGGAGTTCCGGTCGGAGGAATCTGCGCGTAAATCAAACCGCGTGAGGAATCGATGATCGAACTGCCGATATTCAGGTAGCCCACAGCCGGCGTATACAAGCCCACTGGATTGCCGTTAAATATCGATTGAATGTAGAAATTCGGGTCAAGCGTCCACCAGCCGAGACTGAACTGGCTGCCGTCGTCGGCGACGCTTACCGCGCGGGGGCCAAGCGGAGGCGTTGCGCCCCACGAAGACGCAGTAATGGTGTGGTCGGCTACGGCGTACTTGAAGAGTAGGCCGGCTGTTGTCGAACCGCCGAATCCGGCGACCGTCAAGCCGTCTTTCGAGGTCGCCACACCCGCCTCCGTGAAACCGAGCGGAAACGTTGCGGGCGGCTGCGGGATGGCATTCGTCGCGACTTGCGCGACGGTTTGCAAAATCTGCGTGGTGCCGAGCGCGGGATCGAACAGAATAAATTGCGTCGTGGTCACCACCAGCGCTTTGTCGTCGATGCCGAAGGCCACGCCCAGCGGAGGATTGCCGAGCGCGAAGGTCTGCTTGGAATTGGCTGCGGTGAGGTCGATCAGCGTCAGCAGGTTACTCTGCGTCGCCGGCGGCGTAGTATCGCCGTAGTGCGCCACCAGCAACCAATGATTATCGGGCGACAGCGAAATGGAACTCGGCTGCGCCGCCACGTTGATCGAGGTCTGGATGGCATAGTTCGCAAGCGACATCACATCGATGCGATTCGCCGTGAAGTTGGCGATGTACAACACGCCGCGCGATTCGTCGAGCGCGATATCGATCGCTTCGCCGCCGATCGTCACGACTTGCCCGAACGTGTTCGCGCCCGGCGCCGCGCGGGCCATGAGGACCGCACCAATCAATGCAATCGCCCATCGCTGGGCCGGAAACCAAAGCTTTCGAGACATACGTTGAAACTCCATCCTCCGGCCGGTCCCTTTAGGGGAATCCGGCTCTCAGGCTCATACGCCAACTTGACTTCTTAATCCAAATTTCCAGACAGACATCGGGCTTCAGCCGCTCCGCGGCTCAAGTTTGCTCCCGCGATTTTCCAGCTCCGCACAGTGTGCGGCGCTGAAGCTTGAAGATGTTCTTGCTTGATCGGGCGGAAACGCGCCGCTCTACACTGCCCGTAGAGACTCAGCTCTGGCTCCCGCCCGGCCCCGCTTATTCTACGTTCTTTTTACGACGCAGCACGATGATCCCTAAAAACAGGACCGCCAGCCCGCCACATACCAATCGAACAGTGGAAGTGTCCATCGCCCCTCTCCTTTCCTGACAATATGAAATCGGCTGCACTAGTCCTAACCTTTAGGCAAGTACTAGCGAGACGACAGAAGTCACCAGTCAGAATCAGACGGAAGGCCGTCAGGCCTTGGATTCCGGCTTCTGGCTTCTGACTGGTGACTTCTGCCGTCATATGTTGTTCATCATCGGGATCAGCTCGCGGATGATCTTCATCGCGACCGGCCCCACCGTCACCACGAACAGCGACGGCAAAATGCAAAAGAAAATCGGAAAAATCAGTTTTACACCCAGCTTGGCGGCCTTTTCCTCGGCCACCTGGCGCGCCTGTATCCGCATGAAATCGGCGTGGGCGCGCAGGCTCTGCGCGACGCCGGTTCCGAACCGGTCCGCCTGGATCAGCACCGCGACCAGTTTCTTTAAATCGTCGACGCCGGTTCGCTCGGCCAGATTGCGCAACGCCTCGACGCGCCGCTTTCCGGCTTTGAGCTCCAGATTCACCAGGCCGAACTCTTCGCTGATCTCGGGATGCGCCTTGTCGAGCTCCTTCGACACCTGCAAGATCGCCTGATCGAGACCCAGACCGCTCTCGACGCACACGACGAGAAGGTCGAGCGCATTGGGGAGCCCTTTGGAAATTTCCTTCTGGCGTTTGCCGGCCATTCGCCGGACATACTCGTTCGGTCCGAAAAATCCGACCGCGGTAGCCCCGAGGATCGTCGCGAATTTGTTTGACGAGTCCATTGTGGAGCCCGCCACCACCGCGGCCGTGATCAACGGCAGCGTCACGCCGAAGACTGCCTTGGCGCCGTAGAGAATCTTCAGCGCGCCCTCGCTGCGGACACCCGCGCGAATCAGCCGCCGCTGCATCACCGTCACGTCCTTGGGCGACTGCGGAACGAAGTTGCCCAGCTTTTTTATCATCGCGTGCAGCGCGAGGCTGGGATGCGACGGCATGTGCTCGGTTGGGTCGGTCCCGCCCACCACGCGCTCGATGGCTTCCTTGGGGCGCACATACATCTTCATTCCAACCAGCGCCACGGCGACGGCCAGCGCGAGAAAAACCAATAGTGTCATGACAAATGGCATGGATTAGACCTCGATATTCGTGATTTTCCTCATGATCAGATAGCCGATGATCTGAAGGGCGACGGCCGAGCCCAGCATGATGTTGCCGATGTCGTCGGTGAAGAAAAACTTCACGTAGTCCGGATTGGTGTAGAACATCAGGACGGCCACCGCGATCGGGATGCAGCTTAGCGCGGTCGCGGTCATGCGGCCGTGCGCGCTCACGGCGCGGATGCGGCCGCGCAACTTGAAGCGCTCGCGGATCACATACGCCAGCTTGTCCAGGATCTCCGCCAGGTTGCCGCCGGTCCGCTTCTGGAGCAGCACCGCCGATACGAAGAAATGCACGTCGAGCGAAGGGATGCGCTTGGCCAGCTTCTCGAGCGCCACCTCGATGGGCAACCCGAGGTTATGCTCCTCGAAGGCGCGCCGGAATTCGCTCGAGAGGGGCTCCTGAAACTCGCGGTGGATCATTTCGAGCGACACCGAAAACGCGTGGCCGGCGCGCATGGATCGCGAGACGAACTCGAGCGCGTCGGGGAACAGCTCCTCGAACTTTTTGAGGCGCGACTTGCGCTTGAAGTTCACCATGAGGAAAGGCCCCGCGCCCGTGACCAGTCCGACCACCGCCGCGAAGACATGCGCGATCGGAAGCAGCACCCAGGCGGCTCCGAAACCGGCCAGGAAGCACACCAGCGTCAGGTGAACGAAGCGCGCGGGCTGCCATCTCATGCCCGCCTGTTCGAGAAACTCGCCGAGCTTGGGGCCCAGCTTGGCCTTCTCCACCAGCATGTGGGCGAAGCGATTCTTGGGGGCTTCGACACCCCGCACGACGGCCGGCTCGGCAGTCGCGCCCGCCTTGGCATTCCTGGCCGCCTTGGCTTTGCTGACGCCGGTGAGCCGGGCCTTGACCTTGTCGAAGTCCGACGACCTGAAATACTTCGAAACCACGAGCCACGCGGCCATCGACACGGCCCAGACCAGGACAAGGATTATGAAATAACTCATCTCAAACCTCCACTACCTCGTCGAACAAGTCCGCGCGCAAGCGGATTCCGGCGCTCAACAACTTTTCGTAGAACTTCGGACGGATTCCGGTGGCGGCGAAACGCCCGACCACTTTGCCGTCCGGATCGAGACCGCGCTTTTCGAAAACGAACAGGTCCTGAAGCGTCACCACTTCGCCTTCCATGCCGGTCACTTCGGTAATGGAGACCACCCGGCGTGTTCCATCGCTCAGACGCGAGGCCTGCACCAGGAGGTTGACGGCGCTCGCGATCTGTTGGCGGATCGAGGTGAGCTGCATGTTTGAATTGGCGAGCGACACCATCACTTCCAGGCGCGACACGGCATCGCGCGGGCTGTTGGCGTGGACCGTGGTCAGCGATCCATCGTGACCCGTGTTCATCGCCTGCAACATATCCAGCGCTTCTTCGCCGCGGACTTCGCCGACCACGATACGGTCGGGACGCATACGCAGGCTGTTGACCAGCAGTTCGCGCTGGCGCACCGCGCCGTTGCCTTCAATATTGGGCGGCCGGGTTTCAAGCCGGGCGACATGCGGCTGCTTCAACTGCAGTTCGGCCGCGTCTTCGATGGTCACGATGCGTTCCTTGCCGTTGATGAACGCCGAAAGCGCGTTGAGCAGCGTGGTCTTTCCGGCGCCGGTTCCGCCGGCGATGATGATGTTCATCTTGGCTTTGACGGCCGCCTCGAGCAGTTCCATCATTCCCGGCGTCAGCGCCTTGCGCTCCACCAGGTCGGCCGGCATCAGCTTGTCGGTTGAAAAACGGCGGATCGAGAGCAGCGGGCCGTCGACCGCAAGCGGCGGGATGATCGCGTTGACGCGCGATCCGTCCGAAAGGCGTGCGTCAACCATGGGCGTCGATTCGTCGATGCGGCGGCCCACCTGGCTCACGATCTTGTCGATGATCCGGAGCAGGTGCTGGTTGTCGCGGAAGCTGACGCTCGTCAGCTCCAGCAAGCCTTTCTTTTCGATGTAGACCTGCTTATAAGTGTTCACCAGGATGTCGGAGATGGCCGGGTCCTGAAGCAGCGGCTCGAGCGGGCCCAGACCGAAAACTTCGTCGAGAACCTCGTCGCTGATCTGCTGTTTTTCGAGCGAGCTCAGCAGCGTGGGCTCGGCGTCGATCAGCGAAATCACCGCCTGACGCACTTCGCTGCGGACGCGCTGGTTGTCGATGGTCGCGAGCGCCTCCAGGTTGATCTTGTCCACCAGCTTGCGGTGCAGGGTAAACTTGAGCTCCTGATACTCCGGCTTCAGACTGGCTTTCTGCCTGCCGGTGTTCTTGAGCAGTCTCTGTTCCCAGGAGACCTGCTGCGTGCTCTTGTTTCCGTTATCGGGAGATGAAAACATACCGTACCGTCATATCCTTCATGCCTGCGAAAACGCGGGCTTCATGCTTCGTGCGGGCGCGCTGGATTTGCTGGTCGCGTTCATCGCTCCGCACAACCGCGTCGCGACGCTCTCAATCGACTTGCCCAGATCGCCGTCATTGCCGAGCGGCTGCCCCAGCGTGACTACGCGATGCAGCGAGAAATAATCGTTGGGAAGCTGCGCGTGCACCGGGCAGCCGAACAGCTTTTCCATATCCCCAGTGCCGATATCGTTGCGCCGGTCGATGCGATTTACCAGCACCTGAAAGCGTTCCTTCGGGAATCCGAGCTGTTCGAGCAGCGTCAGGGCCTTGCGCGTCAGGTGCAGGCTCGGCAGCTCCGCGGTGGATACCAGAAACGCCCGTGTGCACTCGGATGCCGCCATCAGGCTGGTGCGGTTGAACACCGCCGGGAGGTCCAGAATCACCCAGTCGTACAGTCGCCGCGCGTGGTCGATCAGGACGCGAAGACGCGCCGGATCGATGGCATCGGCGTAAGGCGCGGCCGGCGCGGGAAGAATATCGACTCCGCCGTAATTCACAGTGAGCGAATTCCACAGCGCCAGGTCCATGTGCTCGGTGTGCTGTAAGGCGTCCACCAGCGAATAGGGATGGCTTAGTTTCAGATAAAAGCCGATGGTGCCGCCGGTCAGGTCGAAATCCGCGAGGAGGATTCGCTTGCCGGTGATCCGCTGCAACGAAAACGCGGTCTGCGTGGCGATAGTCGACGCGCCGGAACCCGGCTTGGAGCTTGCGAATCCGATCACGTGGCCGGCCTCGGTCTCGACCGGCGTTTCCGGAGCCACCAGCCGTTTTAGCCGCGCGACCGCTTCGCGCTGGGTCGCCGCCTCGAACGGCGCATAGAGAAACTCGACCGCCCCGGCCCGCAGCGATTGCAGAATCGCAGTCGAATCGTTGCGTGTGTGCAAACCGACCACCTGAACCGGAGGCGTGAGCGTGGTCGAGAACCGCACCAGCTCGGTCGCCGCGGCCAGGTCCGTTGCCAGGTCGAGCAGCAACACCTGCGGCCTAAGCTGCCGCGCGCGGATCTCGAGCGTCTGCTGAGGCGGATAGGACTTCAAATCCGCCAGGATCTGGAAGGCGCGAGTCTGCGCGAGCGCCGACGCGAGCTGCTGCGCCAGGGCGCGGTCCGGCGAGATCAGCAACGCTGTCAGTTCCGGTTCGTTCTGGGAACGTGCCGTCATGTGAACCTTTAGCTCGCGCGTCGAATCCCGCCCCGTCGCATCATTTCTTTCCCGATTTGCCGGATACGGGCAGGTCCTTGGAATCCAGCTTCACCAGGAAATCCTTGGGCATGTAGAGATTCGGCTGCGGATCGGTGGCATTGATCGGCACGGTGACTTCCGGCGTCACGATCACCACCAGGTCCGTGCGGCTTTTCTTTTCGTCTCTGGATTTGAACAGCGCGCCGAAAATGGGAAGACTTCCGAGTATCGGAATCTTGCTGAACGTATCCGTCTCCTGGTTGCTGACCAGGCCGGCGATGACGAAGCTCTGTCCTTCACCCATCTCGACGTCGGTTTCGGCGCGGCGCGTGGAGAGCGCGGGAATCGTGAAGCCGCTGAGGGTGATGGCGTTGGAGAAGTCGAGTTGGGAGACTTCATGCTTGAGATGCAACTTGATGGTGTGGTTTTCCGTGATGAATGGGGTGAAGGTCAGCCGGATGCCGAATTCGCGGTATTGAATGGTTACCGCGCCGGCGTTGGCGCCGCCCTGAAGCACCGGAATCGGAATCTCGCCGCCAACCAGAAAATAGGCTTCCTTGCCATTGCTCGCGATGAGCGTCGGCTCGGCCAGAATCTCGGCGATGCTCTCGGACTGGAGAGCCTGGATCAACGCTCCAATGTTCAGTTTCGGGTCGAGCGCGAAAATATTCAGCGCCTTGCTGATCGAGGTCGTCACGCTCGAAGTTTGACCGACGCCAGCGCCCAAGGTTGCGGCGGTAGAGCCGGCTCCGAATTGTCCGGTGGTGGTCCCCAGCGAAGTTTGCCCGCCCAGCCCGAGCAGGTTCACGCCGTACTGCAATTCCTTGGTGCGATCGAGCGCGGCGAATTTGACGCGCAACAGAATCTGCTTCTCGATCCCGGCGGGGACGCCGATCTGCAAATTCGGCACGATGGTCTTGGCGAACGGGGTGGACATCGCTACCGCGCGGTCCACCACATCCTTGGTCGAGACGTGGCCGTTCAGCGAAATGGAATCGCGCGAGGTGCGCACCTGGATGTCCTCGCTCGGAAAGGATTCCTTCAGCAGGCGCTTGAGCGGATCGACGTTGGTGTCCACCGTCACGTTGTAGAACGTGCGCTGGCCGCTCTTGCTCCACACGATCATGGTGGTGGTCCCGAGTCCCTTTCCATGCAGAACGATTTCGCGTGTGGTGACCGCGCTGCCATCCAGAATCTCCGGATTGCTAAAGTCGATCTGGCGGATGTCGGACGGGTAGTCGATAACGACACTCTTGCCGACCGTCATGCGCAGGTCCTCGGCGCTTTGCGCGCTCAAGAGCCCGGCGCCGGTTGTAAGCAGCGCTGTCAGCAGCGCGTTCTTTAGAATAAAGCTCGATCGCATCATTGGCTGTTCCCTGCCTTTGTCAGTTCTTTACGCTATTCGGAATCGTTTCCACGGATCGCACGTTGCCGCGAATCACCACCACCTGGTCGGGCGGGGGCGGTGCGGGCGGCGCGAGCGGGGGGGGCGGCGGCGCTTCTTTCACCACCGGAGCCGGCCTTGGCCGCGGAGCAGCCGCCACGGGTTTCTCGGCTACGGCTACGTGATGGCCGTTGTAGAGCTCGGTCACATAACGGCCCGGCGTTTTCTCCATGGTCTGATCGCTTGAATTGCGCAGCACCAATTGCACCTTGCCGTCGGCGCCGGCGAGCGTCAACGTTTCGGCGTCTTCGGGCGACACCAGCAGCGTGACGGTCGGCGCCGGCATCGCCTGGCCGCGCGCGTCGGCCTGAATGGTCGCCCCGGCCGAAAGTACCAGAATGTTTTGCAGGCAGGTGGTGGTCATGTCGCCTTCGCCGGTCGGCGGCTTCCCGGTGACCAGCACATCGACGTGCATGCCCGGAAGCACGAATCCAGCCACGCCCGCGACGTCGTTCACGCGCACCGAAACCGCGCGCATGCCCACCGGAATCGTCGGCGCGAGCCCGAGGCCGCTGCCGCGCGCGGCAAGCCGTCCTTCGAGAATCGGCTCGTCCAGCAGAATGTTGGATATGACCGGCCGCTCCAGCACATCCTCTACTTTTGAAAACGCGCCTTTGGGAAACCCTTCGGTCGCGACCTTGACCAGCTTGACGTCGGAGGCCCGCACCATCACGCCGACCGATAGCGGGCGGGTGGTCACGACGAGATCTCTTTGAGGACCCCCGGGGCCGGTGGGCGTGCTGGCGTTACCCTTGGTCATCTGATAGAACACGCTTGAAACCACCAGCGCGAACACGAGGCTGATTCCCAAAACTGTTAGAAACCTGCGATCCATAATTTTCTCCTCGCGCACAACGGAACGTGCCGGCAGCTATCTCTCATCACCTGGTTGCCGCCGCGTCCTGTGCGTTCGAAACTCCTTTTTCCTAAACCCGTCACTCGACCTCTACGTAACCCTTCGGCTCATCCCTTAGGCACCAGCGACAGCCACACTCCCAGCGCGATCGCCGGAGCGTACGGAATGGTCTCTTTACCCGGAGCTTCCGAGCCACTCTTCCGCGCGAGACCGAACCATCGGCCGATCGATTTCACGGCCAGCACGGTTACCGCGAGAATCCCGCCCGCGGCCGCCGTCCACAACGCCGCCCACAACACGCCCGGCAGGCCCAGCAGCGCACCGAATCCGGCCATCAGCTTCACGTCGCCTCCGCCCATGCCGCCCAACAGATAAAAAATCAAAAAGACCAGGAATCCGACTCCCGAGCCAGCCAGCGCGTAGCCCGCGCCGAGCAACACCCCGTGCTGCCCGATCTGCCAGCCCAATCCGCCCGCCAGAGCCGCTGCCGGAATCCAGTTGGCGATCTGACGCCGGGCGAGATCATCGACGATCGCCGCCAGTCCCACCAGAATCGCGATCCATACCTGTGCCGTCATCTGGTTTCTCGAAAGGTGCCGGAATGCTCCGGCACCTCCTGCACTTTTTTCTCGGCGAGCGCCGGCGCG
>Ga0182024_10021973_pt1 | contig 11540 bp, 8 predicted proteins | sample P32metaG_FD_120480 | JGI IMG/M metagenome (GOLD analysis project Ga0182024, IMG submission 120480) | Permafrost microbial communities from Stordalen Mire, Sweden - P3-2 metaG (Illumina Assembly) | ecosystem: Environmental > Terrestrial > Soil > Wetlands > Permafrost | place: Sweden: Stordalen... | reverse complement strand
ACTTCGTCCAGAGCTTCCGCGTAGGCGAGCGCGGACGTGATACCCGTGGCACGCTCCCATGCCCTAAAGCATTCCGCCTCCAATCCAAATGCGTATCGCCTGCTAACCGTCGCGATTGCCTTAAACACTTGCTCGGGCGGCGGAGGTACGTGAGTGATGGCCTCGCGAGCAGCCTGGATCGCTTGGACCCTCTTGCCCTGCTGCGCCAGAAGCTGCACCTTAATGATTGGAAGCGTTTCGTCCTCTCCCGGCAGTTGCTTTTGAATATCCGTGATAAAACTGAGCAGACTGTCTGCTTGCCGCCCCTCGCCGTTTTCGATGCCGGCTGCCGCAGCTTGGGCGAGGATAATGGCCGTACTCGCATCCATGGGTTTTCGGGCAGCGATGACCCGCGCGACATTCAGAGCCTGCTCAGGCTGCTGCGTGTCCAAAAGGCATTCCACCAAACGGATCGCCGGCAGATTCCAATGGACATCCAGATTAGCGGAATGCACGAACGCACTGATCGCCAAATCGATTTCACCCAACCTGCGCTCGCAATCTCCAAGGAAGTATTCGAGATATGGGTTGCGCGGGTCGAACGCGATCGCCGCGCGGCAATCCTCGGTCAGTTGTTTGTCATTCACGGAAGATTTTCCCAGAAGTCCCCCCAGCAACTCCGTCCAGGCGTGAGCGTCGGGGCGGACGTTGGCGTCCAGCGCCTTGCGGCACAGACCCGCGTCCGCACCGCGGCCCAAATTGGCCAGGGCGATGGCTTTTAGCGCGATCAAGGTGGGATCCGCCGTGAGATCCGATGGATTAACGTCGCTCAGCGCTTCAGCCGCTTCTTTCCATCGTCGAAGTTCCCACAGTCGCTCACCCAGCATATGCCGTAGTTCCGCGGAGGCGCCGTGGTTGACGCGATCCTGCAACAGGGCCAGCGCATCGGTGGAGCTACCCAGCGAATCAAACTGGTCCACGATGGTATGTGCGATGGCGTCGCTAAGATCAGGGTGCTTGGCGGCCGTCTGAAGCAATTGGATTGCTTTCGCGCTTTCCCCGGCCCGGGCGAGTGCGAATCCCTGCAACACCTCAAACCTTGCGTCACCCGGGTGGGATTGGCCCAGGCTCTGGGCATCGGCAATGATCGACTCCGGCGAGCGCCCGACCTGGAAATAAAGCGTCAGCCGCGTCATCTGTGCGTCAAGATCTTCGGGGCTTGTCGCCGCCCAGCGCTCCGCACACTGCAAGGCATCTTCATATTGGTGCTGCTGCGTCAAAGCCTGAGTCTTCAATTCCAGTGTTCGCGCATCCTTCGGCAATGATTTTAGAATGGTGTCGGCAACGCCGATTGCGTCGGGTCCACGTTCCAGCCTGGCATACAGCTCGAGCAAGTACCGCAGATCTTCGATGCGGGCCGGCTCTTGCTGGAGCAACAGCTTCAGCGCCCCGATCGTGTCGGCGTACTGTTGGCCACTGGTCATGGGAACACGCTGGCGGGATTGAAGATAGGACTTGATGGCGTCGGTGTCGCGCGGGCGGCGATGGATGTACTGCAACAGAAGATCGGCGGCACGCGCATCATCCCCCGCGCGGGCCGCGGCAAGTCCTTCGCTTCGCAACTCAAGTGCACGGCGCAGCAGAAGCGCCCTGCCACCAATATAGACGGCGCCACCGATGCAAACCACGGCAACCAACATCCAAACGAGCAGTAGAATTTGCTTTCGATTCATAAATGGTTCTGAAGCGACAGAGAGGATGAGAATCAGTCGGGAGTCGGCCGAGACAGGATCACATCTATCACCGGGAGGTATCCGGCCACCAGAGCCTCAATGGCCGCGTCGCGCTGCTCGGCGGGAACACTGGCATCGAAGATAATTTGTATTTGGCCGGCCCCACTGCTCTCACCGTCAGGGCCTAGGATCGAGTTGCTCATGCTCGCCATGTCACGGAGCACCAGGCCACCCGGCCGGAGCAGACAATTGGCGACGATGATGTCCTGCCGCCCCTCATCACCCCCGAACGCGTCGTTCTCCATCGTGAACTCATACTCGGTGCCGGTAAGCCGCAGGTCCCCAACGACCCAATCTCGCTCGGTAGACCGTTGCAATTGCCACCCCTGGGCGGGATAGCAGCGGGCTGGGAAATGCCCCACCATGCTATGAGCATCGCTGCAATGGACCAGCAACACGAATGCGGTGGCGCCGGTTTCGACGTTGACGTAGCGCCGGCTGATCATGACGTTGGGACGGAGCACGGTCAGGGCTTGCACGCGCACCGGCACATCCTCGCCAACCCACGGCCCGATGCGGCTGGGCACCATGGTTGCGGCCGTCCGCACCCGGGCATGATACTGCTCGACTCCCGGCGCGCGACGGAAGGAGACGTACTGGTGCACGCCGATGCACGCCACCAGCAGCAGGGCCGTCATTCGATTGAGTGTAAGACCGCTCATGATGATCCCCCGGCGGTCACGCGCCCTGGCAACAGGGAGGAATCGGATTCGGACGGAGACAGTTCAATGGCCGCCACCGCATCCCACAACACTCGGAACACTTGCGTTAATCCCATCAGGAACACGAAGGCGAAGATGGTCATCAGCCAGCCATTCATGGCGTGGAAGCGCTCGGCTGTTTCCCGCGAAGCATGGGCGAACATCCAGATCGTGGGCACCAAACGCGCGACGTTGCTCACAATCGCCACCAGCGGGCTTGTCACCAGCAGCAAAAATCTCACGCCGGACTTAAATGGATACATGAATGCAACGACGTAACAGATCAGGAACAGCGAGAGAACCATGCGCATTCCATTGCAGGCTTCCGCCACCGCCACGCCAATGCCGTTCACGCTCAGCAGATTTCCCGACCGCTCCACGGTCATTCCCAGAATATCGCAAACCGATTGCGTTGCCTGGGCTGTAACCACCTCCAGCGGGCCGGCGAAGTGGTAACGGCCGGTCGGATCGATAGGAATCAGAAAAACGGCTGCGACAAGAGCCGGAGCCATTCGGACGCAGACATCGCGGCCGGCCGCCATTATAAAGGCGCCGATCGCGACGATGACAGCGCCGGCCCGCCAAATGGCCGGATCGTAGATGAATCCGTACGAATGCGCCAGCCACCCAAACACCAAGATCGGCAAACCGATCCATGCCGGGCGAGCGCGGCAGTCGCGAAGCTGGTCCCTTCGCACCCATGCCAGCCAGGCAATGACCAACGGCGTCATCAGCACATAACTAAGCTCTTCGTCCATGTACGAGACAGTGAAAAGATTCCGCCACGTGTCCGCCATGACAAGCATCGACGCAAGAACTGTCGCCGCCACGACGAATATGTCGCGGCGAGAAAGAACTCGCCACGCCGAGAGATCGCCTGACGCCGCGGCCGAAGTTGGATTCAATACGTTTCCCGCTCCGGGGTGAACGTCACGCAATCGCCGCGTACGGGTCCACATTCCACTCTGCGGCCCCTGCGCCCATCGCAAAAATCCAATCAGCAGAGCCGCGTTCATCGTGACGAACATGGAAGCCAGGCGCGCCACACGCGACACGCGCGCTCCGCCGGGAATCAGCAGCCCCGAAGCCGCAATCAGGTAGAGCGCCAATTGCGCCAACATCAGCACCGCATAAAATCGTTCGCCGCACAGGAGCAGATTTGCCGCCAGCGCCCCTGCCATGAGGAACGGGCATACCCAGCGAAGAACCTTATGGGATAAAAACGTGAAGGCGATCCACCCTCGCCATGGATTGAGCAGCGGCCAGAGCAAACCGATGGCCTGCCAGCCTCCCGCGCCAATGCGCGTTCGCCGGCGGAACTCCACCCGTACGGTTGGAGAGCTTTCCTCGTGAGCCACTGCCTGCGAATCGTAAACGATCCGGGAACCATGCCGCAGCTTCGCCGCCAGGGGAATGACGAAATCGTCGATGACGGTGTTATTGGGAATCGGCACAAAGCGATCTTTGCGAATCGCGTAAATCGCCCCGTTGGAACCCAGCAATGCGCCCAACTGGCTCTCATTCCTTTTTAGAAATGTTTCGTATCTCCAATACAGGCCATCCGCATTGCGTCCACCACGCGGATCGGTCAGCACCAGCCGCCCGCACACGACGCCGACATCGGGATTGTCGAACCATCGAACCAGTGCGCGCGCCGCGTCGGGTTCGGTGTGGGTATTGGCATCGGACATAAGCACGATCCGGCCCCGAAGCCTCCGCATGGAATCGTTCAGAACCGCTGCCTTCCCTCGGCGCGCCGGGTAGTCAAGCAGTTGAACCCCCTGATCGGCATATCGCCGCACGATTTCATTGGTTCGGTCTGAGCTTCCGTCCGACGCGATCACGATCTCAAGCTTTTCGCGCGGATAATTCAGGGCCAGTGCGTTGCGAATCCGGTCTTCGATGACCGCCTGTTCGTCATGCGCAGCGATCAGCAGTGATATCGACGGCAGCGCCGCCTCATCCAGCCACGGCGCCTGCGGTGTATGCCCGAATAGTCGCGCGAGGAGCCAGAGAATCAGGGGATAAAGCGCGTACGTATAGAGTACGCTTAAGGCGCACATCCAGAAGACGAATTCAATGGCAGTTTGAACTTGCAACATATAGAACGTGCAACAATAACATGGCGCAGCCGGACATCATGGCAACCTAAAGGCCCGCTATTAGCAACTCCGCCAGTCGATGACTAAGGGCCACGAGTGTAAGCCCGCTGTTGGCGATACCGCCTGCGCGCAGCAAGGAAGCATCACATACAAAAACGTTCGGCAGACCCTTTACGCTAAAAAATGGAAGGTCCATGTTTTCTGGCTCCGACAGAAATGCACGGGATCCGCCCGAATGGTGCGCGGCCGTTCGATATTCCCACCGGCCGGGCGGTATGATATTGCTCTCGACAACTTCTGATGAGAGCTCCGCTAAGAACCGCGCAAAGCTCGTTTGGTAGGCTTGGTGTTCTTTTTGCGTCACGTGCCAGTTCAGTGTCGGGGTCTTTCCACGACCTAGTGCGATGCCGCGCGAGGCGACCGGAACCTGCTCGCCCAGCATGAGAACCGAGTAGTAGTCACCTCGAAAGCCAGCCTTTGTCTTGAAGAGGATAGCCTCTTTGAGCGCGTCCAGATTGGTGAGAAGTCGCAGAATCTTCCTGGGAGAGAAGGGATCATTGCGCAAGTCTGAAAGGATGTAACGCGCCGCGCCACTAATCGACTTCAAGGCCATGCTCATCGCTGGGCGAAGGTAAAATACCGCCTTGATGCCTTCGGTTTCAAACACAATACCTGAGCGGATATCCGCAGAAGGGGTTCTCTTACAGGAAATGGTCTTCAAGAAGCTTTCAGGCCGTAGTCTTACTTTGGCTACGTAACACATGGGATGATCCTGGTACCCTTCGCAAAAGGTGTCCTCGTTGCCAACGGACCGGGAGAGGAGAATAGGGGTCGCGAGTCCGCCGCCACAGACCAAAAAGTAATCGGCGTCAACTCGTTTCGGGCCGGCATCTCCCCTGACCACAACGTGCCCGGGACTTCCGTTTTCGCCGGACACCAGTTTCTCAGCCATTCCATAAATCACTTTGATCGCGTCACCGGAATAGCGCGCGTTCGCGAGAAGCCAGACGTTCGCACGAGCGTAAGGCACGACCATGTGGCCGATTGTCCATGATCCCTTCTCAATGCTAGCAAAATTGGCATCCCGAATGCGGTCGCACTCAAGTTTCCTCTCCTCGGACAGAAAAAGTGACCAAGCTTTCGCGTAGTACCTCTGAAAAAGGATGGGGTCGATGTGAGCACCTCGGAGATCCGCCTGGGTCAGCTCTATCAGCGCGTTGTGCCAGTAGTTCGTCGTCCCGCCGAGACCTTCTGCGCGATTGATCGACGTGTTGACCTCACCGTGCGGGCACATTATGTCGTTGAATAGTGGTCGCTTCCTCTTGCCTCGCTCAATAATCGTGACCTCGAAATGGTTACGTAACAAGGCACTCAGCACCGATCCGCATAGGCCTGCCCCGATGACTGCGATACGTTTTTTCCTAACCATATGAAACCTATTTCATTTCGCCGGATGCAATCACGCGCGTTCTCTTGGCAGTGCGGCAACATGGCGCCGTAGTTCTTCCACGCGGCCTTCCCAAGATTCTTGACGCATCGACTCGCTGCGTGTTGCTTTGGGGCCGGGATCCTTCAAGACCTCTTCGAGCGCGCGGATGAACGCCTCATGCGTGTTCACAATGGTCGCTTGGTCGAGAACTTCGACCTCCGGGATCCTCGTCGAAACCACCGGAAGCCCCGCCGCCAGATACTCTCGGACCTTCAAGGGATTGGCGTTGAGGGTGACCTCGCTGATGGGAAAGGGAAGGATGGCTGCGTCGAATCCCTTGCAGTACGCCGGCAATGTTTCAAACGGCCTGCGCCCAAGAAGATGCACGTTGGGAAGCGCCGTGACGGGCGACATGTCCATTGTCACCTTACCAAGCAGAACAAGTGAACCACCACAAAAATGCCGGGCGATCTTCGCTAACAGATCGATATCGATCCAGTCCCTTGCCATAAGCCCGAAGTAGCCGATGATCGGTCTGGGAAGATGCGCAATCTCTTCAGGCACCTCTGTCGCGGATGACAACGCCTTGTGAAAATGATCGAAATCGACGCCGTGCCGCACCAGAACAGTGTGCCGGTTGCTGGGCGACTTGGATTTGTAGAGTCGCTCCGCCGAAACCACAACCAAGTCGGCCCGTCGAAGCAAGGAAGCCTCCATCTCCGCCATCGAGCGCGTGCCGGCATCCGAGAAGCTTGTGAACTCATCGACGCAGTAATAGACCACCATGTCCTCTCCCAACTCGCCGGCGACGACCGACCCGGCCGGATTGAAAACCCAGTTGATCGGCCGCTGGAAGCCGAGCTTTCGCATTGCGCGGCGCACTCTGAGGCGAAGCAATTTTCGATTCAGCGAACGCACCCAAGAGAGTCCGTACGCCGGGATCGCTACTGGATTGAGTACAAATATATTCCTCTCGACTTCGCTCACTGGCTCCGCAAAAGACTTGAGCTTATTAATCGCCCGGCGGAAATCACGGGCGCTCACCGTGGGCGTGCGATATCCAATGGAGTTGATCCAGAGCACGCGGTTTTCTCGGGCCAGAATGCGCATGAGATGCGTCTTGGAGAGCGGGTCGCCAGTCCAGTCATGCCCGAAGCAAATCATGTCGCGCCCGCGTAGAGCATCTCCAGAATTCGTCTGACCGCAATTCCTTCTGTATTGGGTGTCTGCCGTTGTCATTTCACACAAATAGAGTGACTCAATGCATCAATCCATCAGTCGCTGACGCCCTGCCGTCAGGCGCGGCTTCAGTGCTGTTTTGAGCATTCTCCGGCAAGCGGCTGCGCACGACTTGGGCAGGAATGCCGACCGCCGTCGCATAGGGAGGAACGTCATGTAACACGACCGCGTTCGCGCCAATGCGAGCGCCGTCGCCGATCGTGATCGAACCGATCACCTTGGCTCCCGCGCCGATGAAAACGTCGTCGCCGAGCACCGCAGCTCCCCGCCGATCAGCGCCCAGCGTGACTTGATGATAAAGATGCACGTTGGATCCGCCGCGAACCCGGCCGTTGATAACGACTCCCGTTGAGTGGATCAGAACAAATCCGGCACCAAATTCGGCTCCACGCCCAATGATGCAGTTGCAGCAGACCGCGTTCAGCTTATTGAAGATCATCTCCAGCGGAACCAGTCGATATCGTCGCGACCATTGCATCATCCGGTAAAAGATCATGGCCATCGTGCCATCAGTGAGCAACGCTTTGATGATTGCCGACGGGCGATCAGACTCGTAACACCAGATCGCTTTGTTGCGTATGTCCTTACGGATCAAGTGGAGAAGCATAATCAAACCATCACCGTCATCGCAGCCAAGTGAATCCCGTTTTTGATCCGCCGACAGGACGCAGCCTGCCGCCGCTGGCGCTCGCGTGGTCACGGCGTACACCAGCGTGGGCTGCGTGTGATTTCTGGCGAAGGCAGATTCCGCCAAGCGAGTCACGCCGACGGGGGAGCAAATACTGTCTCTTGCTCCATCGTGGCGCCAGGTCGCTCCGCCGTCACAACCTTATGAAGCAAGCTATCAATCATCGCTGCCGACTGATCCCAGGTAATAACATAAGGCGCCGTCATGCGCTGATCGACCCGCGGCGGGGCGGCCAGCATTTCGCGCAATGCCCTGGCCAATTCCGGGACATCGCCCACATCCACTATTCGGCTGATCTCCGGCGAACTGATCTCCGGAATGCCGCCGACTCGTGTCGCCACAAACGGCTTCCCGCAACACATCGCCTCGCGAAGAACATTTGGAATTCCCTCGGAGTAACTCGGCAGAGTCATCACGTCGGTGGCTTGGTACCAATCCGCCAGGCGATCCTGTGAACAGCCTCCGGCGAAAATAACGCGATTGTCCAACCCCAGCCTCGCCGCCAGTTGTCGCAGCCGTTGATCGTCCCTTCCGCGGCCAACCAGGTAGCACGTGAAATCCACGCCTTGGTCGCGAAGCAGACCACACGCCTCTATGACAAGCCCGGCGCCTTTGCTGAACAGAAGATTCCCCACAAACAGGAGCATGCGCCCCGATGTCGCCAGACCGAGACGGCCGCGTGCCGACGCCTGGTCTCCGGGACGAAAGAGATTCGTATCCGTCCCTTCCGACACGACGTGGATCTTTCTGGGATCGACTCCCAATAGCGCTACGTGCTCCGCAAGATCATGGCTGACCGCCAATACGCCGTCGGCTTGCTGTAGCGCCTGCGCGACGTACGATCGCCTGCGGTTCTCTCTGCCCAGTACCAGCACATCCGATCCAATCACCTTAATCAGCACGGGAACGCCTAGCTCACGCGCAATCTTCACGGCCGCCCAGCCATCGGGATGAGCCCAGGTGGCAAACACCGCGTGCGGAGTGAATTCCTTCAGAATACGGTCCATCGTCCGACGCATGCTCTTCAGATAGAAGGAGCCGTAATGTGTGCCCAATATCTTTGGAGGGAACCAGAACGTCGGATAGTAAATGGGCAGGCCGGATAACTCGAGCTCGCGCGGGCTTCGCCCCTTCCGAGACTCGACCATCAGCCGTTCCGTCCATGGCACGGGCACGACCACCCGCACGTCATGGGTTTTCTTCAAGGCTGCCAACTGGAGCAGACTGTAGATCGCGTTGGTCTCGTACCCTGGTCGCGGAAAACGGCTTGTAATGGCCAGTATGCGCATGCGCGGCTTATCGCGGTGGATGACTCAGATCGCCGTCGTCACGCGCTGATCTTGTGAGCGAGATTCTGCTCGCGCAGAGCCGAGAAGGTCGCTTCCAACCCTTGGTCGAAGTTGATGCGTGGCTGCCAGCTTAGCATCCGCTTTGCTTTAGCATTGCTGTATCGGATGACCTTCCACATCGCCGCGCTTTTGTAAGGTGTCAGCACCGCCGGAAGCTGGCCGCGCGAGTAGGCGTTGTACCACTGGCACATTCGCGACAACGGCATAATCCCGATGTGCGGGATGCGCACCGTTCGGACTCTGGCGACTTCCCGCCGATACCGCCGAAGCAGTTGTCTCGCCGTCGGCGGATTGTCATCGACAATATTGAACGCCTCGCCCTCAATCCGGGCAGTCAAACCGGCTAGAGCAATCGCTTCAGCACAGTTGTCAACGTGCGTATAAGGCAATTCCTGGCGCCCCCCCATGCAGATGAGCAATCCGCCAATCTGCAACCCGACACGACTGGTGATGCAATCGCGGCCGGGGCCATAGATCACCCCTGGTCGTACAACAACGATAGGTAGCCGTGCGTCAAAACAGGCAGTCTGTACAGCGGCTTCCTGGGAATGCTTGCTGTATGTATATGGATCGCGCAGGTGAGGTTGTGGATCCAGCGTGCATGTTTCATCCAGCACGCCGCCAGTGGGAAGCGATTGCGATCCGTAGACGGCCAGGGAGCTGATCAAGACGAAGCGACCGACACCGCAGCGCCCGGCCGCCTTGACCAACTCACTGGTCGCCACCACATTATTCTGGAATAAGACAGCAGTCCCACCTTTCATGGCCGCAGCAACGTGGTAAACGCAGGCACATCCTTCCAGCGAATCCGCATAGCTCGCTGGTTGCGCCAGCGTGCCCCACACAAAATCCAGTCGCCCGGTATGTTGCTCGGCGAGGCGGCGCAGAGGCTCCAAGTTGGCGGATCGGCGCACCAGACAAACGACCCGCCCACCCCTTTCCAGGAGCGCAACCACGACGCGCTGGCCCAAGAAGCCCGAAGCTCCCGTGACGAACGTCCTCAACCGCGGCCTCCGTCTCGGGCGGCGCCAACGGGTTGGGTAGAGCTACGATCGGCGGGCGACGGCAGGACGCTGTTGTCCTGGGTTCCATCAACAACCGGATGGTTTTCTGCGGTATCGTCGCGACACGACTCAAAAATGGCGTCCATGATCGCCGTGACCCGCACGATCTCAGCCGGTGAAATCGGATCCTCGCCTTCGTCCCGGATGGCCGCATAGAATCTTTCAAAGATCCCTTTCATTCCCGCAAAATAATGGATGTCCGAGCGGGCGAATCGCCAGATATTTCGTCGAAGATTTCTTGCCGCTTCCATGAACTGGCGCGCCGGTACCTGTAGTTTGGTCAGTGCTCCCGGGAGCGTGAAAGCTGGCTGACAGCGTATCACCTGCGCATCCATGTCCACTTCGATGATCTGCCGGGTGCCAAATATCCTAGCAACGCGCTGGATCGGTCTCGCCTGTGTCGAAAACACAAGGTTCGCGCTAACGCCCTTGCCCCAGAGCATCACGCGCAGATCGGTTGGGTAACCGGCGCCGTGCACGTCTCGCCACGCGGCCATCACCTGCGGCGTCTCATCAAGCATGAAATCCGTGATTCTATACAACGCATGTGATATCGTGTTCTGAAATAGCCCCCCAGGAAGCCGATGCACCCAATGGTCCGATTCGGCGGCGAGCACTTGGCCGAAGGGGCCTGATAAGTCGTACCCCTGAATCGACTCGACGTGCACAACGTCGCCGAGCCGGCCTGAACGGAACATTTCCCGACACCGAACCCAAATCGGATCGAACAATTGGTCGTGGCCGACGCAGACTTTCAGCCGCGCGTTTTGAGCTGCCGACAGAATCTGCGTGGCCTCGTCGGCATCCAGGGAGAAGGGCTTCTCACTATAAACGTGTGTGCCCGCTTCGAATGCCGCCAGCGCCACCGCGCGATGCGTCTGCGGTGGAGTGGTGATATGTAAAACGTCCGGGTGAACAGACTGCAAAAGCTCGTTGACGTTGGTGAAAATGTCGGGGACACCAAAGCGGCCGGCTGCCTGCCGTGCCAGTGGCTCGGCGCGGTCACACACGGCGACAAGCTGCACATCAGGAATCTTTCGAATCTCCTGAAGATGCGCGTCTGCAATCTGTCCGCACCCAACCAGGGCGATTTTGAGTTCACGTTTTGTCATAATTGAGCTGCGTACATGCGTTGTGCTGTTGCTCGACACATCAGGCGACAATCCAACTCCGTTTCAAAAGGGCAACGTATTCGT
>Ga0182024_10021972_pt1 | contig 11540 bp, 15 predicted proteins | sample P32metaG_FD_120480 | JGI IMG/M metagenome (GOLD analysis project Ga0182024, IMG submission 120480) | Permafrost microbial communities from Stordalen Mire, Sweden - P3-2 metaG (Illumina Assembly) | ecosystem: Environmental > Terrestrial > Soil > Wetlands > Permafrost | place: Sweden: Stordalen... | reverse complement strand
TCATCGCACAGCGATGAACTCACCGGCGACTTCGGTAATAAGCCTGAGGCCATATTAATCGGCGATCACGGCCTGTCTTGTCTTCTGGTGGGAAAATTATCGCCCCGCGATTTGTGACTTTTGCAACAATATCTGCCAAAAGCCGACACCGAGTAGGCGCGCGCTAAATTTAATGCAAACAAGTAGAGAGTCGTCGGCCCTTTTGAGGGGAGGACGCCTCCGAACGCCCTCACTTCTTCTCCAACATCAACTGCCCCCGCTGCCCGATCACGCGCTGCACCGCGTGGGCGAACCGCGCCAGGAGCCAGGGCAGCGTCACCTCCAGTCGCACCGCGCCCTCGTAGACATCGATGACGCCATGCGCGCGCTGGCCGAGCGCAGAGGCCGCAAAGCTCAGCCGGTCGCCCTCCCAGGCGTCGTTCTCGATCCGCAGCAGATAGGCGAACTCGGTCTTGGCGCGGGCGATGCCGTCCTTGATGCGGCGCGCCGCTTCGGCCTTGCCGAGGCGGTGGGGAATAGTGACGATAAGGGGCTCGCTCATTCCGGCGATATGGCGACGCGCCGGACTTTAAGAAAGGCCCAGGCGGCCACGGTCAGGAGGTTTCTTCGATGCGCACAGTTCACGTCGTTGGCCTGGCCTTGGCCGCTTGCGTGGCCACCACGCCCGCCCTCGCCCTCGACATCAATTCCTTCCGCGCCGAGCACCACCTGCCGCGGCTGCACGTCAGCGCGGCGCTCGCCCGCGCCGCGGCCGCGCACGCCCGCGACATGGCGGCTCGCGACAGCCTCGATCACGACGGCTTCCGCGCCCGCATCGCCCCGCTGGTCAAGTCGGCCGGGGCCGAGAACGTCGCCTGGGGCTGCGCCGCCGCCGACTGCGTCTACCGCGTGTGGGCGAAATCCTCCGGCCACCGCGAAAACATGCTGATGCGCAACATCACCCATTACGGGCTGGCCTCGGCCGCCGCGCATAACGGCCGGCGCTATTGGGCGCTGGAATTGGGAAACTGACGCAGGACGCCGGCCGTTTTTTTGCGTTGGCCCACATCGGCCAGGGCCGACGTGGTGTGGCCGGCGCTGTTGGGCGCTGGAATTGGGGAATTAGCTTCTTCCCTCTCCCCGTTTACGGGGAGAGGTGAAACGCCGCCTCGTCCGCGCGCGAGCTACCAGCGGCCGCCGGTACGCACCAGGCGGATGATGATCAGCAGCAGGACGGCGCCGATGGTAGCGTCGATGATCTCGCGCACCAGCCCGGCGCCTAACGCGATGCCGAGCCGCGGAAACAGCCAGCTGGCGATGAAGGCGCCGACGATGCCGATAAAGATGTCGCCGATCAGCCCGAAGCCGGTGCCCTGCACGATCTTGCCGGCCAGCCACCCGGCGATCAGCCCCACCAGCAGAATGACGAGAATGCCTTGCCCCGACATATACATCGTTTTGCATCCTTTGTTGCCCCGAAGGCCGCAATGATCGCGCGTTGCCGGCACGGGCGCAATATGGCTCGCGGCCGTGCTAGGCTTTACCCACCATGATGAAGCTCGAGAATTTCCCGGTCGCCAAAATCTACGTGCCGATCGACCGGCGCAAGACGCTCGACCCGCAGCGCGTCGCCGCCATCGCCGAAAGCATGCTCAAGGACGGCCAGCAGACGCCGATCAAGGTGCGCGCCGACGGCGAGCGCTTCGTGCTGATCGAGGGCCTGCACCGGCTGGAGGCCGCCAAGGCGCTGGGCGAGCCGACCATCGCCGGCTACCGGGTGGATGCCCGGAAGCACTGATCCGCCTCATCCTGAGGAGCCGCGCGCAGCGCGGCGTCTCGAAGGATGGGGCGGCCCCAAAATGCCGGAACCTTGCCATAATCGCGCCGAATGGAACCTGCTAAGCTCACAGCGGGTTAGGTGCGAGAGGTTCATCATGCATATCCGCCGCCTTGCTGCCGCGCTCGTTGCCCTTGCCGCCACGCTGGCGTTCAAGCCGGCCTATGCCGACCTGCTGATCCAGATCGACAAGAGCACCCAGGAGATGACCGTCACGGCCGACGGCGCGCACCTCTACACCTGGCCGGTGTCGACCGGCGTCGCCGGGCACGACACGCCGGCCGGCGCGTTCTCGCCGTTCCGCATGGAAAAGGACCATTTCAGCCAGGAGTGGGACGACGCGCCGATGCCCTACTCGATCTTTTTCACCAAGAAAGGCCACGCCATTCACGGCACCAACCACACCAGCCTCGGCCATCCGGCCTCGCACGGCTGCGTGCGGCTGTCGGTCAAGCACGCCGCCATGCTGTGGGACCTGGTGAAGAAAAACAAAATGGCCCACACCACCGTGGTGCTAACCGGCGAGATCCCCGGCGGGCCGGGAACGCCGGCGGTGGCGCGCGCCAGGCCGCGCGGCGATCAGAACGCCGACCAGAACGACGACCAGGACAGCGACCAGATCGCCGCAGTGCCAGCGCGGCGGCAGACTTTCGGGCGCAACGGCTGGCGCGACGACGACGCGCCGCGCTATTACCGCGAGCCGGTTTACGCGCCGCGCCCGCGCGGCTTCTTCCCGTTCGGCTGGTGAGATTTAGGGCGTTGTCCTAGATCAACGCCAGAATCCGGAACTTATGCTCCGCTTGCGCCTTGTTCCGTCGAGCGCAATCGGGAGTTTGCCATGCCCCCATCCCGCAAAGGGCCCGCCAAAGTCCGCCGCGCCAAGCCGGGCGCGCGCGGCTCGGGCGGCTTCTTCCACATCCAGGTCCGGCCGAAGCGTGAATTCGTCAGCTTCAGCAATCAGGATGTCGGCGCCCGCGGCGGCATCGAGCGCGTCGCCGGCCGGCGCGCCAACGATTCCTGGGACACGCAGAAATGGCTGATCGGCAAGAGCGAGGCGCACCGCGCCGGCAAGCGGCTTGCGCCCGACACGGCGGCCGCGCGCAAGGTGCTGGGCCAGCTCGGCTCGCTGCCGCGCCATCTCGGCGGCGACCCCTTCATCGCCAAGCCGCGCCGCAAGATCCCGGCGGCCGAAAAGCCGACGCCGGCCATGCGCCGCGCGCAAGCCGCCAATATCAAGAAGGCGCAGGCGGCCGTGCGCACGAGGAGGAGGAAGCACGCATGATACGCAAGCTCGCCGGCGCCAAGTGGCGGCTCTATTCACGCAAAGTAAATCCGCGTACCGGCAAGCGCCGCAATCTCGGCACGTTCCCCTCGCGCAAGGCGGCCGAAAAGCACGAGCGCGAGGTTCAGTATTTCAAGCGGCACTGAAGTCGCGTATTGCGCCTGGATACGCGGAGGAATAATTCGTGCTTCCAGGCGGCGGCGCCGGTCAACCGGCGGAAGCGGAGCGGCGCCAGCCGGCGGAGTATCCACCGCTTGAGGGGCTGCGGCACGATTTCATCTGGGGGGTGTCGACCTCGAGCTTTCAGATCGAGGGCGCAACGCGCGAAGACGGCCGCGGGCTCAGTGTCTGGGATACCTACTGCCAAACGGGCCATATCGCCAACCACGATACCGGCGACGTCGCCTGCGATCACTACCATCGCTATCTTGAGGACGTCGCCCTCATGCAGCGGCTCGGCGTTCAGGCGTAACGGTTTTCAGTCGCCTGGTCGCGGGGTGCTGCCGCAGGGGCGCGGGGCGCCGAATGAACCGGGGCTGGCGTTCTACGACCGCCTGATCGACGCGATCCTCAAAGCCGGCATCGAGCCGTGGCTGTGCCTCTACCACTGGGACATCCCGCAGGCGCTCGACGATCTCGGCGGCTGGACGACACGAGACAGCGTCGGATGGTTCACCGACTACGCCGCCCTTGTGGCGGCCCGCTACGGCGACCGGGTCAAGCACTTCGCCACCTTCAACGAGCCGGCGATTTTCACGCTGTTTGGCTTGGGCTTCGGCGGCGGTGAGCGCGCTACCTCAAGCGCGGACAGGATGCACCGGGCCATTCATCACGTGAACCTCAGCCATGGCGCGGCGGTCGACGCCGTGCGCGCCCGCGTGCCGGGCAGTTCGATTGGCGCCATCCACAACTATCAGCCGTGCTTGCCGTCAACGCCGGCGAATGCGCAGGCGGCCGACAGTTGCGACACGTATTGGAATCGGGCCTTTCCAGATCCGCAATGCCTCGGCGCCTATCCGCAAGCCATGCAGGCGGCGATGGAGCCGCACGTGCAGGCCGGCGACCTTGCGCGCATTCAGCGCCCGGTCGACTGGTTCGGCCTCAACCATTATAGCCCGATATTCGTGAAAGCCGACGCGAACGCGCTGCTCGGCTTCGCCTTCGCCGACAAGCCGGCCGATATTCAGGCCACGCCCAATCGCTGGCCGATCATGCCGGACGCCTTTCGGGATACGTTGCTGACGGTCGCCAAGCGTTTCGGCTTGCCGATCTATGTGCTCGAAAACGGCCTTGGCGGCTTCGACAAACCCGACGAGTCCGGCGCGGTGATAGACAATGACCGCATCGCCTATCTACGTGCCTATATCGGAGCGATGAACGCCGCGGCCTCCGCTGGCGCCGACATTCGCGGTTATTTCGTCTGGTCGCTGCTCGATAATTTAGAGTGGGACTCTGGCTACGGCGTTCGGTTTGGGCTGAGCTATGTCGATTATCCGACCCAACGTCGAATTCCGAAAGCATCGTTTCATTGGTATGGCAATCTGATCAAGGCCGCACGTCTCCGCTAAGCGTGTGGGTTATGCCATGACGCGCGCGGCCGGTCGCGCCGGCGAAAATTCGCCGGTGAATTCCGACAAATTGGCGAAATTTCGGCGATTTGCGGTTTCACATTTTTGTCTAACTTTGGACTAACTAAAGTCCGCTCGCTTGCTCCATCATTAACGTGCAGCTATCCGGCCGCTCGAAAGAACAGCGGCCCAATTGCCGAGGGGGCGAGGTGATGGAAGCGCACAGGCCAATAAGGCTGCCCGATAAATCTCAACCGCCGGACTCAATCGCGTTTCGTACCGCTGATCGCGCCCCTATGGACGCGATGCGCGCGGCGACGTCCGTTGCGGCAATAAGGAGGCCGATGATCCGATAGGCGACCGACGCCTAGGTTGAAGCAGTGCAAAATGTGTAGGGAGTTGCGTATGAGTACACCCATCCAGCACGATGCTCTTGATCCAAAAAGTCTGCAATATTATGCGCCGCGCAGGTTGCGCGACAATGTCAACGACTCGCCATCGATCCAGCCCCTGCCAGACGCCAACGAACTGCCGGACCCGCAAGCCACCGAAAAATGGAGTCCGCGTTACGGCAACGACTCCTTGGTGAGGGAATTTCCGGAAGCTTTAGGTCGCGAGATTGACGATGAATTAAAATCTCGTCCAGCCGTCCTGACGCGTAAGCGGACCTTCGCGGTCCTCGCCAGCCTTTCCGCGGCTGCCGGCATCGCCGCCGCGATCATATTTCCCGACACGACGAAATTCGCCGAATGGCGCGATTGGTTGCCATCCGCAAAGCACGCAGAGATGTCCTTTGCCGAGCGGTTGCAAGCGGCAAATGCGGCCCTTGATCGGGTATCGCGGAAGGCGCCGGTACCGACGCTGGCTGTCGAGAACGGCAGCGGAGAAGTCAACGCGCCGTTGCCGCTCGGCGTCACAGTCACGAATTCCACACCTGGCGCGACCGTCAGCCTCAGCGGGCTCCTTGCCGGATCGGTATTGAGTACCGGCTCGGAGTCCGCTGAAGGCCAGTGGCGCATCGCGCTCGATGACCTGCCGGCGACTCGCGTGATCCCGCCCCATGACTATGTTGGGCCGATGACGATCGTGGCCGAACTGCGCGACGTCAACGGTCAGGCGATCGTACGCGGCCCCGTTGAATATACCTGGAGGCATGCCGCTTCCGATTCCAGCAAGGCGGCGGCGCCGACGGCCATTGCAGCGGTCGCGGACGGCAACGACGCGGACGGGACGCCGAGACAGATCGACCCAAAAGAAGCCGCGGCGCTGTTCAATCGGGCTGAAGAGCTTGTGTCTAACGGCGACCTGCCGGCCGCTCGACTCTTGCTGCAATGGCTCGCCGAAGGCCACGACGCCCGCGCGGCGTTTGCCTTGGGCGCCACCTACGATCCGATCGCGATCAAGCAACTGGGCAGCATCGGCGCCGTGGCCGACGTGGCGACGGCACGAACCTGGTACCAGAAAGCCCGCGATTGGGGCTCATCCGACGCTTCGAAGCATCTCGAAGCGCTCGTGAGCATGGCCCGCTAGCCGTCGCGGTCTAACCGATATTCCGTCCTTGGGGAGAGACAGCATGACGAAATTCGTCCGATTCATCCGCGTTGCGGCGTTCGGCGTCGCGTTACTTGCCGCACCTTCGATCGGCTTGGCCGAGCAAACCGAGGTCGATCCGGCTCAGGTGAGCCAGGTCCTGAAGGCGATATTCACCCACGGAAACGCCACGCAATCGACGAAGGAACGCCTCAACGCCAACACGACCACGGTCATCACCGGCACCATCGGCGGAACTTATGTGCAGATCGGCGCCGATCTCGCCTCCGTGCTCGATGACGGCGAGAAGCTGCGCGTGCTTCCGATTGTCGGCCGCGGCTCGGTTCAGAGCATCGCGGATATCTTGTATCTGAAAGGGGTCGATATCGGCATCATCCGATCAGACACGCTCGATTATCTCGAGAAGAAAGGTTACGCCTCCAACATCAAGAACCAACTGACCTACATCACCAAGCTCTACAACGAGGAAATGCACGTCGTCGCGCCGAAGTCGATCCAAAAACTCTCCGACCTCGAGGGCAAGACGGTCGCCGTCGATTTGCCAAACGGCGGCACGTTCATCACGGCGATCACTGTTTTCGAGCGCCTCGGCATCAAGCCGAAATTCGTCTACATCGAGCAGCGGCTCGCTTACGAGAAACTACGCAAGGGCGAGATCGATGCGATGGTCGCCGTTCAGGGCGTCCCATCGAAGTTTACCACGACAATCAAGGATGACCGATTTCACCTGGTTCCGATCGAATACGCAGCCCCGCTTCAGGCCGACTACCTGCCATCGCAGTTGAAGGCGGAGGACTATCCCACGCTGATACCGACCGGGCAGCGGATCGACACGATCGCGGTGCCCGCCATTCTCGCCGCATATAACTGGGACCGCGGCACCGAGCGTTACCGCAAGGTCGAGCGTTTCGTTCAGGCGTTCTTCGACAAATTCACGGAACTTCAGAAGCCGCCGTTTCACCCTAAATGGAAAGAGGTTGTGCTCAGCGCGCCTTTGGCCGGATGGAAGCGGTTCCCGGCGGCGCAAGCCTGGCTCGACCAGCACGCCAATACGGCAGGGTCGGAGACGCGGCGCCAGTTCAATCAGTTCATGGCCGCGCGTGCGTCATCGCAGCCCGAAACGCCGGTTGCGCCGACACCGGAACAGAACGCGGCGCTGTTTGCCCAATTCCTCGAATGGCAGAAAGATTCGTCGGCGAAGCCGGAACATCCCAGGGTAAGCGCGCGGAGACATAAATCCCACCGCAAAAAGTTGGCGAAGGTGCGTCACTGCGACGACCAGCCCATTCAAACCGATGCGTTTGGCCTCAAACACGCCGAGGCAACTCCCGCAAAGCAAGCGGGCTGTGCAAACCGCGACGACGACACCGCCGCCGCCGATCCTTCGCAACCGGCAGGGGAGCGGTGATGAACGCGAGGCACAGTTACCCGCGGCGCTTCCGGATTCCGCGGCCGCCGCGCGGCGGTGGCAGGAAACGGCGGCTGAAAAATATCAGCCGCCGTGATGCGCGACGCCGAGCGCTTCCTCGCCGCGGTCGAGAATGAGCGGCACGATCAGGTCTTCCTCGTCGTCGAGGTGGCGGATCAACCCTTTGAGCAAGGCGCCGCTGGCGGCCGCGTAGTCGTCGCCGCAGCGGCGCAACGCCTGCGGCTCGCCAGCCAGCGCGCGCAGGAGCGCGTTGGCCGTTTCTGCGGTCGCCGCCATGTCGGCGTGGATGGCGTGATGGTCGCCTTCCAGTACGTCGAAGCCGCGCGCCAAGCGCGCTTCGGCGGCGCGAAATATCGGAAAATAGTGCAGATCCTCGATCTGGTGGTGCACGTTGATCTGCGAAAACAGGAGCTGCAGCCGCGGCACGAGCTGGCGCGGAAATTCCACTGGCGAGAGCTTGCCCTCGCGGAATTGCGCCTCGATGCTTGCGATCATCGTGGCGAGTTCGCGGAACATATCGTGGCGCGACAACCAGAACCGCGCCATCTCGCCGAGATTGGCATGGCCCGGCCACTGCTTGCGTGGAAAGCGTTCGACCAGCACGCGCAAATCCTCCGGCCAGCCGCTGCGGCGGGCGAGAGCGAGCGCTTCCATATCGGCGGTGCTGGGGGGATTCGATGGTCATTCGGAGCCCTACATAGCCATTGCCAGCGGTTTCACCAACCGCTGTAAATGGCGCGCATGAACACCACGGTTGCCCGCCTGACCTGCGACGAGCCAACCGCCCGTCGGCTGGTCGCCTACCTGGGCGAGATATTCGGCGCCGACGACACCGGCTGCGCGGCGTTCGAGGACGATCGCGGCCAGTGGCAGGTGGCGATTCATTTCCGCGACCCGCCCGATGAAGCCGGCCTGCGCGCGCAGGTCGCGCTCGTGGCGGGGGAAAATGCCGCTGCCTCGCTTCGCATCGAGCCGGTGGCGGCGGCCGACTGGGTCAAGCAAAGCCTGGCCGGCTTACCGCCGGTGCGGGCCGGCCGTTTCCTCGTGCACGGCGCGCATGACCGCGCCCGCATCAGACCAAACGACATAAGTATCGAAATCGAGGCGGCGCTCGCCTTCGGCACCGGCCATCACGGCACCACGCGCGGCTGTTTGCTGGCGCTCGACGATCTGGCGAAACGGCGGCGCCCCGCCCGCGTGCTCGACCTCGGCACCGGCTCCGGCGTATTGGCGATCGCGGCGGCGAAAATGCTGCGCGCGCGCGTCACCGCCAGCGACATCGACCGGGTCGCGGTCGAGGCAGCGCGCGGCAATACGCGGCTCAATCGCGCTGGCGCGGCGATCACCTTCGCGCGCGCCGCCGGCGTCAACGCCCGCGCCATCACGCGCGGCGCGCCTTACGATCTGATTTTCGCCAATATCCTGCTCGGGCCGCTGCTGCGCCTGGCTGTGCCGCTCAGCCGGCTCGCCGGCCCAAGCGTACGCATCGTGCTCTCCGGTCTGTTGCCCGCCCACGCCAACGCCGTGCTGGCGATCTATCGCGCGCAAGGGCTCATGCTCGAACGTCGCTTCCCGCTCGAAGGCTGGGTCACACTGGTATTGAAACGCCCGTTACGCGCTCAGCATTTGTGGAAAAGCGATAAGTGTCCGGGGCCCGCATCCAAATGAATTCGTGCGTGAGGCCGCCGTGCGCGTTGATCCACGCCTTGATGCCCGGCGAGTAGGCGCTCCACAGCGTCGCCGTGGCCTGTGGCAAATGCGCAAGATGGAAGCCGAAGCTCGCATCGGCGGTGACGCAGATGTGGCTGGCCGGAATATGCCCGAGAAGAACCGTGCAGGCCGACTGGCAAGGACCGACAATGCGCACGCTCACGCCGCGCTGCGCCAGCCCCGCCCAGCGGGTATTGTATTGGGCCACGGAGCCGCCGTGGTTATCGGACACATTGATCGTTTCGGCTCGGGTCGACGACGCAGCGAAAAAAAATAACAGGAGGAAAACGAACGGAGCGACTTTCATGATCCCGGTCTCCCGTAACCGCGGCAACGCCTGGAGGCGTGATCATGGATCGAGCTGCGATTGCGCCGATTTAGGCAGAATTGACGTAAAAAATCTATTGGGCGCCGATTATTCAGTCCGCAGTCTGAAAACAAAACCGCCCCGGGGGGATCGCCGGGGCGGTTTTCGCTGGTGAGACGCTTAGCGCGGCCAGCCGCCGAGCGGCATGTCGCCGGAGCCGGTCTTGACCAGCCGATCGCCACGTTCGTCGAGCGTGTAAGGCAGCAATCCCGTGTGCATCCTGATTTCGCGGCGCGCCTGCTGCATGCGCGCCTCGATCAGCGCATCCATGAAGCGGGCGAACCAGCTCTTGCGCGGCACGGCGCCTTCCGCGCGCCCGGCCTTCGCGGCGGGCTCGGCGGATACGCGGGCAACGCCATAAGGGACAGCAACCATTTTATCTCTCCTTCTCCGAAACGAAACGTCAGCGAATTGCCCGGCGCTGGTCTCTGACTATTGCAGTGCAGCATAAGCTAAACCGCAATTGCGAACCACTCGTGACAATGCATAGAAGCCCTGTAACACCGGCATAAACGGATTAATGACCCGGTGAGATCGGTGTCATCATTGCGGCGAATATAATGCATTGCACAAAATTGATTCATGGCGGCGATTTGTTGCCGAATCGAGCGCCAGCGCGACGCTAAATATTCGCGATGCTGCCTAAGATAGCGACGCGTACGCCTCGCCCGGCGTGCAGCGCATGCCTGCGTTGCTACGCCCGGGGAGCGCGCTACAGTGCAGCCGATGTTCGAAGCCCGGTTTCAGTCATTCGACGATTCGCACGAGGCTGCCGCCACACCGGCGCGGCTCGAGCGCTTGCGTGCCGAGCTCAAGCGCCGAGGCCTTGACGGCTTCGTCGTGCCGCGCGCCGACCGCCAGCAGAACGAATACCTGCCGGCGAGCGAGGAGCGATTGGCTTGGCTCACCGGCTTCACCGGTTCGGCGGGAGCGGCAGTCGTGCTGGCCGGGCGCGCAGCGGTGTTCGTTGACGGCCGCTATACCGTGCAGGCGGCGGCGCAGATCGACGCGAAACTGTTCGCGATCGAGCATCTGGTGAACGGCCCGCCGGAGCAATGGCTCGAACAGAATCTCAAGAGCGGCGCCAAGCTCGGCTACGATCCATGGCTGCATACTTCCGAGAGCGCCGAAAAACTGCGCAAGGTCTGCGCCACGGTGGGCGCCGAACTGGTTGCGGTCGACGACAATCCGATCGATGCGTTTTGGAGCGACCGCCCGGCGCCGCCCGCGGGCCCCGTTACGCTGCGCGACATCAAGTTCGCCGGTGAAAGCGCCGCCGACAAGCTCAAGCGCATCCGCGCCGAGCTTCACAAGCTGCGCGCTGACGTCTTGGTGGTTTCCGACCCGCAGAACGTCGCCTGGGCGTTCAATATCCGCGGCGCGGATGTCGCGCACACGCCGCTGGCGCTCGCCTTCGCGGTCGTTCCGCGCGATGGCAAGCCGGCGCTCTATGTCGATCCGGCCAAGCTCGACAGCAAGACGCGCGCTGCGCTGGAGCAGATCGCGGTGGTGCTGCCGCCCGATGACCTCGCCCACGACCTGACGCATCTCAAGGACAAGACGGTGCGGCTCGACCAAGCGAGCGCAGCCGACGCGCTTACACGCCTTGTGACCGAGAGCGGCGGCAAGCCGGTGCGCGCCGCCGATCCGATTACGCTGATGAAGACGGTGAAGAACCACACCGAGATCGCCGGCACCCGCGCCGCGCACACGCGCGACGGCGCGGCGGTGACGCGGTTTCTGGCCTGGCTCGAAAGCGAAGCGCCAAAGGGCCAACTCACCGAGATCGGCGCGGTCGAGGCGCTGGAAAGCTTCCG
>Ga0182024_10021971_pt1 | contig 11541 bp, 9 predicted proteins | sample P32metaG_FD_120480 | JGI IMG/M metagenome (GOLD analysis project Ga0182024, IMG submission 120480) | Permafrost microbial communities from Stordalen Mire, Sweden - P3-2 metaG (Illumina Assembly) | ecosystem: Environmental > Terrestrial > Soil > Wetlands > Permafrost | place: Sweden: Stordalen... | reverse complement strand
TCAGGTAATGCAGCAATTTCGGGAATTACGTTGTCGCCCTCTCGTCCGCGCGTATAACTACTGTGAAGTTTTTACCGCTTCGAGCGGCGACGGCTATTCATTTGGATTTCGGTACGAAGCCAAGCGGCAGGGAGATACTTAGTGGGTGGCGCGGAGCGGCGAGGATTTTGTCTTCGCCGCGCGCAGTATGATCAGGCGATCGAGGATCACGTCCGCCACTTCGTCCTTCAGCAACTTCGGCGTCGTCTCGATATGACCGTCGGTGCTCAGCATTGTCACGATATTGGTGTCGACGCCAAAGCCGGCGTCGGGGCGGGACACATCGTTGCCGACAATCATGTCGAGTTTCTTGCGCCGCAACTTGTCGAGCGCGTTAAGCTCGAGGTCCTCGGTCTCGGCGGCAAATCCGATCATCAGGCGGCCGGCCTTTTTGGCTGCCAGCAGCGGGAGTTCGTCGGCGATGGGCGCGAGATCGAGGGTCAAGCCGCTGGCGTTTTTCTTGAGCTTCTGCGGCGCGGGATTGCGGGGACGAAAGTCGGCGACTGCAGCCGCCATGATCAGCGATGAGCACCACGGGAAATTGCGCGAAGTCGCACTCAGCAAATCGCCGGCGCCGACAGTATCGATGCGCTCGACGCCGTGAGGAGTCGCGAGCGCCGAAGGTCCCGCCACCAGCCGCACTGCGGCACCGCGCCGCCAAGCTGCGCGCGCGATCGCGAAGCCCATCTTGCCGGTCGAGCGATTGGAGACGAAGCGCACCGGATCGATCGCCTCCTGAGTCGGACCGGCGGTGATCAGGATGCGCTCGCTCACGAGGTCGTGGATTGACAGCATGCGCTCGATCTCATCGGCGATGACCGGTGGATCCATCAGACGGCCCTTGCCCTCGTAACCGCATGCGAGTGCGCCCGCGGACGGCTCGATTATCGTCGCGCCGCGCGCACGCAGCTTCGCCAGGTTCTCGGCCACCGTCGGATGCTCGTACATGTGCACGTTCATCGCGGGCGCGAATGCGAGCGGACAGCGCGCGGCAAGCAAGACGGTCGTTACGATGTCGTCGGCGATGCCGGCCACGGCCTTTGCGATCAGGTTGGCGGTCGCAGGTGCGATTACGATCGCGTCGGCGGTGTCGGCCAGCCGGATGTGTCCAATTTCGGATTCCTGCGTGAGGCTGAAGGTTGCCATCGCGACCGGATTGAGACTTAAGGTCTGCAGCGTCAGCGGCGTGATGAATTCGGTCGCATTGCGCGTCATCATCACACGGACGCGCGCGCCACGCGTGACCAGCAGGCGTACTAACTCGGCGGACTTGTAAGCGGCGATCCCGCCACTGACACCGACGACAATGGTCTTGTCCTTGAGGCTGGACATCGTGAGCCGATTCTATCTATGGAATCGCACTAAAGAAAACAGGTCCTGCGCTAGGGAATAGAAGTTGTCGAAAACCTCATTTTGATCGCCCGCTACGTTCCTTGACAATTTTTATCAGAGCATAAGAGCGTTGCGGACGCCCGCGCGCGTTAGCGTTCGAGTTCGCCGGAGATGAACTTCTCGACGCGGTCGCGTGCGATGTCGTCAGGGATCTGGCGCGGCGGATGCTTCATCGTATAGGCGGAGATGGAATAGAGCGGGCCGCCGATTTTGCGATCGCGGGCCAGCTTGAGGCAGCGAATGGCGTCGATTACAACGCCGCCCGAATTGGGCGAATCCTGCACCGACATGCGCAGTTCGAGCTCAATCGGAATTCCCGCGAAGCCCTCGCCCTCGATGCGCAGGAAGCAGACCTTGTTATCGTTCTGCCATGCGATGTAATCCGACGGGCCGATGTGGACGTCGACGTCGGGCATCCGCTCGGGCAGGTTGCTCTGCACGGCTTCGGTCTTGGACTTGCGTTTGGAGCCGAGGCGCGAGCGGTCGAGCATATTGAGGAAGTCGGTGTTGCCGCCGGTATTGAGCTGGTACGTATGCTTGAGCTTGATCCCGCGATCGGCGAACAACTTCATGATCGTGCGATGCAGGATGGTCGAGCCGAGCTGCGACTTGACGTCGTCGCCAATCACGGGAATTTTATGCGCGGTGAACTCCGCGGCCCATTTCTCGTCGGAGACGATGAACACCGGCATGCAGTTGACGAGGCTTACTCCGGTCGCGAGGCAGGCATGGGCGTAGCGCTCGACCGCCTTCTGGCTGCCGACCGGCAGGTAACAGAGCATCACTTCGGCGCCGCTATCGCGCAGCCGCTTTTCGATATCGACCGGCTTTGCCGCGGACGGAAGGAAGGTACGGTCCGGCGGATACGAGCTCATATGCGGCGCGATTCCGTCGTGCAACTCGCCCATATCGACCGTTACGCCATATGACGGCAGGTCGCGCCAGATAGTAATCGTGTTGTTGGGTTGGGAAAAGCAGGCCTCTTCGAGTGGACGGTCAACCTTGCGCGAATCGATATCGAAGGCGCAGGCAACTTCGATGTCGCCGGGGAGGTAACCGGCGAGGTCGTAATGCATCAGGCCGACGGGGGTATGGCGCGCCCCATCGGTCGCTCGCTTATAGTGTTCGAGACCTTGGAGCAGGGAGGATGCGCAGTTACCCACCCCGACAATCGCGACCCGAATCTTCGACATTTCCCTCTTCAATTTGCCGCTGACTCTTCGCGCGTCAGTGGCCCCCGCCGCGGACTCGATCCTAGTTCTTAGCGAAATATGAGGACCGGCGAACGCGTTAAGTGTTTATAGGACCGTGGCAACAAAGTAAATTAGGTGGCCTGATTGCTGTACACAGATCGCATTTTGCGATTCAACGGATATCGCGCCGTTGCGATCAGCAGTGATCCCGCTAAATCCCCTGAAGCGATAATCCTGTGCGGCTGGCCGGGCTAGTGTGCATGATAGGCTCGAATGGCCGCCGAAGCGACCCCATCCGCACATTCCAGCGGTGGCGGGGTTGGTGTCGGCGGCATTTCTGTCACTTCGGTGACCGTTAGCCTACATTCGGTCAATAATCTCGCGTGCGAAGTCCGTCACGAATTCTTCGAACCCGTCCATCGGGGGATTAAGAATGATCTGGTCGAGGCCCGCGCGTTCGAGCGCCTTGAGTTGACCGAGCAGTTGATCGCGCGTGCCAATCAGCGTCGTCGCGCGAATCGTCTCGGGCGTGACGAAGCGCCGCTCGCGTTCCGGGACGAACGTGCAATGGCCGTTATGCAGTTCGAGGTAACGCTCCTCAGGTGGTCCCGGCAGATGTGCGATATAGTCGGCATAAGCCTCGTAAACCTTGCGCGCGCCAGCGGGCAGCGATCGGGGCTTCGCATAGCCCGCGGCGATCGCGTGGAGGCAGGTGATCACCCACGGCCCGGCCATCTGCAGCACCCGCGGCGAATCAACCGCCTCTCCTGGCCTGGTCACGATCACTTGCGTCAGCGACACGCATGGAAGCTTGCGGGTCAACTCGCGGCCGGCCTTGCGAGCGCCATCCTCGGCATGGCGAAACACTGCCTGCAACCGCTCAGGCGTGGCGACGCCGGTGGTTATAATGCCGTCGGCAAATTCGCCCGCAACTCCGAGCGTGCGGGGTCCGTTGGCCGCAACATACAACGGTATCGCGTCGTCGAGGTTGATGAAGTGCCGATCGCGATGGAGGTAGCGGATTTTACGGCTGAGACCTTCGGCGTTGTAAATTGCCTCGCCGTTCTTGAGCAGATCGCGGATCACCCGCACTTGTTCGCGAAAGTCGGCGAACCGCACCGGTGGCAAGCCCATCACGCGGCGCCCGGTATGGCCGGTACCGAAACCCAGCATCACCCGCCCCGGCGCGATCTCATTGATGGTCGCGATCGAATGAACCGTCACTGGCGGAATCCGGTTCGAGGCCACCGAGATTCCCGTCGCGAGCTTGATCTTGCTGCTATTGACCGCGGCCAATGCCATGCATGCGTACACGTCACCCCAGATCATCTGCGAGTCGGCGAACCATGCGTGCGTAAATCCGCGCTCCTCGATTAGCCTGGTATCGCTGATCGCGCGTTGCGGCTTGGTGAAAATCAAAGTGCCGAATTCCATCGCATGGTCCCTCCGCCGACTAGCCGAGCCTGCAAGGCGAGCACACTAGCGAAACGCGGCGGAGCGGGCTAACGAGCCAGTAGAAATCTTTCGCGCTCTACGCCAGACCTGCTTGACGCAAGCCGCCTATGATGGCGTGATGGGCGCGTGGCGGCTCATCCGAGGGACACCGGAGCACAAATGCTTACGGCGAGCGAGGCGGCGGCGCAACTTGACGTCAAGCTCGGCACGCTCTACGCCTACGTCAGCCGTGGATGGCTCAAAAGCTATCGCCGCAAGGTCGGGCGTCAGGCGCTCTATCGCCAATCCGATATCGAGGCGCTGCGCGGAGTAATCGCACCCGAACGCGGAGTGCGCGCGCGATCGCTACCCGACGCCTCGTCGTGGGTGACGGTGGCGCAACCGCCCACCGACGGTTCGCCTACCGGCGTGATCGTCGCCGAGTCTGCGGTCAGTTCGATCAGCGGCGGCCAGCTCGCCTATCGCGGCTATCCGATTGAGGAATTAGTCGAGCGCGCCTCCTTCGAGGAAGTCTGCCTGCTGCTCTGGAGCGGCGAACGTCCGCGCTCCGAAGAGGTTGACCATCTGCGCGCGGGCATCGCCTCGGCGCGGCTGCCGCTGCCGGTGGTCGCCGCGCTGGAGGCGATTGGTGCCGACGCGCCACCGCTGTTGCGGCTGGCCGTGATGATGCCGAGTCTGGCCGCTGCCGAGCATCGCCTACCCGCGCGTCTGCGCTTCGACCAGGCGCGCATGATCATCACCGTTTTGCCGCTGGGCTTGGCGTCGCTTGCGCATGATGCCGGGGATGCCGCGGGCGGGCTCACGCCCGCCCGCGGCATCCCCGGCATGGCGGCGCGCCTATGCGAGCGATCGCTCGGCGACCGGCACGCGGCCGATCGCGCGGCGCTCGACCGCGTGCTGGTCGCCTGCGCGGAGCATGAGCTCAATGCAGCGACTTTCGCCGCGCGCGTCGTCGCCAGCACCGGCGCGGATCTTTATGCGTCTGTGCTGGCGGGCCTGTGTTCGCTCTCGGGGCCGATTCACGGCGGTGCCTGCGATCGCATCGAGAGCATGTTCGCAGACCTCGACTCCGGCACTCGCATCGACCAGGCACTAGACGTCTTCGGCGCGAAACATTCGTTGCCGCCCGGCTTCGGCCACACCATATATCCGGCCGGCGATCCGCGAGCCGCGTTGCTCAAGGGGGTCGCGAAAACGACGGCGAAGCGCCAGGGCCGCAAATTCTTCGAGAGCGCGCTAAAGGTCGAAGAGGCGGTTTGGAAACGCGAACGGCTGCGTCCCAATCTCGATTTCTACCTGACCGTATGCGTACGCATGCTGGGCTTTGCGCGTGGGATGCCTGCGGCGATTTTCGCGATGGGCCGTACGGCAGGATGGATCGCGCACAGCCTCGAGCAATCCGCCGACAATCGCCTGATCCGACCGCGTATGCGCTATCACGGCTCGCCGCTGCGCCATTGGGAGTAAGCATTCGGCACCACCTTATTTTGTGGGAAAGCGTGAGCCAAGGTTATCGTGATGACAGAGTGCCACCGGCAAAATATTTTAGGCACGCTTGTGAGCGTAGCGCTTGCGGTCCTGCTGATGACGGCAGCATCTGCTCGCGCCAACGGAGTCGTGCTACCGCTGCCGCCCGAGGATCAGCAAAAGATCACCGCCCAGCTCGGACCCGGCGTCGTCGGCGGTGCTTTGCCCAGCAAGCCTATCGAGGACGTCTCGGTCTTTTTTCCACTCCAGGACAAGGCGGTGACCTACCGGGTCACGGCTGGCCCGAAGGCTGGGAACATCCAGACGCTTGGCCTGGCGAAGGTCAGGCGCCCCGATGGGAAGCAGGCCTGGCGGTTTCAGATCTCGCCCTCGCTCGCAGGCTTCATCAATCAGACCCCAGCGGGTGACCTCATGATGCCCGCGATTATCGACACGGATGGGGGTGTCGTGGTCATTACGACGCCTGCCAATCCGTTCGTGCTCAAAGGCATGAAGCCGGGTGAGACGCGGTCCTATTCGCAGCAGGTTTCCGTGATCGATCTCAGCGACCCGTCGGATCAGGAATATTCGGGAACGCTGCACGGCACCTTCACCTACGTGGGCACTTATCAAGTGAAGGTACCAGCCGGGATCTACGAGGCGATCCTGCTCCGGCTCAAGTGCGACGGCAAAGTTGGTCCCGCGCATACGCAGGACGCGGCCTACTATTTTTTTGCGCCGGGCGTTGGCGTGGTTGCGATGATCAGCCAGGAGGACGCGAGGGCTTTCTGGATCATTCACATTGACACTTCCACCGGCAAGGTCCGGAGTTCGAGATGAGGTGATTGCATGGGAAGGAGCCGATTAGGTCTTTGACGCGAGCCGCCGCACAGTCGTATTAATATGCGCTGGAGGCATTCATCACGATGAAAGCGATCGCCAAGACCAAGCCCGAACTCGGCGTCGAAATCGTCGACGTGCCGGTACCCAAGCCGGGCCCCGAAGAACTACTGGTGAAGGTTGCCGCGTGCGGAATCTGCGGCTCCGACCTCCATATCTATCTATGGGAGCTCGGGGCCGAGCGTGCCCTTCCCTCGATGCCCGCGGTGATCGGCCATGAGCCCGCCGGTGAGGTCGTCGAAATCGGCAAGGGCGTGTCCGGCTTCAAGGTCGGCGATCACGTCGCGCTCGATCCTTTCGGCCCTTGCGGACGCTGTCCGTCATGCGTCTCCGGGCGCTTCAATTTTTGCCATACGCCGGGACGGCTCGGGGGCGCATTCGCCGAGTATGCGATCGCGCCCGTGCGCAACTCGTGGCTGGTGCCCAAATCGATGGATATGGAGCAGGCCGCGATGCTCGAGCCGTTCGCGACCGGCTTGCACGCGATCGAGGAATCGTCGCTGGCCGCGGGTGACAGCGCCGTTATCGAAGGTCCGGGCCCGATCGGGCTTTGCACGGCGCTCGCGGCGCGCGCGCTCGGCCTGTCTTCGATTGTAATTACGGGACTTGCCGCCGATGCGGAACGTCTCGTTCTCGCCCGCGAGATGGGCTTCAAGACCGTGTGCGCCTCCGATCGCGATTGGACCGATCAGGTGCGTGCACTCGTTCCCGAGCACGGCGCCGACGTGGTCTTCGACGCGGCCGGCTTCCTCGATTCGGTGCGTCACCTGGTCAAGCGTGGCGGCGAAGTAGTTGAACTCGGATGGCCTGCGCGGGATATCCCCAGCGCCGAGATGCGCTCGCTCTTTTTTCACGGCGTTAAAATAATTCCCTCGCGCGTGCGGATGCCCGAGACCTGGCGGCGTGCGGTCGCGATGGTCGCGAGCGGCGCTATCGACATGAAGCCGATGATCACGCATCGCTTTGACCTCGATCACGGCGTCGAGGCTTTCGAGCTGTTGCGCAACCGCAAGGGAGTCAAAGCGTTGATCATGCCACAGCAGTAGGCGAGCTTGTGACACCAGCTTAGGGAGTCTGTCGTGAGCATTTGGAGTAGAAACCATGCGAGGTGCGTTCTAAAAGATTGATTTCACGCACCTGCGGACTAACTATTCGCAGTTACATCATTATCAGAGGTGAACTGACTATGCGTAATGGATTCAAAATCATCGATACCGATTGTCATTTGATGGAACCGGAATGGCTCTGGGAGCGCTATACCGAAGACGGCTTTAAGGATCGTGCGCCGAAAATCGGCCGCGCGCCTGAATCGAATCGGCGCGCCTTCCTGGTGGAGGGCGAATCGTTCGTGCGTGAGAAGGGCAAATATCCCATGGCCGCGCCGGCCTTTCTTACCGCCGTAGGTAAAGCGATGAAGCGTTTCGACACCGCCAAGCAAGACGGCTTCAGCGCGCAAAGCCGTCTGCACGATATGGACGAGCAGGGCGTTGACATCCAGATCATGTACCCGACGGTCGCGGGCCAGATGCTCGGACGCGAGTTTCGCGATGTCAAATTGCTGGCTGCGTGCACGCGCGCCTATAACGACTGGGCGTGCGACTACGCCTCCGCAGATCCCAAGCGGCTGTACTGGGCCGCCGGGCTACCGATGCAGAGCGTGGAAGAGGCGATGAAGGAAGCGCGCCGCGCGGCCGACAAGGGCTGCGTCAGCTACTACATGCGGCCTAACCCGGTCGGCGGCCATAACCTGTGGTCCGACGAACTGTTGCCGCTGTGGGATGAGATCGAACAAATCGGCAAGCCCATTTCGACTCACGAATCGGCCTCGTCTGCGGTTCCCGGTTTCGGCGATCGGATGGACACTCACGTTAGCGGACATATCCTCTCGCATCCGTTCGAGGCGATGGCCGCGATGGCGGGACTCATCTGGTACGGCATCTTCGAGAAGTTCCCTAAGCTCAAGGTGATTCACGTCGAGGCCGACGGCGGCTGGGTGCCCTACTGGCTACAGCGGATGGAACAGCATTGGGACTTCAGTGGCAACGCCGAACATGAGTATTTGAAATTGCGCCCGACTGAGTATTTCAAGCGCAACGTTTGCGTTGCCTTTCGCGGCGACGAACCGACCATGAAGGCAGCGATCGATCTGGTCGGCGCCGACAACTTCACCTGGGATACCGACTACCCACATCCCGATGGCACTTATCCGTGGGGCATCGAGGCAATGTTGAAGCAGCCGATCGGCGACGAAGCCCGCCGCAAGATTTTCTGGGACAACGCGGCACGCACGTTCAATCTGAGTTGATGGGCTCGTTCTGATCTGAAGCGCGGATGTGGTGTCGGGAAGACGATCTGAACCGGCGACCTCGTCACAGAGAGCGTTGAAGAGGCTATTATCGATGGATTTTGAATACACACCGGAGCAGGAAGCCTTCCGCAAAGTAGTACGCACCTGGCTCGCGGAGAACCTGCCACCCGACCTGTGCATCGACGATCCGATGGACGAACGGATCGCGCCGAATCGCGAAGTCTTCGAGAAGCGCCGTGCATGGCAGCACAAGCTCGCCGCGGCAGGATGGGTCGGGCTCTCGTGGCCCAAGGAATACGGCGGCCGGCAAGCTCATCTGATGGAGCAAATCATCTTCGACGAAGAGTACTTCAAAGCGCGCGCGCCGATTCTGCCGGGCTACTCCGGCGTCGGTCTGTTCGGACCCACGCTGATGCAATGGGGCACGCCCGAGCAGAAGACCAAATATCTGCCGCGCATCCTGCCCGCCGATGATGTCTGGTGCCAAGGCTACTCCGAGCCGGGCGCCGGATCCGATCTCGCCGGTTTGCAGACCCGCGCCGAACTCAAAGGCGACTACTTCATCATCAATGGTCAGAAAGTATGGACTTCGGGTGCGCAATACGCCGACAAGATGTTTCTGCTCGCACGCACCGACCCCGACGCGCCCAAGCACAAGGGCATCAGCTATCTAATCATCGATGATATGAAGAGCGCAGGCGTCGAGGTGCGGCCGCTGGTCGTGATGAACGGGCATCATCATTTCAACGAAGTCTTCTTCGACAATGTGCAGATCCCGAAGGAGAACATCGTCGGTCCGCTCAACGAAGGCTGGAAGGTCACGATGACGACGCTCGCCTTCGAGCGCGGCATGGCCGGCGGCGGCGGCCACTCGGCGCAGGTCCGGCGCCTTGCGGAATTGGCGCACGCGATCAAGATCGACGGCCGTCCCGCCTGGGATCACGAATGGGTGCGGCAGGAACTCGCGCAGTTCCTGATCGAATGCGAGGCGGCCAAGTATACGCGGCTGCGATCGCTCACGCGCCGTCTCAAGGGACTGCCGCCAGGCCCCGAGGGTTCGACGCTCAAGCTGGTCGGCTCGGAGCTCGGCGTGCGCATCGCGCGCTTTGTGAGTGAACTGTTGGGCAGCTATGCGATCCTCGGCGAGCCGACCGATATCGTGCCCGACGCGCCGCGCTGGCTGAACCGATTACTCAGTTCGCGCCAATACACTATTGCGGGTGGCACCAGTGAGATTCAGCGCAACATCCTCGGGGAGCGCCAGTTAGGCCTTCCCAAGGGCTAGTGGCCTGTAACAGTGAATTTGTTTGAGAACTCGCCGGCAGAACCCCACGCACCGAAGGGTTCGGGCGAAATGCCGACTACCGGATTGGCACAAGCCACTAGCTGTTGGCGGGCGGTGGAGATAAGCATTTCAACCGCCGCCCGAACATCCTGAGATCGGCCGAATCAGTGTTGTTCGCTATCGCGCGCAGGATGTTCGTTCAGGCGCCACGGCTGCGCGTGCAACAGCGAGGCGTCTCGCGCGGCCTCTGCCGCCGCAGGCGGCTGCACGATGACCTCTCCGATCATCGAATCCATCTCATGTGACATGCAAAAGTACCGATAGGTTCCCGGCGTCAGGAAGGTGTAATGCCATTTCCCGCCCGGCATCACGCTACCCGACGTAAAGGTTGGCACTCCCGTGGGGAGCGCAACGTCATCGGGCTTGTTCGCTTTAGCGGGATCGTCAACTACTGAATGGCTCACCGCGCCATCATTGACCCATTCAACTGTCTCGCCGGCGCGAATGATAATGCTGTCGGGCTGGTACATCGGCATGTCGTCGCTCATCTTGATGATCTTGGTGGGACCGCTAATCTCAGATGGAGGTGGCACGGCTTCATCCACGTTCGTGGCGCGCACGTCTGTCGGAGTCTCTGGCGGCTTAGCGTTCGCAGTAGTTGCGGACAAGCCTATGAGGAGCGAAATCACTGTGACGAGCGCGAGCTCGGACAGAGACGCGCAAACCCCGGGTCCCCTTTCGGAGTTGGTCGCGAATTTCGACACGGCTATATCGAATATGCAAAATTAGCGTCGCTTCTGCAATCGAATTTCGCATCGCCTCCAACGGGCGCAATGCCGCTGCCTGGCATCTGTTCTCTGACCCGCGCCAAGGCGCTCTCGCAGGACGTTTTTTGGATTTGCGATTCCGCTGGCCGGCTCGCGAGCTGTATCACGGCTAGCCTGGAGGGTTTGGCCAGAAATCGTTCGTCGCCCGATTACAGAATTGACTCCTCGGGCATAAGTGAGTCAGCCCGTGAGCTTGGCCTTGAGGATCTCGTTGACAACCTTGGGATTGCCTTTGCCGCCCATCGCCTTCATCACTTGGCCCACGAAGAAACCGAATAGCTTGTCGCGTCCCGAGCGATATTCGGCGACCTTGTCCGGCTCCGCGGCGAGCACCTGGTCGCAGGCAGTCGCAATCGCGCCTGCATCGGAGACCTGCACCAGGCCAAGTTCGCTGACGGTTGCAGCGGCGCCTGAGCCCGACTTGCACATAGCAGCGAACGCGGTTTTGGCGGCGTTGAGACTGAGCGTCGCCTGCTCGACCAGCTTGAGCAATGCCCCCGATTCCGCCGCGGCTGGTGCGGCCTCCCCAATCGGCTGCCCGCTTTCGTTGACCACGCGTAGGACCTCGGTCATCACCCAGTTCGCCGCGGTCTTCTGATTCTTGAGTCCGGCGAAGAGCATCGTTTCGAAGTAGTTCGCGACCTCGCGATCTTCCGTTAGCACTGCGGCTTCGTA
>Ga0182024_10021970_pt1 | contig 11541 bp, 11 predicted proteins | sample P32metaG_FD_120480 | JGI IMG/M metagenome (GOLD analysis project Ga0182024, IMG submission 120480) | Permafrost microbial communities from Stordalen Mire, Sweden - P3-2 metaG (Illumina Assembly) | ecosystem: Environmental > Terrestrial > Soil > Wetlands > Permafrost | place: Sweden: Stordalen... | reverse complement strand
GCGGTGTAGAGCGCCGGCTCACCGAAGCCGCCGCGGACCAGTTCCTGCTTGATCAATTCATGCGAGGGGACACTGCGATAATTGTAGTTCACCCCCAGGGTTCGTCCCGCCCGCTGAGCGGCGGTCACCATTTTTTCGCCGATGGCAATCGTGTGCGCCATGATTTTTTCGCACAATACGTGGCACCCGGCCTGCAGCGATAGCAGCACCGGTGCTTCGTGATCCCACTCCAATGTCGCCACCGTGACCACGTCGGGCCGCTCGGTCTGCAGCATTTCCTCAATTGAAACGTAGCCGCGGACACCGAATTCCTTGCCGAAGGATTGTGCCCGGTCGAGGTTGGTACTGCAGACCGCTGTGACCTGGGTGTGGGGACACTTGCGATAAGCCTGCAAATGAAAGCGCGCAGCGGCGCCCGTTCCGATAATCGCGGCCTTAATATCCTTCATGCCGACGGGTCTTCCTGTTCACCGATTGCCATTGCCTTGACGATTGTATTTTGCTCGGGATAGATGGAGTTTTGCGAGTTGACCGCGCGCATGCGGCCGCCGTTTGCAGTAAACCCGATCGGACTTTGTCGGTCAAGCGACGTGCTCGGATGCGCCTGTGAACTTAACGTGCGCCTACTGAGCGCAGGTATTTTTTTCCGGCCGCGGCTATGGCGGCTGCAAACGGCGTGTGTTACACAAGGCGCCGGCGAAGCAGTCACGTCAATGTTCCAGCTACGGGAGGCGGGCCGATGCGAGAAACGCTCGCGCAAATGAGCAGTCTGAGTGCAGATCAGGTGGCGCAGTTTCACCGCGACGGCTTCGTGGCGGTGCGGCAGGTGTTCACGCCGGATGAAATTGCCGAGATTCGCGACACCTTCATGGAAATGGCCAAGAACGGCCCGATTGAAGGCCTGTCGGAGTCAAAGCAGGCGCAGAATCGCGGCGGCACTGCCGAGTACGCGCCGAACGATCCGCTCAGGTACTACCCGCGGATGTTGCATCCGCACAATCATCTGGATAAGCCGGTTGGACCGTTGAGCATGAAATATATGCTCCATCCCAAATTGGAACCGATCCTGGCCACGCTGTTTACCGAAGAGCCGGTCGCGGTGCAAAGCATGTTCTATTTCAAGCCGCCGGAATCGCGCGGCCAGGCACTGCACCAGGACAATTTCTATCTGCGAGTCAAGCCGGGCACCTGCGTGGCCGCATGGCTGGCGATCGATGACGCCGATGAAGAGAACGGCGGCTTGAAGTGCGTCCCAAACACGCACAGCTATCCGATTCAGTGTCCCGAGCAGTCGAACCCGGCGGAGTCCTTCACCACCGAGCACGTGAAACCGCCGCAAGGCTATCGGGTGGAGGACGTGCCATTAAGGGCCGGCGACGTGCTTTTTTTCAACGGCAACGTGATTCATGGCAGCAGTCCGAATCGCAGCAAGAATCGGTTCCGGCGCGCCTTTATCTTTCACTACGTTCCGCGCGGCACTGTGGAACTGAGTCACTGGTACAGCACGCCTTTTCGCTTCAATCGCGAGCTGCTGTCGATTCCGGTGGCAACCGGCGGCGGCCCGTGCGGCAACGCCGAGGATGGTCAGCAGGCGCCGCATTAGCTCCTGCATGTCGAGCTCGGTACCCACATTTCTCGGCACCACAGCGGCGATCCTGACGACGGCATCCTTTTTCCCCCAGCTGCTGCACCTCTGGCGATCGCGCTCCGCCCATGCAATCTCGGCGTCGATGTACACGATTTTCGCGATCGGCCTGCTGCTGTGGATCGTGTACGGGATTGTGATCGGGGCATGGCCGATAGTCATCGCCAACTCGATTACCGCGCTGCAGGCAGTCGCGATTCTGTGGATGAAAGTACGCTTTTCGCGCAGCGATGGCGCACGTGCTGACGCCCGCTGATGGTGCTGTTACCGCCGCAGTGCAAGCGCTTGCAATCCCTCAGTCGCTGGTTTAGAGTTTAAATCTGGCGGCTGTTGAGCCCCCGCAATCGGTTTTTCAGGGCATGCGGCGGCGAGGAGGACGTGGCCTTGTCGACGGAATCGCATCAATACGCTCGGCTGACCATGGCCCAGGCGCTGGTGCAGCATCTCACGGCGCAGAAAATCGTCACCGATGACGGCGAGCAGCAGTTGTTCGGCGGGGTGTTCGCCATCTTCGGGCACGGAAACGTGATTTGTCTGGGCGAAGCGCTCTACGAGTCGCGCGCGCTGTTGCCGACCTGGCGCGGGCAGAACGAGCAATCGATGGGGTTCGCCGCGGCCGCCTACGCGAAAGCTCACGGCCGGCGTCGGATATGCGTTGCGACCTCGTCGATAGGCCCAGGCGCCACGAACATGGTGACCGCGGCGGCGGTGGCGCATGCGAATCGATTGCCGGTATTGTTCCTGTCGGGCGACGTTTATCATCACCGCCTTCCGCATCCGGTACTGCAGCAAGTCGAACACTTTGGCGACCCGACCGTTTCGGTCAACGATGCGTTCAAGCCGGTCACGCGCTACTGGGATCGCATTACTCATCCTGCACAGTTGCTGCAGTCGCTTCCGACCGCTATTGCTACCATGCTCGATCCTGCGGATTGCGGCCCGGCGTTTCTGGGTTTGCCGCAGGACGTGCAGGGCAGTGCCTACGATTTTCCGGTGTCGTTCTTCGCATCTCGCGTTCACCGCATCCGCAGGACGCGTCCCGATCTGCAGGAGATAGCCGCCGCCGCAGCGCGCATTCAACGGGCGAAACGCCCGGTCATCATTGCCGGCGGCGGCGTTCACTATTCCAAGGCAACGAACACGCTGGCCGAGTTCGCCGCGCGCCACGACATTCCCGTGGTCGAGACCATCGCCGGTATGTCGACGCTGCTGCACGCGCATCCGTGCAACTTTGGAACTGTCGGTGTAACCGGCACGAATTGCGCCAACGTCATCTGTGGCGAGGCCGACGTCATCATTGCCGTGGGAACCCGCCTGCAGGACTTCACCACCGGTTCCTGGACCCTGTTCAGTGAGACTGCCCAGCTGATCGGACTTAACGCGGCGCGTTTCGACGCAATGAAGCACCTCGCGCTGCCGATCGTCGGCGATGCGCAGGAGGGACTGCAGGCACTGGATGCGGCGCTTGCGGGCTGGCGTGCGGATTCGCTCTGGACATCGCGCGCGAACACGCTGCGAGAGCAATGGAACGACCGACCCGAAGCACGCGGCAGGACGGCGGACGGATTTCCCGCCTATGCGCAGATCGTCAACGCCGTGAACCGCCTGTGCGCAGCAGCTGACCGCGTAGTCACCGCGGCCGGCGGTCTGCCGGGCGAGATTTCGGCAAACTGGCGAGCACGTTCGGTCGGCTCGGTCGATATCGAATACGGCTACTCGTGCATGGGCTACGAGATCGCGGGAGGATGGGGCGCGCGGATCGCGCAGATGGAAAGCGGCGGCAGCGGCGACACGATCGTGTTCGTCGGCGATGGTTCGTATCTGCTGCTCAATTCGGACGTTTATTCGAGCGTATTGTCCGGCCGTAAGCTCATCATCGTGCTGTGCGACAACGGCGGATTTGCCGTCATCGACAGACTTCAACGCAACACCGGCAACGTCGCATTCAACAACTTCATCGCCGATTGCCAGTGGGATCGTGCCCCTTTTGCTGTCGACTTCGCGATGCATGCCCGCTCGATGGGAGCGCAGTCCGAATCGGTGGACAGCATCGCGGGGTTCGAGGCGGCGTTCATGCGCGCCAAGAGCTCGGATCGCACCTACGTGATCGACATCAAGGTCGACCCATACTCATGGAGCGAAGGCGGCGGTGCGTGGTGGGAAGTTGGAACGCCCGAGGTGAGCAACCGGCCCGAGGTGCTGGCCGCCGCCTCGGAATGGAACCTCGGGCGCGTGCGGCAGCGCCGAGGCGTTTGAGATGACCTTCGCTTTCGACCTGACGCGGCCGTTGGCCGCAATCGTCGTCGGTCGTGCGGGCATGGATTTGTATCCGCTTCCGGATGGCACCAAGACCGAACAGGCCGGACAGTTCGCCGCCGAGATCGGCGGGTCTGCCGGCAACATCGCCGTGGCGCTGTCCCGCCAAGGTCATTCCGCGGCGCTGCTCGGACCACTGGCGGACGATTCGGTCGGCCGTTTTGTCCGTGGGCACCTGGCCCGTTTTGGGGTCGACACTTCGCGCTGCCGGGCGGTTGGCGGCGAGCACCGCACCAGCCTCGCCATCTGCGAGACCCGCAGAGAGGATAGCGAGACCGTTTTCTATCGCAACAGCGCAGTCGATCTGCAGCTTCGCGCGGCTGACTTCGATGCGGCATTCATCGGCAGCGCCGCCGTTCTGATCGTGACCGGCACCGCGCTCGCGGCGGAACCTTCGCGTAGCGCGGCACTGGAGGCACTGGCGTGTGCCCGAGCGTCGGGCACCTTCGCGATTCTCGACGTGGATCATCGTCCGGTTTCCTGGCGGTCGAACGATGAGGCAATGCGCACTTACGCCGACGCTGCAAGCCGCTGCGATGCCATTGTCGGCAACGACGAGGAATTTGCGCTGATCGCCGGAGACGCGGCGCATGCGTTCGCGGCTGCGACCGGATTCGTCCGGCAAGGCGGCAGATTCGCAGTATTCAAGAAGGGCAGCGCCGGGTCGGTAACGATTACTGCCGACCGGACGTTTGAAACCGGAACCTTTGCTGTCGACGTCAAGAAGCCATTCGGGGCGGGCGACGCATTTCTCGGTAACCTGGTCGGCGCGTTGCTGCGGGGCCAGTTGCTCGAGCCGGCGGTGCAGCGGGCGTCCGCTGCCGCCGCCTACGTCGTTGCACGCCGTGGCTGCGCCTTCGCAATGCCGACCGCGGCGGAACTCGACTCGTTTTCTCAAAAGCATTCGATGAAGTGAGATTACTCATGCACATTCCTCATTACGACAACAACAACGCACCCATTGTCGGCAGCGACGACCAGAGCGTACCGCTGGCCTACTTCAACATCGTTCGGTTGAAGAAGGGGGAGAGTTTCGTCTCCGCCGTGCCCGGCTACGAGACCTGCCTGGTGCCTGCGCACGGCACGATCGACGTGCAGGTGCAGGGGCAAGGCATCGACAGCCAATCCTTCGAGGCGGTCGGTGAGCGTGCGTCGATTTGGGATGGCCAGCCGTCAGCGGTGTACGTGCCGGTGAGCTGCAGCGCGCGCATCGTGTGCCGCTCCGACACCACCGAGACCTTCGTGGCCGGCGCGCGCTTCGATCAGACGTTCGAGCCGTTCGTCGTGCGGCCCGAGCATATCGATCCGGTGCAGTACGGCTCGGATGACACCAAGACCCACCGCAAGATCAAGCACATTCTCGGACAGAAGCCGCCCGGTCGAGTGGGCCGGCTGCTGGTATCGGAACTGTTCACGGTCGGTGCGGGCGGCTGGTCGGGCTATCCACCGCACAAGCACGATAGCGATCGTATGCCCGATGAGACACGCCACAACGAGGTTTATAACTTTCGCTTCCGGCCTGAGAACGGATTCGGACTGCAGCTGTTGCAGACCGAGGGCGACGAGTTTGGCCACGCATATCACATACGCAATGCTTCGACGCTGAAAATAGCCGGCGGCTACCACCCGTGCGTCGCCGCTCCCGGCCACGAGATGTATTACTTCACGATCCTGGCCGGACAGAGCCAGCGGCCGCTGCGACAGTTCTTCCAGCCCAGTTATGCCTATCAGGTCGAAACGATCCCAGGTATCAAGGACATGATCGCCAAGTTCAGGTGAGACGTTTCGCATGCTGGTCAACCTGGCGACAATCCTGTCCCCGGCGGTCGATAGCTGCTATAGCGTGGCATGCTTCAATGTCTTCGGTTGGGAGGACGCACTGGCTGTGGTCGATGCGGCCGCGCAACTCGGGGCGCCGGTCATTCTTGCGGCGACCCTCGACTTGAGGAAATTCATGCCGGTGGACGTCATCGCCGTCATGCTGCGTTCGCTGGCGCAGCGCGCACCGGTCCCGGTGTGCGTTCATCTCGATCACACCTACGAGCTGGATGAGGTATTGCGAGCGGTCGACCTGGGCTTCACCTCGGTGATGTTCGACGGGTCGCAACTGCCGCTCGAGCAGAACATCGCCGGAACCCGTCGCGTTGTGAAGTACGCGCATGCCGCTGCATGCTCGGTCGAGGCAGAGATCGGCTCGGTGCCGTATGCCGAGGGCCGCACGCACATCAAGACCGAACTGACCGAGGTCGGCGATGCCGTCCGCTTTGCGGGCGAGACCGGCCTCGACGCGATGGCGGTCTCGGTCGGAAACGTTCACCGCCTGACCAGCCCCAGCGCGGTAATCGACTTTGCTCTGCTCGGGCGCATCTGTGGCGCGGTTACCGTGCCGCTGGTGATCCACGGCACTTCCGGCATTCGCGACCAGGACATCGCCCGGCTCGCGCGCACGCGCGTTGCGAAATTCAACATTGGCACGGTGCTGCGCCAGGCGTTTGGCAGGGGTCTGCGCGAGAGCCTCGGCCGGCACGCCGAGCGCTTCGACCGGCTTGAGATCATGCGCGATGCCATGCCAACCGTGTGTTGCGAGGCGATGCGCATGATTCGCCTGCTGGGTTGGCCAGAGGGTGGCGCGACGGCCGGCCCTCAGTCGTAGCGCACCCTGACGCTCCGGCCGCAGCGCAACGACTCACAGGCGGCATTGGCGAGAATCAGCGCGCAGCGCCCGTCCTCGAAGCCAACGGCGGGTTGCCGCTTTCCATCCACGACATCGATGAAGTCGGTCAACTCGTCGAGATAGGCCTGTCGGTACCGCTCCATGAAGAAATTCAGCAGCAGTTCGCGGGCGTCGGTCGCCGTGGCGCCGGAACGCGTGAGCGTGCTGGCGCGCAGGTTGTCGGACTGCACCATGCCGTCGGCGCCGAAAGCCTCGATGCGCTGATCATAGCCATAAACCGCGCGGCGCGAATTGTTGATATGCACCAGCGCACCGGAGGCTGCTCGCATCGCCACCATGGCGGTGTCGACGTCGCCTAATTGATGCAGCTGTTTCTCCACCATGACACTACCGGTTGCAAACACATCTTCGATCCGGTCATCGCCGAGTATGAAGCGCGCCATGTCGAAGTCATGGATGGTCATGTCGCGAAAGATTCCGCCCGACACCTCCAGGTACGCCACCGGCGGCAAACCGGGGTCGCGGCTGGTGATCACCAGCAATTCCAATGCACCAATCTCTCCGGCGCGAACGGCTTCGCGCACCGCCCGGTGGCTGGGGTCGTAACGACGGTTAAAGGCGAGCTGCAACGGCACGCCGGTACCGGCGATGGCGCTCTTGCAGCGCTCGACCCGATCGATATCGAGATCGATGGGCTTCTCGCACAGAATCGCCTTGCCGGCGCGCGCCGATGCTGTGATCAGGTCGACGTGGGTGTTGGTCGACGAGGCGATCAGCACAGCGTCGACGCCCGGGTCGCCCAGCACCGCCTCGACGCTGGATGCCACCTTGGCGTTGTATCTGGCCGCGGTCGACTTGGCTGCCACGGAGTTGGTGTCGTAGACGTACGCAAGATTCGCGCGCGGGTGGCTGGCGGCGATATTTGCGGCATGCAGCGCCCCAATACGGCCCGCCCCGAACAGTGCGAATTTAACCATTGCGTCCTCCGGGAAGCAGGCGATGCGTCGGATCGCGCGCCGGTAGTGCGCGTGCGCGATCGGCGTAAATTCAGCGCGCCTTCAGCGTGCCGCGCTCGACTGCGCTGCAATCGAACAGGCGCGCGTCGGTTGACAGTGCCGACTGATCGACGATGCCCAAAAGCAGCTCTACCGCGGTGACGATGATGTCGGCGACCGGCTGGTGGATGGTAGTCAGGTTGTAGCCAGGCCACGCGGCCATCGCCATGTTATTGAAGCCGATAACGCCGATGTCGCGCGGTACGTCTATATTGGCATCCCTGCAGGCGTCAATCGCCCCCATCGCCAGCACATCGTCGCCGCAGAAGACGGCATCGATGCCGCCGTTTCTCAGCAATTGCTTCATCAGCGTAAAGCCGGCCTCGTGACAATAGGAGTGACCGTAGACGACGGCGCAGGGCGCAAGTCCTGCGATCGCCAGACTGTCCCTGAGACCTCGCAGTCGATCCTCGGTGGAAGTCGCCGCCTGCGGTCCGCCCAGGAAGGCGATGTTCCTGTAGCCGCGCTCGCGCAGCATGTCGCCCGCGAGGCGTCCACCCTGGAGGTTATCGCAACCCACGATATTTCCAGACGCCGAGCTGCCCGGCCTGCCGAAGGCCTGAACCACCGGCATGCCGGCCTCGGCACATTCCTCAATGAAACGCAGCGGCAGCGTCGAGGAGGCCACGATCACACCGTCCACGCTGTATTTGAGCAGCATCTCCAGGGCGAGGTGCGGTCTGGCGCCTCCGGACAGGTTGGCGAGCAATGGTCGACGGCCGCGCTGCTGCAGGCGCCGCGTGAACAAATCGAATATTTCCATGAACAGCGGGTTGTCGAAATTGTTCGATATCAACGCGATCAGTTCGGTGCGTCCCGTCATGAGGCTGCGCGCCAACGCGTTCGGTTGATAGCCGAGCGATTGGGTCGCGGCGAGCACCTTTTCGCGCGTCCTGGGAGAAACCGAGGCGCCGGCGGTAAAGGTGCGCGACACCGCGGACACCGAAACTCCAGCGAGTTCCGCGACCTCCCTGGCGGTGACCCTGCGATCGGCAACCGGCGAGCTTCGATTCGATCTGGTTGAAGTAACCATAGTGAGTGTCTTGCAAGGCCATCGAGGGCGCCGTCCGGCGCGAGCTATTGTAACCGATGTCGTTGCGGGGCTTGCAAGCGCTTGCGCGCTGGACGGCGCGGTGCTAAAAGATTTTAACTCGCGGCCGACGCAAACATATCACCAGTCTGCGGCGCGGCGGGCCGCCATGCTAGGGGTTGGTCAGGGCCGCGATACTGCTGGGCGGATAAAGGCAGGTCAATCATGACGCGGCGGATGGTCAGGATTCTATACGGTTTATTTGCCTCCGTAGCCGTATGTACCCATGTGCAAGCGCGAACCTGGGAGGCACTCTACACATTCGGCGACAGCTATACCGATGGTGGTGCGGGGTACGTCGATGGCAACGGGCCTTCGGCGGTGGTCTACCTGGCGGCGAGCCTGAAAATCCCATTTACCTACGCGGGGGCCGCCAATTCCTCAGGGAAGAGTCTGAATTTTGCGGTGAGCGATGCCAAGACCGGCAGTAGCGATGGTTATAGAGTCAGGCCGGCGGCGGCACACTGCGGCAATCGTGAAGCGCGTTTCGGACTCAGTATGCGCAACCAGGTACTCGACTTCACCCAGCTTGTTCGATCCGGAGCGGTTCGATTCAAATCAGAAACGACGCTGTCTTTTCTTGCCGGCGGCCTGAATGATAGTGCGTTGCCGACGGCGACAACCGTTGCGAATCTCGAGGACGAGATCCGGCAACTGTACGAGGCCGGTGGTCGGTATTTTCTGGTCGCGCTGCTGCCAACAAAAATTGCATCCTTCAGTGACGTCGGATTGCGCCTCAATCCGGCGCTAGCCAGGATCCCGAACGATTTGCGCGCCACGCTGCCGCAGGCGCGCGTCGAGCTGAGCAACTGGGGCAGCTTCCATGACAATGTGATGGAATACCCTGCCCGGTACGGTACTGCAAATACCGCAAATCAGTGTGCCGGCAGAGCCGTCTTCGGCGAGGATCCGACACGTTGCGCGGCCCCCGAGACCTATTTCTATTTTCACGATGGACACCCTTCTACGACAGTGCACCGGATAGTCGCGCGGGAGCTGGAGCGCGAAGTCAATAATGCATTCGAGTGAACGACGTCGCGACGCCAGCATCAGTCGGTACGTGTGTGGAGTTGCAAGCGCTTGCACATCTAGAATCGTGGTGCTATAAGAGCGCAAAAGTCGCGCTCGGCGTTCGCGAGCTGCAAGTGTCTAATCGCGGAGGGAAGCATGTACATCATCGGTCAAGAGGAAATCGACGCGATGGCGCGCGTCGTCAACACGAAAGCATTGTTCCGCTACGGCCTCGGGCACGAGTGCGAGCGCTTCGAACAACGCTACGCTGCCTACCTCGGCGCCAAGCATTTCTCGCTGGCGGCCAGTGGTTCGTATGCGTTGACGGCGGCGATGATTGGGCTCGGTCTGGGGCCGGGCGACGAAGTGTTGGTTCCTGCGCACACCTACATGGCCTCGGCCACCTCGGTGCTGGCGGCGGGCGCCATTCCCGTGATCGTCGATATCGACGAGTCGATCACGATCGATCCTGCTGCGATTGAGGCCGCCATCGGTCCGCACACGCGCGCCATCATTGCGGTTCACATGTGGGGCACAACCTGCGACCTGGACGCGATCATGGAGATCGCGCGGCGCCGCAAATTGTTTGTCATCGAAGATGCGTGCCAGGGGGTGGGCGGTAGTTACAAGGGGCGCAAGCTGGGCACGATCGGCGACATCGGCGCCTTTAGCTTCAATTTCTACAAGAACATGAGCGCCGGGGAAGGCGGTGGTGTCGTCACGAGTGACGACGCGGTCGTAAAGCGGGTGAACTGTGCGATCGACCCTTGCCATGCGTTCTGGACCGGACGCGACGAGGATTCAAAGCCGTTCGCCGGCAATGGTGCGCGCGCCTCGGAGTTCATGGGCGCGGTTCTCAATGTCCAACTGGATCGCATCGACGGCATCATCGAGGCGATGCGCCGCGAGCGCGACACGATCCTTGCGGGCATCCAGGATCTGAAAAGCCTGGGTTTGCGCGCAGCGCCGCTCAACAGCAGGGAATTCGACTGCGCAACGAATGTGTTCCTGACGCTGCCGACCACCGAAGCAGCGGACCTGTTCGTCAAGACTTTTCCGAGCGTGATTGCGGGCAAGACCGGGCGGCACACCTACACCGAATGGGACCAGGTATTGATGGGCATGGGCGCGGCCCATCCGCTCATGAATCCGTACAACATGCCGGCGAACGCCGAGTGCAGAAAAAACTATTCGAAGGATATGTGCGCACGGTCGCTGCAGATCCTGAACAGGACCGTTCTCGTGCCGACGCATCCTCTGCACACCAAGCAGGAAATCGAGGACATCATTCACAACATCAAGGCAGCCACTCGCGTGGCGCTCGGTCACGTCGACAGCGGCGCGGTGGACGTGCGCAAAGCCGGGGCTGTCGATGCGACCAAGTACGATTTGAAGGTGGTGGCCTGGTGACAGACCTGGTGCGGTTCAGGCCAACGTAACACCGCCCTATCCGCCAGAATGGCTTCTTAGCCGGATAGTGACCATTTCAACGACGTCCCAGGTCGGCACATCGGGGGGCTCGCGCTTACGGCGAGCCCTATCTCTTCGTGACCTGATTATCTACGGCGTCATCGTCATCTCGCCGACCGCGCCGATGACCTTTTTCGGCATTTTGAGCCAGCGCGGCCATGGCCACGCCGCCAGCACTATTCTGATCGCAATGTTCGCCATGCTGCTGACGGCGATCAGTTACGGCCGCATGGCGCGCGCCTATCCGAGCGCCGGCTCCGGTTTTACCTATGTGGGCCGC
>Ga0182024_10021969_pt1 | contig 11541 bp, 7 predicted proteins | sample P32metaG_FD_120480 | JGI IMG/M metagenome (GOLD analysis project Ga0182024, IMG submission 120480) | Permafrost microbial communities from Stordalen Mire, Sweden - P3-2 metaG (Illumina Assembly) | ecosystem: Environmental > Terrestrial > Soil > Wetlands > Permafrost | place: Sweden: Stordalen... | reverse complement strand
GCGAATCGCGGCTGTAAAGGAACCCGACAAAGCCGGGCCGTGGCTGACGATGCCGAGCACCGTCACTCACGCGATACTGGGATCGGCGATCCGAGAGAAGGCGCTGCGTTTGGCGCGAATCCGTGCGGTTGGTGCCAAGTCGGAGCGGCAATGCATGAGCCGTAGTGCGCACGTAGGAATAGAGATGGTCGGGCAAAGTCTTCGTTTCGCCCCAACGATGGAAGGACGGGCCCCGACAAAGGGGATCGATACCTCCCGGAAGGCACAATCGAGGCTCCACTCACGATCGATGTCGAGGGGCTCGGCCTGAAGGTCGCCGAGGCATGGGCACGGTGCACCTTACGTCCGTCCCAGGGTAGCAAGCGTCAGATTCGTTCCACTAGTTCTTCCATACTGGATAAAGTCCCGCCCACCCATTGGGCGGGTGTGACGCGCTCCACTCTCGCACCGAAAGGCGCGAAGCTCTGTCATAGCCGATCCGTCCAGGTCGTATGAGTATCTTCGTCAAATTCAGCCAGTAGGTTCCGCAGAGCGGCCGATACCTCGCCAACCGGCGGCACACCGCCGATGGATCCCGACGATGGCACCGGACCCAGACCGTTGATCGAAAGCGACCCTGCCGCCTCCGCCAGCCTAGCGGCAGCACTATCCATGGCGGCAACCGCGTCCCATAATCTTGCTGTAGTTCCTTCGATCGCGGAAGGCGAGCCAGGTTCGATCTCGGGCGGGCGAAGTTGCGAAGCGCCCGCCACCGTCGCGCCAATCTCTTCCACAGCTGAGCGGAGGCCGCGGCCGAGCCGATCGATCGCAGTACTCAATGCCGCGCTGGCTCGGATTTCTCTGACAGCGGACCGCAACCCGCGTTCGAGACGGTCGATCGCAAGGCTCAGCTTGGCGTTGGCCCCGATCTCGTCGACTGCTGCGCTCAGACACCTATCAAGGCGCTCAATTGTGGAGCCCCATTGCACGAGCTCGCTCATCGCCGGCAATCGAAGCTGTTCGCCCGACACCGCCTGCTGGCCCAAATGAGCATTCTCTGTTGAAAGTACTTTCAGCAGATCGAAGATTTCGCGAAGAAGGCGCAGTTGAGTGCAGGCAACCGTCAGGCCAGGCAACGAGCGAACTAGCGACCCTACGGGGGCCATTAGCGAAATCCCGCCGACTAGCCCCATCACCCCGAGCACGGCGCAGGCAGTCAGCGATGGTGTGGCGATCGACGATATACCAAAAGAGAGGAGCGTCGATGTGGCCGAGATACTGACTATCCCCAAACCAAGCAGAGCGAAGAGAGCAGTAAAATACTGCCCGGCCGCTAGCCTCACGAGATAAAATATGATCCATGCCTGCCGTATCCGATAGGGACGAATGCACTGCGGCAAGTCCGCGACAGTTGAATCACCGTTATCTCGGCTGCTCCGCCATAGCGCACCCGATCGCAGACCTGATGGCAGTGCGGCGTCGACCAGAGGAGCCTCAGCATAATTGTCCGAGATCGCGAGGCGTTCAATATTTCCGCGCGCCCTGGCGATCGCGACCAATACGGTGGCCGTTGTAAGAACCAGCGCAATCGAACCATACCCAACGGCCCAAACCACAGCCATTTCCGGCCAACGAGAAGCCACAACCAAGCGAAACGCAGAAGCCGAGAGCGAAACTCCAGGCAATAATATCAATGCATCAACAACCGTCGCCGTGACTGCGCTTGCGACGATGATTAACCAGGATCGCGGGTAGGATTTCTGGCGGTCCGACATGCCAAGTTTGTGCGATATCATATGCCAATCTTCGACATGCCCATGATCATAGCATAGCGGTACGTTGCCGTCTAACTATAGGACATTTCCTAACTTCCGTTGGCACCAGGATCGCCGCCTCGAGCGTCTTGAGCAATGTTAAATTGCGAACCGTGTCCGCGGCAGGCGGTCAAAACCCGGTCGCGTCCGTCCAGATGGTGATGGCCAACGGTCAGGGGCCATGGGTGGAAGGATTGGCGTCGTCAGGTCTACGGGCCGCGTCGACGTCGGTTTGCGGAAGGGCCCGGCGTACCGGCGACCATCATTCCGCCGACATTATCCTCAACATCCTGGCGCGGCGGCGAGACCCAGGGCCCGCGGCGACAATCTGACCCACGGAAGCGCTGCACCTGCGACACGCGCGGGTCGCCGAATGCGGCCCGCGACGAACGCTGAGATCGCCGAAAGCAGGCGCGCTCGATCAAGTACCAGCTGACCATCGCCAAGCTGCCAATGGCCAAGGATATCGACGAGTTCGTCTTCACCGGTACACCGATCAACGGATCGACGAGAGCCTGATCCGTGAAATTCGCGACCGGCGGCTCATAGCGGAGCAGCGCAACGACGTGCTGATCGGCGGAACCGGCACCGGCAAATCGCATCTCCATAGCCATTGCCTGGGCCTGCATCCGAGGGTGCGCGCGGTCGCTTCTACGCCGTCGTCGACATCGTCAACCGGCTGGAGAACGAAGCTCCCGGCCGCCAATGTGGGCCCGCCGATTACCTCAGCCGACTCGGCTTCGCCGTCCTCGACGACCTCGGTTATCTGTCGTTCGCCCAAACCGGCGGCCAGCTGCTCTTCCATCTGATCAGGCGGCTCTACGAGCGCACCTCGATCATCGTCACCACCAACCGGGCCTTCGGCGAATGGCTTGATGGGCGCCGGCCGACACGAGCGCACCGGCGAACGGCTCAAAATCCTCGGTGTAAGTAGCAAGATTATTAACCATAAAAGTCATAGACAATTGAACTTAATTGAGTAAGAAAATGATCCACTATTATCAACCGATGTTCTTGCAGGTTGAAACGACAGTGTAGCTCATACACCCATAGTTTATGAGCGAGCCGCGTCGCTCCTGATGATCGTTTTTGTCCGACCGACGTTGCATCAGCATGAGGTCTTGACCGATGAGTGGGACGCCCGTGGAAGTGGATAAGCTGTTCGACCAGCCGGCGCACCGCCGATGGTGGCTGCTAGTCAAGGCGTTAGAATGCACCACGTTCGACCTGGCATTGGAGCTTGCCCGTGCCGCCGAGGATTTCGTCACGCCGGCGATTGCCAATGAGATTGAGTCCTCATCGTTGGCCGTTGGTTCATCCGTTGCGGCTGTCATGCCCTACAGCAATCATGAATGTAGCAAACATGCTGAGGTCAAAGCCGGCGTTACCCTAAACCAGCAAAAACACACAACTCTGCCGGTCACACCAGATCAACGCGAGGAGCTTCTCAATCGTCTTGCGGGAGGCGCCAAGAACGGCGAATTGGCATCTGAATTTGGGCTAACCCCTAAGCAGGTACAGGGCATACGGATGGGTGCGGCACGTGAGATCACCATCCGCCGCAGCAGCGTCGAACGATCGCAGGATCAATCTGCGACAGTTACGGCCTCGGTGGACGAAGTCGTCCTCTATCTGCGCCAGCAGGATGATGTGGTTGTGCGCGATCAGGACGGTGGCTTCCTGGTGAACGGCAGATTTCACCTGGGGCGATCCGAACTTGTTGCCAAGGCGAATTGTATGCGTCGCCGACAGAATAAGCCGCTATTCGAACTTTACGGGACGCAGCAATGATGGTCGCCAGGATGGTTTGAGGCAAATCGCGGCGGCGACCATCGGGGGTGGTGAATACGGTGGAATTGGGTGTCTGCGCAGCTGCGGTCGACCGGATGGTGGGGTCTGTTCAACTGCTGAGACCACCACGCCGGTAACAGAGGCCCGATTGTTGAGTACACGCACAAGCAGCGCTTCACAGGTGACGCTGCGAAGGTCTTGCCAGCGTCATCCGAAGCCGTTAAGTATTCTTTTGGTACACACCATTGCATAGTTGACAAAATCTTATGTTCTCGAGACAACCTCCGATATTATTGCATGTATTCCCCTCGCTGGAGATCGGTGGCCAGCAGATGAGATTCGCGACTATCGCAAATCATTTAGGCTCGACGATTGCGCATAGGCTGATTTCTCTCGACGGTCAAGAACAGGCTTTGAGGCTTTTGGACAACGACGTCACCTTCGAGATGTTGTCGGGTCTGCGGCCGGCGCGCGGTTTACGGCGACTATTGACGATCTCTAAGATACTCCGCTCCACTCGAGCCGATGTCCTCGTCACTTATAATTGGGGTGCGATCGAATGGGCGATCGTCAACCGACTCAGTGGCCGCTTACCTCATATTCACCTCGAGGATGGGTTTGGCCCTGATGAAGCAGACGGCCAGAAAGCCCAACGAGTTATCGCCCGCTCCATAGCAGTGAGAGGTGCTCAGGTATTAGTTCCGTCAAAAAAATTAGAACGTATAGCAATCAAAGAGTGGCATCTGAGATCAGATCGAGTCAAGTATGTTCCAAACGGTATTAAGGCGGATCGTTTTAAAAACATGAATTCATCAGACACTCCGTATTTCTCTCGTGTTGAGGGAGAATGTATCATTGGTTCGTTTTCTCCTTTACGACCCGAAAAAAATATCTCGCGTTTGCTTACTGTGTTCGCCGGGTTACCAAAATTAAGCTGTCCGACCAGACTTGTTCTCTGTGGAGAAGGGCCCGATCGCGATCACTTGATGGCGCTAGCACAAAAGCTCGGACTGGGAGAACGCGTTGTGTTTGCGGGGCATGTTAAGGCGCCCGAGTTGGTTATGGGATGTTTCGATCTTCTCGCTCTCACTAGCGACACTGAACAGATGCCGTATGCGGTGCTGGAAGGAATGGCCGCGGGACTGCCCATCTTCGCCACCGACGTCGGGGACATCGCTATTATGGTCGACCCGGAGAATGGTCCGTTTATTGCGCCGCGCGAACGTCCGGATCTGCTAGGCCATGCGCTTCATCGGCTTTGTTCTGACCCCCCATTGCGAGCGCGGTTAGCTCGTCGCAATCGCGACCGTGTGAACGAGGTCTTCACCATTAGTCGGATGGCCGACGGGTTCGAGCAGGCGCTCCGCGCAGCTATGGCGTAAATAAACTATCGCCGGCTTGACCAGTCTACACTCGACCTCTCCGACTATCACTGATGTCCTGTCGTAACGGGGTGCAATTCAGAGAGTAGCTTTTCCGCGGCGGGCCTCTCGTCAAAAGTCGACGATTCTTTCAAGATAGAAGTCAGAAGTTGTGTCGCTTCCTCGCCATGGCCAGTTTCTTTTAGCGCAACCGCGAGATGATAGCGGATCGCAGGGACACTCGGCTGCTCGGCGGTCGCTTGCCGCAGCAATTGCAACGCGATGGTTGGCCGCCCCCCCTTCAACAAGATCCATCCAAGCGTGTCGGCGACCTGGCCCAACCGAGGCGTCAGCACGTAAGCCCGCTCAGCTAACGGCAACGCCCGAGGATCATCCCGCTGTTGGTAAAGCCACGCTAAATTATCGAGGGCAACGGCATCCATCGACCGCTTTGCCACAATAGCTTCCCATTCCGATTGCGCTTGGTCAAACCGCTTTGCAGAAAGATCGTAATCGGCCACCCTTGACGCGATGCCAAGTTCGTTAGGATGAGCCGACAGCCAGGTCCGTAGCAACGCCAGTGCCTCGTCCGGCTTCTTCTGAGCCCACTTCACTGCGGCCAAACGAAGCACTAAATCCGCTGACGGATTTGCCTGAAATTCTTTTTGATATGCCGCAAATGCCTCGCCAAACCGCTGTGCTGCCGCGTAAACATCGCCGGTCAGCATACGTCCAGTTGGCAGCGATGGGAACTCGTGCTGTAACCGCTCGGCGGTCGCTAGCGCCGCACCGATGCCGGAGCTTTTCAGATCGATCATGATCAGATCTGTGACTAACCCAGGAGCGGGCGCCGTTGGGACAAGCCCTTCTTCGATCACTTTGCGGGCAGCAACGGCGTCTCCGCTGGAGAGAAGGATCGACGCAAGCTGCTGGCGCGGAAGGAGTGCGTTAGGATTTATCGAAACGAGGCGCCGATACGTGGCCACCGCATCCTTCGTCAGGCCGACGGCAAGTTCAGCACGGGCACGAGCCATGATTAGCGGAGCATTCTGCGCCGAGTTTTCGCCAGATTCGGTTCGAGCGAGTGCGACGGCTTTGTCCTTCTCCCCCAGCTGTAAATAGAGATCAACTATGGCTGCCGTAGTAGTCGGGGTTTTTTGAGTTTGGTTCTCAACTTTGGTGACAGCTGCTTTCGCACCGTCACGATCTCCCAATTGGAGTTTCACCGATATCAAATTTCTAATAATAGTAATATTTGTAGGGTCATGTTGAATAATTTTTGACAAAATATTCTCTGCTTCCCCGAGCTGCCCCTGTAGTTCATCGACCCGTACAAGATTGAGTTGAGCTGGAACATAATCCGGATGAGTACTTACAATTTCGGCAAAGAGTTTTTTGGCACTGTCCAAATCCATTTGCGAGAGTTTGACTACGCCGGCGAGATTAGCACCTATGGGGCTGGTTGGTCGTTCCTTAATCAGTTTCTGGGCGGTCACGGCCGCGTCATCAAAGTGCCCGGCGGCCAAGTCGGCAAGCACGAGCATCTCGGCTGCGGCGGCGCTCGAGGGCGCCAATTTGAACGCCCGCTCGAAATCACCTATTGCAGCGTCCGAATCGCCGGTTCGGAGCTGGACCCCAGCCAACTGCATTTGCACGAGAGGGCTATTGGGCGCGAGCTTCGCAGCATTCTGGAAAATTTCGAAAGCCCGACTGGAGTCTCCTATTGAAGCGAATGCCCTTCCCAGAAGATCGAGGGCGCCAGCATCCGCCTGGCCCGATTTCTCAAATTCCTCTAACAAGGCAATCGTACGATCGGGGTGTCCCGTCTCCAACTCGAGCTGCGCTAGAAGCTTTTGCGCCGCCAAGGAATTCGGATTGCGAGCGGCATATCGGCTCGCTGCATCCACCGCCTCTGCGGTTTCTCGTAGATTGTATTTGACGATAGCGAGGAGACGATAGGCAGGGGCTATCTTGCCAAGCAAGCCGGAGATCTTCTGTAAATCAGCGTCCGCCTCCTGGTAGTGCTTTGCTCTCGCAAATAGGACGGCCTCCAGGTAGACCGCCATGCCACTATTCGGGTGTGTTTTAAGCACGGCGGCGATGTCAGCCTTTGCGAGAGCATCCTGGCCCTGCGACAACAGGAGCCCAGCCCGCTCCAGCCTGGCGGCCATTGGATCCGGCGCCGCGGAAATTGCTCCGCCCAGCGCCGCTAATGCCCCAGAAACGTCTCCCTTCCTTTTTAGCAGGTCGGCTTTGACGAGGAGCAACTCGGGAGATTTTTGGTCGATCGCCTCGGCCTTAGCGAGTGCCGCACTGGCTTCTGGCAGTTTACCCTGCGCTATATAGACCCTAGCCGCCCCGAGCAGAGGCTCAATCGCATCCGACTTTAGCTGATGGGCCTGCGTAAACGAGGCCAGAGCATCGTCCGCTTTACCCAGCGCGGCCAGCGCATATCCCCGAGCGACAAGCACGCCCGCGCGTCGCTCGGGCCCCCCATCGGTAGGAGAAAATTCACTCAAGACTTCAGCGTATTTTCCTTGAGCCAAGTACGATCGAGCGAGGAGTGGGATCACGCGGTCGAGATCATAGCCCTTTGCTCGCGCAACCTCGGCCTGTGTCTCGGCAGCTACTGGATCGCCGAGGCGCAATTCCAGAACGCCAAGTTCGTAGCGGGCTTCCATCCTATCTGGGTCTTCTTTCACAGCGTTTTTGAGTTGTATTTCAGCAGCCCGGAAATCGCCTTTCGCGATTAGCCGCTCCGCGTCTGCGACTAAATCACCTGCCATGACAGGTGAAATACAGCGAAAGAAGACAACCAGGCATACGGATAGACCGATCCTATACACTAAATTGCACTCCCTATAGTAACGGCAATTCCTGAGCGTCTTCTGTAAACTCAGCATGCTCAACCGGGTGCCGCAAATTCATCCCGTGGCTCTCCATAAGCGCGTACAAGGTCGGGCGGCTCACTCCTAGGAGCTTTGCCGCCGCTGCGATGACTCCGTTGGTTTGAGCCAGTGCGCGCTCCAGCATGTCACGTTCGGCCCGCATCCGAGCCGATCGAAGGTCGAGATCAGGAAGCGGATCCTCAGATTCAACGAATTCCAGGTCGACACTATCTACAACTCGAACTTCCGTCATAATAACGGCGCGCTTTATACGGTTTTCAAGTTCCCGAACATTTCCGGGCCAGTGATAATTGGCGATAGCTGCAATGGCGTTCGGGCTGAACCCGGACACCCGCTTATCGAACGTGCCAGCAAAGCGTTTAAGGAAGAACCGAGCGAGCAGAACAGGGTCACCAACCCGGTCGCGCAGGGGCGGAATGCGTACACTTACTTCATTCAATCGATAAAAGAGATCTTCGCGAAACTCACCATTCCGCATCTTCGTATCGAGATCCTGGTGCGTTGCGCACACGATGCGGATGTTGACCCTGATCCGGTCGCGCCCACCAACTCGTTCAATAATCTGATCCTGCAAGAACCGCAAAAGCTTAACCTGCAACCCGGCCGGTAAGTCGCCAATCTCATCCAAAAACAGCGTACCGTGATTGGCCATTTCGATTTTGCCGATGACCTGCCTTATGGCCCCGGTAAATGCACCCTTCTCGTGCCCAAACAGTTCGCTCTCGAGCAAATGTTCCGGAATCGCGGCACAGTTGATCGGCACAAAAGGCTTTAATGCTCGATCCCCCAGATCGTGCAACGCGTGAGCAAGCCCCTCCTTTCCTGTTCCGCTTTCTCCGAGGAGCAAAACGGCCGCGGATGTCGCGGCGAGCCTGACAACTGTGCGGCACACCTTTAGCATGCCCTCGTCAGCCGTAATAATTCCCTCAATAGATATGGGTTGGGCGAGAGTTAAAAGGCGCCGGTTCTCTGCCTCAAGCAAGGACAGGTTGTAGGCACGATCAACTATGACCCGCAACACTTCGATATCTATTGGCTTTCGATAGAAATCGAAAGCCCCCATCGCCACAGCCTCAAGCCCATTATTAGTATCTTCGTTTCCTGTCGCGACGATAATTTTAGTATCGCGCGCCAACTGCAAAATCTCTCGAATCGTCGCGAAGCCCTCACTCGTCCCATCCGGATCTGGTGGCAGTCCGAGATCTACAATCGCCACCGCCGGAGCCTCCTTCGCGGCAATGGAAATCGCTACCCGGCGTGTGTGCGCGGTGATCACTTCGCATTGAGGAAATGCCCACCGATACTGGCGCGCCAGACCGGCATCATCTTCGACCAGTAGCAGCTTTGGCTTAGGCACCTTGTTTCCCTATGTAAGTTGTGACGCGAGTCCAGGTTGGCGCCTCGAACGTGGTAGCACAATACGCATTATTGTGCCTCCCCGCGGATCACTCAACGCAAGAAGATCACCGCCGGCCGCTCGCACCAGCTCCCGAGCTTGAAAAGCACCGATACCCAAACCTCTCGATTTTGTTGACCTGAATGGTAGAAATAACTCATCTCTGATAAATTCTACTGCCATTCCCGGGCCCGAGTCCACAATATCGATCAAAATTCTTTCTTCCTCACGGCGCACAGAAATATTTATCGGTGCTGCGGAGACCTCTGTTGCATTTTCGCAAAGATGAATGATAACAGAGCGCAGGTCTTCAGCGGAGATCGCCGCTTTGTCAACGTTGCCATCATGGTACATCTCTATCCTCTGACTTTGATATCCGCGGTCCGACTCTACATATTGCTGGATAATCTCGATGGGCACTGTACAAGAATCTGCGGGAGGGTCCGACCGGACAAACCTCATTCTCGCAAGTAACCGGTCTAGGCTTGAAGCTGCAGAACCTACGGTGGCAAATGCGTCTTTCTGAAATTCGGGATCCTGGCCATAAGTTTCGGAATTGGACACAATCAACCGGAGTTGGCTGATCACATTCTTTACGTCGTGGATGGCAAAGGCGAAGCGCTTACCATATTCGCGCAGTTCCTGTGCCACAACCAATGCCTCAGCGTATTGTTGTTGGGCAAGATGCGCTGCTGACTGCCGTCCAACAATACGCAACAGATCGAACATCTCGCGATCGAGCGGAACTCGTGCTCGCGGCTGCGAAAGTACTACAAATCCTATGAGCCGATTCGAATGATTGAGTGGAATGGCGAGCCACGCCTTATTAATTCCGATAAGCCAATCCGGTCGTTCTCGTAAGGTGTCTAATTCGATGATCCAGTTGCCGCCGCGGAACAGCGCTATAAACTCTCCATCCCCTGCCTCGGATGCCGAGACGGCTTGAGTATTCCATGACCCGGCCCACTGAAACCAATCACCCTCAATATCGCGTACCCATAGCAATCCAGCGGGACTATCGGCTATCTCGGCGACTGTTCTAATGATACGAGAAGAAAGCTCCGTCTCGTCAGAAAAGGCTGATAATAGTGCCGTACTGCGCAGCCATTCTTGGCGATAATCATATCGATGGCTGAAAAAGTGGTACGCGAGCGCATAGCGTAACTTCGAGCGAGCGGAGCCCGATGTCAGCAAAACTCCGATCGTCATCGCACCGGCCGCAATTAGTCCTACTTCAGCGACACCGCCCCAGTCCGCACCAACGGACCTAATCACCTCTCCAGCAAGACCGAGACCGAGGAGAAAACACCCACTCAGCACCAGCGTTGCAGTGTGAAAGACGACAGTGCGGGAGATATGTATCGGTATAGCCCAATCCCGATTGCGCGCCGCTGCGACGGCGAGAAGCGGTGCGGCCAGTATCATTACTATCGGTCGGCTAACAAACAACTCTGACGACAATCGCCGGTTCAAAAATGCATCAGCGTAGAAGACAAGATCGTAAGCGAATACGCCCCCGAGAGCGATACAAAGAAGATTGACGTGCCAGCGTCGATCAGGATCCGTATTTCGATAGAGGTTCTCCACACAGAGAATGCCGCAAATAGCAAGTGCCATGTGCGCCCATGTGCTGAACTGGTAAGCGAGACCGAATAACTTATTAATCGCGATCGAAATCAGGGCTGGGGCGAGCCCCAGGGTAAAAATAATCACCAGAAGAATTACTGAGCTAATCGCTAGCGCTCGTCGCCTCGCCTCGCCCTCTCGGCGGCCTATGAGATAAAGGATAAATCCGCACCATGCAGTGCGGCTTGAGAGTTCTGTTGCTGTCCCGAGGAGACTGAATTCCGGTAACGCCGCTGCCAAAGCGGCAGCCCATATACCGGTTAGCGCGCAAGCTCCGCCAACAATTGTGCTCGTCGCGCCCTTACTGTGAGACAGGATCACAAGGGTCGTGAGCAGCAGGTAGGTAGCACTGCACGCGCCGTATAAGATCGCCTGATACAAATCGATCCGCATATTAAGGACTCTATCGGGCACCCTCTTGAAATAATACGACACGAATCGTGCAAATCAAAATTATGAAATCCAAAAAATTTGACCGGTGCTTAACGTAGTATAGGTCGTAAGACAGTTTCTCCATCGCGTCGTCGATAGATGCTCCGTACGGGTAGTTAATCTGTGCCCATCCCGTAATACCAGGCTTGACCATGTGCCGTAATTCGTAAACCGGAGAGATTGCTGCGAGCTGATCGACAAAATACGGCCTTTCAGGCCGTGGACCGACGATG
>Ga0182024_10021967_pt1 | contig 11541 bp, 8 predicted proteins | sample P32metaG_FD_120480 | JGI IMG/M metagenome (GOLD analysis project Ga0182024, IMG submission 120480) | Permafrost microbial communities from Stordalen Mire, Sweden - P3-2 metaG (Illumina Assembly) | ecosystem: Environmental > Terrestrial > Soil > Wetlands > Permafrost | place: Sweden: Stordalen... | reverse complement strand
GCGCCGCGCAGCTGCGAGCGCAGGCTGTCGAGCAGGTTGCGCTCGGTGTCGAGGCTCGTTTCCAACGCGTCCAGGCGCGTCTGCAGGTCGTCGATGCTGCCCTGGAAGCCGGCGATCTGGTTCCTGTCGGCGCCGATCCCCGCGTGCAGCTCACCTTCGCGAGCCTCGGAGGCGGCGATTCGACTTTCGAGTGAGCCCGAGCTCGAGCCGGCGGCGACGGGTCCAAGCACCGCCGCACCCAGCGCGGCGGCGGCGACGATGGCCGCGAGCGCCACCAGGCGAGCGGGGATCGGCCGGCGCGGGCGCCGCGAGTGGTGGGGAGGGCGAGGCATGAAGTCGCCAAGCTAGCCAGGGGAGAGTCCGAGCACAAGCAATCGGCGTACCTGCAGCCGGGCTTGCAGGCCCAGATCGATGTCATCAGCAGGCTGGGCGCCCGAGGGCCTACCCGATCTGGAAGGTGATCGACCGGGCGCTGCCGTGTTCCGGTGTGAGCGTCAGGCGGTAGCTGCCGGGCGTCAGCCCGTTGCTGCTGGTGAGATGCCGTCGGTTGGATCCCTTGACCGCGGCGAGGGTGACCGAGCCCGGCACGAGCACCCATTGCTCGCGGCCCCGCACCCGGACGCGCTTGGCGATGCTGGCGCGCACGCGCGCGGCGGCGCTGAGTGTGAAGGCAAAGCCCACGTTGGAGACCTTCGGCCGGGCACGGTTGAGCGCCAGCAGAGCGCTCGGGGTGAGGGCGAAGGCGGTCAGCTTGATGGTGGGCGCTCCGGCGGCGATCGAGAGGGTCGTCGTTCCGGATGAGTTGCCGGTCGCGCCGTTCGCGGGGGAGATGCTGCCCGCGCCGGTCGTCGAGGTTCCCGTGGTCGAGCCCCCGCCCGGATTTTTCGTTGCCGCTTCTTCTTCTCTCTTTTTTGCTGCTGCTTCTTCTTCTTGCTTCTTTTCTTCTCGTTGTCGTTCTTCTTCGCGTTGCTTTTCTTCACGTAGCTGCTTTTCCGCGTGCCGCTTTTCTTCGGTCTTCCGTTTGGCTTCTTCGCTGACGGGCTCGAAGGCGGCGATCCCGTTCGGGGTGCCGACCCCGGTAGGGCCGTCGTAGCCTTCCCGCGCCAGGCAGATCGCCTTTTCGGAGCAGCTGGCAGCCTCCTGGAGCGCCGTACAGCCAGACAAGCCGTCTTCTTTGTTGAATGATTGCGTGCATTCCCCGTTTGACCCGGAGACGATGTCATGCAGCGTTGTTGGGTCTTCGGCCTCGTTTTCGTACAGGGTCTCTGCGGGGTATGCGACGCCGCCGGCGCCCCCGGCCAGCGCGAACACCGAGGCGATCAACGGCGAGGCGAGGCTGGTGCCGCCGATCGTGCACCAATGGACCACATGCACAACGCCGCCTTCTTCGTACTCGCATTTGAAGCTCGAGTCGTAGACGGCCACCCCCGTATAGGGATCGGCGTCGGCGGAGACATCGGCGACGGCGCGATGTTGGCCGCATCCGACCGATTCCCAATCGGCGGTGCTCTGCTGCCAGGGCGCGGCGGTCAGCGTCACGCTGCAGCCGCCCCCGCCGGCGCCGTCGCCGTTCCACACCGTCTCCCCCGCCCACGTGCCGCCGGGGCCGAGCGGGCCCTGCAGGCGGGTGCCACCGACCGCCACCACGTGTGGGGAGGAGGCGGGGTAGTCGGCGAAGCCCTTTTCCGCGCCTTCTTCGGCATCCCAGTCCAGGTAGCCGTCGTCGCCGGCGGAAGCAGTGATCACGGTGCCGGGATCGTTGAAGGGGCTGGCGTTGTCTTCCCTCGCCGTCACTCCCTGCTCGGGGCCGCCCCAAGAGTTCGAGATCTCGGTGGCGCCGAGCGCGGCAGCCGCTTGCTCGGCTTCATCGAGGTCTTCAAACGAGGCCGAGTCGGCCTCGACGAGGATGATCTTGCAGCTCTCACAGGTGGCGTGGGAGACCTCGATGTCGAGCGACATCTCTTCCCCCCAGCCCACGGCTTCTTCGACTTCTTCACAAGCCGCTTCCTTCGCTGCTCCCGTCTCGGTTTCGCAGGTCGTTTCTTTCGCTTCTCGCGCTTCGTTACTTGCGGGAAAGGGCAGTTCTCCGGTTTCCGCGTTCTGCCCTTTCTGGTTGAACTGCTCGAAGCATTTGTTCGCGCCGGTACATTCGGGCAGCCTAAATTCTTCGTCATAGGCTTTCAGGTCGGCTTCGGCGTTGGGGTCGTTGTAGGCGTCGACGAGCGCGATCGTCTGCGCGGTGGCGGCGGTACCCGGCAGGTCATAGATGCTATGCAGATCCTGGGGCCTCAGGCCGAAGGCGCCTTCCGAGGCTTTGGCGGCCATGATCGGCCGGCTGCTCGTGATCCCCAGCGGATGGTTGTGTGCGCGCGCCGCCGCCGTCTTCGGCACCAGCTCCAGCGCCAGGCAGCCTGCATACCCGGGAGCGGGCGCCGGGCATACGTGGCGCACGGTGTAGTCGGAGGCGGGCAGCGGCGCGACGGCGCTTTCCGCCGCCCCGGCGGAGGCGCAGGGCAGCACGCTCAGAACGAGCAGCGTCACCGCGCTCGCGAGCACGGTGCGCAACGCTCCGATCTTCGTACGGTAATGCGTGGGTGTCACGCTCATCTCCAGTCGCCGTCGACCGTCGTCGATCAGCCCGATCAGCCTCGTTATACGGTAGTCGTCTACCAGCCGGCGCTGCTTGAGCGATGCCGGGAAACTCCGGCGAACAAATTCGGGCTCAACCCAGTCGGCCGGTCACGAGACCGTCACACGCCGGTCACGCCTCTTTCACGTGCCGGCCGGATGAACGCCGCAGGATTGCGGACGAGGCGCGCGCCGCGATCACGGACGGCGGCCCGCGCCGTACGGTGAGGCTCGGCTGACGCCGGGATCGCCAGCAGGGCGCACGGGGCGGGGTGAGACAAGGAGTCTCGCCCCGCTTCGTTTTTTCCCTACGCTGGGGCGCGTGCCAAGCCCCTTTGGATTCCTGCTGAGCGCGGAGGAGCCGTCCCGGCGCACGGGCGCGATCGTGGCGGTGGGCGCGGTGGCGCTGTGCACGCTGATCCTCTATCCGCTGAAGCAGATCGCGCCCGTCGTCTCGCTGGGCGTGGTGTACCTGCTGGCGGTGCTCGTCGTCTCCGCCGTGTGGGGCGCGTGGCTGGGGATCGTCACAGCCGTGCTCAGTGCGGGGGCGTTCAACTTCTTTCATCTGCCGCCGACAGGTCAGTTCACGATCTCGAGCTCCGAGAACTGGGTCGCCCTGATCGCGTTCCTCATCGCCGCGGGGCTGGCCAGCTCTATCGCCGAGGTGACGCGCGCGCGTACGCGTGAGGCCGAGGAGCGCCGGCGCGAGGCCGACCTCGCCGCGGAGATGGCGCGGCTTTTGCTGCGCGGGGAGAATCTCGCCGAGGCGCTGCCGACGGCCGCGGCGCGCCTGGCGCAGACGCTCCAGCTGAGCTCCGCCGCGATCGTGATGGAGGCAGTGGAGGGGGACGAGCGCAGCGTCGCGTTCCCGCTGCGCGAGGGCACTCGACGGCTGGGGACGCTGCTGGTCGGCGCCGACGCTTCCGAGCAGAGCCTGCGCAGGCTGCAGGAGCGGGTGGTGCCGGCGCTGGAGGCGCTGCTCAGCGCGGCGCTCGAGCGCGAGGAGCTGCTGGGCGGGGTGGTGGAGACGGCGTCGCTGCGCCGCGCCGATGTCGTCAAGACGGCGCTGCTGCGTGCGGTCTCCCACGACCTGCGCTCGCCCTTGACCGCGATCTCCGCCGCGGGCGAGGCGGTCGGGGCGGACTCGTTGCGAGAGGACGAGCGTAAGGAGATGGCGGTCGTGATCGTGGAGGAGGCGCGGCGGCTGTCGCGGCTGGTCGACAACCTGCTCGACCTCTCGCGTCTGGAGGCGGGCGCGGCCGAGCCGCGGCGCGAGTGGATGTCGGTCGAGGAGGTGCTCGGCGCCGCCCTGGGAGAGCTGAACCCGAAAGCGGATGACTTCGCGCTCTCGATCGACCGCGACCTGCCGCTCGTGCGGGCCGATTCGGCGCAGCTCGAGCGCGCGTTCGTGAACGTGCTGGAGAACGCCCGCCGGCACTCGGCCGGACACCCCGTGTCGGTCAGGGCGCGGGCGGTGCGTCCGCTCGCCGGCGAGGGGGGCAAGCTGATCGTGCGTGTGGTCGACCGCGGCCCCGGCATTCCCCCGGCCCAGCTGGAGCGCGTGTTCGAGCCGTTCTACCGCGCCGGCACCGCGCAGACGGGCCATCGCGGCTCGGGCCTCGGCTTGGCAATCGCGCGCGGGTTCTCCGAGGCTAACGGCGGCGAGCTGCATGCCGAGTCGCTGCCCGAGCAGGGAACGACGTTCGTGTTCGAGCTGCCGCTCCAGGCCGGCGCGCGAAGCATGGGAGCGGAGCCGCTCGGGGTGAGCAAGGCGAGCGGTGGCGATAGCGTGACGGGGCAGGCCGGAAAGTGAGCGAGCGCGATGGCGGCTGAGGCTCCCGAGCAACGGCAGCGAATACTTGTGGTGGACGACGAGCCGCAGATCGTGCGTGCGCTGAAAGTGGTGCTGCGCGAGGCGGGCTTCGAGGCGCTCGCCGCCGAAACGGCCTCACAGGCGCTCGACCTCGCCGCGGTGCACCCCCCGGCGGCGGCGATCGTCGATCTGGTGTTGCCGGACGGCGACGGGGTGGAGGTGACGCGCAGGTTGCGCGAATGGAGCGAGATCCCAATCCTCGTGCTCTCGGCGGTGGGCGAGGAGGAGCAGAAGGTCAGGGCGCTGGAGGCTGGCGCCGACGACTACATCACCAAGCCGTTCGGCACGCGCGAGCTGGTGGCGCGCCTGCAGGCCGCGCTGCGCCGCACGACGCCCGCCGCGGGGGAGCCGGCGATCGCGGTCGAGGGCCTGGAGATCGATCTCGCCGCGCGCGCGGTGCGCCGCGAGGGCGAGCCGATCCACCTCACCCCGATCGAGTTCGAGCTGCTGCGCGTGCTCGTGCGCAACCGCGGGCGGCTGATGACGCACCGGGCGCTGCTTGCGGAGGTGTGGGGACCGGGGTACGTCGACGACATCCAGCCGCTGCGCACGCACATCGCGCGGCTGCGGGCGAAGATCGAGCCGGAGGGGGAGGCGGGACCACGCTATATCGTCACCGACCCAGGTGTCGGGTACAGGTTCTCGATGTAGTCGTCACAAAATCGTTATGCGCACGGGCGGATTCGTCACGCGAGCGTGATGTGGGCCCATCGATAGTGGAGGCATGGATGTTCTAGCCATCGCCCTCGGGATCGTGATGTTCCTGATCCTGCTGTTGATGATCGAGGGGATCGATCGGATATGAGCGGGGCCGACGTGTTCGGTCTGGTCGTGTCGGTGCTCGTGATCGGCTATCTCTTTTACGCGTTGATCCGCGGAGAGAAGCTGTGACCTTCGCCGGCTGGCTTTTGATCGTCCTTTTTGCGGTCATCCTGACCGTGCTGGCCTTCACCCTTGGCGGCTACATAGCGAAGGTGTTCACGGGCCAGCGGGTCTTCCTCTCGCCGGTTCTCGCCGGCCCCGAGCGCCTGCTGTACGGCCTCATGCGGGTCGATCACGAGCGCGAGCAGGACTGGAAGCAGTACGCCAAAAGCCTGATCGTCTTCTCGGTTGCCGGGTGGCTGTTGCTCTATTTCATCCTGCGCACCCAGACTCTGTGGGACTTCACCGGGCTGAATCCGCTCGGCTATCACTCCGGTACGTGGAACGTGACGTTCAACACGGTCTCGTCGTTCCTGACGAACACCAACTGGCAGTACTACGGCGGCGAGACGACGATGAGCTACTTCAGCCAGATGGTTGGGCTGACGGTGCAGAACTTCCTGTCCGCCGCCGTCGGGATCGTTGTCGCGGCTGCATTGATTCGCGGGATCGTCGGGCGCACCGGCAAGGGGATCGGCAACTTCTGGCATGACATTGTCAGGGTGGTCCTCTACATCCTGCTGCCGATATCGATCGTGGGCGCGCTGATCCTGGCCTCCCAGGGTGTGATCGCCAACTTCTCCAGCTACCTGATCGTCCATACGATCACGGGTCTGGAACAGAAGATCGCGATGGGTCCGGTCGCCGCGCAGGAGGCGATCAAGGAGCTCGGCACCAACGGCGGCGGTTTCTTCAACGTCAACTCCGCGCATCCGTTCGAGAACCCGACCGGGTTCACGAACCTCGTCGAGATGCTGCTCGTGCTGCTCATTCCCGCCGCGCTCGTGTTTGCCTACGGGCGGATGACCGGCAACCGTCGCCAGGGGTATGCGATCTACGGCGTGATGATGTTCATGTTCCTCGGCGCGGTCGCGGTCGCCTACATCGCCGAGGCGCACGGCTCGCCCGCCCAGCACGCCGCCGGCCTGCACACCGGCGTGATCTCCGGCTCGGGCGGGGGCAACATGGAAGGCAAGGAGCAGCGCTTCGGGATCGCGGGCTCGGCGCTGTTCGACGTGGTCACGACCGTCACCTCCTGTGGGGCTGTCAACAGCGCGCTGGAGTCCTTTACGGGCATCGGCGGAGCTGTGCCGTTCGCCAACCTGTCAGCCAGCGAGGTGATCTTCGGCGGCGTGGGGACGGGCCTGTACTCGATCCTGCTGTATGTGCTGCTGGCCGTCTTCATCGGCGGCCTGATGGTCGGACGCACGCCGGAGTGGCTCGGCAAGAAGCTCGAGGCCAGGGAGATCAAGCTCGCTGGGCTGGGCATCCTCGTCACGCCGCTGGCGGCGCTGTTCTGTACGGCGTTGGCGGTCGCGAGCAAAGCCGGGCGCGCATCGATCTCCGAAGTCGCGACGTCCGCCAGCAAGCTGGGCATCCATACGCCACAGGCTTTTTCCGAGACCTTCTACGCCTATCTCTCCCAGGCGAACAACAACGGCTCGGCGTTTGCCGGCTACACCGGCTACGTCCAGCCGAACGCCGGCAATCTCGGCGCGCACGGCGTCACGTTCGCCGACATCCTCGGCGGCTTCGACATGATCTTCGCGCGTTACGCGCCGATCCTGTTCGCGCTCGCGGTCGCGGGCGCGCTGGCCGGCAAGCGCGTGACGCCCGCGGGCCTCGGCACTATGCGCACCGACAACACCACCTTTGCCGTCCTTCTGCTCGGTGTGGTCGTGCTCGTCGGCGCGCTCACGTTCTTCCCCGCCCTGCTGCTCGGACCGATCGTCCAGGGCCTGACCGGACACCTCTACTGAGATGAAGCGCGACATAGTGACAGCTGTAATCGGGATGGTCGTCTTCACGATCCTACTCGGCTTGGTCTACCCGCTGTTCATCACCGGTGTCAGCCAGGTCGCCTTCCCGGGCAACGCCAACGGGCAGAAGGTCTACGTTCACGGCAAGCTCGTCGGCTCGAAGCTGATCGGCCAGAACTTTGGGACGCCGGTACTCGAAAAGAACGGCGAGCCGAAGGAAGTGAAAGGCGCGGTTGTCACTGAACCGGATCCGCGCTACTTCCAGTCGCGCCCCTCCGCGACCGAAGGCGGCGCTTACAACGCGGCGGCGAGCACGTTTTCCAACCGGGGCCCGAACAGCGTCAAGACCAAGGAAGCCGACGAAGAAAACATCAAGGCCTATCTCGAACTGAACAAGAACCCGGCGACCAAAGCCGAATACGACCCCGGTCTGACCGTGGCAAAGATCCCCGTCGACGCGGTCAACACCTCGGCCTCCAACCTCGACCCGGAAATCTCGCCCGCCAACGCCTGGATCCAGGCGCATCGCATCGCGGCCGTGCGCCACCTCTCGCTCGCGACGGTCAACGGTCTGATCTCCAAGTACACCGACTCGCGCGGGCTGGGCTTCAGCGGCGAACCGGGCGTGAACGTCCTCGAGCTCAACCTCGCGCTGGATCGGCTCACAGGAGGGGCCAACAGCTGATGTCAACCGTGCCCGCACATACCGAACGGCAGGCGATCTCACTATTTCAGCGCGAGATCGTCATACGCGCGCTGATCGACAGCTTCAGGAAGCTCGACCCGCGCGTGCAGGTCCGCAACCCGGTGATGTTCGTCGTGGAGATCGGCGCGCTGATCACGACCGTGACGTGGTTCATCCAACTCGGCGGCGGTCAATCCCTCGGCGGCAGCGAGCCGGCGTGGTACACGTTCACGATCTCCGTGTGGCTGTGGCTGACGGTCGTGTTCGCGAACATGGCCGAGGCGTTCGCCGAGGGCCGCGGGCGCGCCCAGGCGGACACGCTGCGCAACATGCGCAAGGAGACCGTGGCGACGATGCGCGACGGCACCACCAAGGCCGCCGCCGAGCTCACGCGCGGCGACGTCGTGGTCGTCCCCGCGGGCGAGCTGATCCCCGGTGACGGCACCGTGATCGAGGGCATCGCGACGGTGGACGAGTCGGCGATCACGGGCGAGTCCGCACCGGTGATCCGCGAGTCCGGTGGCGACCGCAGCGCGGTCACGGGCGGCACACGCGTGACCTCGGATCAGATCGTCGTGGAAATCACCCAGGAGCCGGGCCAGTCGTTCCTGGACCGCATGATCGCGCTCGTCGAGGGGGCAGAGCGGCGCAAGACGCCGAACGAGATCGCCCTGAACATCCTGCTCGCGGCGCTGACCCTGATCTTTGTGATCGTCGTCGCGACGCTGCGCCCGTTCGGCCTGTTCGCCGGGACTCAGATCTCTGAGACCACGCTGATCGCGCTGCTCGTCGCGCTGATCCCCACCACGATCGGGGCGCTGCTGAGCGCGATCGGGATCGCGGGCATGGACCGGCTCGTCCGCCGCAACGTGCTCGCACTCTCCGGGCGCGCCGTGGAGGCGTCCGGGGATGTGGACGTGCTGTTGCTCGACAAGACCGGGACGATCACGATCGGCAACCGGCTGGCGTCAGAGTTCGTCCCGATGCCGGGCGTGCCGGAGTCCGAGCTCGCCGAGGTCGCGCAGCTCGCTTCGCTCGCCGACGAGACACCCGAGGGACGCTCGATCGTGGTGCTCGCCAAGACCTACGGCATTCGCGAGCACGACATGACTTCGATGCAGGCCGAGTTCGTGCCGTTCACCGCGCAGACCAGGATGAGCGGCGTGGACATCGACGGCCGCCGGCTGCGCAAGGGGGCGGGCGACTCGATCGTCGCGCTAGTCGAGTCAGAAGGCGGCTCGCCGCCGCCGGAGCTGCAGGTCCAGCTCGACCGGATTGGCAACGAGGGCGGCACGCCGCTGGCGGTCGCTCGTGACAACCAGGTCTTGGGTGTTGTCTACCTGAAGGACACGATCAAGGAGGGCATGGCCGCTCGCTTCGAGCAGCTGCGCGCGATGGGCATCAAAACCGTGATGGTCACCGGCGACAATCGCCTGACCGCCGCGAAGATCGCCGAAGAGGCAGGCGTCGACGACTTCCTCGCCGAAGCGACCCCGGAGCGCAAGCTCGCGCTCATCAAGGAGCAGCAGGCCGACGGCCGGCTGGTGGCGATGACCGGGGATGGGACCAACGACGCGCCGGCCTTGGCGCAGGCCGACGTCGGCGTGGCGATGAACACCGGCACGCAGGCCGCGCGCGAGGCGGGCAATATGGTCGACCTCGACTCCAACCCGACGAAGCTGATCGAGATCGTCGAGGTGGGCAAGCAGCTCTTGATCACCCGCGGCGCGCTGACCACGTTCTCGATCGCCAACGACGTCGCCAAGTACTTCGCGATCCTGCCGGCCGTGTTCATCGGCACCTACGCCGCGAGTGCGGGCGGCAAGGGGCCCCTGCACGTGCTCAACATCATGAACCTCGGAACGCCTGAAAGCGCGATCGTCTCGGCGATCATCTTCAACGCGCTCGTGATCCCGCTGCTGATCCCGCTGTCGCTGCGCGGGGTTCGCTACCGGCCGATCGGGGCGAGCGCGCTGTTGCGGCGCAACCTCTGGATCTACGGGCTCGGCGGGATCATCGCGCCGTTCATCGGGATCAAGCTGATCGACCTCATAGTGCACAACCTGCTGGGGGCCTGAGCGGCTTAGGATCGGCCTTCCCTGCCGGCCGGCGCAGGATCTCGGGCCTCATCACTGCCGGGAGAGCCCGGCCGTGATGAGGCCCGGACCTGCTGTGGCCAACGCGGTCCGGCTGGCCCGAAGTCCGGACCTGGTAACTGGACAGTTTGTCCCTTTCAAGGGACGTGGTCGTATTCATCGTCACGGTAGGCATTGTCGAGGTAGGCTCTTACGATGGCTGAGAGCCAGGCACACCGGGTCCCGCCGGCGAGTCGCTTAGAGACATTCGCGGACCGATCCGCGGATGGCGAGGCACAGTCCGCCGATCCCGACGAGACCGCGGACGCTGACTGCGTCGAGCTCTCCTCCGAGCCAGAGTGCTCCGCGCTTGCCGAGAGGATCCGCGACCAAACCGCGCAAGGCGCCTCCACCGAGAGCTCAGATACACGATCCGACGCTCCGCGACCCGGAGACCCGACCGAGGAGACGACCGAGCAATCGGCGCCCAATGAGAGTGACGTGGAAGGCGTGCTCTACAAGCTGATCTGGTCACAGTGGGTTGATATCTGCCCGCCAAATGAGCGAGCTGAGCATCCGCCGCGTCGCTTCGTGATCAGCAGCGAGCTGATTCGCACGATCGTGCAACGACGCGTCGACGTACCGATCGAGCGCCTCGCGTGGGTCTGCGCGATGGTGATCGGTGATCGCGCGATCGGCCATGCCGGGATCGACGCCCACATCTATCGTGGCGACGAAGAAAGCGAACGCCAGGACGGTGCCAAGGCGATGCGTGCGGCTTTGAAGCGCTCGGCCGGCGGCCCTCGTCTGCACTACTGGTCGTTACCGAACGGCACGATCGAGTTCGCACAAATCGGCTACCACGACATGGCGCTTTCCTGACACGTTGCCGGGCCGGCTATTCGTGCTTTTTGAGGGTCGGCACGGTCAGATGGTTGAGAACGATCCGCATCGCATCGAGTCACAGGTGCACCGCCCTGCTCCCTCAACGGCTCAAGTTCAACCAGCCGAACAACCGATTAGGTTTCGTACATGGCGAGGGTTAGCGGCTGAGGGATGGAGCACGTCGACGACAGGCTGATCTTCTCGGCCACCGACCTGATCAACCATCTGGAGTGCCCGCACCTGACGCAGCTCGACATCGAGGTAGCGCTCGGGCGCTTAAGGCTCACGGAGACCAGGTCTGACACGACGGAGCTCGTCGCGCGCAAGGGCGATCAGCACGAGCGGGCCTATCTCGAGCAGCTCATCGCCGATGGCCACGAGGTGGTCGAGATCGGCGCCGAGCCCGCGATCGGAATCAAGGACGACCCGAGCCTCGATGGCGCCGCGTCGGGGCTGGAGGGCACACGCGCAGGGGCGCGGGAAACGGTCGCGGCGATGCGGGCCGGTGCAGAGGTGATCTACCAGGGCGTGCTGTTCGACGGCCTCCGCTGGCGCGGATACAGCGACTTCCTCCAGCGCGTCGAGCGCCCGTCGGAGCTGGGCTCGTTCAGCTACGAGGTGGCGGACACGAAGCTCGCGCGGCGCGTGAAGCCGTACTTCCTGCTGCAGCTCTGCTTCTACTCCGAGCTCGTCGAGGCGGTCCAGGGAGTTGCT
>Ga0182024_10021965_pt1 | contig 11542 bp, 9 predicted proteins | sample P32metaG_FD_120480 | JGI IMG/M metagenome (GOLD analysis project Ga0182024, IMG submission 120480) | Permafrost microbial communities from Stordalen Mire, Sweden - P3-2 metaG (Illumina Assembly) | ecosystem: Environmental > Terrestrial > Soil > Wetlands > Permafrost | place: Sweden: Stordalen... | reverse complement strand
CGTCCTCACGCGGCGATCAAGCAGGTCTCCGCGCCGTTCGCACCAGGCTGAACGACACCGATCACGTCGGCCCGTCCTCTGACGTAGATCACCGTCTCGCCATCGCCACCCGAGCAGCGTCGCTCGCCCGGATTCGGGTCGAGGAATCCCACACCCGCACCACACAGCCCCAATACTGCGGCTCAACAAACCCGCACCCTGCAAGCCCGGTCGCGTCACCGCCAGATCCTCGCGCGCGCGAAACCGGTAGGTCAGCGCGAGCGCGCTCAGCGTGTCCTTGACGGCGGCGTCGACGATGTCGCCGCTCCAATACCGAGATCGAACAGGAACTCGACACACTTCGCGCCGCTCCCCCACATCCGTGCGCCAGTCTCGTCGCAGCCCGGCCACCGGCAGGTTCGCCGACAACCGAACCGACCGGCTGCATCGCGGGCGTCCGATCGGCGCGACAACGGCGACCGGGTGCTCGGCGCGTTCATCCACCCGGACATCGTGCCAGCCTCGAGTTGCGGTAATCCCTCACCAAGGGTCAGTCCTGTTTCGGCTGTCCGGCGACACGACCGCGTGTCGTTCGACGTTTCTCGTCGGGTGGAGGACCGGTTCAGGACGGAGGTTGGGGCATCGTCCAGCGGAGCATCGAGGAACCGACGTCTGGTCTTGAAGCCTCGACGCGTCAACCGTTCTCCGCGGCTGGATTGTGCGATTCTCATGCGGTGGAGCTGCGAACGTCCCGGTTGGTTGTGCGACCGGTGACGGCTCGCGATGCGGAGTCGATGCTGGAGTATCGAAGCGATCCGACGGTCGTCGAAGACCTCGCCCACCCGGTGATGGATCTCGAGGAGGTCCGCGGCCTCATCGTTCGAGCCGTCGTCTCGTGGCCGTCGAAACATGACGAGCGCTTCAACCTCTTGTTCGCGGTTGTCCTCGACGACATCGTGATCGGAGATCTGCATGCGTGGAATACGGGCGAGACGGTCCAGCCCGCGTCCCCGGATCCGGCTGACGTCTGGATCGGTTACGTGTTGAACCCGCGCTACCAGGGTGTTGGCTATGCGACCGAAGCGGTCGACGCGCTGATCGGATGGCTGTTCGCGCGCGGCGCCCGCAGCGTCTTCGCAAACTGCTTCCTGTCCAACACGGCGTCGATCGTGCTGTTGGAGCGGCTCGGGTTCGCGGAGGAACGGCGCTACACCGCATCGGAAGACGAATCAGGCAAGAACCTGGCCTCGTGTCGCCTGCGGCGAGACCGAGGCGACTGATTCGAAGGGTCCGCGTCGCACGCGGCGAATGCGTCGATGGTCGGCGTCGCCGACCATGGAGATCTCACAGACGCCGATTTGGGCATACTCGCTGCGGCACGGTGCGTCCGCGTCGATGACGTCGTGAAGGACGACACCACCGTGGCTCCGTGGCGTCCGGCGGTATCGAACCAAAACGCTCGGACGCTCAGCTCGCGGCCGTCGCGATCAGGCGAGCCGGGTTGGGGGGTACAGGGCCGAGACCCGCCGGCTGCGACACGCGGACAAACATCTCGGATACCTATCCCGTCTCTCCCAGACCAGGGCCGGTGACAACAAATGTCTCCGCTTGTCGCCGTCGTGTTGCGCTGCTGGCGCACCGGAAACTCGGCTCAGTGCCTTCTTGGTCGGCCGCCGCGACCGTGCGAAGGCGGGCCGGCCACGTGCATCGCCGGTCAGGGCCGGCCGTCGCGTTCGTCGGCTCAGGGTCCCATCACAGGCGTTTGGCTGGACGCGGTCATGGGGTCGGTGAAGGTGATCCCTTGCGCGTTGTAGGACACGGTCACGTTGACATCTGTCGGGGTCGAACAGTTGTCGACGCAGGTGACGGTGATGTTGACCTGGTTCGCGACGTTCGGGGTCTGCGTCAGTTGGGTTGCCGACTGGCTGGTCGCGCACAGCGGCGCCGTGTTCACCGGCAGGCCGACCGCGGCGTGGACGACTGCTTGTTCGATCGTCTCGGGCTGGCCCGACTCGCAGTATTCGCCGCCGGTCGGTGTCAGCAACGACGTCTCGATCGATGCCTCGCGGGATCCGGCGCTCGCGGCGTTGTGGAGCGACGAGTTCTGAAACCCCAAGAAGCAGATGGTGATCACCCCGAACAGCAACGCCAACACGATCGGAACGACGAGCGCGAACTCGACCATCGCTTGGCCGGACTCGTCCCGCTCGTCGTGCGGGTGGGAGTGACGCGACGTGTTCATCCGACGAATGACAGTTTGCCGGCGCCGGGCAGCGCGTAGGACTTGCCGAGGATGGTCATGGACGTCGCGCCGTCGGTGTTGAACTGATCGACGATGCAGGTCCCGTCAATCGTGACCGACCCACCAGACTGGGGTGGGCCGTCCGACCATCCTGCGCCGTAGCCGCCTTGCAGGGTTCCGCCGGCGTAGAACGGTATGCCGCCACCCACGCCGTCCCAGTAGTCCAGTGGGGCGTTCTTGCCGTAGTCGGACAGCGACGCGTTGTACACGAGGCCGGTGACCTTCACCACCGCCGCGTCGGCGGGTTCGGCGTCGAAGCCGTCGTTCGCTTCCGTGTTCGGGTCCTGGTAGAAGGCGACGCCCGGGGTCGCGGAGGCTCCGCCGTAGGTGCCGGTCGTCGGTGCCGTGAACGAAACGGTTGTTCCGGCGACCCCACCGACCATCAACGAGAAGTTGTTGCCGGTCCCGTAGTTGGCATCATCTTGTGCGAACGACGAGTCGCCGTACGCGATGACCCCGTAGGTCTGCGGGCTCGTTCCGCACGGCGCGGCAGGAGGGTCGACCTCGGGCTCCCCCGCCGGGTTGCCGTCCGCGCTGGCGACGCTGGTCATTGTGCCGGCCGGCAAGCAGGGCCCTCCGTTGCCGTGCCCGCCCGGCGGGGTGTTCCCCGCAACGTCGTACGGCGCCTGGGTGGCGATCACGACGTTCGAACCGGTCACCGTGTCGCCCGTTGCTTGTGGGTCGATCCACAGGCCCTGATCGAACCGGTAGATGCCCGGGTACGCGGCCTCGCCCGGATAGCCGGAACAGTCGTCGAACGTCGCGGTCCCGGTGATCTGCACCGGAGCCGTGTATTCGCCGGGCATCAGCACACCAGAGCTGGGCGAGGTCGAATACGTCTGGGCGGTCATGCCGGGACATGCGATGTCGGTGTTGGGGCTGAACGGGTTGGGGGGAGCGTCGGGCGACTGCAACGGGTCGTCGATGGGCGCAACCGTCGGGTCGATGTGGTTGTAGTCCAACGTCACACTCTTGCCGGTGTCGCTGCACGACAACGTGTTGGTCGGTGGGACGCCCGATCCGAACGCCGGATCCGACGTGCCGTCGATGCCTTCGCCCACGGCCCCGTAATGTGCGAAGCACTGATCGAGCGGCCACAGGCCCAGGACGTTGCCATCGGAGTCGGTGATGGTGGCGTTCGTGGTGTGGATCGTGCCGAAGACGAACAGGTTGCTGCCGGTCTTGGCGTCGATCGCATCGTCGAACTCCCACGGCGAGACTTCCGTAGACCACGGCTGGTTGCTGACGTCCGTGTTGAGTTGCATGTCGCCTGACACGACGAACCTGCCGGTCCCTCCGCCGAGCACGACGTGCGGGCCGACCTTGTTGAGGGCGATCAGGCTGATCGCGGTTCCCGGCGTCGACACCGCGACGGAGGTTTTGGCTTTCCCGGTGAGCTGGTGGACGTTGAAGATCCCCGCGAAGAACGGTGCCCACTTCGGGACCGCGTCGACCGCGACGCCACACGCCCCGGGCGGCGGGTAGGTCGACGTGCTGGCACTGGCCGGCGAGAACGCCGATCCGCTGATCGCGTTGCCGGCTTCGTCGAGGAAATGCGCGGTCCATGACGTTCCGACGTCGCTGGAGTTGGCGTCCACCAAGGCCTGCACGACCGCGACCAGCTCCTGCATGTTCGGCGCGGTCGCCGACCCGTTACATATTGTCGATCCGTTGAGTTGCTGGGCGGCGCCGTAGGCCGCGAAGTCCGACGCGTTCTGGGCTCGGCGGTCCTGGACGAAGCCGTAGCTGAGGTCGAGCGACAGCGCGAGCATGCTCATCAAGACGGTCATGCCGATGGCGAAGAGCACCAGCACTGCGCCGCGTTCGCGGTCGTCGCGGCCCGTCGGCGGCGCGCTCACGAGTACCTCGCGGTTGCGGACGACGTCACCGGCAGCTTCCACACTGCCGGCACCACCGGCACCACGTACCTCGCGGTCGCGGACGATGTCACGGACAGCTTCCACACTGCCGGTACGATCGGCACCACGGCGTGGATGATGCTGATCTTGACGACACTGATGGTCTGCCCAGCCGCGTTCAGAGTCTCGGGCGTCATGTTCACGTAGTTGTCGGCGCTCGGGGACGAGTTCTGATAGACGTTGGTGACGCCTTCCTCCTGGTTGATGGCCAGCGTGGCGTCATTCCATGCGTTGCCCGTACCGGTCTGGAGGTCCTGGGCGGCGAGGATCGCTCCGGCACGCGCGGCGGTCGTGAGCCGGATCGAGGTTTGCATGCCTTGCCAGCCGGTGAACGCAACCCCGAACAACAACAGCGCGAGCGGCAAGATCACGACGAACTCGACGAGGGCTTGACCGGACTCACCACGACACCGAGGGCCGATGCCGGTCGGCGGGCGCCGACAGGACCCGTACGTCGTGTTCGCTCGCGCTCGCATCACGCCTCACTCGCCGCGACACCGCAGCCCCGCGGTCGATATCCAAACCCTACTAATACGGACTTATGCCTTGTATCAGACATCTCTTGCTCTCCGTCGGGGGATCGAGGATCCGCGACGGACCGACACCTCCCAACCCGTAATCGGCGCGCACGAGACAATCCCGAGACATCCAGGCCCGGGCATACATCAGTCGTGACCAGTTCCGGTCCCGCGAGAGGTCATCGGCACGCCATGCCGGGGTCTGGAGGCGGTGACCCGAGGCGGCTCGAAACGGACCGACGACCGGGCCCGTGATCCGCCATTCCCGCAGGTCAAGGCTCTGTTCGGCCGCGACGACCTGGGGGGTCGAGTCGGCCGGGCGCCTGTTTCGGCCCGGCTCGGGTGCTGTACGCCCGACCAGGTTGTCTCGACGCCGACCTCTTGCGCCGCAGTCGGCCTGTGCGGTCCGGTTCCGTTGTTCGCCCCCCATCCGACCCTCGTCGGGCAGATCCCGCTGGCGTGCGCCAACTCGCCTGGAGCGCTGTCGCAGGTCGCTGGACGGTGCGCCGCACGTCCGTGGTCAGGAAAGAGGCACCAGGCGGGCGCACGATCGAGAAGTTCGGAGCCGATCGCGCCGGATCTGCGGCGTGGCGGCCGAGACCGTCGACCGCTTGGAACCCGCATCTCAGTATCGTCGGCTCAGTGATGACGGTTCTGCTTCGCGGTCGACCCGATCGGGCCGTTTCGGACCCGACTTCCTCCGAGCCGGTCACGACGCCACCGTCCCGAGCGCCCATCGGCCCGACGGGACCGTCGCATCCCGCCGACCGGGGGCGTGCGGCCGACGTGACCGGTCGACGTGCCGTGTCCGCGCCCGTCAAGCTCGTCGGCTGCCTGCTCGCCGTCGGCGGCGAGCCCACGGGGCGTCGACGGAGATCGGCCGAGCCGATCTCGCAACAATGGACGCGATCGACGCGGCGCGACGGTCGTTGCCGGCACGGTGCGGCTGTCCTGTCCGCCGTGGTGCTCGCGGCATCGGTGCTGGCCGCCGGTTGGGTTGGGGGCAGTCCGGCAGGCGCGGCCGGACCGGTAGTCACGAGTTACACGAACGCGGACATTTCCGGTCCGGCCGGCATCGCAGTCGGAACCGATGGGGCGTTGTGGTTCGCCAACGAAACCAACGACTCGGTCGGGCGGATCACCACCGCCGGCACCATCACCGACACCTTCGATGCCAGCATCTCGTCACCGGCCGGCATCGTGGCCGGTCCTGACGGGGCGTTGTGGTTCACGAACTTCGACGACTCGATCGGACGGATCTCCACGGCCGGGACGGTCACCAACTACACCGCTCCGAGCATCTCGACACCGGCCGGCATCACCGCCGGTTCCGACGGGGCGTTGTGGTTCACGAACAGCGGCAACAATTCGATCGGGCGGATCACCACGGCCGGGACGGTCACCAACTTCACCGACCCGAGCATCTCGGGGCCTTCGGCCATCACATCCGGTCCTGACGGTGCCCTCTGGTTCCTCAACGAGGGCGACAATTCGATCGGGCGGATCTCTACGGCCGGGACCGTCACCCACTACACCGACCCGAGCATCTCGAGGCCGGCCGGCATCACCGCCGGTCCCGACGGGGCGTTGTGGTTCACGAACAACGCCAACAATTCGATCGGGCGGATCACCACCGCCGGGACGGTCACCCACTACACCGACCCGAGCATCTCAGGGCCTTCCGGCATCACCGCCGGTCCCGACGGGGCGTTGTGGTTCACGAACAACGCCAACAATTCGATCGGGCGGATCACCACCGCCGGGACGGTCACCCACTACACCAGCCCGAGCATTTCGGAGCCTTCCGGCATCACCGTCGGTCCCGACGACGCGGTCTGGTTCACCAACTTCGGTGCCACGTCGATCGGACGGATCACGACCGCGGCGACACCGCCGCTCGGTCCGAACGCGCCGACCGCTGCGAGCGCGACGTCAGGCTCGACGACCGGCGGCGTCGGCACCTTGACGGTCTCCTACCGGGCCGGTTCGAGCCGGGGCCCGGCGATCACCAACTTCACTGCGACATGCACCTCGAACGACGGTGGCACGACACGACGCGGCGCCCACAACGGACCGACCCCCACACCGATCACCGTGACCCGCGTGACGACCAAACGCAGCTACCGATGCACCGTCACCGCCACGAACACTGACGGGACGAGCCCGCCGTCGGCCGCGTCGAACGCCGTCACCGTCGGCGCGCCCGGACGGCCCGCCAAACCGAAAGTCGCTCGTCTCGGTGCCGGTCACCTGAAAGTGTCGTTCGCGAGACCGGCGAGCAACGGCGCACCCATCACGAGCGTCAAGGCAGTCTGTCGATCATCGAACGGTGGCATCCCGAAAGGAACGACCGGCACCGCAGGTCCGCTCGGCGTCAAAGGCCTCACGCCCGCCAGGTCCTACACCTGCACGGTCAGTGCGACCAACCGACGCGGCACTGGCCCGACGTCAGTTCCCTCCGCGTCCATCACCATCTGACCTCGAGGGCCGACAGCGCATCCGCGCGTCGCGTGTTCGGTGGTGGTGTTTAGAACGGTACGACGGTGGCGAGGAGACCGGTCGCGGGTGCGCGGCCGGCGAGAGTACGGCAGAACTCGATCGCGTCGAGTGTCAGACGTTCGGCATCGGGCGAGGCGGGTTGGTGGGTGTAGGTACTGCCGGCCGGACCGGTGAGTTCGAGCACGAAGGGACAGCGGTGGCGTCGGGCCCATTCGGCGGCGACGTCGGCGACGATGCGTCCGTCGTGGTCGGCGCTGAGCTCGAGCGGTCGGCTGACCGCCCGCGCGGTGTCGATGCGGTGCATCCACAGGTCGCGCAGGTAGACGATGTCGATGAGGTAGCCGAGCTTCCAGGTTTCGTAGACCGGCCCGTCGACCTTCAGTGTCGCGTGGTGACGTACGGGTGCCGGTGTTCGGGTTCTGCCGCGTACGGTCTTGGGTGCGATCGCGGCGAGTCGCTCGACGATCTGTGCGGCGGTGAGGTCGGCTCGTTCGCGTACCTGTATCGCTGAGAGCGCGGCTTCGAGAGGCCCGCCGTGACGCTTGCGCTGCGCGTAGGCGCTCCGCAGTTGGTGGACGTTCTCGCGCATGGACGCGCCGGCTTCGCATGCGCCCAGGACATGTTGGTACATCGCACGAACGTCCCAAGCCGGGCAGTCGGTCGCGGCCGACCAGTCGGTGTCGTCGAGTGATCGCAACGACGAAACGGTCCGTTCGAGTTCCTGGGCTTGGAGGCGCATCGCCTCCTGATGCGTCAACGGTTCGATCGTCGTCACGTCGATCGTCGTCATGGTCATGTCGCGGTTCCTGACGTGCGAGTTGGGCCGGATTTCGCCTTGCGAGCGGTCCGGGTCGGCTGACAATGGGCGAGGAACATGTCGATCGTTTCGTCGAGGAGGTGGGTCCAGCGGTTCCCGCCGGGATCGTTGGCGACCTGTTGGTCGACCAGGCCCGTGACCAGCGCCGTGAACAGGTCGAGATGGCGCGCGTCGGTAATGCCGTTCAACGCGAGTCGGTCGTGGGCGACGGCCAGCGCACGCACTGCGGGCGCATACGACTCGGACGACGGTTCGAATCCAGGAAGCGTGCGTTGGAACAACAGTTGGTACCGCACAGGATCGGCCAGGCAGAACTCGAAAAACCGTCGTACATCCGCGACGAGCAGCTCGCGGGGGTCGTCAACGGTGTGGGGTTCGGTCATCTGTTGGGCAAACTGCCGGGCCGCCTGGCCGAACATCGCGTCGTAGATCGCGTTCTTCGACTCGAAGTAGGCGTACACGGTCGGTGTCGTGATTCCCGCCCGATGGGCCAGGTCCCGCAACGACAATCCCGCCAGGCCCTCCGCACCCACCAGCGCCCACGCAGCATCGACGATCGCGTCGCGCGCCGAGCGCCGGCGGGCCGCACGCCAATCCGTCATCTCCGCGACCTTTACCATTGATCGGTATATTTGTACGCCGTACAAGAGTTGTCAAGCGGCGTGAAGACCGGCTGTGTTTGCGCGTCAGCGCGACGCAACGGAAGCGTCCCGTCCACGACCAGCATCAGTTGGGACGTGGCCCGGTGGACACCGTCGCCACCGGTCTCATGTGAGCGCCCTCGACCAAAGACGTCGTTCCGGCTGGCCGACGCGCGGTCGTGTCCGTCGGCGGACTTCCCGCACGATCGGGCTGTCCCGAGGTACCGCGACATCGCGTCGGGATGTTTGGTGGTTCTAGGCTGACCGTGATGTGCGCGGGTCGGACATCGGTGCGCGGATCGACGCGGACGTGAACCGGTGACGCGAGTCAAGCGTGTGGGGACCACCGTCGCGGTGATCGTCGTCGCGGTGTGCGGCGTGGCGGTCGGCACCCCGCTTGGCGCGAGTGGTGTGAGTGGTCCGACCTCGGTCGGAGCGAAGCCGCGGGTGCCCGGTGCCGGCCATGGTGTGTATCTCGGGGCGTGGGTAAATCCGAAGGGGGTTTCGGGTACCGGCGGACCCGCAAGCCAGGAGCTCGCGCAGCTCCGGAGCTTCGATGCGCAGGCCGGTCGCGAGATGGCCGTCCTGCACGTCTATTCGGGATGGTGGGTGCCCGCACCGACCGATGCGCTGGACGAGGTCTCCGACAGCTACGGCGCGATCCCGCTGCTCGACTGGGGGTGCGACGACCAGGACAAGGACGTCGCGACCGGCAAGGACGACAAGCTGATCTACGCCTACGCGCAAGCACTGCAGCGCTACGCCAAGCCGGTGTTCCTGCGTTGGTTCTGGGAAATGAACCTCACCACGTCCCAGCATGCGGCCTGTACGAACAGCCCGTCGGATTTCACGCAGGCGTGGCAGCACATCTGGAAGCTTTTCCACGGCGAGGTGGCATACAACGGACACACGATCGACGCGAGCAACGTTGCGTTCGTTTGGTGCCCGAGCGTCTCGAAGTCCGACTACGCGGACTACTACCCCGGTAACGGATACGTCGACTGGATCGCCGTAGACGGCTACTCGCGCGCGGGTCAGGGACGCCCAACCTTTCCCACGCTTTTCGCGTCGTTCTACCACTGGGCGCAGTCCGAAGACCCCGACGCGCCGATCATGATCGCCGAGACCGGATCCGGTGCCGACGCCCCGACCGACAACGACGCAGGAAGTATCCAAGCGGCCTATCTGTCGAGCATCGGCGCCGCGGTTGCGCCCAACGGCCCGATGCGCGCGGTCCAGGCCGTCGTCTACTTCGATGCTGTCGGCAAGGCGGGCAGCTGGGTACTCCAACCGGGACCGGGACTCAACGCCTTCAAAGCACTCGGCAGACAACTCACGTTCGGCGAGCCGCCACCCACTGGTCTCACCACATCGCGTCCCTCATATGACCGTTGACCGGACCGCAGGGACGCGCAACGTCGGACCTCGTCGGCGACCAGGCGGTCGAGGAAGAGATCGATGACCTCGGCGTCTGAGAGCATGCACCTCGAACTGACGTCGCGCCGCGTCCGATCGATCGCCCTCGTGACAACAACTCGGGTGCGCACCGAGCTCCATCACTCGGCAACGTGCCTCACGCCGATCCGGCGGAAACGTCATCGCCTTCGAACGGGGCCTCGTCCAGCCGGCCGGAGGCAGACGGTGCGCGGCGATAGATACGGCAACTGATCGAGCCGAGACGCGCGCGACTGACGTCCGTTCGAGATGTTGATCGCAGCGCTCAGAAGACGTGCAACGACTGGATGTCGGCGAGTACCTGTTCGTCTCCGGTTGCGTGAACGCCTTCGTCTTCCCACGTGCTGCGCTGCGTGATCCAACGGACGAGCGCCGCCGCGTCCGAGGTGATCTGCGCGCCGTGTTCTCCCGAACCCCATGTGCAACAGGTCATCATCACCGACGCACCCGCCGTGCTCGGGCTCGCACGGTTCACCGAGCTCGACGAGCGCTACGCGTTCAGCGCAATGACCGCAACGCTGCGTGCCGTGAGCGCCGGAACACTTCAAGTGGAAGACCCCGAGACGCTCGCAAGGCTTCTCCTCGGCGCGCTCACGCGCGGCGGCATGTTGATCGCGAACTCTCCGCATCCGGCCCAGACCCGCAACACCGTCGCGAGGCAATGCGCGTCGTGCTCGCCGGACTCGCAACAACGGCGCGCGGACGTCCCGACTAGAAGGCGCCGCCGAACATCAAGCGTCGACGGCTGTCCAGGGAGCGTCGATACGCCTCGACAGTCGCGACACCGTTGCGATCGCGTCACGAAGCGCGATCAGGAGCGGCTCGATCGAATCCGCGCGCTTCGGGACCCTGATCATCCGGCGATCGTGACGCACTGGCTGGCCGCCGAAGCACCCTTGCGCTGACGGCCACCGGCCGAGCGAGCTCACTCGGCGCGGACGGGTGGCGGTGTCCAGTCGACCGTCACGCCGGTCGTTACCTCCGGATGGTCCTGTAACCACTTCCGGGCGAAGGGGCACCAAGGGACCAGGGTCAGTCGCTGATCGCGGGCGCGGCCGACCGCGGCCCGCACCAGGGTTTGCGCGATCCCGCGTCCGCTCAGCTCGTCGGGAACTCCGGTGTGAACGATGATGAAGCGGTCCGCCGGGGTGCGGTAGACGAGCTCGGCCGTGTGGCCGTCTTGCTCGACGACGAACCGATGCTGTTCAGGCTCGTCGAAGACGATCGGCGGAGCTGTGGGATCGGGCACGGTCGGGACCTCTTTCGGGACCGGACCATCAGTATCTCTAAAACGGGTCCGACGTCGCATCCCCGACACCGCATCGTCGGACGCGACGCTCCCGACCGGGCCTGATGAGGACGACGAACCAACCGGCCTCCACGGCGACACGAAGAAGGTGATTGAATCGCCG
>Ga0182024_10021964_pt1 | contig 11542 bp, 14 predicted proteins | sample P32metaG_FD_120480 | JGI IMG/M metagenome (GOLD analysis project Ga0182024, IMG submission 120480) | Permafrost microbial communities from Stordalen Mire, Sweden - P3-2 metaG (Illumina Assembly) | ecosystem: Environmental > Terrestrial > Soil > Wetlands > Permafrost | place: Sweden: Stordalen... | reverse complement strand
TGATTAAAGGATTTACTCTTGATGACGAACGACTTAAACGAAGTGGCGGCGGGAATTATTTTAATGAGCTTTTGGCCAGGATCAGAGATATCCGCTCCTCTGAAAAAGTGTTCTGGCGCAAAGTCCTCGACATCTATGCCACCAGCATCGACTATGATCCCAAAACGGAGGATTCAAAGCAGTTTTTCTCAGTCGTGCAAAACAAGATACACTGGGCAGCTCATGGTCATACAGCTGCTGAAATCATCTATTCTCGGGCAAATGCAGAAAAAACAAACATGGGTCTCACCTCTTGGTCAGGCAAGAAACCGCGAATAACTGACACGGAAATTGCAAAGAACTACCTCAACGAAGAAGAACTGAAAGTCCTTAACCTAATCGTATCCTTTTACTTGGATTTTGCCGAACTGCAAGCGTTAAGCCGCAACCCCATGCACATGAAAGATTGGATTAACAAACTTGACGATTTTTTACGGACGGCCTCTCGCGATATTCTCTCCCATGCTGGGAAAATAAGCCATGAAGAGGCTCTGGATAGAGCCAGAGCTGAATATGCCAAATATCAGCAACAAATGGTTGATGCTACCTCTTTAGTAGAACAGCACTTCCTCGAGGCCATTAAGGAAGTCGAGAAAGCTGCATTGAGCAACTCTCCTGAAAATCGCTAATAAAAAGCGAAAAGCCCCAAGGCCAGGAGTGTTCGGAGTGCAATATCAGTCCCATCAAGTGAGCCTGGAAGTTTCTTGGAATTTTTAAAAAAGGAATTGCATGAGCCTTTTAAAGTATAAATCAAAAAGAAATCTCAAGTCCTCTAAAGAACCTGCCGCGAAAATAAAGAAGAAGAAAAGCTCAGCGCTTATCTTTGTCATACAGGAACACCATGCGAGAAACCTGCATTATGATTTGCGTCTTGAGGTTGAAGGAGTCTTAAAAAGCTGGGCCGTCCCTAAAAAACCCTCCATGGACTCTTCCATTAAACGGTTGGCGATCATGGTCGAGGACCATCCCTATGAATATAAAGATTTCGAAGGAACAATCCCTTCCGGTTATGGAGCAGGGACCGTTAAAATTTGGGACCATGGCACCTACGACGTGGATGGAGAAGATGCCAAAGAATCAGAAAAATTAGTCCTCAAGGGACTCAAGAAAGGCTCCTTCCATTTTTCTCTCAAAGGAAGAAAATTAAAAGGCGTCTTTAGCCTTGTCCGCTTAAAAAACTTAGAAAAAAATCAGTGGCTCTTCATTAAAAAAGCTAAAGACTAATTCAGCCAATAGTTCTTACATTATTTTCGGATATTAGCCACTTGCCCTTCCGTCATCTTGAGCAGATCGCCGGGTGTGAGACGGAAGACAGCATGAGGAGTCCCCGCCGCTGCCCAAAGCTCTTGGTAGGCCATGAGATCTTCATCGACCAGAGGTTTCATCTCGAGCTGAAACCCAATCGGAGGAATTCCACCGATTGCAAAACCGGTATGTTGTAAGACAAATTCGGCATCAGGCTTTTCGATTTCTTCTCCGAGATATTGGACAATTTTTTTCTCATCCACCCGATTTTTTCCACTGGCAATCACACAAATTGGTTTTGAAGTCGTTTTACCCCTGAAAATAAGTGTCTTTGCAATTTGCCCGACTTCACAACCAATTACATTAGCGGCTTCCTGGGCGGTCCGCGTGAGCTCTTTAAATTCGACGACTTGGATATCCAGGCCATGCTGGGTTAAAATGTCCTGGATGCGTTGAGCGGAGTCCTTCAGTTTCATAGATCGCCTCACTTAATGTAATTATAAACGCTAGCACGGGAAATATTGAGTTTTTTAGCGATGAAAGGAGCTGCACTTTTGTAGTTGAAAATCCCCTTCCTAAACAGCTGCTGCACGACTTCTTTTTTTTGTTTGCGGTTTAAAAACTTCAAAGACAAGTTTTTTTCATCTAAATAGTGCTGCAGAAAAACAGCGGCTTGGTCTTCGCATTCTGCCCCAAAAATCTCAATCGGATTTTTAGCTTCGTTTTTTGTCTTCAGGAAAACTTCCAATAAACGGTGGGCATCCTGCATGAAACTCACGTCAATATTGATGCAGATCAATCCCACAGCCTTTCCTTTTTTGTTCCTCAGGGTAATGGAGGTGCATTTCAAAGGGCGGCCGTCCCAGTTCTCCTTGTAATATGGCGCAAAATAATCGGGAAAGTCCTGCACGTTGACTTTTAGCTCCTTCAAAGGCGATGGGTCGCCAATTTTCCTCTGGGAGATATTGTGATAGATCGCTACCAATTTTCCCTTTTCAAGGTCATGTACTGCAGCCTCTACAAAGGGATGAAATAGCTCTACTAGCGCCTGGATCAACGGCTCATTTTGTTTCCAGAGAATTGTAAACTCATTATTTCGCATATTTTTCTCCTAAATCATGCAGATTTTATATAAAAATGGACATTTTGTCTATTTTTTACAAATTGACAAATTTCAGAAACGGGTGTTAAGCTTTTTTCAAATAAGGAAACTTTATGCCCAAGCACACAAAAGTATCTAGACTTGCCAATGTCCCGGGCATCGGCGTCGACCGCATGGGAAATGCCGCCGATGCAGTCCATGACCCGGAACTATTACGCCTTGAAAATCTCGATACCGATATTCCGCCGCCAAAGATTGCGCTTGAAATAACCCGTCAAGGGATCGGCAAGGATGAAAACAATAGTTATTTACCTTTTCTTGGCCAAGATGAGCTCCGCAAAGCCGCAGCAAAACGGGTATCGCGCGTCAGCGGCATTCCGTACGATTGGCGCACACAGTGCATTATCAGCGCAGGCGCTATGTCGGGCATTTTGAACTGCTTGCTGGCGATGCTTGAACCGGGCGATGAGGTGATTATCACCGACCCTGTCTATGCAGGCATCATTAACCGGATACGGCTGGCCGGAGGAGTGACGGTATTTGTTCCCCTAATCCCCTCTCCTGCTGGATGGCGTTTAGATATTACAGCTTTGGAACAAGCAGTGTCACCGCGGACAAAAATGCTTTTAATCAGCCCTGGCATGCCAACGGGCCATGTATTGACACAAGCTGAGTGGGAGGCCGTTGCACGCGTCTGCATTAAGACTGATGCGTGGCTCTTGTATGATGCAGCGGTGGAACGCATTCTTTATGACGGACGCTCTGTTATTCATCCTGCCTCTCTGCCTCACATGCAAGAACGAACCATCACAGTCGGGTCTGCGGCTAAAGAGCTGAGGATGATCGGCTGGCGCATTGGCTGGATCGTGGGACCTGAGAGTCTCATGAATGATATTGGACTTGTAAGCATTTCAAACACCGTTTGCCAAATCGGAATTAGTATGGCAGGAGTAGCCGCAGGGCTTAATGCTGCAGATGATGGATTGAAAGCGGCTATAAAGGTCTGGGAAGAAAGGCGCAATACCCTGCTGCAAGAACTCGACGGACTCCCTGTGATTCCCCCACATGGAGGATGGTCTTTACTGCTAGATGCCGAGGCTTTAGGCATGACATCTCAGGAAGCCTCAGAGAGATTGTTCAAAGAAGCAAAAATCGCAGCGACTCCCATGAGTGGCTGGGGAGAAAATGCGGCTAAATATCTCCGTTTTGTTTTTTCCAATGAGCCGAAAGAGCGACTCCTAGGCATGGGGAAAAAAGTCAAAAGAGCCTTAGGGATTTTTTAAAGATTGAAGTTCAGCATCCCAGTGAGATTCGACGTAGGTCACATACTCATTTTTAATAAACTTCTGTATGTGGAAATGGCTCCATAAGGTCTTACCTAGAGATGTGCTCTTAGTTGACTCTGAGACTATTCGAAGAATCTCTCTTGTTTTATGCTGCAAGTAAAGATTTGCAATTGTCCAACAACCTGTTGGACAATTTGAAAAAGGCAGCCGGCCTTTCAGCTGGCTGCCCGGTTTTATTAATTCAGTTCATGTTCTGCGAATATCTTCATCGCACTAGCTAAATACATAGCGAGTTGTGGATGATGAGGATCATACTTATCGAAGAACTTTTTCCATTCCAGCTCAGTGTACAATTGACCTAGACCGATAAAAGATTCTTTATCTGGTGTCCAGAATCCTTTAATCCAGTCGTAGAGTTTGTCTACTATAGCTTGAACTTCCGGAGAACTGGGGGAAAATTGCTTTTCCTTCAGTTTTGCAAGCGCTTTCATATCGGCATCGGTTTCTTTTTTATAATGAGCCATATCGGCTTTTGTCCATTTTTTGACGTTTCTTTCAGCCTCGGCAAAATAGGGATGGTCTTTCCCCAGCCGGTTCTTTAAATACGTCAAATATTCCGCTTGCTGCTCTTTGGTGACAAAACCACAATACAAATCTTCTTCTTTCATTTTTTGTGTTCCTTTTAAGTGTTCTATGGTCTTATCGATGGTCTTAATGAGCTCTTTCGTCCTTGCTAAGTTTTTCTGCAAAACTTGCCGGTGAGAACTTAAAGCCGCGATTTTATCAAAATCCTTTCTTCCAACAACTTTTTGGATTTGTTTCAATTCAAATCCCAGCTCCCGGAAAAAAAGAATCTGCTGCAGCATCAAGAGCTGCTCTTCTTCATAGAACCTGTAGCCATTGGATCCATGGTAGGCCGGCCTTAGAAGACCGATCTCATCATAAAAATGAAGAGTCCGGACGCTAACCCCTGACATCTCAGCTAATTTTTTAACTGTATAAGCCATCGATTTCTTCTCCCTTAATATCCCTATGATTTTAAAGGATGGCTCCATATTAAGGAATGACGTTACGTGAGGGTCAAGGGGGTATATTTTTAAATAAAAAATTGCTTCCTATAATGAGCTAATTCTTTTATGGTTAAGATATGAAAAAAATCATTTTTACTCTGGTCCTCATGGCTAGCCTGGCATCCTGCTCCTGTTCAAAGTGCCCAGACAGCGACTGCGTTTGCGTCCCGACTTGCAACGAAATTAACGAACATTGCGGCTGTGAAGAGACCTGCGACTGCAGAACTTAATTGAGGCGGTGGGATGAAGCTCATTACGCTCAATATCTTGGGCGGCCACGTCCGCGCCCCTCTTCTAAATTTCATCTCCTCCCATCAAGATATCGATATCTGCAAGACGAAGTCTCCGACCACCTTTGCTGCTAGAGTTTGCCTAGAATCAACATCAGGATACGACATCCAGCGCCATCATGACACTGAGTCCGGTGATGACGATGAGAGAAAAAAGAAACACTTTGCGCGCCCAGCGGGCGTCATTGGTGGTTTTAAAACCTTGGATGCAGAGTACGAGCCAAGCTAATCCCAGCAACGCAGTTACAACAGCATAGATGTATCCCGTATAGCCCATGACAGTAAGCAGCAGGGATGCGATGAGGAAGGCGATCGTATACAGCACCATATGGACTTTCGTGACGTACATCCCTTTTTTGACAGGCAGGACCGGGATGCCTGCACGGGCATAATCATTAAACCGATAGATCGCGATCGCATAGAAATGAGGCATTTGCCAGAGGACCACGATTAAGAATAAGAGGAGTGCTCCGAGATCGAAGCTGTTAGTCACCGCGCAATAGCCGACAAGCGGGGGCGCTGCGCCTGCAACGCTTCCAATGAGTGTCCCATAACTCGTATGGTACTTTCCAAAGCTATAGGGAAACACGTAGATGAGAAATCCTGCGAGAGCAATAGAGAGGGCTAGGAGATTAGTATAAGAAAATAAAACCCAAGCGCCGAAGAGGCCGAGAAGAGTGCCGAAGATCACGGCATTTGTGCAGGAGATAGTTCCCGCGGCAAGCGCTCGATTTTTAGTCCGTGCCATCTTGGCATCCACCTGACGATCAATGTAGTTGTTGAAGACGCAAGAAGAGGCGATGATGAAAGAGAGACCAATCAACGTCATTAGAAAAAGCCAGTAATCGATGCTTCCTTTAGAAGCTAAAACAAATCCGGCGGCGGTGGTGATGACATTGCCCAGGATAATGCCCGGTTTCGTCAGAACAATGTGAGCTTTGACCATTATTTTTGCATCTCCTGTGGATGAGACATGTCCATCGGGGGCATCTCGCGATAGTTTAAGCTGTACATAATCCAGAGCGAGCCGAAGACGATGATGACAAGAACCATGCCCATAAAGAAAAAGACGAGTAAATCCCAATGGGGGTTCTTCTCGCCTGCTAGATGCATGAAGAAAATTAACTGGACGGCCATCTGGATGACGCCGAATCCGAGAATTGAAAAAATTAAAGGCCATCCTGCAAGGAGCCGCTCAGAGACAAAAAAATAGGCCGCAAGGGTCAAGACAATGCATAAAATAAATCCGAGCATGTAAAACTTAACTGACCCCTGTTTTTCAGGTCTGATCAAAGGGTTGTTCATAGAGCCCCCATCAGGTAGACGATGGTAAAGATGAAGATCCAGACGATATCCAAGAAGTGCCAGAACATCCTCAAGCATGTGAGCCTTTTAAGAGAAACGGGCGTCAGGCCATTGCGGAAGACCGGCACGATCAGGATGATCATCCATAAGAGTCCGGTGGAGATGTGCAGTCCATGGGTACCGACAAGCGTAAAGAACGCTGTCAAAAATCCGCTCCGCTGCCAGCTATTGCCATCATGAACTAGGTGGGCAAATTCATTCAGTTCCATCGCAATAAAAGCAACGCCTAGCAAAAATGTGACGGCAAACCATGCTATGACCTTGTTCTTATCATTGCGAAAGGCTGCGAGCTTGGAGAGCGTACAAGTAAAGCTGCTCGTCAAAAGGATGAGAGTTTCAGTCAAAGCAAATGGAAGGCTGAAAAGCTCTTTTGCGCCGGGCCCGCCAAAGGTATTTTTATGCAGTACGAGGAAGGTCGCAAAGAGAGTGGCAAATAGGATGCAGTCGGTCATCAAATAAGTCCAAAATCCAAAAATGGTTTTGGAATATGTCTCCTCTAGATGATGGGCCCGGACGTCTAGATGTTCTGTCATATGTGTTTCTCCACTTCTTTAGCGGATATGAGATGTTCGGTTTCTTTTTGGGAGAGACGGATGATCATACAAATAATAATCCCTACAAAGCTAAAGGCTGCAAGCCACATGATGTGCCAGATGAGACAAAAGCCGAGGAGGAAGCTAAATCCGCCGATGAAGGGTGGAATAGCAGAATTTTTTGGCATGATGATATCTTCATAGTGCGGCTTGTGGTGGACCCTTGCGTGTTTCATCGTCCAAAAAGCATCCCGGTCGTGCACATGAGGAATTACCGCGAAATTATACTCTGGAGGTGGAGACGGTGTCGCCCATTCAAGCGTCCTGCCGTTCCATGGGTCGCCGGTGGTATCCAGGTTCTGTTTGCGATGCTTGATGCTCACAATGACTTGTAAGATCTGGAATCCAATACCCAAGAAAATAATGGCAATGCCGACTGCGGCAACGACAAATAAAGGCTGCCATCCGGTCGCGGCATCGTAGTGGTCCAGCCGCCTTGTCGCTCCCATCAGACCGAGGGCATATAACGGCATAAAGGCTAAGATGAAACCAATCATCCAGCACCAAAAGGCATAGCGGCCGAGCCTTTCATTCAGTTTAAATCCTGCGATCTTGGGGAACCAATAGGCGAAAGCGGCAAAAAAACCAAACACGACGCCGCCGATGATGACGGAATGGAAATGGGCAATGAGAAATAGACTATTATGGACTTGGAAGTCGATGGGTGCCATCGACATCATAACACCGGTCATCCCGCCGATCGTAAAGATCAGGACAAAGCCTAAAAACCAAAGCATGGGTGTAGTAAACAAGACGCGTCCTCGATGCATCGTAAAGAGCCAATTGAAAATTTTGACACCGGTCGGGACAGCGATGAGCATCGTCATGATGCCGAAGAAGGCATTCACATTGGCGCCGGCCCCCATGGTGAAGAAATGGTGCAGCCACACGATGAAGGAGAGAAATGTAATCGCACCTAAGGCCCATATCATCGAGACATACCCAAAGAGCCGTTTTTGCGAAAAAGTGGCAACTACTTCTGAGAAAACCCCAAAACCGGGCAAGACAAGGATGTAAACTTCCGGATGGCCCCAAGCCCAAATCAGGTTGATATACATCATGGGATTGCCCCCAAAGTCCGGAGTGAAAAAATGCATGTCGAGGTAGCGATCCAACGTGAGCATACCGATCGTTGCTGTCAAAATGGGAAAAGCGAAAAGAATAAGAATTAAAGTCCCTAATATAGCCCAAATAAAGATCGGCATTTTCATCAGGGTCATGCCTGAGCACCGCATCTTCACAATGGTGGCAAAGAAATTAAGCCCCGAAAGCAAGCTCCCGATCCCCGCAATCTGCACGCTCCATATCCAATAGTCGACTCCCACGCCCGGGTTGTACGCCAGCCCCGATAATGGCGGATAGCAGACCCATCCGGTCCCGGAAAATACACCCACGACTAAAGAAATGACGACAAGCCCTGCTCCTACCGCATACAAATAAAAACTAACGGCATTTAGAAAGGGAAAAGCAACATCTCTTGCGCCGATTTGCAAAGGCACGACAAAATTCATGAGGGCAAAGACGATGCCCATCCCGACAAAGAAGATCATCGTCGTGCCGTGGGCGGTAAAAAGCTGCTGATAATGGTCCGGCTCCAAATAGCCGAACGATTCCCCCACTGAAAACATTTGCTGAACCCTCATCATCAAGGCATCGACTAGGCCTTTGATAAGAGAGAGAAAAGCAACGACGAGATACATAACGCCGATTTTTTTAGGGTCAAGCGAAGTGATATATTCTTTCCATATCCACTTCCATCGTTGATGGTGGAACATCAGATAGATGACGACAACAAGACCGATGAGGATCGAATATCCTGCGAGATTTTCGATGAGATCGTGCTTAAAAGCATCCGCGTTTAATCTGCCAAACATATCATTTCCCCATATATTTCTTAGGAGTGGGCATCATATATTTCATCACGATCTGTTCATAGAGGCCGCCATCGGTCAGCAAATAAAAGGCCTGAGGGTCATATTGACTAGGCTCAACCACTTTATTATAGTCTAGAGAAGAGCTGGACTGTTGCACCGATTCGACCCATGCATTGAAATCGGCCTCTGAGCTGGCTTTGGCTATAAATGTCATTCCGGAGAATCCAGTTCCGCTTATGTTGGCAGACGATCCCCGGAAACTCCCCTCTGCATCAGCGATCAGGTGGAGTTTTGAACTCATCCCGGGCATCGCATAAATCTGCCCCCCGAGTTCAGGAATCCAAAATGAATTCATAGGAGCATCCGCGGTGATTTCAAAGTTGATGGGAGTCTGTTCGGGAAACTGAAAGAAATTAACGGTGGCAATCTTCTGCTCCGGATAGATGAACAGCCATTTCCACTGCAATGCTACGACTTGAATTTTTAAAGGCTTGTTATTCATCTGCAGCGGTCTGAAAGGGTCTAAATCGATACAACTTTTCCATGTGATCACTCCCAGTATCGCAATGATCACAAAAGGAACTCCCCACCAAACAACTTCAGCTAAATGATTTTGGTCCTCATCGGGCCTATATTTTGCCTTCGTATTATCAGATCGGTACTTCCAGGCGAAAAAAACCGTCATAAAAAATACGGGGATCACCACGACCAACATCATGAGCGTAGAGATGACAATCAGCCGGTACTCTTTCAGGGCGATGATTCCTTTGGGATTCAAGACGGACAATTTGTTGATGTCGACAAATAAAACACTGACCCACAGGACGGCGACAAGAAGCAGAACGGAAAAGATAATTTTGATTTTTTTATTCATAACCTAAATTAACACTCTACATGAAGCGGCTTCCATTGTCTAAAAAAAACTAAAAATGCAACTTTCCTCTGAATTAAGACAGTTGAACTTCAGGTTCGGAAGAGATTTTTTTTATAGCCTAATAGAACGAGGCAGGACAAAAACATCGCTGAGCCTCCGATAATGAGAGGGATATTGTAGCTAAAGTGGAGCAATACTCCCCCCAGAAAGGGAGTTACACCGTAAGCAAAGGCTTGTACAGCGTGAAAAGCTCCTACAGCTTCGCCTTGCTGATTTTCAGTCACTAGATTAGAAACAATGGAGATTCCAACAGGAAAGATCAATGCGGTCAAGAATTGTTGGAAGGGAATAAAAATCCAATAGAGCTCTAGCTTTGCATTCACAAGAGGAAGTATGAAAAATCCCAGAGCTGCAATAGCGAAGAAGAGAAGCGGGATTCCTTTGAACCACTTAACGATAGGTCGAATGAGCAGGCCGCTGCTCAACACATAAAACGCTGAACCGTAAGCATAGAAGTCTCCGATCTGCGAAGCATTGAGCCCATAATTTTTGATCCATGTCACAGGGATAAATAACAAGTAATAAGACCATCCCATGCAAAAGATAAAAAAGGCGGGAAAAAGAATGCGAAATTTGTGTAAAACAGCTGTTTTAACAAAATGATTAAATTGAGACACAGCGCTGGACTTGACTTCTTTTTTATCGTATGTTTCAACAAACCAAAAGGTTATCAGAAAGACAATCCCCAGCTTTAAGAGAGCCGCAAAGATAAAAGGGATTTCAAAACCCCGTATAGACAATTTTCCTCCGATCAAAGATCCTGCAACAAAACCTAAGCCATTGGACATCGCAATCAGGGCAAAATTACGGGCTTTTGCCGCAGGAGCGCTGATATCGGCCACGGAAGCGTCGATGACAGTAATATTGCTAGCCCCCATCCCCATGACGATACATCCAATAAGGAGGATAAAAAATTCGGATTTTCCAAACGCCAAGAGCGGCAATCAGATACCCCAACAAGATCAGTAAGAAGGTGATTTGCAAGATCGGTTTGCGCCCCATTCGATCCGAGAAGACCCCAACGGCCGGTGAGCTAAAAAATTGCGCTAGCGGACTAGCAGCCAGTAAAACTCCTAGCCAAAATCCCCTTAAAGCAGTCGGCGCAAGAGGAAGAAAAATTGAATCTTGCTGAAAAATCGACACAGCGAAGAGTGGGTAGACAAGTCCGAAGCTCATCCAATTGAGAAATGACCCGAAGCATAGAATAAAGAAAGTCATTCTCAAAGAAGATTTCAATCTCGACCATTCCTTCTAGTTAGGATTCTCTTCTTTCTTCCGGGCCCGTCATACCTCCGAGAAGGCCTGCAAAACCACCGGCAATAGAACCCGTTGCTGCTCCTAACCCAACGCCCATAGTATTTCCTGTGATCAAATCTGTAATCGGAAATAGTGATCCCAAGCCTGCGCCAATACCCATACCTATTAAACTTCCCATAGTATTTCCTATTAACCCTGCAGGTAAGTTTCTGTTTCCAGTCAACCAATCCATTCCCAAGGACATGACGCCAAAAAAAACGTAGCCCAGCATCATGGCGGGTATGTAAAAACTTATACCCAAGTTTTCTTCCAATAACAATTCTAACCCTAGCCCTATAGAAACTGCTATGACAGAGCCTGCCCAAGCACTGATAAAAGCTCTAGCAAACCTACTATCCGATAGTAGTCTTATGAAGAAGATCGCAGCAACACGGCCGACAGCTCCTCCTGTGTATTAACCCGAGCCTAAAAAAGGTGGCAAATAGCT